>WNFA01002837.1_pt1 | contig 28233 bp, 27 predicted proteins | sample 5400481 | NCBI WGS metagenome assembly WNFA01 (sample SAMN13153340, study PRJNA577476) | soil metagenome | isolation source: 120 cm saprolite under Douglas fir tree site 2 hole 1 replicate 2 | place: USA:California | collected 2015-04-18 | reverse complement strand
TTGCGCAGGCATTCACGCGGGCTGTAGTGAACAGCGGCAATGTTTACCAGACCCATGTTATCAGCGTATTGGAAGCTCAGAATGGAACCAACAGGGTTCTCATACTCCCGAATGGAAAGCAGGTGACGTTGCCTATACCACCGGGTGCGTACAATGGACAGGTCATCCGCCTGGAGGGCTATGGTAAGCCCACTACCTATACTGGTACGCTGGGGGCTTTAATCCTCACGATCGTTGTTGCGGAGGTAGATAGAGGTGTCTCCCCGGTAGATGTAACCGTACAACACAAGTTTCCTACGCCCGTTATGCAGAGCGAAATCAGTCCTACACTCCCCGCAGTGTCTTCTCGCAGGGGTCAGGTGAGAGGCAGTGCAATTCTAAAGATGTGTTTAGCATTAGTTCTCCTGCTAGGAATGGCAAGCCTATTTTACTTTTCAGTTTCTCGTGCTTTCAATTCTCCTCCTCCTCCAAATCCCACGGCCACATTCTGTGCACAGCAGAATTATCCCAGCTACCTTCCTGGCTGTGGAACAATTGCACTCTATGACCCTTTGAATTTTAACAAAGATACCAGCCAGGGTTATGATTGGATTCCGCAGGCACCCGGGGTTCCACCACAAAATGGTAACTGTCAATTCCAAGGAGGAGCCTTGTATGTGAGTGTTGATGGGGATAATAACTACCCGGTACGTTTTCATCCTTGTGGACCTGATAACACAGACTTCAGCAACTTCGCGTATCAGATAAAGATGACGTTTATCGAAGGTGACTGCGGAGGAGTTATTTTTCGTGGTCAAGGGGAGAAGATATACTACTTCTACATTTGTCAAGATGGAGAGTACGGCATTGTTCGCTATACAAGAGATCCTGACAACGGCATGCCGGATCTAAACCTTAACCCACCATTGAGGACGAGGGCGACACGTTCCTCATTTATCATAGCAGGTTCCAGCCAGGCCAACATTATCGCGGTACTGGCGCGAGGTTCCAAGATTGATCTTTATGTGAATCAGCATCTTATAGATAGTGTAGAAGATAACAACTACCGAGATGGCACGATTGGAGTTCTCGCGAAGGCCTTAGACCTGTACAGGCCGACTGAAGTGGCATTCAGCGACGCGAGGGTGTGGACTTTCTAATTCCCCATGACATTTGTCACGCCACAATCATGATTGGCTTCACTTCCCTCCGACCTGGGAGATGGCACTGACCACCTGGGGGCTGGGGACCGGCTGGATTGCTATTGCACTGGTCAGCTTCGTGCTCATCGGACCGATTGGCGCGTTTGTGCTGGACCCCCGCATGCGCACCATTGTTGCAATGGCACGAGAGGAGCCAGATGGCCCACGCTCCGCTGCGCTTGACGCGCGTACTCATGACCCAATTCTGGGTACAGGAGTACAAACACTGACTACCATGCTGCTCGGCATCGTCTTCCTGATGACCACCAAACCCCCGCTCGCCAACTCCATCATAGTGATGGTTATTGCTCTGGCGCTCGGCCTGGTTTCGGGTCTGCCGTTCTGGTATGCTGCACGTACCCGAGCAAAGAGGGCGCCTGCGCGCGAGAACGGCACCGATGCAGATCCTTTCCAGAGAGAGACCCTCTGGACGAGGAGATGGTAGAATGGGCTGTGTACCGGCAGCAGGAGAGGAGCGCCGAAGCCATGAAGACGGTTTCCGTAGAACAAGGGAGTGTGAGTGGAACGGAACCAGGAGTGGAACCAGAACGTGCAGCTCAGCATGCCAATCAACAGCAGAATACCACGGAGACGAGGGGAGAACAGGTGCAGACAGCCAAAACAGCCAAATGCACGTTTTCTGGGGTGGTTTCAATCGAACTCAAGCGTTTTCTGGACAGTGGCATCGCACTGGTTGAATGTCCTGACTGTGCAAGGACGCGCACGCTCTCTCCGCGCAATGGAGTCCTCCGGTTTCCGTCTCATGACAAGCGCAAAACTCGTATCCCAAATACCGAGCAACGATGGGCCATGGAAAAAACGAACTGGGACGTGGTGAGAGGGTAAACCTGGAAGGTGTGATCAGTCACGCGCAAGAGACGATGTCCCAGAGAACGCCAGGAGCCTGAGGATCGCGCAGGAGGAGACGAAAACGGCTCGCGAAAATGTGCGTAAGGTCAGCGCGCAAACATGCGACAGGTGAGCAGAAAGGAGACAATGCAATGCAGAAAAGGAGAACAGCAGAGCTCGTTTGCCGGCATGGCACGCGACTCCAAAGCTGCTCGATCTGTCAGCCATCCCTGCCCCACGCCCATGAAGCCTTCGCTGGAACTATTGGTGAGATCGTCGAGGCGGCTCGCCCACGTTTGCTGCGGGTGGCGCACATGTCAGGGATCGGACCGGATGAAGCCGAAGACGTGGTGCAGGAGACATGCATCGAGGCGTGGCGGCACTTGGAGAAGCTGCGCGAGCCGGAACGCTTGTCGGCCTGGCTGGATGGCATCTGCCGCAACGTCTGCAAGCGGCACATTCGCGCTCAGGCCACCATGCCTCACATGAGCGCGTTGCCCGAGAGCTTGGACGAAGCCGGGATAGATCTCTCCGATCCGCTGGCCATCGATCCTACCGAAGAACTGGAGCGCCAGGATATGCAGGTGCTGCTCGATCGCGCCCTGGGGCATCTCTCGGAGAGTACGCGTGAGCTGATCAAACTCTGCTACCTGGCTGAGCTGCCGCAACGCGAGGTCGCGCAGCGGCTGGATATGAGCCTGGGCGCCCTAGAACTGAAACTGCATCGCGCGCGTCGCCAGTTACACCAGATCTTGCATGGAGAACTGCGCGACGACGCCCAGGCCTTCGGGCTGTTCCTCGACGTGGACGAGGCCATGGGCTGGCAGGAGACGCGCCACTGGTGCTTTATGTGCGGCAAACAGCACCTGCGCGGGATCGTCGAGCGTCAGCCAGGAGGCGTGGCGGTCATGCGCCTGCGCTGTCCCGAGTGTTCACCACGATACAATATAGATTTCGTCAATACAGGAAACTACCCAGCCTTAGGTCCGATACGCTCTTTCCGCCCTGCAGTCAAACGCTGGATGCAAGCTGGCGCAGAGTTCTATCAGACCTGTTTAAACCAGCGACAGTGTCCGATTTGCCACTCCATGGTGCAGATCCAGATCATTGATCGCAGCACCCTCGTTCCACCTCACAGCCTCTACGATGCTCTGCCATTGGGAATCTACGCACGCGTGGATTGCCCATCCTGTGGCACCGGTTTCTGCGAAGCGTACCTTCCGGTGCTGCTTCATGCCGCCATTCGCGATTTTATGCTTCGCCCACGCGTCCTTTACGAACCTGCCAACTTCACGACCTACGCTGGACAGGACGCGATCGGCTTTCGCCTGGTCGATCTGAGCAGCACCGAAACGCTCACCATAATGGCTCACCCGCAGACGCTGCAATTGATGGCCGCCATTGAGGGAGAAGGCTCACTCTTTTGAACGTCTCCTTTCTTGAGGATACCGTAGGTGGAACATAGGCAGAGCGAACGCGGCATTGGATCGGGCGAAAAACGCTGAGGATTGAGCAGACGCTCTCTGCTGCATCATGGAACATCTCGCGGGCGAAAAAGTGCGTAAGGCCATCACCAAAACGCGCGACAAGACAGCAGAAAACCACCCCTCACAGAAAAAGGCTGGCAGGCTTCGGAAGTCGCGAGTGAGGGAACGCGCAAACCGGCCAGGCGGAAAAGGACCAAAGGCCAAAGAGCTGGAACGGTTTGGAGAGCTGAGGCCGTGCCTGAGAAACGCTCGTCTCTCGGGATCGCTCTTCTGCAGGCCGCCTTTCTATTCATTCAAGATGACTCGAAAGCGAGAAACGAGACATGATTACTCTGAAGGAGAAACGAGACATGACGCAACTCAACACGAGAAAGGGACAAGAGAACAGCTCGCGAACTCGCGAGCGCAAACACCACAAGGTCGGAGGGATCAATCCACCAGTCGGGCGTCTCTACGACGTCTCTGGGCGGCGCCTGGCTCTTCACCGCTCAGGCAGCGGAGAACCGGCCGTGGTGTTTCTGCCCGGGGCCGGCATGGTCGGCCTTGACTTCCTCAACATCCACGAGCAGGTCGCGCAGTTCACAACCTCGGTGCTCTACGACCGCGCGGGAACAGGCTGGAGCGACCTGGTCGCCCTGCCCCGCACCGCCACCGAGGTTACCGATGAGCTCCGAAGCCTTCTGCGCATGGCAGGCGTGCCAGCGCCGTATCTGCTCGTTGGTCACTCGCTGGGCGGAGCCTACGCGCGTCGGTATGCGCAGCGCTTTCCCGACGAGGTGGCTGGTCTCCTCCTGCTGGAGCCCTTTCACGAGGACTTTGAAGCCTATCTGCCGAAGCAAACACTGCTCGACCAGCTTCGGGGGGTCCTGGCTGTCCTTCGATTGTTGCTGCATTACAAGACGTTTTATCGTGGCCTGTTTGGCCGGATGTTCGCCTCCTGGCCGCAGGAGGTGCGTGAACCGCTCATCGACTGGCACCTGAGATCCTTGACGAAGACCCTCCAGGAACTGCCAGCCTCACAAAGAACGGGGAAAAGCTCCTTCTCGACTGAACTGCGCAACGGTGGGAACCTACTGGACGTGCCCCTGATCGTGTTGTGCGCCCTGGGCATCGATCCGTTTATGGCGGCGATCATGCCTGAGTCGTACCTGCGCAAGATGAACGATGGGCAACGTGTCCTGTATACAGCACTGGCTGCATCCGTTCCGCGTGGGGAGTACCGTGAGGTCGAAAACGCCGGGCACGACACCATCCACACAGACCGTCCAGATGCCGTCGTGCGAGCGATCCGGGACCTCGTCGACCGCACTCGGGATGGGGCTACGACCTCTCATGGGTGAGCGCCGCAGTTGCGCCTTGATTATGGTTGTGGAGTCAGCGCATCCAAACCTTCGCGTATCGTTTTCAGGTTTGGATGCGGCTCTCCCCATCAGGAGGAATGAATGCGTATGCGAACGTCTTTTCATCCAGAGGATTTCACCCCGGACATCCGCCAGGCGGAAACGCCACCAATGCTCAAGCAGGCAAGCGAAGTCAACGCGCAGGATGCTTCAACGGAACGAGGCGCAGCCAAACCGGCTGCGGGAGGAATGCTGCACCCTTTCAAGGTGCGCAACTTCATGCTGCTCTTCGGCGGGCAGACGATCTCGGTGCTGGGCGATGCGCTCTACGCCGTGGCGCTGCCGTGGCTGATTCTGAACAATGGAGGCAGCGCCGAGGCACTGGGCATGGTGCTGGCTGCCTACGGCATTCCCCGCGTGGGGAGCATGCTGCTGGGTGGCTGGCTCTCGGATCGCCTGCGCCCACGGCGGGTCATGCTGCTGGTGGGTATCCTGGCGGCGCTGGCCCTGGGGGGACATCCCACCGTCTTGCAACTCTGCGCGGTCGCCGTGCCACTGGGAGCCTTTGGGGGCGCATTCCTGCCCGCCTCAATGGCTATCATGCCAGATATTCTGAGCGACGACGATCTGCAAGCCGGCAACGCGCTGAACCTCGCCTCCATGCAGGCCGCTCTTCTGGTGGGTTCGGCCCTCGCCGGTGTAGTCGTGGCCGCGTTCACTGCGGGGGCAGGCCTGGCCATCGACGCGGTGACCTTTATCGTTTCGGCGGTGTCGCTTGCCATGATGCGCGCGGCACACGTTGCCACAAGCCGCAAAAGAGAAGCAGGAGAAAGCCGTGAGAATCCACAGGCCAGCACCCACGAGCAAGAGGCGCAGGTCAGCTTCTGGCACTTTCTGCGCACCTCGCGGCTGATTCAGGTCGTCCTGCTGGTTGCCCTGGCAGCAGGCTTCTGTTTCGGCGGACTGCTGGCGGTGGCGCTGCCCACCCTGGTCCACGGTCCCCTGCATGGGGGCGCAAGCGACTATGGCGCCATCCTGGCGGGCTGGGGCGCGGGCGCGCTCGGCGGAGGAATCTTGGCCGGCACGCTGGGCAAACTCAAGCACAAAGGGCTGCTCATGCTCGGCGATGGTCTGCTCCTGGCCGCCTCGATGGCTCTTCTTCCCAATTGGGGCGTCCCTGGAGCAGTGGTCTTGATGCTGATTGGCGGCGTCGCCAACAGCGTCACTACTGTCCTGCTCTTCACTGTGGTCCACCTGGTCATTCCGCGCCACCTGCTGGGGCGTGTCATGGGCTTGCTCATGTTCAGCTCATTCGGGACGTATCCGCTCTCAGTCGCTCTGGTCGGCGCGCTCTCGAACCAGTTCGGCCCGGCGATCCTCTTTCCGTTCAGTGGGCTCCTGCTGGCTCTGGTGATGCTGTTTGGGATGACCCAACGAGTGGCCAGAGAGTTCTAACCGCAGTGGAGAGGCTGTGAGGGAGGAACAATCATGATCCGGGTGCTTTTGGCGGAAGATCAGGCGATGGTGCGCGGAGCGCTGGCAGCTCTGCTCAGCCTGGAAGGAGATATCGAGGTTGTTGCCGAGGTCGCACGGGGAGATGAAGTGGTTCCGACAGCACTTGCGACGAGACCCGATGTGGCGCTGCTGGACATTGAGATGCCTGGCGATAGCGGATTAGACGCGGCACAAGCGCTGCGCGAGCGCCTGCCGTCCTGCCGCGTGGTGATCCTGACCACGTTTGGACGCAGCGGCTACCTGCGCCAGGCAATGGAAAGTGGCGCGGCCGGGTTTCTGCTCAAGGATGCCCCGGCAAATGAGCTGGCAAAAGCCGTGCGTCGCGTGATGGAGGGCTCGCGGGTCATTGATCCTGATCTCGCTCTTGCAGCGCTTTCCGAGGGCAATAACCCGCTTACCGGCCGTGAGCGCGATGTACTCTCCGCCTCCCTGGATGGTGCCAGCATCGCAGATATCGCTGCACAGTTATCCCTTTCAGAAGGAACGGTACGCAATCACCTCTCGATAGCCATTCAGAAGCTGAACGCTCGCAATCGAATGGAAGCGGCACGCATGGCTGAGCAGAAGGGGTGGTTGTAGAAAAGCCCCTTGCCACGAGGTCCTTTTAGCTGTACAATGCAAGCAGGAACAAACAAGGGCAGGGAGTGTCCCACAAGGATCTGTTACCTTAGCCCAGAACACTTTACCAGGAGACGGCACGCAACATGATCAAATGGGAACGCAACTTCTGTCCAGATTGTAATTTAGTGTGGGAACGTAATCTTGATGGCGCCTGGCGCTACATCTCCATGATCGCTGTGCCGGTGCCCGATGACCGTGTATGCCCGATCTGCAGTAGCAGCTTGTATATCCGGTGGGTGCGGCCATTACCGGTGTTACCAGAGGAAAGTCACCAACAGCAGGTACAATCCATCAGGAGAGAGACCCATCAGGATTAAAGCTCGGGATGGCTCATCTCTATGAGAAACCCCTTTACGGCTTACTGATGCGGTCGATGGCGTCAAACTCCTCCCGGGTCAGCTTGATTGTTGCGCCTATCACGTTCTCTTCGAGGTGTTTCAACGAGGAGGTTCCTGGGATCGGGAGCATGGTGCTGGAGCGCTGGAGGAGCCAGGCGAGTGCGATCTGACTGGGTCGAGCGTTGTGCCGCTTCGCGACCTGGTCGAGCGGTCCACCCTGGCGAGCAAGCTCTCCGGTTGCCAGGGGGGCCCAGGGGATATAGCCAATACCCTGGTGTGCACAACTATCTACCATCGCTTCGTCCGAACGATCCACCAGATTATAGCGGTTCTGCACGGTGACGATTGGTACGATCGTTTGTGCTAGTGCGAGTTGACTGGCTGTGACATTCGAGATTCCGACATGGCGAATCTTTCCTTCCTCTCTCATCTTCGCGAGTTCATCAACTGAGACTTCGTAGGGAACCTCGGGGTCCGGGCAATGCAATTGATAGATGTCGATGTGATCGAGGCGCAGGCGTCGCAGACTGCCCTCTAGAGCTTCGCGCAGATGTTGGGGTCGTCCTTCGGGTACCCACTGGAACGGGCCGGGACGCTCAAAGCCACCTTTGGTAGCAATAACAAGATCTTTCGGATAGGGGTAGAGGGCTTCTGCAATAAGCAACTCACTTACCTCTGGTCCATACGAGTCAGCGGTATCGATCAGGTTGATGCCCAGTTCAAGGGCGCGGCGCAAGGTTGCGATGGCTTCTGGTATGTTTGCTGGTGGTCCCCAGATGCCTTCACCGGTGATGCGCATTGTACCGAAGCCCAGACGATAGACCTCGAGGTCTCCACCAATAGTAAACATCCCACCAGCTTCCGCCGGTCGCCGGATGGTATTTCGCATTGTCCTTTCCTCCTGCTCTCTCGTGCGTTCACGTTGTTTCAAGCAACCGCTGGGGATTTCACTGCCAGGCCCAGTGTCATATGAGCTACTTTGCAGAGCAGCTTACGTGACGCCAGGCCTATGGCCGTTGAACTAACGTATGGGTCGAGCTTTACCTGGCTGCGATTCTGTTCGCAGAGAAGAGCTGGATCATCGCAGGATTGAAGGCCGATAAGTCCTTAGGACCACGGCTGGTCACCCAGTTCCCATCTCCCACCACTTGCTGGTCGACCCAATTGCCTCCTGCATTGCGAATGTCATCCTGGATGGAAGGCCAACTTGTCAGTGTTCGGCCTCTAACAAGTCCCGATGAGACGAGCAACCAGGGGGCATGGCAGATGACTGCAAAAGGCTTGCCCGCGGCTTGCATACGCTTTACAAACTCGCGAGCCTTTGGCTGCATCCTTATATCATCAGCGTTGAGTGCCCCTCCCGGCAGCAAAACAGCATCAAAATTATCTGGATTTGCCTGGTCCAGGGTCATATCGACGTTGACGCTACCGGCTTTCACATCGTGATCCATTCCCTGTATCGTCCCAGGTTTGGGAGAGATGACCTTTGTAATTGCTCCGGCCTGATCAAGCGCCTTTTTTGGTTCAGTCAACTCTACCAGCTCGAAGTCCTCGGTTGCCAGGATGGCAACGCGCATTCCATTCAACTTATTTCCTTGCATCGTGAATCTCTTTCTAGGTGTGATAGGACGACTGCGTCGCCTATCAGCTATTGCAAGACACCAACCAACGCCGCTGCGCGGCTACTGACTAGCGTCAGTCAGGTTGGTGAAAGTAGGTACACAGACGGGAGGGCGGGGAGCCCTTTCGGCGAGCAGTACCCGTTCCCTCGTGTCTGACAATGGGATATCCTCTAGTCGGCCTCTCAGTCGGCCTCTCAGTCTAACTAGGGCTTCAAAATGACCTTGGTGTAGCCGTCAATGCGCTTATCAAACTTCTCGTAGGCCATTGGGGCATTGTCGAGGGAAACTTTATTTGAGACGATGAAGCTTGGTTTTGCCCTGCCCTCGATAATCAGGTCGCGCAAGTAGCGATTGTAGCGCTTCACATTGCATTGACCCGTTCCCATACTCAGGCCCTTCTCCCAAAGTTTGCCAAACGAAATCAGCAGTTCTCCATGAGCAGCATGGGGATCTTTAGCGCCGGGATCGGTGGGCACATAGAGACCGGGAATGCCCAGGATACCGGTAGCATTGACGAGGTCAATCAGGGCATTGAGCACATAAGCAGGATTCTCAACTCCCTTGCCTGGTTGAATGGCCTCATACCCCACGGCGTCGATGCCCTTATCCACACCATCACCATGACGCAGGGACTTGATTTGCTCAACGGGGTCGCCCTTGCTAAAGTCAATAGGGATGGCGCCGATACTCTTCACCTTGTCAAGGCGATCCTGTATCTGATCCACGACATAGACTTCAGCAGCACCACGCAGCATGGCACTGTACGCAGCCATTGCTCCGACCGGACCGGCGCCAAACACAACAACAGACTCGCCTGGGGAGACCCGGGCAAGCACGTTACCATGATAGCCGGTGGGGAAGACGTCAGCGAGCAGGACAAAATCGTCCTCGTGCTCGGTGCCTTGAGGTAGCTTCAACGCATTAAAATCAGCGTATGGAATACGCAGATATTCCGACTGTCCACCGGGAAACGGCCCCCAGCCCGCAAAGCCAAAGGCAGCTCCAGGAAAACCAGGATTGACAGTCAGACAGTAGCCGGTAAACCCGCGCTCACAGTTTTTGCAGAAACCGCATGCCACATTAAAGGGAGCGACCACACGATCACCTTTACGCAAGGTCGTTACAGCAGAGCCGACCTCCTCGATGATGCCCATAGGCTCATGCCCGAATCTGAGGCCCGGTTGAGCCACGGTTCGTCCCTCGTACATGTGGAGATCTGAACCACAAATACAAGTCGAGGTTATTTTAATAATCGCATCATTGGGATGCTCGATCTTGGGATCTGGCACCTGCTCGATGTCGACCTTGAAGGGTCCTTTATACACTACAGCCCGCATAGAACCTCCTTTTATACTAGACCATGGCAGGTCTTCTTGTATTCACGGTACATACTATACGTCGTACCGGCTACTTTGTCAAGTATTTATATTATCTCATCTACTATTTTTTGAGAACAAAAATAAATTTTTCTATAGATATACTGTGTGAGCTTTGCCAGCCCTTCTTAACAGGAGGTCTCATTGGGTGCGGCTGTCTATTCCTGGCCTACTTCACGTAATGTCTATACGCCTGGTACAGCAGGGGGCATGTGATATGATGTGTGCTTGCGCGGTGCAAAAGAGGCCCGAAGAGTGCATCGGCTTCATGTGGCCGGTTGGCCCATATATCGCGCGCGAAAGACGAGTCGGCCAGTGGATCGAATCGTTCCGCTACTGCCAGGCTTGCAGCGGCTGGGTCGGCGGGCATGGGAATACCAGAGGCCCGGGCTATATACGCGACCTCCAGGGCTATCTCTCCCCAGCGTTTGCGCGCTCCTTCGTCTTCGCGAACGAGACCGATAGGTTGGCGCATCTCAGCGTTGACAATGGAAAATGGCACCAGGAAGAGTTGTTTCATCCACATACGTCGCTCGATATCATCTACCAGGGCGGCTTCAGTACCGCCAGCTTCTAGCGCATTCACCACGGGGTCCAGGGTGGGGCGGTGTGTGGCGGGAAGAAATAATTGCGCTACTCCTGGTTTTACATCGATCACGCCGGGTGAGACGATGTGTGCGCCAACGTAGAGCACTCCCATGATAGACCTCTCAGGTCCATACATGCTATTGACGCTGTCGTAGGCGGCGAACCCATTCTGCACGGTCACGAGTAGCGTATCTGCCGCAACCCTCTGGGCTATTTCGTCTAATAGTGCGGGTAAATCATAAGATTTCGTAGTGAGGAGCACGATTGGAGCAAATTGACGGACATCATCAAGCGCTGAGCAGTTCATGGGGGTGTAGATCAAGCGTTTGTCTTCTGAAATGATTGTCAGGCCAACTTCCTGTAGCTGGCGCAGGGCTGCACCACGAGAAATGATGCGCGGTCGTAGACCTCCCCGGTATAGTGAGGAAGCCAGGAAGCCGCCTGCTCCGCCTACGCCAATCATGTCAATTTCTGGGTCCATACCCCCTCCTTGGTACAAGCTATGTTGTACTACGTTGCCGGTGTATCGTAATCAGGTCACTGAGCACTCCATAGGCTGTCTGTATAACGCTTGGTTCGTGTTCCACTATCGTGATTGTACCCATAGCTTCGGTTTCGAGCGAGATGACGCCTGTCGTCCCTGTGCCAATATGCAAGGTGTCATCCGAGCTAATGCGGCGTGGTCGAACGTTCGCGATGAGCACGCCATGTTTGCGATGTGCCTGGCTCACCAGGCGGATGGGTGACCCGGCCAACGCGGCTGCGCAGATTTCATCCGGGGTCAGGTCACGAATGCCCTCACGCTCGACCATGTGGGGAGTGAGCTGACCCTCAAGCAGCGTATTTGCCAGGATAGTCGTCTTCATCACGGCATCCCAGCCGTCCAGGTCATGCCAGGGATCAGCCTCTGCCACGCCGATGTGTTGCGCTCTACGGATGGCCTCGTCTTGTGAGTAGCCCTGCTCAATCAAATTCAGGACAAGACTGCTGGTCGAGTTCAGGATAGCTTGAAATGATTGTATGCCGACCGCCGGGAGGGTAAATTCTGCAAGATTAATCACTGGAAGGCCATCCATTACCGTCGATTCGAAGCGAAACTGTAGATTGTGCCGGTGTGCCAGGGATTGTAGCTCGGCTTGTGCGTAGGCCACCGGCCCCTTGTTCGCAGTAATCACATCCATCCCTGCTTGCAGGGCTTTGCGAATATGCGTGAGAGCGGGTTGCCCATTGCGAGGGTTAAGTGTGGTAAGCTCAACAAATAGCGAGGCCGCCACGTTTTTTCCGCTTCGAATAAAGGCCTCGGCATTTTCTACACGGGTTCCTGCGCAGCTGAACCAGTAAAGTGGGTCCTGCTCGCGTACAAGCAAGTCGGCATCTATCCCTTGAGAATGAATATAGAGCCCCCTGCTACGTGAGCCGATCCCAATGATCACCGGGCGTATACCTAACTCGCGGCCCAACCATTCGCATCGTGATGCCAACAGTGAGAGGAATGCCTGAGCGACGTGCCCGTAACCCAACACGAGTAGGCGGAGCGGTGGAAGTAGTGCAGATAGAGATGTTTCGCTCATACGTACAAACCTGCATCGCAATAGTGTGGTGTTGATCGCCGCTATTACTTTGCGCATGATGGCCGATCGTGAGCAAGGTAACAATAAGAGCGATCAACACTACCACAATTAAGACAATAACCACGAGGACGAGTATTTTACGGGTTCCGCTGAAGTCAGCGGTACGCGTTGGTTGTGCATGCGATGGTGCCGGTGAAATTCCTACCGAGGTGGGAGCCGAGGACTGTATGAACGATCTGGGTGGGGTCTGCGGGGGCGGTGGGGAAAATACCACAGGGGGTTTGGCCGGCGAGCGTACTGCATTTTGAGAAACTGGGGGTGCCTGCTCGGGTGTATGTACTGGTACAGGCGGTGCTTTCGGTAACGAAGGAGTGACTATCGCCGTTGCTTCTATCGAAGCACTGGATGTCGCTCTACTACTCCCTTGTCCGGGATTTTCTGTGACGGGGGGAGTTGGCCCTGCTGCTGGCGATGGAGTCGTTGCTGCGCTTGTCTTGGGTTTTTTTGCCAGCGAGTACCCGCAATGAGGGCAGAAAGCGGCCTGCCGGAGCAGTTCCCCGTTGCATCGCGGGCAGCGCAGGTTTGGTGCCGGAGGTGCTGCAGTTGATGCAGGCTCTGGTGTGGTGATGGGTGAGGTAGCAGATGTGGTTGCCTGGGGTTGATTCTGTAAGGCCTCGTAGAGCAGCGGCAGGTCTGGCTGTGTGCCGTGTGGGTCTATGGGAGGCGGTGAGAGTGAAGGCGGCTGCGTTGATGCTGGCAGTGCTGCCAGGACCATCTTGAGGTCGTTACTCAAATCTGCAACAGATTGGTAACGCTCCTTTGGTTTCATCGCCATGGCCTGTTTGATGATAACATCGAGACGCTCGAGCAGTCCCGGCGGGAGTGTGCCCAACTGTGCCAGGTGGCGGGAATGGCGTGGCGCAGGTTTCCCTGGCTTCGTGACGCCTAGCCGGAATTGCCGCCCGCTGCCAGGCTCTGAACGCGTTTCGGGTGGATTTTGCGCGAGTTGCTCCTGCAGCGATGGTGAATCTGGCAGGCCCTGTTGAATTGACTGGTTGCGGGTCGATACGCTTGGAGGTTCATGAGTGGTAAGTGCGAAATAGAGCGTGCCGCCCAGGGCATAGACATCCGAGCGAGTATCGGTACCGCTACCCCCTGGATACTGTTCTAGTGGAGCATAGCCGGGTGTCCCTTGGTGCCGGATGAAGAAGAGTGTGCGTGCTCCATCTGCCGCCGCCTTGGCATTACCCAGGTCTACTAAGATGGCGGTTCCATTGGAAGTGATACGGATGTTATCCGGTTTGATGTCGCGGTGGATTACGGGGGGATTCTGGTTGTGCAGGAAGGTAACGGCGTCACAGATCGAGATGATCCAGTTCATAATGCGCGCCAGCGGCACAACTTCATTACGCTGGCGCACTATACGTATGTAGTCGGTCAGATCATTGCCCTCGATATATCCCAATACGACGTAGTAGTGCCCACGTTCGTCAAATGCGGCCTGGAATGCCGGCAGACTGGGATGGTGCAACTGGCTGAGGACGCGCGCTTCATGCTCAAGCTGCGCTTTCCCGCTCGCGCCAGTAACCAAATATTCCTTAATTGCGTATTGCTGATTCGTCTGCAGGTCTACCGCCAAATAGACATGTCCAAAGCCGCCGCTGCCCAAAACACGCTCAATACGATAGCACCCGTGCAGTACCGTACCTGACGGAAGCGTTTCCATCATCATAGAGGGTGTCTCCTTTGTCATTTTCACAAATATTGTAGGGCAACGGTGTCTCCTTTGTCATTTTCACAAATATTGTAGGGCAACGGGGCGTCTAAGAAAATGGCCTGTTTCACATTCCAGTGGCTAAATAAAAGTGCCCGCGAAGGCATTATACACCAGATGAGGCACAATGTCATGTGCCTCTCGCCCGAAGAAACAGCCCATCTGATCCTCACCCTGTTTCGCCAGCATCAGCGAGAGGCCCGCTTCGTTGGACCACTCTTAGGGATTGATCCCGACGTTTCTGAGCCTGTCCTGCGTGCTCGACTGGAAGCCTTCTTTCGGGGAGTGCGTTTCCGTCCTGCTGAATAGCGCGAGCGTGACACGGAGCGTTTGCCAGGGCAGTTGTTTATCCTGACGCCAGAGCATGAAACGCGCTGGCTTGATCTTCAGTATAGCGAACGGGAGCAACTGGCCGATCTCCTCGTTCCGTACGAAGACGGGATGCTTGAAATGTATACAGTGAGCGAAGATGTAAACTCGCCGCGCCACAACGACAAGCATCTTGTCGAGGCGGTAGGCAAGTAGGGTACTCCGATCACGGTGGTGTTAATAAGCCTGCGTGGTGGAAGGCCCGGGGCCAGCCCACGCATTGCTAAAGGGGATTATACACCTTATCAAGTAGTAACACTGTGCTCCCACAAAGCTAAGGCTATAATAATGAGACTTGTTCGGGCAGCAGTGAGTTTAACTCTTTCTCAAGACCTGCCAAACTTGTGCGCAGATAGATATTTGATCTTTTGTAAATCCAGCCTTCCGCACCCTGGGCAATGTCCAGCACGATTATCCCATCTAACTTGGAATCATCGAAGTACGATCTGTCCATTTGAAATGGCTGAGCTAGCCGGTTAACCAACAATGCTATTTCAATATTGGCGTGGGTTTCTGGTATCTTTATACAGATATCTGATAGTCTATTGCCAAGGTTCTGGTACGTGTTTATGCCATCCAAAGTGCCGCCAATAGTATCAGCAGGTCGCTTCCAGACGAGCTCAAGGCTAATCGGCGAGTGCATACCTGGGTTGCCAGGATCAGGGATGTTAAATTGTTGGACGCCGGGCAGAGGCTGAATGCTACTCACGAACTGCTCCCAAAAAGTGTTTGGGATGCCGGTAGGTATATAACCGTCCAGCTTCACGACCGCAAGCTGCTCGTTGACCGAGTTTGTTATTGGATGATCTATCAACTTACGGTTCGCTCATTTTGCTAGACAGTTGGCGAGATTGAGGGTAGACTAGCGCCATGAACGAATTTGAACCTTTCACCATCGAACGAATTGACGATGTGCCACTGCTGTTGGCGCAACTGGATCGCATGCAGGTTGCCACGCTGCTGGATCGGCACTTTCCCACGCATGGGAACTGGCAAGGGCTGAGTCTGGGAATGATCAGCACGGTCTGGTTGAGCCACATCCTCTCGGAAGGCGACCATTGGCTCAATCATGTCGAAGGCTGGGCCGCCCAGCATCTGCACTGCTTGCAGGCGTGTGTGGGACAAGACGTGCGCAGCCTGGATTTCAGTGATGACCGGCTGGCAGCGGTGCTGGATTACCTGAGTGCCGATGAGCAGTGGCAGACTTTGGAACGAGACCTGGGTCAGCATCTGATCCGTGTCTATGATCTGCATCCCGAGCGGGTGCGGCTCGATAGTACGACCGTCAGTGGCTATGTGCATCCCAGCCCGGATGGCTTGTTTCAGTTTGGACACAGCAAGGATCACCGACCCGACTTGCCGCAAGTGAAGATCAAGCTGTCGGCGCTTGATCCGTTGGGATTGCCTCTGGGTGTCACGATCGTCGGCGGGCAGCGGGCCGATGATGGCTTGTATGTGCCGGCCATCCAACAAGCGCAACAGACGCTGGGGGTGGGCGGGCTGCTGTATGTGGGCGATTGCAAAATGGCGGCGCTGCCCACGCGGGCCTACGTGCAGCAGAGCGGCGATTATTATCTGTGTCCGCTCTCCGGCGTGCAAGTGAGCGCGGCCACCTTGCAGCAGCTGGTGGCTCCCGTGCAGGCGCACACGCAAGCGCTGACGACCATCCAGCGGGAGAGCGAAGAGGGTTCTCCCGAAGCGATGGCGGTCGGCTATGCGTATACGCAGCAGGTCAGCCTGCCGCAGAACGGGCAGACCCTGCAGTGGGAGGAACGGGTGCTGGTGGTGCGCTCGCTGAAATTGGCGCAGACGCAGCAAGCCGCCTTGCACGAACGACTCGCCAAAGCGCAAGCGGAACTGGCGCAGCTGAACCAGCCCGAGCACAAACGTGGCAAGAAAGTCTTGCGAGAGGTGTCTGAGGTGCGCGAGGTGGCAGAAGCGATTATGCATCGCTACCGGGTAGAGGACTTGCTGGATGTGCAGTACCACGAGCGGGTGGTAAGTGAACGGCCCGTGCGAGGCTACGGGCCACGAGCGGGACGCACCCGCGTCGAGCGGGAGATCAGCCTGCAGGTACAGGTCAAGACCGAGGCTCTCGCGCAAGCCGCGTTCTGTCTGGGCTGGCATATCTACGTCACCAATCAGCAGGCCTCCCAGTTGTCCCTGGAGCAAGCCGTGTTGGCCTACCGCGACGAATATCTGATCGAACGCGGCTTCGGGCGCTTGAAAGGGCGCCCCTTGTCGGTATCGCCGCTGCACTTGACCTCGGAGCCACGCGTGACAGGCTTGCTGCGCTTGCTCTCGTTGGGGCTGCGTGTGCTCTGTTTGCTGGAATACCAGGTGCGGCAGCAGTTGGCTCAACAGCAACACGCCCTGGCTGGACTGTATGCGGGCAATCCCAAGCGGGCGACGCGGCGGCCGACCAGTGAGGCCTTGTTGAAGGCGTTTAAGGGGCTGCACTTGACGGCTTTCACCCAGCACGCTCACACGGTCTATCATGTCACCCCCCTTTCCGCCTTACAGGAGCGCATCGTGGCTTTGCTTGGCTTCCCATCAGCTGTGTATTCCACACTCGCTCTCCATTCTGGCGAACTGACTTTCAAAATGAGCGAACCATGAGTATCAAGGCTTGGTTTATAAAGGCAACGGCCATAAGCTGAGCGAGCTCCTTGGTAAAGGGTTGCGTATTTTTTACGTGTACGTTCAGCGTTTTACCTCCTACTTCTGCGACAATATCTACTCTGCCTTTTTCTTGCTCAACACCGGTTACACGAATGTGCTTACCAATAAAATAGGTGGCTTGAAGCTGAAGAAACATACCATAGTCAGTATGCAGGATTTTGAATAACTCCTTACTACCAGGAAGCGGCGAGACAAGCCTTATGGCATCCGCAAGTGCATGTAGAATAGGTACTCCGGCATAGTTTGTACCCATCTTCATGTGTGAGAGTTGATGTATCCATAGGGCTATACCTTGGTTGGACATCTTCTTGTTTTGCAGATATGTTTCCGGTATCCGCTGTGCAATCAGATTTATGTCGGCAACAAATTGATCACCGGATATTTTCATTTTGCCATCGTCGAAGCCAAGCTGCTCTGCTTCGATGTGTTGGATAACTTCGCTCCACTTCTGAAATCCATTCATTGCACCTACATAACATGATAGTTGTCAGTAGTCAAGCTGCTAGCCAAATATAACCAGTGTCCCAAAAACGAAGGTTTCTCATTCACTCTCTGTAGAAGTCTCTGAGAGCCTGGATGGCCCACCTTTCTCATATCTGTTGCAATGTCTTCTGATAACAGGTAAGCTGTGGGGGCTGTAATGACCCCAAGACAAACAATTCACTATGCCTTGTATCATTGGGAGTAGAGAGATGGAAGCCAATACCAACGCCGCACAACAGTACGAAGAATACCAAAATAACCCGGGCTACGAGCCTCCAACGGTAAAGGGTATCATGAAGACCGGAGGGGCGGAGGAGGGGGCAGAGAATAGTGGACAGTGATTTGCGCCTTGTAGCCTGGCAAGAATACATAAAGAAAAGTCTAGGCAAGTCGGCTTGGGTACCAGTTTACGAATCCTTCACAGACGAACATACACTCCGTGGTTTATTCTGCGCGTTGCTTCCGTCAGAAGATGTTGAGAAATCGTTAAAAAGCTATGACTGGGATTTGCATATCGGTAGTGGCATGCCCGGCCACGTCTTCTATGGCGCTGATGACAATAATTACCGCTACTACCGATTTGGTGACGATACGGGCATTGAGCCTTTTGTATACTCCCGTTCAGCCCACGGTATGAAGCCCAAGTTCATGGAAATATCCGAGGAGTTCCGTCACTACTTCAACCTTTTTCCCGCCGAGCATGGCAATAAACTTGTGGCAGTTGATGACAGCGGTGATGATGTTGATGTGGTGCGCGGCCTGCAATTCGATAAGGTCGAGGTGAGCTTGCAGTACCTTAAAAAATACCTTGCTACCAAGGATATGGTACTGGCCGTCTTCTTCGATATTGACGCTTTTGATGATGACCACTCGTTTAAGGAATTAGGCATTGAAGCATTTAAAGTCGAGCAAAAAGGGGATGACTACGCCTATCTATGTGAATCGGCAGAGCCGGGCTTTACGGGGGGATACAAAGCTTTTACACGCTTAATAGGCAAGAAGATCATACGTGGTAGTAGTAACTACAAGCCAAAGCTTATTGGACGCGAAGAGGAGTATGAAGATTTTATTATTGGCACGGACGACGACGGCAACCCCGTTAGCTACACAAGCAACGAAGACAAGTTAGCCAATTACTTCGGCAAAAATCCAGGTGCCCCTCATTTTCTACAGCCGGTGTTTTTCAACAGGGATGTCCTAAATAGGTATTACGATGACCCACGCTTTGAGGTAGAGGATGGTAATTTAAGCTGCGGTGGCTTATGGGGCTTACGTATGGACAACGACCATGACAAGTATGTGGTGGTAGCTCTTGGCGATCTAGGCCACATGCCCCATAAACATCAACTCCACTGGAAGCATTACAATGTGTTGCCTGACGGTACATACAGTAAAACAGCAATTGCGCGTGGTTTTAAAGCAGAGTTTGCCGATGCGCGACGTCCTGACCTAGTATTTAAAGATCAGTATCGGTCATTTATGGACGAATGGCCACAAGATCATGGCTGGGAGTTGCTGCTCTCTCTCGACGAGAAGGACAAGCACCACTTTAACGCCTTGCATATACCCAAAGCTGACTACCAGCGCGAGTTTGATGAGCAGGTGCAGGGGATCGCCAAGTTACTAATTGATAGCTTAAATGCTAAGGGCTTGCAGGCGCTTCCCCAAGTGACATCCGATAAGGGCACGCTCGCTATGCTTGAAGAATGGGTTACGGCAGTTCAGCCCGAACTGGTGGCTGATGTAAAGTTTTTGAGAAAGTTACAAGACCTACGCAGTAGTGGTTCGGCCCATCGAAAGGGCAAGAACTACACGGCAGCCGCAAAATACTTTGATATTGAAAATATCGGCCTAGAAAAAGCATTTGAAAATATATTGCAACAAGCGGCAGAGGTATTAAAAAACCTCCAGAAATTACCGGCTGCTACCTGATTTAATGTCTCAATACTTGCCATAATACTTGAGTTTTGTGCAATTAGGCATACAGCAACATATAACTATCGTCCTGGCATAATATACTTTTTAACAGGGGTCGCTATCGCAACGTGCCGCCCTTGACAAGCCCCTCATGCACCGTCATCCGATAACTACTCCTGTTACTCTACGTCGTAACTGGCGCTGCCAGTTCGTCACCTACCACATTCCGGCGTTTTACCACGTAACCGGAGTTAAAATCATCGGCAGGAACCTTTTATTAGCTGTCTGGTTCGTAGCGCGTCCCGTACACATTTGGGTGAAGTAAAACCCGCTCGTTCGTTATATATAGTAAATTTGTTCGCACATCTGAAAGGGATACATGATTGGCTACGCAACGCAAACGGGCGGTCATCTACTGCCGCGTCAGTACCGACAAACAGGAGCAGGACGGCGAGAGCCTAGAGTACCAGGAAGCCAGGAACCGGCAATAGGCTGAGCTGCATGACATGGATATCGTGGCGGTCTTAAAAGAAGCCAAGAGCGGCTTTATCCACTACTCGTTACGTGAGAAGCTGACCCTGGCCCGCCAGTTTATCCGCGACGGCCTGGCCGATGTGATTATTGTCTTTGACTTGCGCCGCTTCTCCCGGAACTTTGTGCACTCGGCCATGATTTTTGAGGAGATCGAGAGTAATGGCGGCGAGATCGTGAGCGTCAGCGAGAACATTGACAATAGCCTGACTGGTAAGCTTATCCGCTCTATTCTGGCTTGGAGCGCCGAAAGTGAGCGCCATAAGATTGTTGAATATGCGAATCGGCGTTGGCAGACGCGCGTAGAGGTAGGTTTGCCGGTAGGAACCGGACGCAGCCCCTATGGGTGGGACTGGCAAGATAAAGAAAAAACCGGTTATGTGGTTAACCAAGAACAAGCCGCCGTCAGGGTGTCTATATTCCATATGTTTGTTGAGCTGGATATGAGCCTGCGTGCAATCACGCACAAACTCACGGAAGACAGGATATTGATGCCTACCTATGCCAAGAAATTCCAGGGTACTCCGCCACAAGATTTGGAGGTGAGTATTGTGCATTGCCTATGGCGGTATACCACCGTCAGAGAAGTGCTGAAGGATTTGGAAAACATCGGTATTCTGGTAGTGTGCAAAGCAAAGCAGACGATCGGGCAGGATGGCAAGCGTAAGACTGAGGTGCATCCGAACCGGCGAGAAGTACCGGGCGGCATACCCGCTATTATCGATTCTGTCCTCTATGAACGGGCGCAGGAAAAACTCAAGACGAATAAAGCGGATAAAAGCCATCTTCCCCTGAATAATGAAGACTTTTTACTCAGGGGGCATATTTATTGCGCGACCTGTACGCACACCATGAAGCCAAGGACACAGAAAAAAGGGCGACTGACACAAAAAGGAACCGACAAGTCCTATCCGTTCTATGCCTGCGCCAACACGCATAATAAATATAAAGCCTGTCCGTCTTTAACCACGATACGAACCAGCCCGCTCGATGAAATCGTCTGGCAGGAATGCTGTGTATTATTCAAGCGCATTGATGTCTTGCAAGCAGCGCTGGAACAGGAGATGGAAGCAGCCATTAGCGCGTTGCTGGAGGATACGACAGGACAGGAGCAGATTCAAAAAATAGAGGCGACCATTGAGTTTGCGAAGAACGAGAGAGAAAAATACGTGCCGGGAAGCTACATGCACAATCTTATCTCACAAGATATTACGAACCAGGAAGAGCAGCTTGCACGCTATAAAGAAGAGATAGGCTCTAGCAATATAGAAAAGGTTACAGGCTCCTATCAGCAGAGAATTATGGAGTTTTTAGAGTTCCTTAATGTGATGCGTGGACGCTATGAAAATGCTACATTCCAGGAAAAGAGAAATGCCCTCCAAGTCTTGGGTGTGCGTGTGATGGTGCATGAGCCGACAGAAACCTATGGCTTATCTTCAGATGCTTTGGATATAGCGGATGGGCAGGAATGGTTCAGTGCGAAGGAAGCGGGACAGCTCCTTGGCGTGCATGCCAAGACCATACGGTTCTACCAGAAGAACGGTACAATCACCAAGTACAAAGAGGAGCCTTTTTTGTTGGTGCACCGAGATGAACTGCTGAAGCTACAGAGAAAAGGTTTTTTGCAACGCAATACGGAAGAGATTGTACGTGATCGGGTGGAAATCAGCTATTCCCCGAGGTTTATTGGCCGAGGAAATAATCTCACAGCTGCTCCTGTATCCTTGCAGACCCGCAGGTACATATAGGTCTCCGCTTGTTGCACCCCCGGCACTTTGTAGAGTTTTTCGGTCAGAAAACTTAGCAGGTGATCGTTATCGCGGCAAACTACTTCGGCCAAGAGGTCGATACTTCCGGCGCAGATGATGAGGTAGATCACTTCTTCAAAGGCGGCAATCTCGTTAGCTACTTCCAGGAGCCGATCACCCGAAACGCGGATGCCGATCATGCTTGCCAGCGAGAAGCCTAGTTTTACAGGGTTAGTGACTGCCACAATCTGCATGACGTGTGTATTGATCAGATTGGCGACGCGTTGGCGAACGCTGGCTTCGGAGATACCAAGTTCGGCAGCTAATTTCGTAAATGGACGCCGGCCATCCAATTGCAGCGCCTCAATGATGCGCTGGTCAATTTCGTCTATTGCATTTTTGTTGTTTTGGTCCATAGCCCGATTATAGTATCACCTTGTAGCCCCACATGCAATAAGCTGAAGACCTTTGGAGACCTTTCCCGTTCAATCGAGTTGAAAGACACGACGAGCATTTTCACCCAAAAACTTCGTCTGGATCTCAAGAGGCAAGTGCATCGCCTGGACCTGTTGGACACACTTCTCCCAAGACAGTTGCGGGAAGTTGGTTCCAAAGAGCACTTTGTCTTGCCCATAGGTTTTGAGATAGTGCACCAGTTGCGGGGGATAGTAGCGTGGTGCATGGGCAGAGGTGTCGATAAAGACGTTCTCGTGCTTCCAGGCGACCCCAATCATTTCGTCCGTCCAGGGATACCCGATGTGACCCGCGACAATGCGCAACTCGGGGAAGGTCAAAGCTACCTCATCGAGATAGGGAACCGGACGCCCCGTTTCGGAAGGCATGAGGGGGCCGGTATGACCGACCTGGGTGCAGAAAGGAATATCCAGCTCGATGCAGGTGACGTAGAGGGGAAAATAGAACTTGTCGTTGGGCGGACGATTCCACAGCCAGGGCACCACCCGCAATGCCTTGAACCCCAAGTCCCTGACGGCGCGCTGCAATTCGCGGACCGCCTCGACGGGCTTTTCCAGATTGACGGCCGCAACGCCGACGAAACGCTCAGGAAACTGGCGGACAAACTCGGCAATGGTATCATTACTGATGACCCAGGTGCCAGGCCGGTGCCAGGCGCAAAGCATGACGCGATCCACACCCGCTTTGTCCATCATCTCGACGAGTTGTGCTGCGCTGAGGTCCTGGCCGAGCAGATGTGCTGATCCCGATTGTTCAAAGAGCCGAACGACTTCCGGGAGCAAGCCGTCTTTGAGTACCGGTTGCGCCCATGCATCGATGATCTGCCTGCTGGAAGCGTTTGCCATGGTTATAGCTCCTTTCAGAAAAGACAAGAAACGATCGGTGTCTTTCACCAGTATGGAAGAAAAAGGGGGCAAATGTAACGTTGCTGGCTAACAGGTTATTTGCGGGGATGCATCTGATCGGCTGGCTCCCCTGGGGGTGGGATGATCGCCAGGTTGCCCGTATGGCAGCGAGGGTTTTCCATGAATGTGTCACCACCGTCGCTGTATAGTTTGCAAGCCAACGAGCGGCCAGGTATACTGCTTGGGTAGACGGCGGTAGACGCAGTTGAATCTCTCCACCAGAAAGGATTCTTAACGATGTCATCAATAAACGGGACTGGCCTTGTCTTCGATGAGCGCTACTTGAGTCATGATACCGGCGTACAAACAACTGTCCTCATGCGTGACGGCTCATTCCAGCTGGCGCCTGAACCGCATCCCTCGTCGATATATATCACGCAGCGCATCAAACAATTTCTTGATGGCTCTGGTTTAACTGCCCAGATGCAATCCGTAGCGGCGCGGCCGGCGACCGAGGATGAACTCGCTGTGTATCACACGCGCGAATATATCGCCGGGGTGCGTGCGCATGCCGAGGGTGGCCCAATGCAAGGGAGTTGGGGCCAGATAGAGGGTGATACGCCGCTCAGTCGAGGCTCATTTGATGCAGCCTTATATGCCGCAGGGGGGGCTATGAATGCAGCGCAGTCTGTCATGCATGGGGAGGTACGTAATGCCTACGCGCTCCTGCGTCCCCCTGGTCATCATGCGGTAAGCAGCAGGGCAATGGGATTCTGTATCTTTAATAATGCTGTAATCGCGGCTCACCACGCGCGTAAGGTGTACGGACTTGAGCGCATGATGATCGTGGACTGGGATGTACATCACGGCAATGGCACGCAGGATGCTTTCTATGCTGATCCTGGGGTGCTGTTTGTCTCATTGCATCAACATAACTGGTATCCCAAACTCTCTGGAGAATTGGAGCAGGTAGGAATAGGCGCTGGTGCAGGCTACACTGTCAATATTCCGCTCCCTGCCGGGACAGGGGATAGAGGATACCGCGCTGCATTCGAGCAACTGGTTGTTCCCATCGGATTGCAGTATCGACCGCAGTTGATACTCATCTCAGCTGGTCAAGACGCGAACTGGCTCGACCCGCTGGCCCAGATGATGGTTACCATGGCTGGCTTTCACACGATGTCCGAACTCATGCTTGCACTGGCGGAAGAAGTCTGCGAGGGGCGGCTGGTGATGTTGCAGGAGGGGGGCTACAGCGCGGCATATGTGCCTTACTGTACCGTTGCTGCTGTCGAACCGCTGTTGGGTATCGACCTGGGCATTGTCGATCTGTATGCAGGCGCCTCAGAACTTGAGCGTAGCGCAACTATCTTCACGCAGGAAACGCAGGATGCTTTGATGGCGGCCAGGAGGTGGCATAAGAACTGGTGGAAGGTTTAGTGCAGAGATTTCATATAGTCATAGACTATTTAGAGTTGAATGTCCTGATTGTGGAAGGGTGCGCTCACTCTCCCCGCGCAATGGAGTTCTCCGATTTCCGTCTCACGAGAAACGCAAGACCCGTACCCCGAATATCGACCGACGATGGGCCACGGTCGATTTGGCCTGGGATGTGGTTGGAGGAGATCCGCGTGAGAGGAGTGGGAAATGATCCTCTGTGCGAAGCGCTCCCGACTTCCGCGCTGGCTGACTGACGCATCCATGACGTGCTGCAAGAAGGATCATTCATTCACAGGAGAAGGAGGAAGATCCTACCAGTGTCATCCCAACATGTCCACTGCTTGTGGAAGAGCAAGATTCGAGAAGTTTTTTCGCATTGCTCATGCTATGATGATCAGCAGTCAAGAGTTGACAGACGGGGTGTCGGCGTTGGCCGCCATCCATCGAGTTGCGCCTTCGTAACTCATCAGTGAAAGCGACACATGAAAGAAGGAGAGAATCGTCATGAGAAAGATCGTCGCAGGCCTGTTCGTCTCGCTGGACGGAGTCGTAGAGTCACCGGATAAGTGGATGGGCCCCTACGATGGCGAGGAGGTCGATCAGGCGATTGAGTCGTCCATGGCGGCAGCGGACATCATGCTGTTGGGGCGGCACACCTACCAGGAGTTCGCCGGCTATTGGGCCGACAAGCCCAGCGATGTGCGGTTCGCGGACTACCTGAACACAACGCCCAAGCTCGTCGTGTCCACGAACCTGAACAAGGTCGAATGGCAGAACTCCACCCTCATCAGCACCAACGTCGCCGAGGAGATCGCCAAACTCAAGCAGCAGGCTGGCAAGAACATCTACATGAGTGGCAGCGCCACGCTCGTCGGTTGGCTGTTGCGCCAGGGCCTGCTGGACGAGCTCGAGCTGTTCGTCTTTCCGGTCCTGGTGGGCCATGGCAAGCGCCTCTTTGAGGGCGATCCGGTAGCATTGAAGCTCGCCGAGTCCAAGGTCTTTCGCGACGGCGTCTTGCACCTCACCTACCAGGTGGCTGGCACGTAACGCGGGGTCATTTTCCACGAAATTGGCTCATGTTCGCTTTTGGTGGGAGATGAGCTTGTTTGGAAAATCTCGTGGCAATTCGGCGGTTCGCGATAGGGGCAATACCGCTCTCGACGTGGCTTCTTCCATCGACATCTTGTAAATTGGACCCCTCATGCCCTGGTTGGCACGAGTCAGGATAGGGGTTCTCGGACTGGAAAGGTCGAGAAAAAAGAGCGTCGGATCAGCCGAAGAACTGGGAGCATGGGAGCTGATCACCGCACACACCCTGAAAAGCGTGCAAGAGCCGGAGGCTCCTTTCTCTGTCACTCTTTAGAGTCGCAGCACGCCTTCAGCCACCGTCACACCAGCGCCAAAGATGCGCACCTCATCGTCACGCAAGCGCACCTCAATACGGCTTGGCCGCAACAGCGCATAGCCCTGCTCAATCATCACTGTCGCCGAAGAGCCGATCCTGCCATACTTCGCCAGGTAGCAGGCCAGTGGTCCAGCAGCGGTTCCTGTGGCCGGATCTTCGACAATGCCCTCGGTGGGATTGAAGAAACGCGTATGAGCCGCAGCAGTTGGATCAACCGGATCGAGGCTAAACAGATAGCAGCCCTGCCCATCAACCGTGCGAAGTTGTTGGAAGAGACGATGCGCGTCTGGTTGAGCACGCTTGATCGCTTCACGGTTGCGTAATGGCACGAGCAGATGCGCTGCCCCTGTGGAAACAACCTGCGCGGGAAACTCCTCTACGGCCAGATCAACAGCCTCCAGAGCGAGTGCCTCCGCGAGCTTTATCGGATCGTTGTGGATGGCTCCAAATGAGGGTGCGGTCTGCCTCATCCCGATGGCGGTCGGTCGCCACTGCTCCCCCTCTTTTCCCTGTTCTGCCAGGACCTCCACCGACAGAACGTGCTGCCCAATCTCCTGTTGAAAGACCGTCCGTGATCCCGACAGCGCGAGCCGACCTGCTTCCGCCAGCCACCACCAGGCACCGAGCGCATTGTGACCAGCCCCAGAGACCTCTACGCCAGTTGGGGTGAATGAGCGCAGACGCCAATCGGCCTCTGGCCTGGTCGGTGGAAGCAAAAAGGTGGTCTCCGACTGGTTAAACTCGCGCGCGATCTGCTGCATTGTTGCCCGACTCAGCTCCTGCGCATCGACCACCAGCGCAAGCGGATTGCCGGAAAGTGGCGCGTCGGCAAAAACGTCGACCACATAGAAACGAAGCTGCTGTCTTGTCATCTCTTTGCTCTCTTTCCTGGTACAGCCGGTGCTCCTATGAGCGTCCAGTCGGATGAAGCGCGAAATGCGGAGCATTCCAACAGCTTCGTCTTCCACAGAAGCATCCAATTGACACCATCTCAGTGGAGTATACCAGATCAGGAGAGGCATTCCCAGGTGATGGAAGACACAGTTCACATGATTCACGTCAATTTCCCACCCTTCAGTTCAACATCTGACCACCCTTGAGTTAATTTACCATGTACGCACCGTCCGGTGGAGGGCTCACACGGAGCGCTGATAGGCGCGGAAGGCGCGGGTGGAGAGCCAGGCGCAGACGAGCGTCAGCACCAGCAGCTCAGCCAGGTGCATGCTCACCAGCGACCAATCAATGCTGCTGCTGAGCGTTTGGCGGCCCGCCTCGACGGCCCAGTTGACTGGATTGAACTTAGCGAAATCCTGCATCCACTGTGGCATGAGGTTCACCGGCAGGAAGGTGGAGGACAGGAACGTGAGGGGCAGCACCAGGGTGACGTTCGCAGCGATCACCGACTCTTGTTTGCGCAGGACGAGGGCGAGGGCGTTGGAGAGCGAGGCGAACGCCGTGCCGAGCAGCATCGTGCAGACGAACAGGATGACGATGCCGGCGATGCCGCCGGCGAAGCGGGCCCCAACGAGGAAACCAAGCCCCAGGATGATCAGCGATTGCAACAGCACCATACCGGCCTGGTAGACGAGCTCGCCGCCGATGAGCGCGCCGCGGCGCACAGGTGAGACGAGGAAGCGGTCCAGCACGCCGCGCTCCATGTCGACGACATAGCTCGTGCCGCTCCAGCCCGTGGAGAGCATCGCTGACATGACGACGATGCCCGGCGTGAGGAAGGCCATGTACGATCCGGCGGTGAAGCCAGGGATCTCCGTGGCACGCTCGAAGAGCTGGCCGAACAGCAGCAGCCAGATGATCGGCTGTACGAGTGTGCCCGCGATATAGCCGGGCTGGCGCAGAAACGCACGCAGGTAGCGGGTGGTGATCTGGACAGAGTTGGCGAGCGTGGTGGTCATCGGATGGCCTCCTTCTTGTTGACTTCGGAATAGGCGCGCCCGGTGTGGCGCAGATACACATCGTCCAGCGACGGTCGAGCGACGGTCGCGGTGGAGGCACGGATGCCGGCGGCGGGCAGCGCGCTGGCTCCGCTATCGACACGCGCCCGCAGGCTGCGGCCATC
>WNFA01001093.1_pt1 | contig 28263 bp, 26 predicted proteins | sample 5400481 | NCBI WGS metagenome assembly WNFA01 (sample SAMN13153340, study PRJNA577476) | soil metagenome | isolation source: 120 cm saprolite under Douglas fir tree site 2 hole 1 replicate 2 | place: USA:California | collected 2015-04-18 | reverse complement strand
GGATTCGCATCGCACTTGGTGCAGACAAGAGAAGCATCCTGCGCATGGTTCTGCGTCAAGGATTAGGGCTTACCCTTGCTGGCGCTGCGGTTGGACTCGTTGGTGCGCTGATCGTGTCGCACTTAATGGCAGGTCTGCTGTACGGCGTAAGGCCGACAGATCCTCTCACATTCGCGGGCGTCGCCCTTCTCCTCACCGGGGTCGCTCTTCTTGCTTGTTATATTCCCGCGTGGCGCGCGCTACGCGTCGATCCGCTGGTCGCCCTCCGCTATGAGTAATCTCGTGGGCCTGGATTTATGAATGTAGTTCATTTTGTGGATTGAGGAGAGTTAGTCCCAATGAAACAAATACGATTCTTCTTGCTGTTGGTAGTTGTCATTTTCACGAGGACCGCGCTGGCGCAAGGCACAAACAGCGCCGAAGCCGCAAGCGCACCTCAAGCGCCGCAGCCTACGGCTCCGCATGTGGTTGACCTGACGGCGCCCGATGGCACCCTCCTGAAGGCCAGCTACTTTGTCGCGGCCAAGCCCGGCCCCGGCGTATTGCTGCTGCATCAGGGTAACCGCACACGCAAATCGTGGGATGAACTGGCCGGGCAACTGGCGGCGGCTGGAATCAACACTGTTACGCTCGATATGCGCGGATTTGGCGAAAGCGGCGGCAAACCCAAACCTTATAACAGGCTGACGAACGCACGCGACATTGACACAGCATTTCAATACCTGGTTTCGCAACCAGGCGTGAAGCGCGATGTCATCGGCGTGGGAGGAGCCGGCTGGTTCGGCGTCCTTCCTTCCGTCGAAGTAGCGCGTCAACACGCTGCTGAGGTGAAGTCGCTGGTATTGCTTTCCGGAGAGACCCTCCAAGACGGCCTGGAATTCATGCGGCAGGCGTCACAACTGCCCGGACTGTTCGTCGTGGCCGACGACGACGAATACCCTCCCACGGTAGAGGCGATGGAATTGCTCTACATCACCGCCTCCAACCCGGGGAAGAAGTTCGTGCACTATTCGGCTGCACAGGACGCGCCCTGGATATGGTATGAAACCAGCGACATCAGCAAAGTTCCCGCCAACGGCGGCCACGGAACCGACATGTTCAAAATCCATCCGGAGCTGCCGGGCATCATCGTCGATTGGTTTGTGACCACGCTGATCAAGACGCCGGGGCACGCGCCAGCGGACACCGTGGCATCTGCCGCGATCCTCAATCAAATCCGGTTGCCCGGCGGAGTCGCCCAGGTGACGCAGCAACTGATGGAAGCCCGTCGAAAAGATCCCCAGGTGCAGTTGTGGCCGGAAATTACCGTCGACATCATCGGCGCGGACCATTTGCGCGCGGGCGAGATAAAGGAAGCGATCGAAGTCTTCAAGCTCAACCTCCTCGCTTATCCGGACTCCGCCGACGCGCACAATAATCTTGCCGACGCCTATTTGAACGATGGACAAAAAGATCTGGCGCGGCAGCTTGCCGAAAAAGGGTTGGCGCTTCTCGATTCTCATGCCATGCCTGCGTCGTCATGGTCCGATACGGAGCAGCGGCGCGGTGAGATTCGCAGCGGCTTGCAGGATGTACTCAAGAAGTTAGGTGCGGCCCATTAATGAGGGCGTGACTTCGGCTCCCAAGCTGGTACTTGAAAATCCAGATCTTTCTAGTTCGAACAAATTGAGGAGCGTCACTCGAATGAAACAAATACGAATCTTCTTTCGAATGCGTAAGCTGTCCACGCTCTTGGTGCCATCGTTATTCGTTCTGTTTTCAGCCGGGCAGCTCGCCGCCCAGTCGCCCGCTCCCGTCGCTCTAGTAAAGGCTGGCCGGCTGCTCGACCCCCGGACTGGGAATGTGCTTTCGCCCGCAGCCGTGCTGATTGAAAACGGCAAGATCAAGGAAGTTGGTTCACCTGCTCAGGTGCAGGCTCACGCGCCGGCGGGCGCCAAGATAATTGATCTGGGCAGCGCGACGTTGCTGCCCGGGCTGATCGATAGTCACACTCACCTGCTTCTCAACGTAATTGTGCCGGGGGAAGCCGAGATCACGCGCTACTGGGCGTTTGTTCCAGGGTTATTGCTGGCAGTGGCGGCAAAATCGCCAGCCGAACGAGTGTTGCTCGGCGCGCAAATGGCGCGCGAAGACCTGGAGAGTGGTTTCACTACCGTGCGCAATGTGGGGCACTCCGGCATTGATGGCGATGCTGCGCTGCGGGACGCCATTAACGCCGGGCGCGTGCTCGGTCCGAGAATTTTGGCGGCGGCACGTAAACTTACGCCGCCCGGGGGCTATTTCCAGGCGCTCAATCCGGCTGTCGCCGATGCAATCGTACAACAGGAGTTTCTGCAGGTAGGGAATGCTGACGAAGGGCGGCGGGCTGTGGATGAGGATCTCTTCTACAACGTCGACCTCATCAACGTCGCACTCGATGACGACGGCGTTGGCATCACGGTGCCGGTGCTGACCGCAATCGTCGAGGAAGCTCACAGCGCGCACAAGAAAGTTGCTGTCCATGCGCAAAGCAAGATTGCCATTCAAACGGCGATTGATGCAGGCGCAGATTCCATCGAACACGGCAACGACGCAACCGACGAGCAATTGAAGCTGATGCGTGAAAAAGGAATCTTCTTCGACTTAACGCCGACGTTTTATGGCGGTTTCCTTCCGACAATTTTCGACGCGAGCATCGTGATGTCTCCAGCCTTTCGTTCTCAGTACACCAGCGGCGTTGAACGCGGGCGGCAGCGATACAACGGTTTGGTTCAGCGAATATTGAAGTCGGGAGTGAAGTTCGCGGCCGGATCTGACATGTGCTGGTTCTATCCGGGAAAAACGCGCGGCCAAGCCACGGCAACAAGGTTTCCCACCTTGCATGAAGCGGGGATGCCGGCGCTAGACGTTATTCGCGCCATCACGACGAATGCTGCGGAAATGTTGGGCTGGCAGGACCGTGTGGGCGCGGTTGAGCCCGGGAAATTTGCTGATCTCGTCGCCGTTGCTGGAGATCCGATCGCCGACATTACCGAGCTCGAGCGCGTTCGCTTCGTGATGAAGGATGGCCAGTTGGTCAGGAGTGATCTTGCGTCGCATTAAGGCGCAACCTCCACTCCCGGAGCGGCTAAGCACAGCGCATCTGTGAGTTTCAGGAAGCAGATCAATCCAAAGGAGAAAATAAAGATGAAGCGGTCTTCGCTCATGCTAGTTGCGGTCACTCTGCTCGCCCTCACCGGCACGAGTCTTTACGCTCAGGGCCAGTCGCAGAATCAACCCATGGGTTCCGCGCGTTCTCGGGCGGACGAGACCCTCGAGTGGTGGAACCAGATCGGCAATAAGCTGATCGCCATGGCCAAGGATTTTCCTGAAGACAAGTACGATTTCAAAGTACAGAAAGACGAGCGCACCTTTGCCGAGAATCTTCTACACGTCGCTGCCGTCGATTACGATCTGATCCGCAGGGTTTCCGAATCGAACATTGGTCCCGACTTTGGCAAGGACAAGCACAACCCGTCGCGCGACGTTTACAAGACGAAAGCCGACGTGGTGAAACTCATCGAGCAGGCCGTCACCGACGGGGCGGCGGTGATCAAACAGCAGGGCGATGCCAGCCTGGACAAAACGACGCCATTTGCGTGGGAAACCGGGAAACATGTGGTCCACAATTCCTACATCTGGATCACCGCCATCGAGCACAGCACCGAGCACTTCGGCCAGCTGGTCGTCTACTACCGCGCGAACAACTTGGTTCCGCCGGAATCGCGACGGTAATGCAGTAATACGGTCCTTGAAAGTTATCGACTGCAATTCCTAACTCCCGTAATGTCGGCAACTCAGAACTGACGCACTTCCGAACAACGAGAGCCGGAGAACCTGAATAGAGAGTCTGAGTCCCGTGCTGGCGGAAACCGCGATTGCGAAATTTAGCGGATTGGCATCGAATGACATATTCACGTGTAAAATGCGATTAAGGGCTGGCGGCTTGCTGAACAAGGCGCAGCATTGTGCGCCCCTACAAAGAAGCGCGCAACAGACTGACAACCCTGGCGCAAAACCGTTGACGAAATGAGACCGAAATTCGAAACTCTAGGTGAGTCGTAAGGTGGCGGCCCGCCTAAGAAGGCGGCCCCTACAAAACCGGGGTGCGGCCTAGCCGGAAGGGCGGGCGCACAAAGCTAGCAGCGACAGAGCAAGAAGAGCGGCCTGCCTCCCCCACCGGGTCGGGGCAGGCGCCAGGCGGACCCTAAAGGTGGTTATGACACTGCGCGAGAGATTGGAATGGCTGGGGCGGATGACGCTGCTGGTGTTTATTCTGGCGTCGGCGGCGTTTTTGAGCGCGATCACGGCGATGCGCATTGCGATTCACGGGCGCGAAGTGACGATGCCGAATCTTGTGGGCAAAAGCGTTTCGGAGGCAAGCCAGATGCTGCAGTCGCGCGGGCTGGTGTTGCGCGTGGCCGACCGGATTTACAGCGACCAGCCGATTAACGTGGTGGTGCGGCAGACGCCGACTTCGGGCTTGTTGATGAAAGTGTCGCAGCAGGCGCACGTGGTGCTGAGTCTGGGACAGCGGCAACTGCAGATTCCGCTGCTGGAAGGCAATTCGCTGCGGGCTTCCCGAATCGAACTGCTCAGGGGGGGATTGCAGGTGGGGGAAGTTTCCGCGGTGACGATGCCGGACCAGCCTCTGGATGCGGTAGTGATTCAGAACCCGAAGCCCGGGGCAGGAGCGGCGACGCCGCGAGTGGACGTGCTGGTTTCGCAAGGGCCGCGCGAGGCGGCCTTCGTGATGCCGCACCTGACGGGATTGAATGAAATCGATGCCCAGCACCGGTTGGACGCAGCACAGATGCGGAGGAAGGTGAACTACGTAACGGCGCCGCAATGGCCACGTGGCGCGGTGATTGACCAGTCGCCAATGAGCGGCACGCGGATACCGGCGACTTCCACGATCGAGCTTACCGTTGCGAATTGAGGAATCTGAATCGAACCGCCACTGGCGATGATACGGCTGCCGCTCTTCCTTTTGAGCCGGTCTCTCAGCAGCCCGCACACGCCCAGCACGATAACCTTGAGACCTACTTTGTGGGTTCCTTTTTGTGCAGGGTGGTGCACATGGTCAGGGCGGTGTTGGGATCGACGGCGCTGTCGCCTTCTTCGACGAATTGGATGATGCCCTGCTTATCGATGACGATGTTGGCGCGCAGAGCCCACTCGTAGGTTTCGTCTTGGACGTTGTAACCCTTCAGGATGCCGTAGGTCTTGAGCATCTTGCGGTTCATGTCGCTGAGGAGCGGGAAGTTGATGCCGATCTGCTTGGCGAAGGCGGCGTTGGCGGCGGGACTATCCAAACTAACTCCGAAAACTTCAGTATCGGTGGTGTCAATCTTACCGGAGGCGATTCCAGCCTGGACCGCCTGAAGTTGCTTGGTTCAACCGCCGGTGAAGGCGAGGACATAGACGGCGAGGAAGACGTTTTTCTTGCCGCGGTAGTCGCTGAGCTTGACGGTTTTCCACTGATCGCTGAGAAGAGTGAAATCGGGGGCGGTGTCGCCGACTTTGAGGGTCATCTTGGCGACTTCGGACTTACCGGAATGTGGCGCAACGGGAGCTGCTGAGAGAGCTGCGGCAACCAGAAGCCCGAGAGCGATCTTGCGTTTCATGGAGAATCTCCCATCTGAAGCGGGATACGAGCGGCAAGAAGAGCGTACACCCTGCCCTTTGTTAGTACCACTGGAATGGGGAAAATATTCCAAGAATCTTGCGCGTGAGGAATGGGAGGAACTTCGCTGGTGGTATCCGCGTATCTCTAAGTACGGGGAGGACTTGTGAACTCAAAAAGCTTAAGAAATCGAAATTTGGCAGAGTTTCGGTGCAAAGCGGGGGCCTTGAGGGGTCCCGCGCTACTTGGAACATTTTGCAGTGTGCTTGGCATCCTGGCCTTGATGGCCGGGGGTTCGGCAAGAGCGGGGGCCTTCCGGGGGGCACAGGATAAAGACGGGGCTGGCGTGACAATCAGCAAGCAGGCGACTTCCAAAGAAGTGGGGCTGCCTGTCTACCCCGGGGCGAGGCTGCGTAAGGACGAGAAGAACGATTCGGCGTCGGTGCAGATGGGGCTGTGGGGCGGCTCGTTTGGATTTAAGCTGGCGGCGATGAAGATGGAGTCTAACGATGCGCCCGAGAAGATTGCGGAATTCTACAAGAAGGCGCTGGCGAAATACGGCACGGTTCTGAACTGCTCGGATCCATCGCAGAAAGCAAGTACCAAGGAGAAGAGCAAATCGCCGAACCAGCTTGACTGCGGAGATGACAAGCCGGAAAAGGGAGGGCTGGTGTTCAAGGCGGGGACGAAGGAAAAGCAGCACGTCGTAGGAATCCAGCCGAATGGGCAAGGGAGCCTGTTTCAACTAGTGTATGTGGAAGCGCGAGGCGCCGAGAAGGAAAAAAAGGCGGACTGAAGCAAACTTGCTTGACACAAGGGGCACGCAAAATCCTCAGCGCAGGTAGCCCCAGTTGTGAAGCTTGTCGGAATCCTCGGCCCAGCGGTCGCCGATGTCGGTGCGATAGTACATGTTAGGGATGAGGATATTTTTTGTGCGGGAATAGACCTGGGCTTGAGCCTGCTTCATGGTTTGGCCGATGCCAACGACGACGAGGACGACGCCGGAAGTGCCGGCAATCAGCCATTGGCCGTTCACTACTTTTACGTCTTCGATGTGAATGCCTTCCATGTTGGGCTTCTTGAAGACGATGGCGTTGTTTTTGGAGAAGGATTCGAACGTGGCGTCATCGTCGAAGGGAAATGGCGGGACGACGATGCGGATGCCGATTTGAAAGCCGCTGCGCGTGCGCCACTTGGGTTCCGCGCCAGTGGCGAGTTCCCAGAAAAAGTCACTGATGGGGGTGAGCATGCCTTCCTGCTGGATGCTAATGGTCGGGTAGCCAAAACGGGACGTGAATTCGAGCGGGTAGATGCCATTGTTGTTGACGATGCAATTGAGGTCGATGTAGCCGACGTAGCCTTCCTCAGCAAGCTTGGACTCCATTTTTAGAAGCGTGCGATGGAAGAGCAGGTTGGGCTCGCTCCAGAACATGGCGGTGCCCATTTCACCGGTGGGAGGGCCAACTTCGCCGGGGAAAAGTTTCTTGTGCTCGAAGTTGATGTTGACGGGAGTGACGAATTTCTTGCCGTTGAAAAAAGCGCCGACGGCGACTTCGACGCCATTAATGCGGCGCTGCAATTGGAACACCTTAATCTCGTCGGAAAAGGCTTTTTTGTAAGCCTCGAGCATGCGGATGACGTCTTCGCCGTCTTCTTCTTCGCCAACGAACAGGCGCCGCTTGACGTTTTGCGCTTCGCCGCTGGGTTTGATGACGTAACGGTCGGGATTTTTCTTGACGAACTCGATGGCGGGGTCGAACGAGTCGAAATCCTCGTAGGGAATGATGGTGACACCAGCGGATTTGAGTTCTTCCTGGCCGAAGGAGCGATCGTCTTCGAGGCGGTCCGCATAGGGTGTGCCGCCGATTACAGGCTTGCCGGAGGCGCGTAGGGCCTGAGCCTTAGCGCCCTGGCCAAGAGTGTCGTCGAAAACGACGATGTCGCACCACTTGGCGTCTTTTTCCCAATCTTTGGATTTCGGGACGAAGCCATCGGCGATGTCGCGCTCTTTTTCGGCTTCGATGTAGTAACGAACGTCGTGGCCTTCCTTGAGCACCTGCCAGGCTATGTCGCCGATGAGTCCTGAGAGCGAGACGAAAAGGAATTTACGTTTGTCCATTTTGAAAGTACGCAGGCCCTCGCCGCTGACTTGCGGATAATGGCATTGTAGTAGAAAAAACGGCAAGCAATTGTTAAGGCGAGTTAAAAAACTTCGGAAGAGCGCGAAAGCGAAGGCAACCTTATGTGCGGACAGGCGGCATCACAGAGAGGGGTAGTCTGGCTGGAACGCGGCTGAAGGGGCAAAGTAGTTGTTCGGCCTGGCCTTTCGTTCAGGGTATAATCGAACGTTCCAAACTGCGGGGAGTCAGGAAGCGCCCAAGGCTTCAGGAGACCGCGGTGAGGAACCCCAGATTCGAGAGAGAGGTGAAGTTTGCAGCGAACTTCTTTGCTGGCGACCGTAAGACGGTCGGCTCTATTCGCAATGACCGGACTGTTTCTGCTGAGCGCTACGAAGTGCGATGCTCAAATCTTTCACAAGAAAAAAAAGATTAATAAGTCGACGAGCGCGGAAAATACCGCGGAGCCCGACAAGATCCTGTATGACAGAGCGATGGCAGACATCAAGCACGGGCGGCACGAGGTGGGCCGGCTGAACCTGCAGACGCTCATCAACACCTATCCGGACAGCGAATACCTTGCCAAAGCCAAGCTGGCCATCGCCGATTCATTTTACAAAGAGGGCGGGACGGCGAATATGACGCAGGCAGTCCAGGCGTACAAGGATTTCGACATCTTCTTCCCCATGCTGCCGGAAGCTGCTTACGCACAGTTGCAAGTGGCGATGACGCATTTCAAGCAGTTGGAGAAGCCGGACCGCGACCGCACGCACGCCCGCGCGGCGGAAGAAGAGTTCCAAACATTTTTGACGAAATATCCGAATGATCCGCTGGCGCCCAAGGCGGAGCAGCATTTGCGCGAAGTGCAAGAATTGCTGGCGGAAGGCGACTTCCGTATCGGTTACTACTATTACGTGAAGGAAGACAAGAAGGCGGCGGAATCCAGGTTGAGGTCCGTGGTAAACCGCTATCCTCTTTACAGCAAGTCGGACCAGGCTCTTTGGATGCTCGGGAGCATATGGCAAGGCACCGAGAAAAGGGAGTTTGCCGTTCCGTATTACGCCCGGATCGTCCGGAATTATCCGCTGTCGCCTTTGGTCCCCGAGGCAAAGAATCGGTTGAAGGCACTTGGAGCGCCGGTGCCGCAGCCTGACCCGCAGGCAGTTGCGTGGATGACGGCAGAGCTGAATGCGCCGCGGCAACGTGAGACACTCATCAAAAAACCGATGTCTTTGGTTCGTACCGGCCCAAAGCAAGAGATGGACAAGGCGGCGAAATTCGGAAAGCCGACGATGACCCAAGAGTCGGAGAGCGAAGCGGGAATTGATGTATTGACAGGCGGGAACCAATCGCGAATCGGCGCTGCCGGAATGGGAATCGTCGCGACGATTACGCCGGGAAGTACGAGTGGGACAACGGGCGGTGTGGAGACCGTGACTCCCGCGGGAGAGGGGAGCGAAGCAAATCCGGCGGCGGCGCACCCGGATCCAAACGCGGCAACAGCAACGGAGAATCCCGGGAGTGGTGCGGCGGCGGGGACTGCAGAAACAACGCCCAAGACCGATGCAACACCGGCCGCTGGCGGTCAGACGACGGACGCTGCCAAGACGGACGGACCGACCGCGCAAGGCGGAACGCAAAATGGAAGCAACGACGACAACAAGAAAGAATCGACCAGCAAGAAAAAGAAGGGTTTGAGGAAAATCGTCCCCTGGTGAGTTTTTTTGCAATAGGGCGAAGACCAGGAGAAACATCAAAGGTACGGGCGGCGGGGCCGTATCCTTGTGTTTAGAGCAACTGGCCGGGGCCCAAAACTGCAGTATTCATTTCCGACACATACCCACCCTGTTGAGATTGACGCGCACTCCGGCGGGTGCTCCAATAGTTTTGTGTAGGCCGTCTGCGAGGCCGCGCGCTAAGTGTGACCGCGCGGGTAGACTTTTGTCGGAGGACGTTCGGTGGCCAAGATTCTGGTTGCGGACGACAACAGTAACATCCAGAAGATGGTGGGACTGGCCCTGAAAGATCAGGGCATCGATGTCGTTGCTGTTGGCAACGGTGAAGCAGCGGTGCGGAAAATCTCCGATTTGCGCCCCGACCTGGTGCTCGCGGACGTGTTTATGCCGGTCCGGAATGGATATGAAGTTTGCCAGTACGTGAAGATGGATCCTTCGCTGGCGCACATCCCAGTGATCTTGCTGGTGGGCGCGTTCGATCCTTTAGATGAGCAAGAAGCGCAGCGAGTGGGAGCAGATGGCGTTTTGAAGAAGCCGTTTGTTCCACCGGATCCCCTGATTTCTATGGTGAAGTCCGCGCTGCAACGTGCGGGAGTGGCTCTTGGGACCTCCAGCACCGCGAAAGCTCCAGAGCCAGAAGCCTTGCGTGCATCAGACCTCCTTACTCCCAATAGTGTGCCCGCGCCGATACCAGCCGGGTCCCGTTCGCAGACAGCGCGGCACGAATCTGTCATTGCGGCCTTAGCTCAGGAAAGCTTTGTGGATGAAGTTCCGGAGCGTCCGGAACCTGTGAGGATTGACAGCAATTCGCAAACGGTAGCATTCGGTAGCCTGCTGGAGACACCTGCGGAGGAGAAGGAAGACGAAATTGCTTTTATGCCGGGGGCGGATGCCGAATTGGCTCCAGAGCGCGACTGGCGCGATGTGGATGGAGCGGAATCGGACGAGGAAGAAGAGGACGATAAGCCCGCTGCGCCATGGCGGCCCGAGGCAGCGGAGAGTTATACCGATTCCGGATCCGGCAGCAAGGCCAGTGATTGGCGCACCGGTGGTTTCGAACAGATTCAAGCAAGGAAGACCCAGGCGGAATCGTGGGAACCGCCGGACGACAAATCGGAACTGGTTGCGCCGGCTCCTGCAGCGAGCAACCCCATAGCGGAAGGACCCCCTGCCCCAGCCACGATTCCTGAAGCGGTGCCGACCACGGGGGCGATTTCAGCTACGCCTTTTGCGACCGACGCGTGGGCGACGCCGAGTTCGCCTGCAGCGCAAGAAAAAGGTTCTGCGGAAACTGCCACGGCGGTGGAAGAAGTAACACGTTTGGATCACGAAAGATCTTCTCCGGGAACGATGGCTGCCAGCGCACCCGAAGCGACGCAAGGAGAGCCGCAAACGAAGGCTTCCAAAGAACCTTGGTTTTCTGTTCCAGCAAACCCCTGGGACGCCGAGATCGAGAAGGCGAACCGGTTAGCTTCGGCCTGGGATGCCACAGCGCCGGCATCTACTCCTCCGGTGGCAAGCAACGGAACGGAAAAGGCTACGGGAGCCGTAAGCGAGCCGACGCAGAAGGCGATTGAAGAAGCGGCTTTGCCTGCCGCGGCTGTCGAAGCAATTCGCGAGGAAGCCGCTCATCTTGCCGAAGATACGACACACGCCGCGGAGCAACAAAACGCGGACGGAAAAGGCTATTACGCGCCTGAGGGACTTGTAGAGCCACCAACTGCTGCACCAAGTGCGGCGCCGAGCATGGACGACCTTGTTGCCAGAGTGCTGGCAAAGCTGAGTCCCGACGTTCTGCAGGCAGTTACGCGCGAGATTCTGAAGCCCGTCGTGGAAGCGATGGTTAAAGAGGAAATGAAGTCGAAGAAGCCGTAATTCCCTTCCCGCTCTGCTAAGAAAACACAGTTGCACCTGATATTCAGCAAATTTCCATCTTTCTGCGCAGACTTCGTCCAGCCGAATTGACGCAGCCGCTTTTTCCCTCGTATAGTCGAAGATTACTCCGAACGACTGGAACAGTTCGAGAACAGGCGGGCCAAGGCCCGCCCCGACAGGGGAGACGTGCACCGGATGGCTCGCGAGATATCAAAGGCGTACGAACCACAGCAGATCGAACCGCGATGGGCAGACTTCTGGGTAAAGGAAGAGCTGTTCAAAGCGGAGGCGAATGCGCCGGGGCCGGTGTTTTCAATCGTCATTCCACCGCCGAACGTGACGGGGTCGCTGCACATCGGGCACATGCTGGAGCACACGGAGATCGATATTCTCACCCGCTGGTACCGGATGCGTGGGTACAACACGTTGTATCTGCCTGGCACTGACCACGCAGGCATCTCCACTCAACGCGTCGTGGTGAAACACCTGATGGATCAGGGCATTGACTACCATAAGCTGGGAAGAGAGGGGTTTGAAAGGCAGGTTTGGAAGTGGAAAGCAGAAGCAGGCAGTCAGATCACACAGCAGATGAGGGCCATCGGAGAAAGCTGCGACTGGTCGAGGGAGAAGTTTACTCTCTCACCGGAAATGTCGCGGGTGGTGCGCGAAGTTTTTGTGCGGCTATACGAAGAGGGATTGATTTATCGCGAAAACCGGCTGGTGAACTGGTGCCCGGTTTGTTTGACAGTACTCAGTGACCTGGAGGTGGTGCACGAGGAGCGGCAGGGGCACCTGTGGCACATCAAGTATCCGGTGGTGGGGACAGATGAGTTTCTCGTTGTTGCGACGACGCGACCGGAGACGATGTTGGGCGATACCGCCGTGGCGGTGAATCCGGAAGACGAACGATACACGCACCTTGTTGCCAAAAAAGCGCTGCTACCGCTGATGAACCGGGAGATTCCGATTATTGCGGACGCGATGGTGGACCGGGAGTTTGGGACGGGCGCGGTGAAGATTACTCCGGCGCACGATCCGAACGACTTTGAGGTGGGGCGGCGCCACAAACTTGCAGAAATCGATGTGATGACCGACGACGGCAAAATGAGCGGGTCGGCGGGCCCCTATGCAGGGGTGGATCGCTTTGAGGCGCGAAAGAAGATTGTGGAGGATTTGAAAGCGCTGGGAGCCCTGGAAAAGATCACCGAGCACACGAACGCGATTGGCCTGTGTGAGCGTAGCAATACGATTGTCGAGCCGCGGGCTTCGACGCAATGGTTCTGCAAGATGAAGCCGCTGGCGGAGCCGGCGATTGCGGCGGTGGAGCGGGGTGCCATCCAGATCGTGCCGGATAATCGTCGCGAGGAATATTTTAATTGGATGAGGAATATCCGCGACTGGACGCTTTCGAGGCAACTGTGGTGGGGGCACCGGATTCCGGCTTGGTACTGCAAGGAGAACAAGCATGTCACCGTGGCGCGCGAGAAGCCAGCGAACTGCGCGACGTGCGGGTCGACGAATCTTGAGCAGGACCCTGATGTTCTCGACACGTGGTTCAGTTCGGGGCTGTGGCCGTTCTCCACGCTGGGGTGGCCTGAGAATACCGCGGATTTCAAGACGTATTACCCGACGAACCTGCTGATCACCGGGTACGACATCCTGTTTTTCTGGGTGGCGCGAATGATCATGATGGGAATTCACTTTACGGGGAAAGTTCCCTTCCGCGCGGTGTATCTGCACTCATTGGTGCGCACGGGGAGCGGCGAGAAGATGTCCAAGACCAAAGGGACAGGACTCGATCCGGTGGCGCTGAATCAGCAGTACGGGACGGATGCGATGCGATTTTGCCTGGCGTCCATGGCGGCGCCGGGGACAGACATCGTGCTCTCCGAAGACAAACTGGTGAGCGCGCGGAATTTCGCGAATAAAATCTGGAATGCGGCGCGATTTTTGTTTGTGAATCTAGACAAGTTTGAGGAGAGTGGAGCGAAGTTGGATGAGCTGGCGGCACCGGAGGTGCGTGCGAAGGCACCATATGAATATCGTGGCGACGTACCCCTGGTAGACGCTTGGATATTTGCGCGGCTGGCGGAAACAGTGAAATTGGTGAATGAAGCGCTGGCAAATTGCCGGTTTCATGAGGCCGCTCAAGGCGTGTATCAATTCTTCTGGGGAGACTTCTGCGACTGGTACATCGAGTGGGTGAAACCCGAACTGCAGAGCGCCGACCGGGAGCGGGCAACGGTGGCATGGAAGAATTTGTTCGCTGCTTTCAATGCGGCTTTGCGGATGCTGCACCCGTTCATGCCCTTTTTGACGGAAGAGCTTTGGCATCGCTTGCCGCAAAAGGCGGGAGCGAGATCGATTGCCCTGGATGCGTTTCCGGAGGCGCACAAGAATTGGAAGAATGCCAAGGCGATGGCTGACGTAGAGACAATCCGGGAAGTGGTCACGGCGCTGCGCACCATTCGCGCCGAACTGAAACTTGACCCAAAGAAGAAAGTGGCGGCGGAGTTCTCAACGAACGACTCCGGCGCGGGTGAGATCGTTCAGACGAACCGTGGGGCGATTGAAAGATTCGCGGTATTGACGGAACTTCGCATCGTGCCACGACAGGAGTTCGAGGCGAAAAGCGGGGCGGTGCGCTCCACTTCCAAGTTTGACGTGCGTATCGCGTATTCCGACACAGTAGATCCAGTCGTGGAGAAAGCGCGACTGAAGAAAGAGAGCGAAGGCTTGCAGAGAGCGATCACGTCGAAGGAAGGACAGCTCGGGAATGAGACGTTTCGAAGCCGCGCGCCGGCGACAATCATCAAGGGGCTGGAAGCTACGCTCACCGAGCAGAAAATAGAATTGCGGAAACTTCGGGAGCGACTGTCGCAGCTCGATAAGGATTCGTAGTCGTTCGGAGACGTATGGATTGGAATTCTCACCACATTGATGCACTTGTGCGTCGGGCGCTGGAGGAAGATGTCGGCACTGGTGATGCGACATCCGCGGCCGTAGTGCCACCGCGCGCGACGGCACAGGCTCACATCTTTGCCAGGCAGACGCTTGTTTGTGCGGGATTGCCGGTCGCCGAAAAACTATTCCGCGCACTGGATCCCGAGATTCGCGTCACGTTTCCGCACAACGACGGCTCGTTTGTGGAACCAGGCGCAGAGATCGTGCGGATCAGGGGCAATGCCCGAGCCATCGTGACTGGCGAGCGAACAGCGCTGAACTTTCTAGCGCATCTTTGCGGAATCGCCACGGTGACGCGGCGCTTCGTGGAACAATTGGCGGGGACGAAAACGCGAATCCGGGATACTCGGAAGACGACTCCCGGTTTGCGGCGGCTGGAAAAATATGCCGTGAAGACAGGCGGCGGAAACAATCACCGATTCGGACTCTACGACGCCATTCTCTTGAAAGAAAATCACATCGCGCTGGCTGGGGGGATCAAAGCAGCGCTGGACAAAGCGCATTCTTACGTATCCCCCAAAGTGCCAGCACCGCGGGCAGCGAGCGCCTACGATGCAGCGGGGTTGGACCCGGAAGTCGTTGGCCCGGGACCGTTGCCGGTACAGATCGAGGTTCGCGATCAGAAGGAATTGGTTGAAGCGCTTGAAGCGGGGGCGGAGGCGGTACTGCTGGATAATATGTCGGCGGAACGCGCAGCGGAATGCGTAGAGATTGCGCGCGGGATTCGCGCGGCGTGTGTAATCGAGATATCCGGAGGGATCACACTCGACAACGCGCGCGCTTACGCGGAGGCTGGCGCGGATTTTCTTTCTTCCGGGATGCTCACGCACTCAGCGCCTGCGGCGAACCTCAGCCTGCTTGTAGACAGCATCGAGGAAACGTAAGCTAGGGCGGCGCGAAGGGCGCGGCAACATTCCGATGACTCAAGAATCCTTACCGGGCACGACGGACCGGCGGCTGGCAAGTTTGCTCACACTGCTGGCGGAGAATGCCACCATCGTGATCAGTGGCGCGCGCATCGCTAAAGAAGTTGGCGTCTCACGGTCCATGGTGTGGCAGTGGATCGAACGATTGCGTGAATTGGGGGTGAAAGTAAAAAGCCAGCCGGGCGCCGGCTATTTTCTGGAGCAGGTCCCCGATATTCTGACTCCGGACATGCTGAAGCGGCGGCTGAGAGGCAGCCTCTTCGGAAAACGCATTTTCCATTTTTTCAAGACGGATTCGACGAATCGCGTGGCGCTCGATTTGGGACATGCCGGCGAGTCGGAAGGCGCCGTGGTGCTGGCGGAAGAGCAAACTGCGGGGCGCGGCCGGGCAGGACGCAAATGGCATTCTGAACGCGCGGCGGGCATTTATGTGACGTTGCTGCTCCGACCAAAACTGGCTCCCGTGCAGGCTCCCTTGTTGACCATGATGGCCGGCCTCTCCGCGCATTCCGCGGTGCAGGCTCTGACGGGACTGACGGTGGACCTGAAATGGCCGAACGATCTTATTGTTCGCGGGAAGAAGCTGGGCGGCATCCTGACGGAGATGCACGCTGAGCCAAATCAAGTGAGGTTCGTGATTGTAGGGATTGGCCTGAACGTGAATCAGGAGAAGTTTCCCGGTGAGCTTGCCAACATCGCGACTTCCCTGCGCGCGGAAACGGGCAAACCGCAATCGCGGATGGAACTGCTGGTGCGATTGCTGCGCGAATTCGAGAGCGATTACAATCGTTTCCTGCGGGAAGGCGTGGCCGGCGTTGTTGAGCGCTTCGAGTCGGTATCGAGTTACGCGAAGGGCAAGCGCGTGCGTGTAACAAACGGAACGGAGAGCTACGCGGGGACGACCGCAGGACTGGGGCCGGAAGGATTGTTGCAAGTGGAGCGGGAAGACGGAAGGATTACGGCAGTGATTTCGGGCGACGTCACGGAGGCACGCTAGATGCTGCTGACCATTGACGTGGGGAATACCAATTCAATGTTGGGCGTTTTTCGCGGCGAGGAGTTGGTCGCGAATTGGCGTTTGACGACGGCCCGCGAGCAGACGATTGACGAATACGGTGTGCTGACGAGGAATTTGTTCACGCTGGCGGGGCTGGACCGGGATGCGATCACCGGCGTGATCATTAGTTCCGTGGTTCCGCCGGTGAACCGGACACTTGCGGAAATGTCGCGCGTTTATTTTGGGAAAAAGGCGCTGTTCGTGGAAATGGGCGTGAAGACCGGGATGGCCGTGCTGGTAGACAATCCGTCGGAGGTGGGCGCGGACCGCATCGTGAACGGCGTGGCGGCGTATCATCAGTACGGCGGGCCATGCATCGTGGTGGATTTTGGGACGGCGATTACATTCGACGCCATCTCCGCGAAAGGCGAATATCTCGGGGGCGTAATCGCGCCCGGGCTAGGGATTTCGTCAGAGGCATTGTTTGCGCGGGCCGCGCGGCTGCCGCGCGTGGAGATCAAGGACCCGGGAAAAGTGATCGGGACGAACACCGTCACGCACATGCAAGCAGGTTTGTATTACGGCGCCGTGGATATGGTGGATGGGATGCTCGCGAGGATGAAAAAGGAATTAGGCGAGGATGCGAAGGTGGTTGCGACCGGTGGCCAGGCGCGGCTCGTCTCGAAAGGCTCAAAACACATCCAACACACCGATGAATTCCTAACACTGACAGGGCTGCGATTGATCTGGGAGAAAAACCAGCCGGCCGAGCACGGCAAAAGCGCAACCGCGGCACCAGCGAAGAAGGCGCAGAGTTAAGCCGCGCAGAACCACAACTCAGGCGGGAACGAGGCCACCGCCAGGACGCCCGACGGAGCCTCCACTAACAAAATGGACGGCTGGAACTACTTCAATTATTTTACGGAAATCGAAGAATATTTTTGGAAGAAACGAGGGGCCCATCTGCTGGTGTCACCGCTGGACTGGGCGATCATGGAGGCGTGGCAGAAAGCCGGGGTGCCTCTGGATGCCGCGCTGAAAGGGATCGACAAGGCGTTTGAAAGTTATCAGCGGTCACGGCGGGGAGCGGGCAAGCCATTGAAAAACCTGGCGTATTGCACGGACGCAGTGCTGGAGGCCGCTGAAGAACAGCAGGAGGCGGCTGCCGGGAGCTCACCGAAAGCCGCGAGAGCGACGGCGAGCGAGGCATTTTCGCGAGAGGAACTGAAAACGTATTTCGTGAAGAATGTGGCGAGTTTGAAGCGTGCAGCAGAAAAGAGCGGGCCGCACCTCCCGGAGCTCGCTGGCCCGTTGACTGAAATTGCGGAATCGCTAGAGTCCAACGGTGAACTCCTTGAAACGCCGAGGACCCCGGACCTGGAAGATTTAGAGCGCCGGTTGACGATTTTGGATGAGAAGATACAAGCTTTGCTAACGAGTCACGCACCAGAAGAGCTCATGCTGAAGATCCGGCGCGAAGTGGATGGTCAATTGACAGTGTACAGGCGGAAGATGAAAGCGCACCAGCTCGCGATGGTCGAGAAGCAATATATGCAGAAACGGCTCTTGGAGGAATTTGAAATTCCGCGCCTCAGTCTTTTCTACTTGATGTAGCGTTGGTCGCAGGATTGCCCGGCATTCGCAAACAAGACAGACCGATTTCATTTCACACCTACATCACTAAGTGTCTTAGAATAGGACAACAGTATGGCTGATGAGTTAAGATTATCGATTGAGAAGCTCATTTACGGAGGTGATGGCCTGGCGCACGCCGACGGAAATACCGTCTTTGTGCCTTATGTCCTTCCCGGGGAAGAAGTGCGCGCGAACGCAAAATCGAAAAAGAAGAAATTGGTCTGGGCCGAATTGCTGGAAGTCATTTCACCGGCGAAGGAACGTGGAAAGGCAAAATGCGCGCATTTTCAAAAATGTGGCGGCTGCCACTACCAGCATATTCCGGCTACGGAGCAACTGAGGCTTAAGAAAGAGATTCTGCGCGAAACGCTCTCGCGGCTCGGTGGAGTGACGTGGGATGGCCCGATCGTGGAACATTCTGCGGAGCCGTACGGATATCGCAACCGCGCGCAGTGGGCAGTGCGAAGCGGGATGCCCCGGGCGCTGGGATACTTCTTGCCGGAGAGCTCCGTGATCGTGCCGATCGATGAGTGTCCGGTCCTGTCCCCGCGTCTCGCGCACACGTTCGCGCAGCTTCAGGAGATGGCGCGCTCCGGGAGGCTACCCGAAGGCATCCAAGAGATTGAAGCTTTTGCCGACTCGGCGGGCGAAAAGATTGCGCTGAACGTGGCGTTTGAAAAATTCCCCAAGCCTGCGGCGGAACTGGCCTCTGCTTTCCGGTCGGCTTTGCCCGAAATCGAAAGCTTACTGCTACTGGACCAGAAGAAAAACCGGTTTGAATTGACCGGGCCGGGATATTTGACGCACGAAGCTGGTGGTTACAAATACCGCGTCAGCCATCTTTCGTTCTTTCAGGTGAATCGCTTCCTGATTGGGGATTTGCTGAAGACCGTGACGGCGAACGCGCATGGCACGCTGGCGCTGGATTTGTATTCAGGAGTCGGATTCTTCACGTTGCCGTTGGCAAAGACATTTCGGAGAGTAGTAAGCGTGGACGCGAATCTTGCCGCGACGCGCGATCTCTACTCTAACGCGGAGATTGCGGGCGTCGCTATCGTGTCGCACAACGAACATGTGGAAGAATTCCTGAAAAAGACCGATGAAAAGCCGGACTTTGTAGTGCTGGACCCGCCGCGGGCAGGATTGGGTGCGGAAGCCGCAGAGAAACTCGCGGATCTTGGCGCCAGCGAAATTGTGTATCTTTCCTGCGATCCGTCCACGCTGGCTCGCGATTTGGCGGTGTTGACAGGCTCACCCCGGAAACCGAAAGAAATTGCCGGACCAAACATCCGTTATGAAATCACGGAAATGCACCTGTTCGATCTCTTTCCGCAGACATTTCATATCGAAACGCTCGTGAGGTTGCGAAGATTGCCATGAAGCTCCCGGCCGTAGCGGTTGCCGTGGCATTTGCCTGCGGCATCGTACCTGGCCTGCATCCCGCAGTCGCACGAAACGCGGCATCACTTCTCCTGCTCTCCTCTGCTTTCCTAGCCATAGCTTTGCTCATTCTGGCAGGCATCCTGTTGGCAAGAACTGGGCGCGTCCTCCTTGCCGCTGTTGCTTCTCTTCTTAGCTGGGTGATGCTCGGATTCGTGGGAGCTTGCGTTGCGGAACAACCGCGGGATGCCAACGACGTAACTTCGCTCGTGGAACTGGGACGCCTCCCTTTGAAGACACCATTGCACTGGCACGGCAGGCTACGCGATGAGCCGTCGCGCCTGCCGTGGGGTTCTGGATACGAGATCGAGCTCTCTGGCGTCGAATTCGAGGGCATTCTACATCCGGCGCGAGGAGGACTGCGCCTCGGCTTCACCGCGCATCCGGAAGGAGTGCCGCTTCCGGATCTTCATGCTGGAGATGAAGTGGCCGTTTTGACGGAAGCTAAGAGGCCGGTGCGTTCAACAGGCGCGCGTATCTTGCTCAACACGACATCGATCTGGTGGCCACTCTGAGAGCGCCGCAATTGATCGAACGAATCGCTTCGCCAATTCCGACAGTCGGAACGGTTCTCGCACGAACGCGAAGGCATTTGCGCGACGAGATCGATATACTCTTTGCAGGCACTCCGCAGGTCGCCGGCGTTTTGCGGGCGATGCTCCTGGGTGACCGCAGCTTTGTCGACCGCGCCGAAGCGGCCGATTTTCAGAAGACCGGCGTGTTTCACGTGCTGGTAGTCGCGGGTTTGCGCGTAGGAGCTCTTGCCTTCGCGCTCTCCTGGGTAGGAAGGAAGCTGCGGCTGTCGCGGGTGTGGACCATGCTATTCACGCTCACCTTGCTCTCCGCGTATGTGGCAGTCGTCGAGCAGCGGGCTCCCGTTTTTGCGGGCAACAATGATGGCGGCAATTGTCGTGGGTGGCGGATTTTTCTATCGCCGAGTGGAGTTGCTCAAATTCTGCAGCCATGGCAGCGCTGATTCTGCTTGTAGCAAGACCGCTTGCACTAGGTGATTCCAGCTTTCAATTGACCTTTGTCGCCATCGGCTGTATCGCGGGGCTGGCTCTGCCGTGGCTGGAGAAGTCGGTGCAGCCGTATGTGCGGGCGTTCAGGGGATGGCGAGACGTGTCGCGGGACGCCGCTCACGAGCCGCGTGCCATCCAATTCAGAATCGACCTGCGTTCGCTTTCCCAGTGGCTCTCTGCAAAACTGCCTCAGCGGCTGGGCCGATCAACGGGCGACCTTCTGGTTGGCGGATTGTCCATGACTCTACGAATTTGGGAGTTGCTGGTGATCACTTTGGCTTTGCAAACCGGCATGCTCCCCATGATGGCACGCGATTTTCATCGCATCACACTATCGGCTCCGATAGTGAACCTCGCCGCGGTTCCGCTGACGAGAATTGTGGTCCCACTCGGGTTTCTGACTCTGGCCTGCGGATTGATTCTCCCTTCAGTTGGAAAACTCTTCGCTGCTCCGCTTGCCTGGCTGACCAGCTTACTTTTGCAGATTGTGCAGTGGTTCGCGCATTTTCCGTGGTGGAGTTACCGGATTCCCAGGCCACCGTTCTGGTTGGTAGTGTTGTTCTTTGCCGCGGCAGCTCTTCTCGCCACAGAGATAAGGTTGAAGCATTCGTTTCGGAAGGCGTTGGTATGCGGATTGGGCATGACGTTCCTTGCGTGTGTCCTGACGATGACGATCTATCCTTTTGGAGCCAGGTGGACACAGGGCAGTCTGGAATTGACGGTTCTTGATGTAGGCCAAGGTGATTCGCTTTTTGTCGTTTCTCCCGGGCAAAACTCTGCTGATCGATGGAGGCGGAGCGTTCGCCGGGTTTCCCGGGAGCGAAGAACACTATGGCGCCGACCCCGGTGAAGAAGCCGTGTCGCCATATCTTTGATCCCGGGGATTTCAGAAGCTGGATGTTGTTGCGCTGACGCATGCGCACCAGGACCATGTGGGCGGGCTCTTGGCCATCATGGAAACTTTTCACGTGGGAAGGCTCCGGATCGGGCGTGAAGTATCCTCTCCGTCCCTTGTGAGACTGGAAGAACTTGCGCGCGAACGAAGAATCCCCATCGAACACGAATTGCGCGGCAAGTCTTTTCGCTGGGATGGAGTCGAGGGCGACTTTTTGTGGCCGGAGGTCGCTGCGGAAGAAATCGCTCCTTCAGCGAAGAACAATGACTCTCTGGTGCTGCGGTTGCGCTACGGCCGACGCAGCATCCTCCTGCCAGGGGACGCGGGAAAAGAGGTAGAACGAGAGATTGTTTCGGAGAATATCCCTCAAAAGGTACATGCCGATGTGCTGAAGATTGGCCATCACGGAAGCAAGAATTCCACCATCCCGGAGTTCCTCGCCGAGGTGCAGCCAGTTGCGGGCATCATTTCCGAGCTTGCCCTGAAGCGGTCAGCGCCTCATCTGCCATGCAGAGGATGGAGAAACCAGAGTAGGAGCAGCACAACAAGAAGAAATAGGAAACCGGCGGCGGCCTGCCACTCATGATTCTTTTTGTACTGACCAAGAGAGAACGCGCCTGCCGAATCCGGGAATATTTTCGCGGTGGTAAGGCGAGGAATAAAGAGCGGGACGGCACGCGCGTATTCCTCAAAAGATGTCCCGTGTCGGAGGTGAAGTTCCTTCGCTTCGCGCTGCATCACAATGGAATAAAAAACAGCGAAGTACACGATCAGAATTGAGGCGGAGATCCACGATCGAGTGGCAATGCCCGTACCCAGGGCGAGAATGGCGCTGCCAAGATAGAGTGGATTTCGCGTGTGCGCGTAAGGGCCGGCGATGGTGAGGACTTCCTGCTTGTGAAGATACCCGGCTGCATACGCACGGAGCCAAAGACCGATGATTCCCACGAGAGCGCCAAATAGGATACTGCGTGGTGTGGGCCGGGAAAAATAGAGAACGGCAATCGCCAACGGATATCCGAGGCGTACGCGCCAGCGAACGAAAAAATTGCCCGCGACACTCATCGGTGAGCCTCAACTTGCCAGCGAACGGCGTCAAAGACCGTGTCGACTTCAATTTCGAGAATCGAGGGATCGGCGTGGTCGCCTCGCTTGTAAGTGGTCACTGCGTGCGGGCTGCGCAGAACGATGTCGGCAGGAGCTTCGCTGGCAGAGCGATCTTCCATACGATAAGGACCGTTGCGCGCCGGATCAGTGGGACCAAAGATGGCCACCGCAGGTGTTCCAAGGGCAACAGCCAAATGCAGCGGCCCGGTGTCGCCACCGACGATGCATACCGCGCTGCGCAGAAGAGCCATGAGTTGGCCGAGTGAACCATTGTATGCGATGGGGTCCGCTTCCCCGCTGGCCCCTTTAATTGCAGCGAACAGATCTTCCTCCGCGGGACCATAGTTCACAACACAACGCAGTCCGAGAGTGTCACGGATTTTCCGACAGAGCGAGCCGTAGCGTTCCGGTGGCCAGCATTTTGAGCGCCAGCCGCCAGCGGGGCTCAAAACGATATAGCGCTCAATCGCAAAACCTCTTAGAAGCTGCAATACGAAAACTTCCTGAATCGATGGTACGGCGAGAGCTACGGACGCGACGCCGTTGAATGCACCTGCACGCTGTGACAGCTCGCCATTCTGTTCAGCGATGTGCGTCTGAGTGGAACGGACGCGATCGGTATAGAGTATCGGCACGCCAAACTCGCGGATCGTTTCCGAGGAGAACCCGATCCGGCGCGGGACGCTCCCGAAGAACGGCAGTGCAGCGGACTTCCACAATCCCTGATAATCGATTGCAGTCGTAAATTGTCCTCTGCGGATTCGTATGGTGATTTCGCGTAGCGATCGGTAGGAGCGAGTTTCCGTTTCCCAAATATCATTTGTCAGCCCGCCACTCTCGACCAGCGCTTTCCATCGCGGATGCGTCAGCCAAATAATTTCTGCTTTCGGAAATGATTCGCGTAAAGCGGCGACGGCAGGAAAGGTGTGGACGATATCTCCGAGTGAGCCAAGACGTACCACCAGGAAGCGTGGCTCAGGCATGCGGCGCCTTGCGGACGGACTCAAGCAATTCTCGAGTGGAGTGACCCTTGGGGTCTCCGACGATGGCCACGCGGATGCCAAGCCGCGTGGCGACTGCGCGTTCCGGCACAGTCTCGGCCGTGTAGTCGGTGCCCTTCGCATGGACGTCGGGGCGCAGAGCCTCCAGCAGAGTTTCGACGTTGGGCTCGGCGAAGAGCACGACATAATCCACAGAGCGAAGCGCGGCCACGAGCTGCGCACGGGCATTTTCATCGAGGATCGGGCGGCCGGGCCCTTTGAGATTGCAAACGCTGGAATCGTCATTTACTCCGACAACGAGGAGGTCACCTTCGCGCCGGGCGCCTTCGAGATAACGAATGTGCCCGACGTGAAGCGTATCGAAGCAGCCGTTGGCAAAAACAACGCGCTGGCCCGAGCGTTTGTGGTCCACGAGTTTCGTGCGCAGCACATCACGCGCGACGATTTTGGAAGCGGCCTCGCGCATGATTTAAGAGGCAGCTCCGGATGCCTCGCCACGGATGGCGTCGAGTAGCTCTTCGCGCGAGACGGTCGCCGTCCCGCGTTTCATGACCACCAGGCCACCCGCGATATTGGCGATGTGCGCGGCTTCGATAGGAGTTGCGCCACAAGCGAGCGCCAGAGTGTACGCGGCAAGAACCGTGTCGCCAGCACCCGTGACGTCTACCGCTTGATCGCTGCCGTGGACCGGGACCTGCGTCAAGCGATCGCCGGGCTCGAAAAGAGCCGCACCGTGACGTCCGCGAGTGACCAGAAGCGACTGCAGTTTCATCTCCGAAAGCGTCACGCGTCCTGCGCGCGTGAGTTCGCGAGTGTCTTGCCCGATGTTCGCATGATGCTCGGCCTCCAACTCTGCTTCGTTTGGCGTTGCTGCAGAGATCCCCGCTTTCGCATAACGATGTAACCCGTAACGCGCGTCGAGGGTGACAAGCAGCGCACTTCTGCGCTTTGCGGATGCCCTCTGCACAAACTCCGGAGTCGCTATGCCAAACCCGTAATCGGAAACAGCGAGTGCATGGGCCGTGCGCAGACTTGCAGAAAGCCGTTGATCGAGTTTCCTTCGAATCGTGACCGGCAATACCGACTCTGGTTCGTAGTCAACGCGCAGAACCTGTTGTCCCACCGTGTGCGCCCAGCCGGCGAGAAATCGGCTTTTGGTCGGCGTGGTCCATCCTTTCACTCGGAAAATGCCGGAAGTACTGATTCTCAGGCGGCGGAAGTGAGCGATCAGCGAAGCACCTGCCGCGTCATTGCCCACGGCGCTGACGGGCAGGACCCTCGCACCGAGCGAGGCTAGATTATTGGCAGCGTTGGCTCCGCCGCCAGGAACAACCTGAGTTTCGCGATGTTTGAGGATCAGCACCGGCGCTTCGCGCGATACGCGCGAGATTTCGCCATACTGAAATTCATCGGCGACGAAATCACCAAGGAGAACGATCGTTTTCGTATTGAATTGCTCGACGCACTCCCGCAAAGCAAGGAGGTCGACGGAAGTTGACACCGGCTCTCGTGCTGGCGAACGTTTCATTGTTGCCTCAGGATCCAGTCTGCCGCCTGCATGAGATTGTCCGCGACGAAGAGAACCATACGAAATCGGCTGGCATGATTCAAGTAGCGCGCTCCCCTCACGATTGCAACGTCCCTGTCGAGAAAAACGGCCGAGTGCCAGTGAGCTAGTTCAGGCACGCTGTACCTGGATCGACGACAGCCAGGGCCTCGCTGCGGCTTCCACCATGTCGGCCGTGACTGCCGTCATACATCGATGATCCGTCGGGCAGCGGCGAAGAAAACAGGGGCTGCAATAGGACTTTTCCTGAACGATGCTGCAACTCGGCGTTACAGGAGCGGTTCCTAGCGGATCGGTCGGACCAAACACCGCAACGATGGGCAGACCAACCGCGGCGGCAATGTGCATCGCCCCGGAATCGTTGCCGACAAAGAGATGACACTGCGAGAGCAGAGCAGGCAGATCGGCAATCGCCGTTTTTCCCGTGAGATCAATTGGAGGCCGTCTCATCTCCGCCGAGATGGCTGTCGAGACGCTTGCCTCGGCGGCAGTTCCAAAAAGAATGACGTCGGCCTCCGCTTTCCCTTGCAACCGATTCGCCACTTGCGCAAACCGCGCAGGCGGCCAGCATTTTGCCGATCCGTAAGATGCACCGGCACCGATCGCAATTCTTAGCGTGCCCGGGCGCGCGCCGGATTTGCATAGAAACTCGCCGGCGCTCCTTCGCTTCTCTTCTGGAACGTTCAGGCCGATGAACGACTCGTCCTGCGCAGAATTCGTCCATCCGGCGCGGTGCACCAGTTCCAGATAATAAAACTTCTCATGAGCAGGAATTTCTCCGCGAAGTGGGACAGGCACAGCCTTGGTCAGAAAAAAGCTGCGTCCGTCACGCGCGTAGCCGATGCGTTCGGGAATCTTCGCGCGCCAGGCCAGCCACGCGGCATCAAACGCATTTTGCAGCAGCAAAGCCACGTCAAATTTCTGCGCTCGAAGTTCCGCTGCCAACCTCTCACGGCCGGAAAGCCCTGCGTGCAGCCCTTGCGGGTCATACGGGATGAGTTGATTGCAGATCTCTTGATCGCGATAAATATCCGCGACATAAGGCCGCGCGACAATCGCGATCTCCGCATCCGAAAACCGCTTCCTGACCGCGCGAATCGCCGGCATCGCCATGACGGCATCCCCGACCCAGTTCGTCGCGCGGATAAGAACCTTCACGCTGCTGCTCCTGCACTCGCTGCCAGCGTTTGATTGAGAACATTTCGGAAATCAGCCTCTGGAGTCACCACCAGGTCGATTACCGCAATGTACAGAGGAGCGTCCTCGAAATTAACACCACGCAGATTCTGTGCATCTTTTTCGGTCGTCACAAACGCGTTCGCACCTGCCTGCTTCCCTGCCTGCTTGAAGGCCGAAATGTCCAGTTTGGTGTAACGATGGTGATCAGGAAAAATAATTTGGCCGCAAATGGCGAGCCCCCAATTTCCAAGATCGCGGAGGAACGCGTCTGGATTGCCGAGACCGCAGAAGGCAAAAAAGGGCCCGCTGCCGATTTCGTCGGCGCCAAGAAGCGTGACCTCGCCGCCGAACCGGCGGAACCCAAGTAACAGCGTGGAAGCAGCGAAAACCGGATAATGATGGAGCTTCCCGATCGCTTCGAGCGTTCCCGATGCCGTTTCCGCGCGAGTAAAAATGATCAAATTTGCCCGGCTCATCGCCGTCAGTGGCTCCCTAAGCCTGCCGGCCGGTAGTAACGCCTCACCACCAAGCGGCCGAGACGCATCCATCAAGAGAATGTTCAGGTCGCGAGCGAGCTGGAGATGCTGAAAACCATCATCCAAGAGAAAAACGTCAATGCACTGCTGCGATTCGAGCCGGTGGCCCTCAGCGAACCGGTTCTTTCCGACACCAAATGAGACGCGGCCTTGCAAGCGAAATTTCATCAGCTCGATTTCATCACTGGTGCCATTTGCGCCTCTGTAGCCCCGGCTCAGAATCGCCACGCGCTTCCCTTCCCCAAGAAATTTTTCAGCGAGCCAAATCACCATAGGAGTCTTTCCTGTGCCCCCGACGGTGAGATTTCCGACGCTTATGACCGTTCCTTTCAGCCGCTTTTGTTTCATCCAGCCGTGCGCGTAGAGCCAAGTCCGCGTGCGAACTATGGCGCCATACAGCACCGACAGCGGCCAAAGAAGCGTCCGTAATAGCGGCGAAAGTCTCATCGCCCAGCGCCATCCAGCCGCTTCGCAGTTTCCGCCACAGCGCGATCCGTCGCCCCGCGCGAGTCTGCCACCAACCGGCGCGCCGTCTCGCTCATTTTTTTCATGCGCTCCGGATCGCGAAACAATTCGATCCAGGCCACGCCCACGTCTTCCGGGCTCTCCACCTGAATAGCCGCCTCTGCAGAAACAAAGCGCGATGCAATTTCCGCAAAGTTTTCCATCGATGGGCCAAACACGGGAATCTTGCCAAATGCTGCCGGTTCCAGAATATTGTGGCCTCCGGATGAAACAAGCGAGCCTCCCACAAACGCGCCGTCGGCTAGTCCATACAAAGAAGCTAACTCACCAATGCTGTCGAGCAGAAGAACGGTGACGTCATCCGAAATCGTGGCGATGTTCGAGTTCCCGTCAGAGTGCTTCGAGCCCGGCCCGGCAATCGGCAATTTCGACCGCCGGACGAATTTGCGGTGCGATTCATCTATGAACTCCGCGGCGGCATCAAAGTATTCCGGCTTGCGCGGCGCAAGCACAAGCAGCGCTTTTGGATACTCGCCCTGCAAAGTTCCAAAGGCAATGAGCGCGTGCGGCTCTTCGGTCGAAACGACGCTGCCAGCAACGATGAGCGGGGAGCGGCCGCTGCGCTTGAGTTCAGTCGCCAGCCAATTTGACAACGGCGTTGGGGCAGGAAGCTCCAAGTCGTATTTCAAATTCCCGCTGACCACTACGCGCTCCGCCGGCGCGCCCAGTGCCCGCATGCGCTCCACATCCCTCTCGCTCTGCATGAGGAAACCGCTGGCGTTGGAAAGCGCGTTATTCAGGAAAGGCCGCAGGAAAAAACCAAAAATGCCAAGGTAGCTCTGGTAGCGCGAAAACGACCGCTCCGAAATCCGTCCGCTCACGAAAAGTACCGGAATCCGACGTCGTCCGGTTTCTCGAAGAAAATTCGGCCAGATCTCTGTTTCGAGCACCAGCACAACGGAGGGGCGCGCAGCATCGAGCGCGCGCCGGACGCAGAAGGCCCAATCCAATGGAAAATACATGACCGCATCGGCAAACGGCATGCGTTCGCGAGCCAGTGCTTGTCCCGTTTGCGTGGTTGTCGAAATAATGAGAGGCCGATTCGGGTAGGCTTCCTTCAACCGCCGCGCAAGAGTTATCCCGGAAAGAGCTTCGCC
>WNFA01000723.1_pt1 | contig 28288 bp, 17 predicted proteins | sample 5400481 | NCBI WGS metagenome assembly WNFA01 (sample SAMN13153340, study PRJNA577476) | soil metagenome | isolation source: 120 cm saprolite under Douglas fir tree site 2 hole 1 replicate 2 | place: USA:California | collected 2015-04-18 | reverse complement strand
GTGGTTCACTTCGTCGGGGGCTTCCTCCTGCACTGAATGCCCAGCCGGCACGGTCAGGAACGCCGCGTGCGGAATGCTCGCGGCCAAGAGGCGCCCGAGCGCGATCGGAACCCAGCGGTCCGCTTCACCCCACACCACGAGCGTGGGCGTGGCCACCCGATCGACCCCGCCGACGAGACCGTCGAACTGGAATTCCCGGAGCACCGCGTGCAGCGCCCGGCCGTACTCCGGCTCCGCGACCGGGGCGTAGTACTGGTCCACGTCCGCCGGGCTCACCTTGCGCGGGTCGAGGTAGGTGGACTGCAGGAGGCGCTCGGTCAAGCCACGCCCCCGCAGCGCGAGCGCCAACGGGCCCAGGACCGGCCAGCGGCCCACGCGGAGGATGATCGGCTCGCGGACGCCCAAGCCGGCCGAGCCGATCAGGACGAGGCCGCGCACGCGGCCAGGGTGTTCGAGCGCCACCGCGGCGGCGATTGCGCCGCCCATCGAGTGCCCCACGAGGACCGCGTCGGCGACATGCAGCGAGTCGAGCAGGGTCACCGTGAGGCGAGCGTAGGTGGCGTTGTCGTAGCCGGTCGGGGGTTTGTCCGAGAAGCCGAACCCCCGGTGGTCGAGCGCGATCACGCGAAACCCCGCCGCCAGGACGGGAGCGAGATTCTTGCGCCAGGCGTACATCGAGGCGCCGAGGCCGTGCAGGAACAGCACGGCTGGCCCGCGGCCCGCATCGATGTAGCGGATCCTCGTGCCCTCGATCGTCACGGAGCGCGCGGTGAACTCGGTCCCAGCGGGGAAGCGGCGCGCGGCGGGAATCGCGGCCGCGCGGCACCCGGCGAGCAGCAGGACCCAGCCGAGCGACCGAGTCACGGGGCTGGCCCCGCCCCGAGCCCCCCGAGCGCCAGGCGCACCGCGGCGGTGAGCGCTGGGTGGGAGCTCCAGATCCCCGTGGCCGCTTCCCCGGTCCCGGTCGCCAGCACCACGTGGGCCGCGTCGATCAGGAGCAGCGTGGGTGTCTCCGCGGGCGCGCTCGCGGCGCCGAGCGCGTGGGCCTCGGCCGGCACCTCGCCCGCGACGCGGAGCGCGAGCGTCGTGCGTTCGCGGGCCCGGCGCCACGCCGGCAAGGTCGGCCGCACGAGCTCGGCGGCGAGCACGCCCTCCACGCTTCGCTCCGCCCGGGCCACGAGTTGCAGAATCACGTTGGCGAGCGCCCGGGCCCCCGCGACGCTCCGCGTATCCGGCTCGGCGGGCTCGCTCGCCTCGCGCAGCGCCCGGCTCAAGCGGTCGAGCGCGTCGCCCTGCTCGGCGGCGAGTTGGGCGAGTAGCGCGCGCGGGTCTGCGGCGCGGTAGCGCGCGGGACGGCCCGCGACGCGTACGGCGGCGGCGCGGCCGACCAGGCCTTCCAGCGCGTGGTAGGTGTTGGCACGGGCGACCCGGGTCGCATGGGCGACGCCGTAGCCGGTCGAGGGGCCGAGGCGGAGCAGCGCGCCGTACACCAGGGACTCGGTCGCGGTAAAGCCGAAGGGCGTGAGGTCGGCGGCGGTGGACATGGCGTAGTAGCGTTAACTACTACGCTCGAACCCTTCGATGCACAAGAGTGGGCGCTTACCCCACGGTGACCGGGATGCCGAGCAGCCGGGCGATCAGCGCGAGCCGGAAGGTGATGTCGGTCTGGCGCTGGGCGGGGCTCCGGCCCGCCCCTTCGAGCGGGTAGGAGTGCGCCGTGAGCGGGCTCGTCGCCTTCGGCATGGCGCGCAGGCTCTTGGGGCTCCAAATCCCCTCGTCGGTGCACTCGCTGAACAGGCGCGCCAGCACGCGGCTGGCGCTCGGGATCTGGCGCACCAGGCCCAGGCGTGCCATGAGCTCGAGCCAATACGCGGCGAACGGGACGTCGCTGATGTGTCCCTGGGCGTCGGAGCGGAGCGGGTCGCCCAACAACTCGAACACCGGCGGCAACAGCCGCTTGCCGGCGAGGATGAAGAAGGCGCGGCGCGGCGCCGGGGTCGAGAAGTACTGCCCCAGGCGGTCGATGAACCCGGCCCGCTCGCGCTGCACCGGGGGCAGGAAGGCGAGCAGCTCCACCGCGAAGATCGTCGGCGGCATGGCGAACGGCTCGAGCACCGTCTTGCCGTGGGCCTTCTTGAACGGCTTGGCGGCCAGCTCGCTGCGCAGGTATTGCGAGATGTTGCTGGCGACCGTGTGGGCCGTGCCGCGCACCCGCGGATCGTCGTCGTGGCCGCCGCGTGCCAGCGTGCACGCCGCCCCCTCGCGACCGATGCGGCGCGCCCAGCGGGCGAGCCCGGGGTCGGTCCGGGCGGGCTTCTGGAATTCGACGAGCAGGGCCTGGGCCCGATGGGCGATCGTCGGGTCCGGGTCGTCGGGCTCGATGCGCGACAGCAGCTGGAAGAGAAACCGGTCCGCGTCCCGCAACGGCCGCGACCCGGGCGGCCAGCCCAACTCGACCAGGCGCCGGTATTGATACGCCGTACCGATCTCGGTCCAACCGTGGGCCTTGGAGGGCCGCGGCGCGAGCACGTTTCCCCCCCACAGCCCCGTCGCTTTCTGCTTGCGGGCGATCGCCTGCGCCGGCTTGTAGGCGCGGACCGATTGGGCGAGGGCCGCGAGGCGCTCAGGATCCCGCTCCGCTTCCGGCACGACGTCACGGTAGGCGCGGTATACCAGCGGTGGGCTGGCTGCCTCCACGAGCCAGGACAGCGGCAGCCGATGCGACGTGGGGAGTTCCAGGCGTTCGCTCCACGAGGTTGCGGGAGGGATGCGCGACGGTCAAAAAGCGCGCGCAAACTTATGCGGCTCCGACGCGCACGGCCAGAGGACCCTCCAGCCGATCACCCGCTTCCGGTGTATCGCCTTTTCGCACCGCCTGTTACACGTCGTGCAAGGACTTGCACTTAGGGCCGTAGCGTGGGGCTTCGTTGGAACTCGGCGTAGGGGAGCCATTGCGGCAGCGCGGGTGCGTTGGCGACCGCGAGCGCGACTCGGAGCGCGACGCGCACCTCCTGGGCCATGCCCGCGTAGGTGAAGCTCGCGCGATACTCGTCGCTCGGCTGATGGTAGCGCTCGCGAATGTAGCGCTCCTCCTCGTCCCGACCCCAGCCACTGGGCCGGCCGACGAAGTCGACGCCCGACTCAATCGAGAGTGCGGGCACGCCGGCCTTGGCGAAGGGGAAGTGGTCGGAGCGGTAGAATGCCCCGCGCACGTCGGGCCGGTGGACGACGGCGAGCGATTCCGCGCTGGCCGCCGCCTGGAACAGCGGCCCGAGCGTCGAGCGGTCGAGCCCCAACGCGTCGATGTCGCGGGTCGCCCCGCGCACGTTCGCCACGTCGATGTTCACGACAGCCGCGGTCTGGTCGAGCGGCACGAGCGGGTCGTCGACGTACGCCCGGCTGCCGAGCAAGCCGCTCTCTTCGGCCGTGGTCGCGATGAACAACACGCTGCGGCGGGGTCGCGGCTCGACCTGCTCGAGCGCCTGGGCGGCGGCGAGCAGGGCCGCCACGCCGGACGCGTTGTCTTCCGCGCCGTTGTAGATCGAGTCGCCGTTCACGACGGGACCGATCCCCTTGTGGTCCCAGTGCGCGGTGAAGACCACCGCTTGGCGCGCCAGCGTCGCGTCGCTGCCCCGCACCCGGGCGACGACGTTCTCGGACTTCACATGCCGCAGCGCGCTCGCGATCTCGACCGCCACGTGGAGCCCGGTCGCGACCGGGCGGAAGCTGCGCTGCGCGGCCGCCTGGGTGAGCGAGTCGAGGCTGAGCCCCGCCGGCGCCAGCGCCGCTTGCGCGGCGTCGTGGGTCACCCAGGCCGCGAACGCGAGGCTCGGGGCCGCCGCCCGATCGAGCTGGAACTGCTCGACCGACCACGAGCCGCGTACGACGTCCCACCCGTACGTGGCGCTCGGCGTCGTGTGCACCAGGATCGCGCCCAGGGCGCCGCGGCGCGCCGCTTCCTCGAGCTTATAGGTCCAGCGCCCGTAGTAGGTGAGGGCGCGGCCGTTGAACACGGTCGAGTCGACGAGCCCGGGCGTGTTCACGAGCATGAGCAGCACCTTGCCCCGCAGGTCGGCGTCCTTGTAATCGTCCCAGCGCCACTCCGTCGCGGTGATCCCGTAACCCACGAACACCACGTCGCCGTCCGCCACGATGTGGCTCTCGGGCCGCTCCGCCCAGGCGACGAAGTCGTCGCGATACTTGAGCGCGCGCGGTGCGCCGCCCTTGCCCCACACGAGCGACGGATGCGGCATGAGGCCGACGAGCGCCACGGGCTGGAAGTAGGAGCCGTCGGGCCCGGCCGGCTCGAGACCGAGCGCCTCGAACTGAGCGGCGATGTAGGTCGCGGCGAGACGTCCACCGCGCGTCGCGGGCGCGCGGCCCTCCAGCAGGTCGTCGGCCAGGTACTTGAGATGCGCGTCCATCGCGCCCGTGTTGAGCGGCGGCAGCGCGCGGGCCTCGGCTCCGGGCTGAGACGCTGGCGCCGCGGCGCCCGGCGGTGCCGCGGGGGCGCAGGCCGCGGCGTGGGCGGTGACGGCGGCAATGAGCAGCGGGACGATGCGCATGGCGTGCAGTCCTCATCGGGTGAGGCTCGCAAGAAATCCGCTTGCTCGCCCTCCGGCAAGGGGTGATCTTTCGCGCATGCTGGCGGCGTTACGGTCGCGCACGGTCGAGAAGCGGCCCGAGCAGGTGCGGTTCACGGGTCGCGTGTTGCTCTTGGCCGAGGACGCGGCGCTCGTGCGGCGCCAGCTCGACGGCGAGGACCTCCAGTGGCGTCCCGGGATCAAGCTGCGCGATGACATCTCGACCGACGAAATCACCCCCGCTTACATCTGCTACTACTACGACGCGACGCTAGGCGATTTCCCCTATCTGGGGCTCAAGTGCGGCGACGAGTTCCCGGTCACGCGCGGCGCGGTGAAGCGCGGCGGCTTCGTCGCCGCGGTGAGCGGCAAGCGCCGCGGCAAGGGCTCCTCACGCGAGCAGTCCCCCTACGCCGAGATGTGCGCCGGGATCAAGCTCGTCGTGGCGGAGAACATCGAGCGCATCTATAAAGAGAACTGCCAGAACCTGGGCGTCCTGACGACGACCGACTTCGCGATGCTCGAGCGGGTGCGGCGGGGCGAGCCGATCCCGCTCAGCGCGTTCACCGCCGGCGAGGGCGAGATCACCCGGGGCATCATCGAGTACGGCGGCCTCTTCAACTTCAACGTCGCCCGCCTGCAGGGGAAGGTGGTCCTCACCCCGCCCGCGACGCCGCGCCGCCCGATGACGCTCGGCGAGAAGGTCATCGCCCGGCATTGGGTCGTGGACCCGGCGCGTGGTGCGGTCGGCGTGCCCGCCGTGCAGCCGGGGGACGAGGGCTTCGTCGTCACCGACATCCGCTTCAGCCACGAGTACGTGACGCCTATGGCGGCGATCTTCTTCGAAGAGCTCGTGGGAGCGGACGAGAAGGTGTTCGATCCGGACTCGGTGCTCCTGTTCCGGGATCACCTCACCTTCCTCGGCGAGGCGATGACCCCGGAGCGGGTCAAGGAGGGGTTGCTCGACGTGGCGCTCGAGCTCGAGAAGAAGCAGCGCGCCTTCGCCCAGAAGCAGGGGATCAAGCTGTACGGCGAGCTGCGGCTCGGCCACCACGGTTCAGAAGCGATCTGTCACTCGAAGATCCTCGAGGGCCACGCCGAGCCGGGCATGATCGTCATCGGGAGCGATTCCCACACGCCCCATGCGGGCGCCGTCGGGTGCATCGCCTTCGGCGTCGGCACGACGGCGATCTTCAATTCGTGGATCACGAAGGACGTGCGGCTCACGGTGCCCGAGACGGTCAAGGTGGTGGTGCGGGGGACGAAGCCGGACAACGTGACCGCGAAAGACTTCATGCTCGAGATCCTGCGCCACCCGTACGTGAAAAGCGGCCGGGCGATCGGCAAGCTGGTGGAGTACTGTGGCGATGCTGTCGAGTCGCTGTCGGTGGATGAGCGCGCCACGATGACGAACATGACGGCGGAAGTGGGCGGCTTCACCGGCTACGTGGCCCCCGATGAGCGCACGGTCGAGTATCTCATGGCTTACCGCGGCATGGCGCGCGCCGAAGCCGAGCGGCGCTGCGCCGACTGGGCGAGCGATCCCGACGCCCGCTACTGCGAGGTGATCGAGATCGACGCCGCCCGCGTCCGGCCGATGATCGCGCTGCCGGGCGATCCCGGGAACGGGCGCGCGATCGAGGAGTCCGAGCGGGTGCGCGTGGACATAGCGTACGCGGGCTCCTGCACCGCCGGGAAGAAGGAAGACATGGACATGTACGCCCGGGTGCTCCAGGCGGCGGCGGCACAGGGCCAGCGCGTTGCCCCCTGGGTGCGGTTCTATATCCAGTGCGGCTCGCAGGACGTGAAGCGCTACTGCGAGGAGCGGGGCTACCTCGAGCTGTTCCGCCGCGTGGGGGCGACCTTCCTCGAGCCGTCCTGCGGGGCGTGCATCAATGCGGGGCCGGGGGTCTCGAAGACGCGGGACGAGGTCACGATCAGCGCGATCAATCGCAACTTCCCGGGCCGCTCAGGGCCGGGCCAGCTCTACCTCGCCAACCCCTTCACGGTGGCGGCGTCCGCGATCGCGGGCCACATCATCGAGTGGCAGCCGGGGATGGCGTTCGCCACGCCGGCCGCCTAAACCAGGGGCGCGGCCGGGGCTAGCGGCTGCTCGGCGTGTTCGCCACGTCCGCTGGCGCGGGCGCGTCGGCGCCACGCAGAGCGTGTTTCGGCCGCAGCGCGCCGCGCTGGTACACGCTGCGCGGGTTCCACAGCACCCACGACGTGATCCCCAGGTCTTCGGCCGCCCGGATCTGCTCGCGGATCTCGAAGGGGGTGTAGCGCGGCAAGCGGCGCCCGAGTGTGAACGCCTGGAGGAAGGGGCGGATCTCGGCGGAGCCGGGCAGCGGGCGCGAGCGCTCCAGCGCGTCGACGAGGGCGCTGCGCACCACCCGGTACGGCTGGCCGTTGGGCCACGCATAGCCGAACGCGCCGCGATAGTAGTGGCTGGGATACACCATCGGCAGCACCACGTCCGCGACCCGCACGAAGTCCTCCCACACCTGCCCGATCCCCAGGTCCCCGGTCGCCGATGCCGTGAGCCCGAAGATGTCGAACGTGACCGGCACGCCGAGCGGCCTCAGGCGGTCCGACAGGAGGGCGACATGCTCGCGCACCGCCTCCCGCTGGGTTTGGCCCGCGCGGCGGGCCGGGAAGATCGCCGTGGCCATGCGCTCGCGCGGCTCGTCGGGGAAGCGCACGTAGTCGAACTGCACTTCGCGGAAGCCCATGCTCACCGCTTCGCGCGCCAGCTCGGCGGAATAGATCCACACCGAGTCGTTGTAGGCGTCCACCCACGCGCTGTGGATCCGGTCGCGCCACTGGCCGCCCGTCTCCTTGTCCTTCACCGACCACTGGGGCTTGCGGACGGCGAGGAGCGGATCCTTGGCCACCACGAGGCGGGCGATCGCGTAGACGCCGTGCGCGGCCAGCGTATCGAGCCGCGCCCGCGCGTCCTTAGCGCGCGCGCACGCGCCGGCGCCGATCTGCAGCGCCGTGGGCACGGCCGAGGGATAGAGGAGGCAGCCGGTGTCGTCTTTCACGTCGACGACGAACGCGTTGATCTCGGTTTCGTCGGCGAGCCGCACGAGCTGCCACAGCTTGGGCGATCCGAACGCCCAGGCGTTCACGTATAGCGCCTTGATGCTGCGCGTGGCGGGGAGGAGCACCGCCTCTTGCTGGACGTAGCGGATCTCGACCGGGCGGAGCAGCACCTTCACCTCGTCCGCCGGCGTCGCCGTGAGGGCGGCCGGGACCTGCTCGAGCGTGTCCGGAGCGGCGGCGGGAGCGGGCGGGGGGGCGCCGCCATCCTGTGCAAAAAGGCCGCGACTCATTACGAGCGCGGCCAGCAAGAGGGCGACTCCCGGCCGGACGACCGTCATAGGGGGGTACACGATAGGATCACGCCCTACATCCGACAAGAGACGGGCGTCACCTTACCGCGGGGTCAGTTGTCAGCTACCGGGGGGTCAGTTGTAAGCTGTTGAAAAGCAAGGGGTAAGTCGCGATGCTCTGGCCGCGGTACTGCGGCCGAAAGCCGAACAGCACCACCCGACCCGCCCCGAGCTTCGCCACCACGAGGGCCGCCCGCCCCGCGACGCGCTCCGGGTGCAGCACCCAGCCCGAGAGTAACACCTTGGTGGGATCGCTCGGATAGCGCGCGACCACGCGCGCGGCCGTGGTGTCGAGGATCTCGAAGGCGGGACCGCTCTCGTACCAGGCGATGCTCTGGGCCGGCATGCCGCGCGCGATCGGATCGCCCGCGTCGAGCTCGAGCCGGAAGATCGATCCCGGCGCGTAGAACTCGTCGTCGGCGACGCCCTCGAGCACGTTGCGGACCGGCAGGAGCAGCTGCTGGACGGCGAAGCGGCTGGCGTCGTTGAGCGCGACGAGCGTGCCGCCGGCGGTGACGAACTGGCGCAGCGCCTGCACGCCGTCCGGGCCCAGTCCACCCGCGTAGGGGGGCGGATACTGGCGGGGCAGGCCGTCGAGCAGCTCGTGCGGCGATTGGTCGGGAAGCACGATCACGTCGAACGCGTCCGCCAATTTCCCCGCGCGCACCACGGAATCGACGACCGATACATAGGGCACCTTCCAGGTGTCGAACACCCAGCGCGTCCACCCTTCGTCGAGCGGGCCCACGTACGAGCGATACAGCCCGACCCGCGGCGCGGCCGGCCCTGCGAGGCCCGCAGCGCCGGGGCTCGCCGGCGTCGGCTCGACCGGGGGCGAGAGGCCGATCTTGAGCGAGTCGCGTGTCGGGACCGCCAGCACACCCATCAAGAGCGGCAGCGTGTGCGCGGTGACGTCGTAGGGCGGGAGTGGCGGACCCGCGGGATAGAGCCGCAGGTCGGGATAGTGCTGCGGCTCGAGCAGGGTCTTCGCAAAGGCGGCGTACGGCTGGCGCAGCACGACGACGTAGCTCCCGGCCGGGTAGCGCTGGCCCCCGAGCGCGATGGGGTGCAGCGCCGTGCGCAGCTCGACCTGGCCGCGGCGCAGGATGCCGAGCAGGGTGGCGAGCCCGACCGAATCCGGGTGCTGGCGCGGAATGACGTAGGCGTAGGGCCAGCCCCGCCAGCCGTGGACGGCGTGGCTCTCGACCGCGAGAAAGTTCGTGAGCCAGCGGTCCTTGTAGCGGGCCGCGTTCCGGAGCAGCGCATACGCCCCGTCGACCTGGTAGGTCAGGATGTCGCGCAGCGTCCAGCGTCCGCCCAGCCAGGGGTGCGCGAAGTTCCAGGAGCGCTCCCGCGGGTTGAAGCCGCGCGCACGGGTCGCCAGCTGCTCGAACGGCACCTCGATGGGCGAGGCGAGATTGGCGCTCGCCGCCTCCGACAGGATGCGCACGCCGCCGTGGTAGTGCTGGTAGGCGCGGGCCGGCGTCCAGGCGTCGTAGAGGGCGTTGATGACGATCCCGGTCTTCCCTTCGCCCGCGAGCTCCCACGCCATCGCCGTCCCCAGCGCGTTCACGCCGTCCACGAGCAGTGGGTCGACGTTGGGCTCGATGGGATCGAGGTACGGCGGCAGGAACAGCCGCGATCCGTCGCTCTCCTGCTGGTGGAGATCGTGCACGATCTGCGGGTGCCACACGTTGTGGATCGAGTCCACGACCAGCTGGGTCTCGACCTGCGTGAACGCGTACCAGTCGCGGTTGTTGTCGTGTCCGACGTAGTGATGGTACAGCTCGGGCGGATCGGTGCCCTCGGCCGGGGTGCCGAGCGTGCGGTTGTACCAGCGGGTGACGATGGTGACGCCGTCCGGGTTGAGCGACGGCACGAGCAGGAGGATCACGTCGTCGAGGATCGCACGCGTGGCGGCACTGGTGTCGCTCGCGAGCCGATAGGCGAGCACCGTTGGCGACAAGTGTCCCCCCACCTCGTTGGAGTGGATCCCCGAGGTGATGAGCACGATGGCCTTCCCGCGCCGGAGCGCGTCCTCCGTCTCCTGCGGGCGCTTCACCGTGCGGGGATCGGCCAACTTCGCGTTCAGCTGGCGATAGCGGTCCAGCTGCCGCAGGTTCAGCGGGCTGGAAATGGTGAGGGCGATGAGTGGTACGCCGAGCGTGGTGCGCCCCAACTCCCGGTAGCGTACCCGGTCGCTGGCCTTGGCGAGCGCCTGGTAGTAGCGGAGCAGCAGCGGCCAGTCGGCGAGCTTGCGGTCGTCGCCCGGTTCGAACCCGAGCAGGGTGCGGGGTGCCGGGATCCGACTGCCGGCCGCTGCCGCCGCCGCCGCGGCGGGCGCGGCCCGACGGCGCGCGGGTGCCTGGCGGGGGCGCGGTTGTTGGGCCGCGCCGGACGAGGGCGCGGCGCTGAGCGCGACGAGCAGGGTGAGGAGAGCGCGGAGCCGGAGCGGGCGCGGCGTCATCGGCGCGGCGCGGCGCGCCGCTGGGCGTCGAGGGGCATCGCGGGACGAAAACTATCGAGCCGGGGCGGACAACGCGAACGGGCGGACCACGCGGTCCGCCCGTCCACGCCTCACCCCATCCGTTACGGCAGCTTGTGCAGTTCGACGCGGCGGTTCTGCGCCCGCCCCCCTGCAGTCGCATTGGGTGCCAAGTAACCCGACGCGCCGTACCCCTTGGACACCATGCGGGCGGGGATCACGCCTTTGCGGGCGAGATAGAAGCGCACGGCCGCGGCGCGCGACTGGGAGAGCCGCAGGTTGCCGAACTTGGTGCCCGTGCTGTCGGTGTAGCCCGCGATCTCGATGCGGATCTCCGGGTTCGCGAGCAGCGAGGCCGCCACCGCGTCGAGCACCACGTAGGAATCGCGGGTCAAGGCCGACCGCGCGGTCTCGAAGTTCACGCCGGTGAGGATCAGCGTGGGCCGGGGCGGCGCGCCCGGCACCGCCGGGCGGACCGCTTCGGGCGTGAAGAGCACGAGGCAGCCGTTCGCGTCCACCTGACTGCCCGGAGGCGGGGGCGGGCACTTGGGCGGCGCGGCCGCCGCGACCGGCGCGGAAGGTGGCGGGGGAGGTGGCTTCACCGCCTCGATCGGCAGCGGACAACCGACCGCGTCGACCTTCGTCCCCGGTGGTGTGTTGGGGCACTGGTCGATGCCGTCCGGCACGCCGTCGCCGTCGGAGTCGATGGGGCAGCCCTTCGCGTCCACCACGGCGCCTTTCGGTGTGTTGGGGCACTGATCGATACCGTCGGGCACGCCGTCGCCATCGGAGTCGATGGGGCAGCCCTTCGCGTCCACCACAGCGCCCTTCGGCGTGTCGGGGCATTGATCGATGCCGTCGGGCACGCCGTCGCCATCGGAGTCGATGGGGCAGCCCTTGGCGTCGACCTTGGCGCCGAGCGGCGTGTTGGGACACTGGTCGATGCCGTCAGGCACGCCGTCGTGATCGGAGTCCATCGGGCAGCCGTGCGCGTCGACGGTGGCGCCGCGCGGGGTGTCGGGGCAGAGGTCCTTGTCGTCCGGGACGCCGTCGTGGTCCGAGTCTTTGGGCGGGCCGCCGAGGTGAAAGACCGACAGGCCGAGCGTCGCGACGTAGTGCTTCGGATTGGAGCTGAAGGTCGACTTGGTGCCGACGGTGTAGATGGCGCGTCCCTCGAGCCGCAGCGCCACGCGCTCGGTGAGGAACAACCGGACGCCGGCACCCCCGTGGGCGGCGTTGTCGGTGAAGCGGTAGGGAGCCCGGGTACCGAAGTCGAGTAGGGTGTAGCCGCCGAGCGCGTACACCATGAGGCGGCGCGCGTGCACGGCGTTCAGCACGAGCGAGACGCTGCCGATCAGCGGCTGCATGGTCACAGGCGTGCCGCTGATGGGCGTCACGGTGTATTCGGGCTGAAACAGCAGGTCCCCTTCGACGCCGACCAGGTCGCCCACTAGGTAACCCAGCCGGATCCCGCCGCCCGGCCTCTGGGCAAGGCCGAAGCTCGGATCGTAGCGGGTATAGGAGCTGAAGGCCCCGGCCTCCCACTGCCCGGCGTGCTGACCTGCGAGGCCGCGCCCGGCGAGCGCCAGGATGGCGGCCAGCACCATGCTGCGTCTCATGTCGGCTCTTTCGCTTGGGACCCGTCCTACGGTAATCATTCGGCCCGCGGTTTGAAACCCCACAGGCGGCCCGAGGTGACGGGCGTCACGCGTTTCCGGCGCGTCCGTCTTCTCCGCGGACGAAGCGAACGGCAGTGGCGAGGTTGTCGGCGAGTGCGGAGAGCTCGGTGGCGCCTTTGGCGAGCCCGTGGATCGCCTGCATCTGCTCGGCGGCGGCGGCGGCCACGGCTTGCGCTTCCTGGGTCGAGGACTCGGCCCCCGCCTTGGCCTGCTCGAGCGAACGCCCGATCGTGGCCGCCCGCTCGGTGATCTCTCGGGCCAGGTCGGCGACCCGCTTGCCGGCGCGCGCCGTGCTGGCGGCGGCCTCCGCGACGCGGGTCAGGTCTGCCACCCAGTCGCTCGAGCCCTGTACCACTTCGCCCAAGTCCCCGCGGATGCGCTCCAGGAGCTGGGCCGCGCGATCGAGCGCCCGGCGGGTTTCTTGGGCCGACTTCCCGACGTTGCGCGCCTCGCGACCGCTCTCCTCGGCGAGTTTGTGGACCTCGTCGGCCACCACGGCGAAGCCGCGGCCGTGGACCCCGGCGCGCGCCGCCTCGATGGTCGCATTGAGGGCGAGCAGGTTCGTCTGGTTGGCGATGAACCCGATCGTTTCGGAGACCTTCGCGACCTGCTCGGCCACGTCGCGCAGCCGGCGCACCTCGCGCGCGCTCTCTTCGGTCGTCACACCCAGGTCCCCGAGCCGGCGCACGGCGGCCTGGGTGGCGAGGCGGATCTTCTCGGTCGTCTTCTCCATCTCCGCGCCCGACTCGCGCGTTTCGTTGCCCGCGGCGACGGCGTCGCTGGCGTGCTGCGTCAGCCGTGCCGAGTCGCGCGCCAGCGCCGTGACGAGGCTCGCGGCCTGCGCCGCGCCCTCGCTCGCCCGGCGCGCCGAGGCCGCCACCTCCTCGCTCGAGGCGTGGATCTCCTGGGTCGTCGCCGTGAGGGTCTGCATGTAGGCGCTGGTGCGCTCCGACGCGCCCACCACTGGCTCGACCGCCCCCTCGATCGCGAGCATCAGCGCGAGCTGCGGGGCGAGCAGCGCGAGCACGTCGCCGTCCGAATCGCGGTAGGCGCCGGCATCGGAGTGCCTGACGCTCCACAGGCCGACCAGCTGGCGGGCGTGATACAGCGGCACGAGCACCTCCGAGCCCGGCTGCTCCCGCCCCGGAACGACTACCTGGTCGCGCGTGAGCCCGCGCGCCACCACGGGACGCCGCATCCGCACCGCTTCACCCGTCAATCCCGCGTTGGCGTTGTAGCGGAACTTGCCGCCGTCGCCCGCTGCCGTATCCGCGATCAGCTCCATCTCGTTCGTCGCGGCGTCGTAGCGGGCGAAGCCCATGTGTTCCCACGGCACCAGCCGGCGCGCCAGCTCCTGGATGCGCGGGAAGCTCTTCGCCAGACTGATGTCCCGCGCGATCGCTTGCGACAGCTCCTGGATCAGCCCCAGCTCGTCGGCGCGCACGCCCCGGCGGATGACCGACCCGCTCATCACCGTCGCGACCGCGAGGCCCGCGCCGATCACGACGAAGCCGGTCGTGTCGAGGTGGGCGTGCGCGACCGCGAGCCAGCCGAGCGCCAGGGCGGCGGAGCAGGCGTACACGACCGCTTCCCAGCGCGTCGTGAGCCGCGCGTCCACCCAGGCGAGCACGTTGCCCAGGGCGAGCTCCAGATAGAAGGTGCCGTTCACGATGCAGGGAAGGAGGACGAGCAGCACGACCAGCGGCCCGAGATTGCCCGCGCTCAACGCGTCGCCGCCTGTTGCCCCCCCGAACCGCTCGTACACGAGCCCCCCTACGGCGCCTCCCGCCGTGAGGTGGGCCGCGTTGTCGAGGGCCGCGACTGCGGGCAGGCGGCGCAGCCCCACGTCGCCGACGAGCAGGGCCACCGGGCCCACCACGACGGCGAATGGCCAGCCGCGGTCGAGGGTGGCGTACACAAGGACGCCGAGGATGTAGGAGGAAAAGCCGTTGCCCGGTAGCGCGATGCCGAAGCGGCGCGCCAGCGCGCCGGCGATCGCCAGCACGACGGCCTCTTCCGCGACGTCAACGCCGAGCGCTGCCTGCCCCGACACGTAGGCGCCCGCGGCGGCCACGAGGGCCGCGACGGCGCCGAGCGCCACGAGCGCCCGCACGAGCAGGCCCGGGGACGTCCTGAGACGGGAGAGGGAACTCATGGACAAGCCCCGAGCAAGGTCGGCCCCTTGGCGCGGTGTGTCAAGCGCGACTATCGTTTACGCCATGCGTGTCACCATCGAATACTGCGTCGTCTGAAACTACGAGCCCCGGGCCGCCGGTCTGGCGGCGGAAATTCGTCAGACGTACCCGCACGCCGACGTGAAGCTGATCCAGTCCTCCGGCGGCGTGTTCGAGGTCGAGGTCGACGGGCGCCGGATCTTCTCCAAAAAGGCCCTCGGCCGCCACGCTGAGCCCGCCGAAGTGCTCCGACTGATCAAGCAAGTGGTGCCGCCGCCGTCGCGTTGAAGACCGCCATCTCGAGTGGCGGCGTGGATGCCCGGGGCGCCCGCCCCGCTCCCGTCGGACACGGAGTGACCCGCCCGGTGGACACCGCCCGCGCCGCCGTCGCCGCCCCACGCGCAACGGGTAAGTCCCGGTGCGCGAGCGCGAGTAGCGGGACGCGAGCGCTCCTGGCACGACCCTTCCGACACGCCATGGGCAATTGGGAGGTGGCTCATGAACCGATTCACTGTGGCATTCGGCGTGGCGCTGGCGGTTGCGGCGGTCCCCGCCGCTCCCGCAACGGCACAGACCCGCGTCGCCGTCATGCTCGGTTTCGCCCTGCCGCGACCCCAGGTGTCCGGCGTGATCGTCGTCGGTCCGCGCTACGGGTACGACGCTGAGTCGGACGTCCTCGTCGTGCCCGCGCCGCGGCGGTACCGGTATCGCCACCCGTTTGTCGTGGAGCGGGGCGAGTTCGGATGGGAGCGGCGCGAATACCGAGGCTACCGTCATCACCGCCGTCATGACGACGGTCAATACGATGACGAGCACGGCAACCACGAGCACGGCGACGAGTGATGCGCCGCGGCCGTCCGCTCCGCCGTCGAGCGTGCCCTGAGCCAGTCCGGAAGCGGCGACTGACGCTCTAAGCAGTGTCGCCGGTACGGTCGTGGAGCGGGGGGCGCGCCCGCGCGCCTCCCCCTTGCTCCGCGCTCCAGTTCCCCGGCGCCGGCGCGCTGCCAGCGCCGGATGATGGTGGGCGGCCTCCGCCACCCTCGCCGATCTATATTCCGACCGTGCGACCGTCCCGCGATCATTTCCTCCCTCCCGATCCCACCGCCTTCCTCGCCGCCGAGCCTGCGACGGGGCGCATCATCGTGATCGCCCCGACCCGCGCCGCGTGCGAGACGATCGAGCTCGCGATGGGCCTGGACATCGACACCCTGCTGGCCCGCGAGCACGGTGACGACATCCGCCGCCTCGCCGGGTCGGGCCAGGGGTTCGGCATCGTCGCGGCCACGGGCACGGGCAAGACGCTCGCGATCCGCTCGATCGCAATCACGGTCCTGGGCGGGGCGCCCCTCAAGGTCGGCGTGGTGAACCGCGAGCGGGAAGCGACGCCCGAGACGCCGACGTGGAACGTCGTGATCGTCACGACGGGGATCGCGCGCCGCTGGTTCGAGGACGGGCTCATCACGGCGCGCGACACGCTCGTGGTCGACGAGATCCATCAGACGTCCGCGGAGCTCGAGCTCTGCCTCGCGCTCGGCAAGCGGGCCCGGTGCCGCTTCGTCTGGCTCTCGGCCACGGTGGACCCCTCGTTCTACGCGCGCTACCTCGAAGCCGCGGAGGTGCTCGAGACCCGCGCCTTCGACCCCGCGAAGGCGGCCCGGGTCCGGGTGCTCGCCCAGCAGCCGCTCCAGTTCCTCGATGACCGCTTCATGAAGCGCGTGCTGCGGGAGCGGCGTGGCGTGGCGGTGTTCGTGCCGACCAGGGCCGAGGTCGAACAGATCGCGCGCGAGCTCGGGAACCGGTGGCAGGGAGTCGCGACCGCGTTCTACCACGGGGGCGAGCCGATCCGGGTGATCCGGCCCTTCCTCGACGGCGAGGTGCGGCGGCCGTTCCTCTTGGCGATGACCGCGGCCGGACAATCCGCCCTGAACATCCGCGGCCTCGATACGGTGGTGATCTACGACGCGCGCTACACGAACGTGGTCGAGCGGGGCCGCAACGTGCTCACCCGGCTCTACCTCGGCGCGAACGAGATCCTCCAGATGGCCGGGCGCGTGCACGGGCGAGTGGACGCGGGCGAGGTCTACATCCTGAGTGATCGGGACGTCGTGTTCGAGCGGCTCGAGCCGACCCCGCCCGAGTTCCAGCTGGCGGGCGATGCGGAGCGCGTCGCCATCACCTGCGCCGCCCTCGGCGTGGACGCGCGCGACTTGGAGCTTCCCGTGCCGCTCGATCGCCGGGCGTATCGCGACGCCGTCGACCTCCTGACCGAGCGCGGCCTGATCGAGCACGGCCAGCTCACCCGCTACGGGCGCGAGGTGGAAGCGATGCCGGTGGAACGACCGTGGGGTGAGCTCCTGTACCACGCCGATACCGACCTCGTGCCGATGGTCGCCGTGGCCGCCAACATCGAGTCGCTGCACCGCATGACGCGCGAGGAGCGGGATCTGCGCGGGCTGATCGTCTCGGGCAGCGATCACCTCACGGCGTACAACGTGTATGCCGAGGCGGTGAACAAGCACGGCTACCCGGGCGAGGTGTACGGGCTGCCACGCCACCTGTTCCGCGACGCTATCGATGACTGGGCGCAGGGGCGCGGTGTGCTCGTCAAGGCGATGGAGGACGTGGCGCTCGGCACGGCCTCGGTGTACCGCCAGCTCGAACTGCCGCTGCCCGAGCGGCTGCCCTACGCCGGGGACAAGACCCTGGCGGCGTTCGCGGATCTCGTCGCGAAGATCATGCCCTTCGACTTGGTGATCGACGAGGAGACGGCCGACGGACGCGAGGCCCGGGTCAGCCGCGGCTCGGTGAGCGGCAGCTGGGGCGCCGTCGCCGGGACGCTGCGCTACTTCGCGGACCGCTTCGGGGTCCCCCGGGCGAGCATCGAGGGGACCCAGCTCCCCGAGCGCGCGATCCGGCGCTACGCTCGGCGCGGCCCGCCAACGGTCGTGTTCGAGCGCCAGCGCCGGCGCGAGGGCCTGATGACGGTGCACACGGTCAGCTACTTCGGGTTTGTGCTCGAGCGCGACAGCGAGCTGCTCGCGAACCCCTTCCCCCCCGAGCTGGCGGACGCCGCTCGCGGGGCCCTCGTCCAGGCCCTGCTCGCCGGCGAAACCCCCCACCCCGACCAGGGCCGGATACGCCAGGCGCTCGAGCGCTTCGGCTTCTACTGGCGCCGCTCGGGTGGGCGTCTCGCCCAGGCGTCCACCGACCAGGTGGCGACGCAACTTGCGACGCAGCTCGGGCGTATTGGCTCATGGGAGGAGTTCATCAACACGCGCCTGAGCTTGGACCCGGAGGCGGCGATTCCGGAGGGCGTGCGGCGCGAGCTCGAAGCGCTGCCCTCCTCGCTGCACCTGTACGGAGACCGCGTGTCCGTCGACTACGAGGTGGAGCAGGGGGTGGGCGTGGTGCGGTTGCGCTTGAAGGAAGGCCAGGCGCGGCGGCTCGAGCCCGCCGATTTGCCGCGCTTCGATCGGCCGGTGCGCTTCACGGTGGTGCGGGGCAAGCGCGACGCGGTGCGATCGGACTCGCTCGACGGGCTGCGCCAGGCGTTGAGCGGCCTGTCGAAGGACGAACGGCAGCGGTTGGTGCGGGGCGGCCGCGGCAGCCGGCGCGGCCGGCGCCGCTAGCGCGGTGACGTCGCCGCGTCCATTGGTCTGGTGTATGGCTGCGCTCCAGTGCGGCACGGTGGCTGGAGAATCCCGCTCGGCAAGGATGTATGGCCGCGAGAGATAAAAACCTCAATCTGCCGCCGCAGCAGACGCTCGCGCCCATGAGCCAGGCGGTGCTCGAGACGCTCGACGAAGGCGTCGCCGTGTTCGACGCGCACGGCCGGCTGTCATACGCCAACCAGCGGGCGCGTCGCGTGATCGACGGGTTCGAGCCCGCCACGGCGTCCCGCACCGATGAGCTGCGCGAGCGCTTGATGGCGTTGGGCGGCCGGGCGCGCCCGCTGAAGCAGGGCGCGACGGAGCTCGGGGAGGTGGTGTTCCTGCCGGGTGGCGACCAGACCCGGACGCTCGCGGAGCAGGAGCGCCAGGCGATCCTCGATGCGCTCGAGGTCACGCAAGGCAAGCTGGCCGAGGCGGCACGCCGACTCGGGATCAGCCGCACCACGCTGTGGCGCCGGCTGCGGGCCTACGGGCTGCGGCCCGGCGAGCGGCCGGGACAGGGCTCCCCCGTGCGCGCCTAGCGCTCCGCGATCCTGGCGTCGCCGTTTCGCGCCGCCTAGCTTCCCGCTCGGCGCCCACGATTCGGGAAGCGATGCCGGCCACTCCGTTCATCATCGAGGAATACGTTCGCTGGTCTGACGTGGACTTCGTCGGCATCATCTTTTACGGGTCCTACGTCCGCTTCTTCGAGATCGCCGAGACCGAGTTGTTCCGGGCGTGCGGCCTCGCCTATGCCCAGATGTTCGACCGCTACGACATCTTCCTTCCCCGGAAGGCCGTCCACAGCGAGTTCTACTCCCCAGCGCGTCTCGACGAGCGGCTGCGGGTCGCGACCTACATCGGGCGGGTCGGGACCAAATCGATGACGCTCAACTTCGACGTGTTGCGCAATGATGCACCGTTGCTCCGGGCTGCGGGGTGGATGGTGCTGGTGTGCGTGGACCGCCGGCACCTGAAACCGCAGCCGCTGCCCGCGGGGCTCGTGGCGGCGCTCGCCCCCCACACCCTCACCACGCTCGCCGCGCGCGCCCTGCTCGGCGTGCCGTCCCCGCCGGCCGGCGGGCCGCGCTCCTGACGCCCACGGCGGCCCGGGCGGCCCGGGTGGCGCGCGCCGCGCGCGGAGTGCTCGCCGCGCTCGTGCTTGCCGTCCTCGGTGCGGACTGCCGCGGTGCGTTCGCGCGGTCGGCGCGGGTGCGTGTGTGGGTCACCCGCCCACCGAGGGACACGGTGCGGTTCGAGACGCCGGCGCGCGCGCGGCGTTGTAGTGGCGGCCGGGGCGAGGGCGGTGGCATCCTGCTCCAGGGCGCGAGCGGCGGCAACGGCGTGGCGGTGTGGCTGCGCACCCCCGACTCGATCGCGAGCGGTCCCTGGCCGCTGTTGCAGCGCGGGGACACGGTGACGGCCCGTGGCGCGATCGTCGCCGTGCGCTACAGCGTGGCCGAATACGCGCACGGCACATCACTCGACAGCGGCACGGTGCGCGTGACGCTACAGGGTGGCGTCGTCACGCTCGTGGCGCGCGGCGGCGGATTGGACGCGGTGGGGGGCGGGCGTCTGGCCGTCGGGGCCACGTTCGACGCCGTGCCGCTCGCGGCCGATACGATCTCCTGTCGCTCCGGGCTGTGACCCTCCGGGTCGGCGTGATCGGCACGGGGTTCGGGCGCCGGGTCCAGCTGCCCGCGCTCGGCCTCGTGCCAGGAGTCACGGTTACGGCGGTCGCGAGCCGGAACCTCGAGCGGGCGCGCACCGTCGCCCGAGAGTTCGCGATCCCGCACGCGTTCGGGAGCGGCGAGGAGCTGGCCCGTGCACCCGACGTGGATCTGGTCCTCGTCTCCTCCACACCGAACCTGCACCCCCGCCACGCGATCGCGGCGCTCGAAGCCGGCAAACACGTGCTGTGCGAGAAGCCGATGGCGCTCGACCAGCAGGAGGCGGAGCGCATGCTCGCGGTCGCCCAGAAGAGCCCGGGCCTCGCCCGCATCGATCACGAGTTGCGCTACGAGCCCAACCGCCGCCACGCGCGGCAGCTCATTCAGGGCGGGGCGATCGGCCCGGTGCTGCATCTGGAGTTCGTGCTTCGGCCCTACCTGCGGGGGGATGGCCGCGCGCAGGCGGTCGATGCGCCCTGGAGCTGGTGGTACGACGCCGCCCAGGGCGGCGGGATCCTGGGCGCGGTCGGCTCGCACCTCATCGACCTGTGCCGCTTCTGGACGGGCAGCGACGTGGTCGAGGTGAGCGGCCGGACGGCCACCTTCATACCCGAGCGCTCCGACGAGCACGGCGCGACGCGGCCCGTGACGGCCGACGACTATGCGAGCTTCCTGATGCGGCTCGCCAGCGGCGTCATCGCGACCGTCACCCTGACGTCGGTTGGGGGACACGGGCCGGGGCATTTCATCCAGGTGACGGGGCACGACGGGACGCTGGTCCTGACCGGCGAGACGACGCTCGAATTGGGCCGCCCCGGTCGGCCGCTCGAGGACGCGAGCGTCGCGGACGAGCTGTGGGAGCGCACCACCCCGAACAACATGTGGGCGCGCTCCTTTGTGCGGCTGATGCGGGACCTAGCGGGCGTCGTGGCCGGAGAGCCCGCGACCGGGGAGGCGGCGACGTTCCATGACGGTTGGGCGGTGCAGCGGGTGATGGACGCGGTCCGCGCCGGCTGCGGTGTGCGGTTAGATTGAGCCGCGTGGAGCAAACCTACTTTCGCCGCGGCTTCGGGCTCAAGGGCAACATCGAGGGTGCCCTGGCGGCGGACTACCACAGCCGCGTGGTCGACCGCATCCGGGCCCAGGACTACGTGCTCTCGGTCGGCGACCTGACGTTCAAGCTCGCGCGCGAGTTCGGGTTCTGCTACGGCGTCGATCGCGCGGTCGAGTACGCCTACGAGACCCGCACCAAGTTTCCCGACCGGCGGGTACTGCTGGTCGGGGAGATCATCCACAATCCCCACGTCAACACCAAGCTGCGCGCGATGGGCGTCGAGTTCCTGTACCGGCCCGACGACGGCGAGTTCGACTTCGCCCAGATCACGCCCGCCGACGTCGTGTTGCTCCCCGCGTTCGGCGTCACCGTGCGGGACTTCGAGCGGCTCCGCGCGATCGGGTGCGTGCTGGTGGACACGACCTGCGGGTCGGTCTTGAACGTATGGAAGCGCGTCGATTCCTACGCGAGCGCCGGCTTCACGGCCATCATCCACGGCAAGCACCATCACGAGGAGACGAAGGCGACCTCGAGCCAGGTGACGAAATACCCGGCCGGGCGCTACCTGGTGGTGCGGGACATGGCCGAGGCGCGCGAGGTGTGCCGCTACATCGACGGCGCAGGGAGCCGGGAGGAGTTCCTGGTGCGATTCGCGGGCAAGATGTCGCCCAACTTCGATCCCGATCGGGACCTGGTGCGTATCGGCGTCGCCAATCAGACGACGATGCTCTCGGGCGAGTCGCTCGCGATCGCCGCCGAGTTGCGCACCAGCTTGGCACAGCGCTACGGCGAGCCGGCCGCGGCGGACCACTTCCGCACCTTCGACACGATCTGCTCCGCCACGCAGGACCGCCAGGACGCCGTCTTGAAGCTCATCGCCGACCATTTGGACCTGATGGTGGTGATCGGTGGCTACAACTCGAGCAACACGACCCACCTCGCGGCGATCTGCCAGGAGCAAGTCCCCACCTACCACATCGAGGACGCGGCGGGAATCGAGCTCGAGGGCGGCGCGATCCGGTTCCGCCCCGTGGGCGTGGTCGAGGAGCGGCGCGTCGGGGGGTGGCTGCCGCCCGGCCCCGTGACGGTGGGGGTGACGGCCGGGGCCTCGACGCCCAACAACAAGATCGGGGAAACGATCGAGCGGATCGCGGCGTTGCGCGGCACGACGTTGGAGGCGATCCTCGCCTAGCTGGTTTCGGGAAATCTTCGCCATATTTCAGGCATGCCGCTCTCGGGTTTCCACCCCGCCACCGCACGCTGGTTCGCGTCCCGCTTTCGCGAGCCGACTGAGCCCCAAGCACGCGCCTGGCCGCTGATCCAGGCCGGCCGCGATGCCCTGATCGCGGCGCCGACCGGCTCGGGAAAGACGTTCGCCGCCTTCCTGACCGCGATCGATTCGCTCCTGACCCAGGGGCTCGACGGGACGCTCGGCGACGGCACGCAGGTCGTGTACGTCTCGCCCCTGAAGGCGCTCTCGAACGACGTCCAGAAGAACCTGGCCGAGCCCTTGGCCGAGATCCGGCGCACCCTCGTCGAGCTGTGCCTCCCGGACGTGGCGATCCGCACCCTGGTGCGGACCGGCGACACGCCGGCCGCCGAGCGCCAGGAGATGGTGCGCCGGCCCCCGCACATCCTCGTCACCACGCCCGAGTCGCTCTACCTGATCCTCACCTCCGAGCGCGCGCGCGACATGCTGCGCGGCGTGCGCACGGTGATCGTGGACGAGATCCACGCCGTCGCGCGCGACAAGCGGGGCAGCCACTTGGCGGTGTCGCTCGAGCGGCTGGCGGCCCTGACCGGCAAGCCGCTGCAGCGCATCGGCCTGTCCGCCACCCAGCGCCCGATCGAGGAGATCGCGCAGTTCCTCGTGGGCAGCGGCCGCGCGCTGCCGGCGATCCTCGATTCGGGCCACGCCCGCACGCTCGATCTCGCGATCGAGATTCCGTCCTCGCCGCTCGAAGCGGTCATGGCCGCCGAGGTGTGGGAGGAGATCTACGAGCGGCTGGTGCAGCGCATCACCGAGCACCGCACGACGCTCGTGTTCGTGAACACGCGGCGGCTCGCGGAGCGGCTCGCGCTGCACCTCTCCGAGCGCCTCGGCGCGGACCAGGTCACCTCGCACCACGGCAGCCTATCGAAGGAGAAGCGACTCGACGCGGAGACGCGCCTCAAGGAGGGGAAGCTCAAGGCGCTCGTGGCCACGGCGTCGCTCGAGCTCGGGATCGACATCGGCGCGGTGGACCTGGTGTGCCAGATCGGGTCCACGCGCTCCATCGCGACGCTGTTGCAGCGGGTGGGCCGCTCGGGCCACCACCTCGGGGCCGTGCCCAAGGGCCGGCTGTTCCCTCTGTCGCGTGACGAGCTGATCGAATGCGCGGCGCTGGTGCGGGCCGCCCGGGAGCGCCAGCTCGACCGGCTCCACATCCCCGAGCATCCGCTCGATATCCTGGCGCAACAGGTGGTCGCGGCCGTGGCGTGCGAGGAATGGCAGGAAGACCCTCTGTACGAGCTGGTGCGCCGGGCATACCCCTACCGCGACCTGGCGCGCAAGGACTTCGACGCCGTCGTCCAGATGCTCGCGGACGGCTTCACGACGCGCCGCGGGCGGCGCGGCGCCCACGTGCACTACGACGGGGTGAACCGGCGGCTGCGTGCGCGGCGCGGCGCCCGACTCGCGGCCCTGACGTCGGGTGGGGCGATCCCCGACATCGGCGACTACCGCGTGATCCTCGAGCCCACGGAGACGTTCGTCGGCACCCTGAACGAGGACTTCGCCATCGAGAGCATGCCGGGCGACATCTTCCAGCTCGGCAACAGCTCCTATTTGATCCAGAAGATCGAATCGGGGCAGGTGCGGGTCGTGGACGCGCACGGGCAGCCCCCCTCGATCCCGTTCTGGATCGGGGAGGCGCCGGGACGCACGGCCGAGCTGTCGGAGCAAGTCTCACGGCTGCGCCAGGACGTCGCCGACCGGCTGAGCGATCCCGCGGCTGCCATCACCTGGCTCGCGGCCGAGATCCCCGCGCTTCCCGAACCCGCGGCCCGCCAGATCGTCGAGTACCTGGACGCCTCGCAGCGCATCCTGGGCGTGATCCCAACGCAGCAGACGCTCGTCTTGGAGCGCTTCTTCGACGAAGCGGGCGGCATGCAGTTGGTGCTGCACGCGCCGTTCGGGAGCCGGGTGAATCGCGCGTGGGGCCTCGCGCTGCGCAAGCGGTTCTGCCGCAGCTTCAACTTCGAGCTGCAGGCCGCCGCCACCGAGGATGCGATCGTCCTCTCCCTCGGGCCGCACCACAGCTTCCCGCTGGAGGACGTGTTCCAGTACCTGCAGCCCGCCACGGCCGAGCAGTTGCTCGTGCAGGCGATGCTCGTGGCGCCGATGTTCGGCAGCCGCTGGCGCTGGAACGCGACGCGGGCACTCGCGGTGCTGCGCTTCCGCGGTGGTCGCAAGGTGCCCACGCCGCTGCAGCGCATGGAGGCCGAGGACCTGGTGGCTGCGGTTTTCCCCGACCAGCTTGCCTGTCCCGAAAACCTGGTGGGGGAGCGCGACATCCCCGATCACCCGCTGGTGCAGCAGACCATCCAGGACTGCCTGCTCGAAGCGATGGATTTCCCCGGCCTGAAGCACGTGCTCGAGGAAATGCAGGCCGGGCGCTGCCGGCTCGTGGCCCGCGACACGACGGAGCCCTCGCCATTGTCGCACGAAGTGATCAATGCGAAGCCGTACGCGTTCCTGGACGACGCGCCGCTCGAGGAGCGCCGCACGCAGGCCGTGATCACGCGGCGTGGCCTCGATGTGAAGACCGCCGAGGAGCTCGGCCGGCTCGATCAGGCGGCGATCGATCGCGTCCGGGAGGAGGCTTGGCCCGACGCGGCGAGCGCGGACGAGCTGCACGACGCGCTGCTCGTCATGGGCGCGGTCACGGAGCGCGAAGGCGTAGCGGGAACGAGGACGGAGGGGACGGGGGACAGGTCGTGGCGGCCCTATTTCGACGAGCTGGTACGAGCGGGGCGCGCCGCGACGCTCGGGCAGGCGCCGCGGCTCTGGATCGCGGCGGAGCGGCTGCCGCTCCTCCAAGTCGTGTTCCCCGGCGTCGACCCCGAGCCCGCCGTGACCGCGCCCGAGCGCGACCGCGCCCGGAGCTGGACCCGGGAAGACGCGCTGCGCGAGCTCGTGCGCGGGCGGCTCGAGGTGGCGGGTCCGACGAGCGCGAGTGCCATCGGGCGCGATCTGGGCGTGGCCGGTGCGGACGTCGACTTCGCGCTCGGCGCGCTCGAGCACGAAGGGTTCGTGCTGCGCGGTCACTTTACCCCCGGCGTCCCGGAGCTCGAGTGGTGCGAGCGCCGCCTGCTCGCGCGCATCCACCGCTACACGCTCGATCGGCTGCGCCAGGAGATCGCGCCGGTTACCGCCGCCGACTTCATGCGCTTCCTGCTCCGCTGGCAGCGGGTGACCCCGGCGACGCAGGCCGAGGGCCCGCAGGGGCTCGCCGCGGTGCTCGAGCTGCTGGACGGCTACGAGGTGCCGGCCGGGGCGTGGGAGACGGAGGTGCTGCCGGCGCGCGTGAGCGAGTACGATCCGCTGTGGCTCGACGGGCTGTGCCTGTCCGGGGAGATCGCCTGGGGCCGGCTGTCGCCCGCCGGGCCGACGAGCGGTCATAAGTCTGGCCCGATCCGGACGACGCCGATCGCGCTGTTCCGCCGGGAGCGGGGCGAGGTGTGGCGCGCGCTGGCGGCCGCGGCGGATCCAGCGGCGCTGCCGCTGTCGCATGCCGCGCGCGCGGCGCTGGACGTGTTGGACGCGCGAGGGGCGTCGTTCTTCGGCGACCTCGTCAACGCCACCGGGCTGTTGCGCACCGAGGTCGAGCGGGGGCTTGGGGAGCTGGTTGCGTGGGGGCTCGTGACCGCGGACAGCTTCGCCGGGCTGCGGGCGCTGCTCGTGCCGTCCGACCGGCGCCGCCCGATCGGCGGCTTCCCGCGGCGCGGCAAGATCGCGCCGTTTGGCGTGGAGACGGCGGGACGCTGGTCGCGCGTGCCCCGCGCCGCCCCGCTCCCCGAGGAGCCGGTCGCCGAGGCGGTCGCGTGGCAGCTGTTGCGCCGCTACGGCGTGGTGTTCCGGCGGCTCGCCACCCGCGAGACGCTGCTCGCGCCGTGGCGCGACGTGCTGCGCGTGTACCGCCGGCTCGAGGCGCGCGGCGAGATCCGCGGCGGGCGGTTCGTGGGCGGGTTCTCGGGCGAGCAGTACGCGCTGCCCGAGGCCGTGGGGCTGTTGCGCTCGGTGCGGCGCGAGGAGCCCGCGGGTGAGCTGGTGGCGGTGAGCGGCGCCGATCCCCTGAACCTGCTGGGCATCATCACGCCGGGCGAAGTCGTCCCCGGCCTCGCGGGCAACCGGATCCTGTACCGGGACGGGATCCCCGTGGCGCTCAAGGCCGGTGAAGGGCGAGCCGGAACAGGCGCAAGCGTTCCGGGCTGCACTGGTGCGCGGCCGCGTCGCGCCGCTCGTGCGCACCTACCTCGGCAAGACCCGCCTCCAGCCCCGCCCCCGGCCCGGCGCGCCCGCCGGCCGCTAGAGAGACCCACCCCTCGCCAGCGCTCGCTCCGCCCGCGGGCGAGCCTCAGGCCATCGTTTGCAGCCGCTCGGCGAGCCGATCGAAACTCTTCGTTCGCCTGAGTCAGTAGCTCACGAAGCTGATCGCTTGTCGGATCACCGCGCGCGCGGGCTGGCCGTTGCTCTGCGCCGGACGATAGACCGACCCTCGTACCACTCGCAGCGCCTCGGCGTCGAAGCCGTGATTCGGGCTCTGCACGAGCCGCGGCGATGCGGGCTCGACGTGACCCGTCACATCGAGCGCTGCCTCGACCACGACGGTGCCGTCGACCTTCAGGGCAGCGAGCTCCGGCGGATAGTGAATCGGCGGATGGGAGAGGAGCACCGGCTGCTCATCCACGGCGCTGACCGCCGTGGGAGCCGGCATGTCGGCACGCGGCCGCTTGGGCTTCGGGTCGCTCGCGCGCACAGAGTCCGCGAGCCGCCGCAGGAACGGCGCGAGATCGATGCCGCGCGCCCGCAGGTCTTGATAGAGTGCCAGGCCGTCCCGCAGGTCGACGCGGGCGACGCTGTCACGACTCGAGCGCCCCACGAGCCCCCGCACCAGCAGCGCGTACGCGCGCTCGCCGTCGGTCGGGTGGGTGAGCGCGGTGTCCAAGGCCAAGTCGAGCAGGCTGAGCGCGCTGTCGCTCCGGCCAGCGGCGAGTTGGCTGCGCGCTTGCGTGACCAGATTGGTGGCGGCGAGGCGCGGCGGGTGGACGCCCACCGCCAGCTGCACCATCACCCGCACCGCCGCCCCCTTCAGGCGCCCGGGTGAGAACTGGGAGGCGAGCATCCATTGCTTCAAAGGCGCGATCAAGCCGGAATCGGGCGTCGAGAGCACCTCGACCGACGTCAGCTCCGCGCGGCCCGCGGTGTCGATGATCGCGCTGACCTCGACCATGCCTTGGACGTGGCGCCCGAGCAGGCTCGACGGATACGCGACCGTCGGACCCGAGAGCCGCCGCGGCGGGTCGTCCACCTGCCCCGAGACGTAGACGAACGCTTGCCGGGCGGCGGAGCGCTTTTCCTGCTGGAACAGCTGCCCGAGCACGGGCGACACGCCATCGAGTCCCTTGACGTCCAGGGTCGAGTCGAGCGCGAGCGCCTGCCGGAACGCCCCACGCGTCGCGGTCGAGTCACCGCCGAGGAACTGCACGATCCCCTGCCACACGAACGCGTTCTCGCGCTCGCCCCGCGTCGCATGGGCGCTGGTGTCGAGGGCGAGCCGGAGCAAGGCGGCAGCGCTGTCCAGCTGGTGCGCGGCGACTTGCCGGCGAGCCGAGTCGACGAGCTGGGCGGTACGCGATTGGCCGGGGAGCGCCGCCGGCAGCACGCCCAGCGTGACGAGCAGAAGGGCGCGCGCGACGGGTACGACGTGGCGCGTCGCGGAAGGTCCCATCGCGGCGGTCGCCACGAGTCAGCCGGACGCGTGGCGCCCGAGCCGGCGGTGTTCGGGCAGGAGATACAGGACGGCGAGCAGCGCATGCAGCCCGAGGCACGCCCACACGTTCACGAACGCCAGGGCGACCGTGACGCCGTAGGACACGGGGCCCGCCAGGTAGCGGCGGCTGATCGTGGCGACCGCCGCGCGGTCGGCGTCCGAGCCGAGCAGCCGATCGCCGCGTACCGCGTACCACCAGAGCGCGTTGTAGGCGAGCGCGATCACCACGAGGGTGCCGCTGTACACCGCGACCGCGAGGGTGCGGCCGCCCGGCTCGGAGAGGTACGTGGCGACCAGCGCCGTGGGGAACGGCAGAAAGCAGATGCACATCAGAAACAGCACGTTGATAATGAGGAAGTAGCGATCGGCACGCCGGACGTAGCGGAAGATGCTGTGATGATTGGCCCACATGATGCCGATCGTGACGAAACTCAGCACGTAGCCCAAGTAGGAGGGCCAGAGCCCGCGCAGCGCGAGGAGCAGCGTACGCCCGTGCTGGGTCGCGTCCGGGACGGGGACGCGGATTTCGAGCACCAGCAGCGTGATCGCGACGGCGAACACGCC
>WNFA01001088.1_pt1 | contig 28314 bp, 24 predicted proteins | sample 5400481 | NCBI WGS metagenome assembly WNFA01 (sample SAMN13153340, study PRJNA577476) | soil metagenome | isolation source: 120 cm saprolite under Douglas fir tree site 2 hole 1 replicate 2 | place: USA:California | collected 2015-04-18 | reverse complement strand
GACCCCACGCGCTCGCGCATCCTGGGCATCATCCAGAACCAGCCTGCCACCGCCAAACAGATTGCCGACCGCCTTGGGGCCACACCCGGGGCAATCGGCCATCACCTGCACGTCCTGGAAGCAGCAGGGTTAGCGAAGGTCGTTGCGCGTCGCCTGGTGCGCGGCATCGTCGCAAATTACTACACACGCACAGCCCGCATCTTTAACTATAATCTGCCGCATGAGGTTGCAGGCAGTGCATCGCTGGGTCTCGAGATTATGACAAAGGCCCGCGACGAACTGGCCGAGGCACTGGCAACCCTTGAAGACGACCCTCTTCAAACCGATGGGTTTCCACACATCCGCCTCTCGCCAGAGCGTGCCCAGGTCTATTCTGAGCGTCTCGAAGCGCTCATAGAGGATGTGCTGCACGAGACGCCCGACCCCGACGGCGAAGTCTATGGCATCCTTGTTGCCATGTTCAAAGCCCCTGCATATATGCAAGGCCCCAGTACATCCATACCTTCGGAATCTTCAGTGACTGAGGACGGAAGTGATTCATGAAACCTACCATAGCGCGTGCAAACATCACCAAACCTCTTCGCGTGCCTCTCTGGCGCAACCGGGACTACATGCTGCTGTGGAGTGGCCAGACCGTCTCGCTGGTCGGCACCGTTATCTCGCAGACAGCATTCCCGTTGCTGGTATGGGACCTCACCCATTCAGCAGCACAGGTCGGATTGGTCGGTGGACTGGGCACGCTCCCTTATGTGCTCCTCAGCTTGCTGGCGGGTGCATTAATCGACCGCTGGAACCGCAAACGAGTAATGATTCTCTGTGACACGGGCCGTGCTCTCAACCTGGTCAGTGTTCTGATCGCTCTCATGCTCGGCCATCTTACAGTGATACAGCTCTGCATCAATACGCTGACCGAGGGGACGTTTTTCGTGTTCTTCAACCTTGCGGAGGTGGCCTGCCTGCCCCGTGTAGTCGCTAAAGAGCAGTTGCCCGCCGCTACTGCCCAGAACGAAGCGACCCAGGGCATAACTGCCCTGCTCAGCCCACTGCTCGGCGGTGCTTTGTACAGCATACGACAGGCTCTCCCATTTCTGGCTGACGCAGTATCATATGCGGTATCAGTAGTCTCACTGCTGTTCATCAAGACCGAATTTCAAGAGAAGCGTGCCCTTGAGCGTTTCAAGCTTGGCAGCGAGATTAAAGAGGGACTTGCCTGGCTCTGGCACCAGCCTTTGATCCGCTACATGGCATTCCTCACGGGCGGGCTTAACCTCGTGAGTGCCGGTTTCATCCCCATTCTCGTTGTGTTGGTCAAGCAACAGCATGGGTCTTCGTTCACCTATGGTCTCATCTTGACCATTGGCGGCATCGGTGGCATCCTGGGATCCTTGATCGCCAGCCCAATTCAAAAGCGCTTCCGCTTTGGTCCGATCATTATCACTATAATCTGGATCAACGCATTACTGTGGCCGCTCTACGCCATCGCACCTGATCCCATTGTCATAGGCGTCATCACATCCGTCGCCTTTATCCTTGGACCAATCTACAATGTCGTGCAAATGAGTTATCGGCTCTCGCTTATTCCGGATGCGTTGCAGGGACGCGTGAACAGTGTCTTCCGTCTCCTTGCGTTCGGGTTCCAGCCACTAGGCTGGGTAGTGACCGGTCTGCTGATCCAGCTTATCCAGGTGATTCCCACCATACTCCTGCTCTTCGTCTTTTATCTAATCTTAGCAGTATTGACCACTCTCAATCCGCATGTTCGTCATGCACGTTCACTGTCCGCGGCACATTCAGGCTAAAACCTGTCCGAAAGAACAGCATAGCAATTGGTCCTTTGTACAAAGTAGATACTGCTGACGAATGGCCCAAATACAGCGAGCGAAACGATGTCGAATCCCGTAGGGGCCGGTGTACGACCCCGATTCATCGCGGGTCCCCACCGCCGATTTATCGGCCAGCGTCTTCACCAATTCGCCAGCAGCATCAAAGTAGGATTAATCGAGAAGTGCTACCTTTAGCATGCATGGAGAGCCAGTTCTCCTATGCGAAGCTGTACGCGAAAGGAAAAAGAGATGCATCCATTCCTCAACCAGCAGATGGCCCGGTTGCACAGAGAGGAACTTCAACGCGAAGCGACAGCCGCACAAGCTGCTGATATGGCGCATACCAATACACGAGCTTTTTGGTATCTCATCTTTGGTCTACCTATTCCAACCTCTTCCACCAACGAAGCTCCTCTGAGCCAGGCTATCACACCTACCAAACTTCAAAGTCAAATACGTGCCATCATCCGTACGATTGCTCTGGAAGCATTTGGCATCGGCTTACTGTTCGGCAGCTACCTGGAGACCAGGTTTGGTTTGCTCCCAGCGACTCTGTTTGGCTGTATCATCTGCCTGGCCATTTCGCTGCCAATCCTGAGAAGGTCGCTCAAGGTACTCAAGCAACATTTGTAAAGGAGATCCCAATGTCAGTCGATACCACCAGGAGCGAACGTACACCTATCTCCAACCAGCCTCATAGCTTTTCCTCCTGGTTTCGGCTCTGTTGCCATTGCCTCTTGAGAGAGGAGGTAAATGCCTGCATTTCGGCCTGTCCGCGTGCCAGATACGTCGCCTTGAGATCATCGGGCAGTTCTTTTACCACAAGGCTGAATCCTGGCTCGATTCGATAGGTTCCTGGATGTAATCGCTTCACGAGCAAGCGCACAGGGTTTGTTTGCATCTCTTGCTCCGCATAGAAAGCGTCAAGCAGCCCGGTGATCTGCCCAAATACGAGATCTTCCACTTCCCATTTGGCAAGAAGCGCACGCAATTGAATATCGGCGGAGAGATAGCAGTCATAGGCTGTCGTGGTCCTGCTGGCTTTGGCCTGTTCTTCCAATTCGCACACAGACAGCCACATTCGGTTAAATGTGCGCGAACGTTCCTCGTCGATGATGGTCACCCAGGGATAGGGGCATCCATGATCGAGATGTCCCTCGCACGACTGAAAGGTGTGCAGTCCCAGGAGATTGAGCGCCACCACCGTCTCAAAGATGCCGGGATCAATGGGCGTACCGAGCTTGTCCATAAAGGTAGAAACCCGCTCGTACATCTCCTGATAGCATTGCTCCGGCGTTCGGGTATCCTGCCTGCTTGGCGTCTGAACCATGACTACACCTCAATTTCACCAGATCCGCCGCACATGCCGCAGGTATCAGAGTCGTTGATCTTGCCCGTTCCGCGACAGGGATAGCATTTCACCTTGCGCTTCTGGCCATAGTCGTCGATGATTTCCACTTGGCCACTGCCGTTGCAGTTCTCACAGGTCTCCGTGGTTTCTTTCATGCCTGTGCCATTACAATCAGGACATGTGATTTTCTTTCCCATGTGACGCTCCTTTGTGCTGATCGATAGCCTGGAATGATCCCTGCTTTTCACCACCGTAACGCCGTTCAATAACTAATTCTCTGCTGCTTGGCATACTGACTTAACTTCATGGAAGAAGTATAGCACAAACATACCTGTTTGTTACTATTTGGCAGCATTTTCAAAAACCAGTGGTTCCACCACAAATCGGGGGCTGATCTCCAGGGCGGGGGCGAGCCAAGGGTCGCCCTGCACCCCCGGTTTGTAGTAGAACCAAAACTAGTTCCTACACTTGAGTTACACGGAAGTAGCGTGTAGAATAGGGGAAGAACTCAAATTCGTGCTATATCTGGGGTGTACGTAGGATTTTTGCATGGAGCGAACCTGGCGACCGCAAGGGTCGCCACTACGCTCGCCGATTGTACATGCGGCATCTTCTGGCGTAGTGGCAACCCTTGCGGTCGCTTAGGTCCACCACCCAGCACAAAATCGTACGTGCACCCCCCATACTATTGCTCAGGAGGAACCCATGCAAGGCCTGATGATGGACTACCCACTGACATTGCAGCATTTTTTCAACCGTGTTACGCGTATCTTCCCCCGTAAAGAGATCGTCACCCAGACCGACACTGGCGTACATCGTTACACCTACGGCGAGTGGGGGAAACGCTGTAAGCAGCTCGCTCATGCATTGCACAACGCCGGAGTCACCGAGGGTGATCGTATTGCCACCTTTGCCTGGAACACCTACCGCCACTTTGAACTCTATTTCGCTATTCCCTGCATGGGTGCTGTCCTGCACACCCTCAACATCCGCCTGTTTGCCGACCAGCTAATCTACATCATCAACAACGCCGAAGACAAGGTCATTTTTGTTGATGGCGACCTGGTACCTCTGCTGGAGAAGATCGCGGATCAACTGCCCACAGTGAAGCTCTACGTGATTATGGGCGAGGCTCCCAACGCCACCGGCAAGTTGCAACCTTCGGTTGACTACGAGAGCTTCATTGCTGGTCAACCCGAGCACTATGACTGGCCGCAGCTTGATGAAAATGCCGCCGCAGCCATGTGCTACACCTCTGGCACCACAGGTAATCCCAAGGGTGTCCTTTACAGCCATCGTTCGATGTTCCTGCACTCAATGGCAACCGGGCATACCGATACTATGGGCTTGTCCGAACATGACACGATCCTACCGATCGTGCCAATGTTCCACGCTAATGCCTGGGGTTTGCTCCATGCGGCTCCAATGCTGGGGGCAAAGATCGTTTTGCCGGGGCGCTTTATGGACCCGGGGCGTATGGTACACCTGCTGGCTCAGGAACGTGTGACCTTCGCGGCCGGAGTGCCGACCATCTGGATTGGCGTTCTGGCAATGCTTGAAAAAGAACAGGCCGATCTTTCTGCACTGCGCATGATCATTTGTGGTGGTTCAGCGGTACCGCAGTCCTTAATTGAAGGGATGGCTCGTAAGAACCTCAATCTTGTCCAGGCCTGGGGCATGACTGAAACTTCACCCCTGGCATGTGTTTCCAGAGTGCATAGCGACCAGGAACATCTGTCGTCTGAAGAGCAGTTCCGCATCAAGGCAAGGACCGGCACTATCGTGCCTGGTGTCGATTTCCGTGTGATCGACATAGAGACGCGGCAGGAGGTCCCCTGGGACAACAAGAGTTATGGTGAAATACAGGTACGCGGCCCGTGGATCGCTTCTGCATACTACAAGGATAGCGAATCGGCTGTGAAATTCATGGATGGCTGGCTGCGTACAGGTGATGTCGCCGTGGTTGATGAAGACGGCATCCTCCTGATTGTTGACCGCACCAAGGACCTGGTGAAGTCCGGCGGTGAGTGGATCTCTTCGGTCGAACTCGAGGGTTTGATCATGGGTCATCCCAAGGTACTGGAGGCGTGTGTCATCGGAATACCTCATCCGAAGTGGGATGAACGTCCTCTAGCCTTTGTCGTGCCAAAGCCCGATTATACCGGGCAGGTCAGCAAGGCAGAGATCATCGATTACCTGAGCCCGCGTATAGCGAAGTGGTGGCTGCCCGACGACGTAGTCTTCGTGGAGGCCATCCCCAAGACCAGCGTAGGCAAGTTCGATAAGAAGGTGCTACGCAGTCAACACTCAATGTCTGCTGCATCACAGGGCTGAACATCCTAACTCTTCAGGACTCCTCACCGCCGAAGATGGTGAGGAGTCCTGAAGAGTTACCCTTTATCCTTACGCCACGGTGTGTCTGAACGGCGCATCCAGCGACTATTATAGAACACATAGTTGTCTTCACGATTGAAGAACGAATCCGTGAGATCGCATTCTTGCCAGTCACCAGATGTGCCTTCCCGGCGAAGCTTATTCACCAGGTAGTTGATGATGGCTGGCCCGTCACCAAGATCTATACCCGGAAAGTGCTCTTCGTCGATTTCGCCTTCGAGTTCTATGGGGCTCTCGGCCTGTGTTCTCAGGACATAATAGATGTACATGCTAGCACCCTCATTTCTCGATGATGTTTCTGCATTCTATCACACCGAATGGATTTGAACTCTACCCTGTCAGTTCAGGTGTATGAACTACTTGTTGGCAATCAAGCGAGCGGAGGACAAGTGTAGGGGCCGATTCATCGTGCCCATCGCCGATTTATCGGCCCATGATGCTCCACTTGCTGACCAGAAGGGATATTCTCCTGGAACCAACCACCGGGGCCGATAAATCGGCGATGGGCGCGGTAAACCGGCCCCTACGTCGGTCGCTTGCCTACACCTATCTCATACACCTTGTCAGTTCCGGCCCCCTTGACAAATTAGAATATATGTTCTATTCTATTATAGAAGCAATGCCTATCAGCTTCCACGGCGGCCCTGGTAATCTCCTAACGAAATGGTCACATACACATTGCAAAGCGGCGATACAGTATGGTACACTACTATTGTCCAGATAAGAGGCAGACTAATGTAATTGACCCCTGAAAGCTCTTTTGCCGTTGCCTAGATTAATGGAAACTCAGACCCATGCCTTTCCTTTTAATCACATTTCTTGCCATCTCCCTCATAGTTACTGTACGTGTGCGGACTGGGTACCGTACTATTGAGCCTGTACGTCCACGTCGTTATGTAGAACCCCGATTAATCGTGGGTCAACGGCATGCCGGAACAAGTAATTGGATACAAACCTTGCTGGGCGGCATCTATAGACGAGGGGATGGTTCCACGAATTGGACGACCACCATCATTACGCTGGTTGCCATTTTCTTATTGTCGCTTTACCTCTTGAACGGTTTACTGCCCAGTCATCCTCTCATCGGCTTAGTGCCATTCTACAGCAACACTTCGTCTACTTCTTCTACTTCGTCCGGTCAAAATGCTCCCGAGATGTACGGCGCTTCGGCGGCCCTTGCACGCTTAGGTCAGCTTGATCCAGCTCAATACGAGACCGCTGCTCAATACAACACCTGGGCGATGTCCGCTTGTTCGGCGGCTTCAATGACCGAGGTCATTAATGCCTATGGCCATCATTACCGTATCATCGATATCTTGAAGGTTGAATCGCAGTTAGGCGAGATCACCCCAACGTTGGGGTTAACGGAGAGTATCGGTATCCAACGTACTATGGCACAATTTGGCTTCCAGACAACGTGGGGAAATAATCTCTCACTCGACCAGGTCATAAATATCGCCAATCATGGCCGCCCGGTAATTGTCGATTTCCCGCCATCCAAATATGCCGGCGGTCATCTACTGGTACTGATCGGTGGGAATGCTAACTATGTCTACCTGGCCGATACATCCAGCTTCGACCGCCATTCACTTACGCGTGCGCAGTTTATGCAATGGTGGGCCGGCTTTTCAGCGATTGCAACACCGCAATAATCATTCCTCCTTTTTCGGTATGTATAGCTTGATCCTGCGGAAGGCCTCGGCGTACTGCATGTCGAGACCTTTTTTCTCCTTGGCCTCCTTTGCCGTTTCAGCGCACCATTTGCGAATTCTATCGAGCATGTCTGCCTGCGGGCCGAACTGGGTGACGTGACACTGAAGCCCCTTGGCCTTGAGATCAATAGTTTCAGTGACATCGATATAGGTGTTCTCTTTTCCTGTAAAGTAGAGGTAGAGTTCGTGTACCTGGTAGGGAGGCAATCCCTCCGCGAGTAACTCACGATACGAGCGAGGATTACCGGCTGCGGGAAAGATTGCATCGAGGACGATGTTGCCTGTTGCCCGGTGGTCGGGATGATTGAGATAGGCAGTCTCATCTGGTTTATCATTAGGGTCGGGCGCATAAAAATGCTGTGTTGGGTCATGTGTAAAGACGACGCGAGGACGGTATTCACGGATGAGTCGCACGATGGCTCTGCGGGCCGCTTCGCTGTTGGTAAGGTGCCCGTCGGGGAAGCGTAGGAACTCAACGGCCTGCACGCCTAGCACTTCGCAGGCCATGCGTTGTTCCCGTTCGCGTGTGAGCATCAATTCGGTGTCGATGATGCTAGGAACCTCGCTGCCTTCAGCACCATCGGTCATGACCACCCACACGATCTTTTTGCCCTGTTTAGCCCACAGTGCGCTGGTAGCTGCCATCCCAAAGTCGTTGTCGTCGGGGTGTGCGCCAATAGCCATCGCCTCGTAGTCGGGTTCTGTAATTACTGCCAGTGCGCCGGGAGCATTTCTGTCTGCCATATGTAATATCCTCTCAATGAAATCTTGACGAAGTTTTTTCAGTATAGAGCCCAGGACAAGCAAGTGTCAAGCCGAAGCTATAGCGACGGGTGAGGTTCAGATGTTGATACTGTCGGCGAATGGCCAAAAAACGACGAGCGAAGCGATGTCGAATCCGTAGGGGCCCGATTCATCGCGCCCGAGGGGTGGGGCGAGGCCAACGCACCCAATTCGCCAACAGTATTGACTCACGCTCCTCAAGAAGTCACACCGAGCGCAACAAGAAGCGCCAACGCTGAGTTGACCGCTTGCACGGAAAAAAGTTCAGGCTCAAAATGCACTCCTGCCCACGCGCGCAACTCTCGGTGCTCGGGATGACGCCGGTTCCGCAGCACTTCCAGGAGATGTTCATACCCTCCAATGCCCCCGCTGTCCTCGGGTGGGCAGGCGCGTCCTCCATCCCGGCACCGTGGAACAATATCATGCTCCGTCCGGGGCCAGAGGTCTTCGACAGTAATGAGATGCTGCCAGCTGTCGCCAAAATCATACTCATAGACGAAGTTGGCTCCCTTCTCGCTGGCGATGTCCCGTAGACGGACCCGCCGATCACTCTGCATGTCGTCGTCAAACTCCGGGTCTGGCTCCCCGTACCGCGCCGAGCCGACGAGAAACTGGTGCAAGTGGGAGTGTTCCCACCCCATGACAACCTGGAGCAGGTGATGCAAGGCAGCAAGCGTGATCTGGTCTGAGACCACGATGCGCCGCCAGATAGGGGGGTCAATACCCGCCAGACGGATATCCAGTTGGTAGACACGTTCGGGTGAGGTGCGGCGGGCCATTGGGCGGTCTTCTCCTTTTGTAAATTGCTCTGCGCTTTCCAGTCTATCTCCGCTGTCAAGCGAAAAAGAGCGCCGCTGTGACCATTTGAGCTCGTTGGAGCAGTGACTTTGAGGAGCAAGCAGGCACACTGAATGTGTCCAAGAACCGATTTCTGGCAGAAACGCGCCAGGTTATTACGAATGACAGCATTGTTGTTCGCTCATTGTTCGCTCTCATGGTCTACCATGGCTTCCTGTGTGTTGTTCGTCCGCTGTTCGCCCTCGTTCGCCTTTTCTGTGTGCCGTTTCCTAAAACGCCTGATTCTCTCGGGTTTTGCCACAGTCTATTATAGCCTCACCTGCGTTTGCGAGCTGTTTCGCGAATAGTTTGCAAATTAAGCAGTTCGGCGACTTCATAGGTGGTGACGGGACCGGGTTTGGGACGCAGACGTACCAATGTTGGGAAGTGGCCGATGCGCCCGTGGAGTTCTGCCAACAGGACAAATGCTGCCGGTGCATAACCAGGTGGGTTGATGAGTAGCGAGCGTGTTTGCCACTCTTCAGAGGAGAGGCCCACAGCGTCTACTATAGCGGTAATTTGTGGTTCGAGTGGCTCGACCTGGTCGATCTGGACGGGGATGGTGCGGATTTCGTCGATCTGGGTGTTGGCGAGCGCTTCGATTTGCGCTCTCTGTTCGGGTGTGAGTGGGTGGGTGAAATTTAGGATGAGCATGATTTTAACCCTGTATGCTTCTTAGCTATTTCTATCAATTTTGTGCCGACGTTTAGTAACTCGTCTTTAGAAATGGTGGAGATATCAGAGCTATTAGCTCGTATTGAACTTCATCTTCGGTCACTGGCAAACCTGTCACTAAGATATTAGTGACGAAATTTCTACCGAAGGCATTAGCTACAGACTCTATCGTTTGAAATGTCCTTGCCTGAAATGCATCATTACCAGTTTTAAACTCAATTTCAATTAGAATGAGTGACGCTCTTTCCTGGTAAAAGAACGACTCTAGCTCGTCCCATGTCCCTCGCCGTTTTTCTTTCAAAAAACTAATAGGCCAGGTAGTATGCTTGTTATCTCCTTGGCCGCAGCTTCAACTCGACGACCAGGCGACCGCTGGACTCCTGGCGCAGACCCGTCACGATGACTGATATTTTGTTTCCCAATTTCCGATCTACCAACTCATTCGGGATAAACCCGATCACCTCCTTAGGGTTCCGCTTCCAGAATCTGACCTCAACACCCCGGTCGTCTTGAGTAAAATCATTCAGATTGCCTAGCTCTCTGCCAACATAGAATAATTCCGCCAGTTCAGGTGACAGGACAGATTGCTGTCTATTGTTCTCTACTGGGGCCTGCTGCACAATCGCGGTTTGTAGGTGCGCTTCAGGCATGCTGTGTTGTTCCAGAATGGGGTTCTGCTCTACCTGTTTAACCGGCAATTGGTCGGCTTGAGACACTTGCGGACGAGACTTACCATTAAAGTATGGCTCGTCGAACTGCCTGGGATCGGGCAATACCGGGCGATAGCGATACTCCCTAAGCTCCATATAACGCGTATTTGGACGCTGCTGGTCTTCCAAGTATAGCTCACCGTCTCCTTTTGCCCGGTAGCCCGGCCATTCAAGGAGCTTGAGCAGCATAGCGATGCGCAGCATACCTGCCAATCGCGTACATGGCTGGGTGGGCTTCAGCTCCTCGTGCAGCAGGTGTTCCTCAAAAGGTTGCGTCAGGCGCTCCAGTACCTTGGGATCAGCTAGGTCCTCGACCATCGACGCCTCGCCCAATTGCCAGTTGTCGCCGCTGTCATTAAAGAGGTGCTTGTAGCGTAACGGTCGATCGATGATATGCAGATGGGCATGTAGCTCCACGGCTCCCATCCCTAAGGGTTTACCCATGCCAAGATGATGGCAATAGCGCCGCCCCGTCTCACCGCGTGGATGCAGCGTCCAGCAGAGCGCACCCAGCTCGCGGTCTGACAGATTTTCGAAGTAGACACGGAAGGAGAAGCGGACTCCTGGCTTAAGCGGTTTGAAGCGCGTGTGCTGAGTATCCTTTGGACCTACATAAGCAGTTTCCTTGATCGCGTCGTGGACCTGCTTAAGCGTGTGACCCTGGTCGGTGTCCAGACCCTGGTGCCAATAGAGCTTATGACCGCGTATGACGGTCTCGTCGCTTTCCGGTGGTGTACTATCGTAGTGATTGAGTGCTTTATTGTTATCGGGATGTTGCTGCGTAAGATAATGTTGGAATGCGGTGGGTTTTGGCGTCGCTAATATCCTGGGTGTAGTTACCTCGTCAGGGCTTCCTGCCAGCCATATATCTTCCCGCTTGGATTGTAGTACACCGTCCGTGACCATGACACGTCCCGCATAGGCACGGCCCTTCTTACCTTGCACTGGTGCGTTGGCCCCCATTTTGGCAATCTGCTCGGCAGTAAGGGTGAAGCCGAACAGTGCTTCGGCATAATCGATATCTGTAACTCGCTGCAGTTCGCAGGGAACAAGGTCGATGGGACGCTGCTTGTAAGGCAAGCGAAACATCTGCGCTCGTCCAAAGAAGACGAGATCCCCATTTTCATTGCGTAGGAAGAAGACTGGATCGCCATCACGCAAGTGTCCGTCCTCCCGTCTGGGCTGGCCATTAGGCGGAATACCGGCAGGGAAGGCCTTTTTCTGCCATCGGGTAAGCTGATCGTCATCATGGAAGCGGTCAACCAGCCGCTTGTTGGGGTCCAGCTCGCTAGGATCATTAGTAACTTCAATTCGAGGAGCCGCTTCCTTTAAAGGAACAAAAAGGAATGCCAGGTGCTTGTGTTCCATGGGTCCGGTCAGGACCAACTTACCCCGTTTTTTACCCTGATCCTGCTCCGAGCTCTCCTCTAGGTTTCGGGCATGCTGGAAGCGCAGGTAGAGATCGTAATGGCGTATCTTGCCGTTTCTGGTGTATTGTTCCGGGAAAAAGTAGTCGTTTTCGACTTCATCGATCTCTGCCCAGATTTCCCGATGTTGATACGACCACTTTGGCGTCTGATTAGGATTGCGAGCAGTCCTCTCATCCAGATCTCGGCCATCAAGCTCATACATATCACGACTATACGCCAAATTGAACAGCCGCCGCAGGTCCTCTGTCTCGACGCGTGCAAAAGTGCATGGCTCAATGGAATAAGTTCCATCGTCATCAACGCGAAAGAAACCACCTTCGACTCGAGCACGATACACCAGTGCAGACTGATGCTCGGGGTGAGCAACATCCAACTTTTCGACCATTCGCCGATTATAGTATAAGCCGACGGCAGAGTCGTCCATCGTGCGAAAGAATAGCCGCTTCTTACTGACCCATTGTATCTTGCTGTAGCTGACAATTTCGAGCAGCGCACGTAGCATGCCGCGCAAGCTGCTGCCGGGGATGACTGGCTCGTGTTCGTTGTCGGTATGGAAGAACTCGGGCTTGTTCTTTAACTCCTCCTGGCGTGAGAGATCTCTAGCTGGCAAGAGGCCACGGATGTAGAGGGGCGAGCGCGTAGTCAGCGTCACATCAAAGTAGCCGCTGTGGCGACCCTGGTAGTATTTGTCGTGACCCGGCAGGTCTTCGGCATTATCAACGGCAGGAATGATCTTCTCAGGCAGCGGCACAAAATTGTACGGAGCGCTGGCGATTCGCCCCCGATAGGTAGGGTTTTGGTGCTCGGGCCAGGGTTTTAGAATAGTCATGCGTTGCTCTCCTTCGGCTCCGGCAGCAGGTTAACAAGCCGACTGGCATTTACCCGCGTGAAGCCATATTTATCTGCCTTCAAATAGTGGCGAACGACGAGCCGTAGCGTGCGATGTTGATCGTCAATCTTCCCTGGATAAAGTGGAACGGCGTGAAAGAGCCCCTGCGAGCCCTCACTCATCAGGTAGAAGCCTTTGTCCAGGGATACTGCCTTTGTGCCCAATAATATCTGCTGTTCGTCAAAAGCCTCGGTCCATTCGTCTGTAGGGGCAGACTGCGCAGGCTCGGCGATCAGCCGACTCGCCCGCTCGTCTGTAGTGTTGGGCTCCGTGACCTCAGCGATTAGCCGACCTGCCCATTTGCCATCTTCATTGCGCCAAACGAGCAACTCGCCTGCACGCGAGAAGATCCGGGCCATCTGGAGCGTCTTCGCCCGCAAAGGCGGAGAGTATTTCGGGGCAACGTCATGCGAAGTGATCAATTCTTGACCGTCGAGTCGGCCCCATATCACGCCATCGTCGGCGTGCGCAAGCAGGTATTTGTATTTCAGTTGATGGTCCTGCATCTGCTGGGACAGCCAGTTGGTCGGATTGGCCGCAAAGTCGGCCATGTCGATATCAGTTCGGCATGTTGCCTTAGGAGTGAGAGTGAGGATATCCCGCTTCATGATTTGCTCCCAACTAGATGTGTGCGTAGATCCACGACGTAATTTTCCAGATCCTCGGGCTTCCCTTGCTCCACCTTCAGGCCATTGACCCCATTTGCGAGCAGCTTCCAGGTCTGCTTCTGGCCGTTTCGGTACACCAGGTCGCAGCTCTTGCCGCGCAACCGACCTCGGCCGACGGAGATCTCGCCGCCCAGCGGCAGGTCTCCGGTCCAGAGGTCTTTCAATAGCAAGAGGAGCAAGCCGATCTCGTATTCCTTCGGGTTCGCAAGTTGCAGATCCACCGTCACCACCGATTGCTTGCCGCCGAATAGCGGCTGCTCGCTGAATAGAGCACCATCGCGTGTGCCGCCGGTGAAGCGGTCGATACTCACACGGTTTTGCACAGACATATTTTCCTTCTCTGTGACGCCGTTCACAACGTGCTCGTAGACGGTCACACGGCTGGCAGCAGGCTTTTCGTCTGTATCCATATCGGCAACAGGCTCTTCGGTTGTATCCATATCGGCTCCAAACATGTTGTCGATCAACTTGCTGGCTGCTTTTTCGCCTCCCTTAGCGTCTGCCGCAATCAATCGGGCGATCTTGAGGGCCCTGGCACGCAGCGCACCGGTGAGGCTGGTGCCAGACAAGACCGGCATACGTTTGCGCGTACCGTCAGACGCTAGCCGCGCCGAGTGTAGGTGCATGAAGTCGGGGCGCTCAACATCGGCGTCGTTCATGGCCCCTTCGATGTCTGGCCCGCTGCCGGAGCGAATGAGCAACGATCCATCCAGGAAGAATTCGGCCTTAAGGTGGAAAGCCTGACGACGATCGCGTATCGTCTCGCTAACGCCAATAGCCTGGACAATATTTGGATTGGCGGTGCCGCTCAACTCTTTGGCACCATTTTCGAGCCAATCCAGAAGTTGCGCAGTATTTGTCAGGTCGTATTCTTTGATGCGCCAGCCTGTTACGCTCACCTGGCCATAGCCGCGCCGCTTTCGGGCACCAATTGTGATGCTGCCATTGTTGAAACCAGCGAGAGCTGTAGCCAGCGCCTGTTTGAGCGCTGAGGCATCGTCGCCCTGACGCACGATCAACTCGAAGCGCAGGGGAAACGTCGTGCCAGCCTCCCACATCTCAATATTGAACAATTTATCGTGGGCTGCCGTACGGCTGTCTCCCGCGAGGCCCACGCCATCGCGCAGTTCGATGAAATCGTTCTTGCCATGTGCATCCTCGACGATAAGCGGGCTCTGCTCGCCATAATCATAGCCTCTGTTGCCGCCGAAAAGGAGCACGCTGGCCGACTCTGCATGCGTATCGACTTTCGCTCGAAAGCCGTGTTCGCGTTCGTGCAAATAGCCGCGTAAGGCACCGGCGATCGACGCGCCGGTCAGCAGCGGCGTCTTGACATCCAGTGGGTCGGTCAGCAGCGGCATGTCGACCAGGTTATCGCCATCACCATTGCCGAGGTGGGCGGGGGATTGCAGAACGAGGTCACCCTCGACCACTATGCGCTGTACGATTTTGCGCGATACATCGCCGGACCATGAAGGCTTAGGCATGGCTAGTTCTCCTTTCCGCGCTGCTTAGCCGCATGCGCCAGCACAAGGTCTATGCAACGGAGTACGTACTCTCGACGCAGATCTTTGTCTATTTCCCCACTCTCGTTTTCCGCCCTCTCGCTGCCGATTTTGATATCCATTTCGCCCTCTTTAAGGCCCAGCAGAGCTTTCCACTCATTATCGGGCATCGTCAATGTGCCCTCGTTATCGCACCTGAGCAGGTATTCCAACCAGCGAAGCAGGGGCATGTTGTTGACAGTGCTGCGTTCAAATTGGCGGCGGGCGCTACCTCTTTCTTGAATGTCTTTGATAAACTGATGTATCTTTTTGATATCCGGCGTCGCTTCGCGAAGCTCCTCCAACACGATGCCACGCAGGCGCGAGAGCTGCGCGTTGGATGGCGGATTGGCGATCTTTACGCGGTTGGCTGCGGCCAGTAGCCTCTCGTCCAACCACTTCTTAAGCATGCGATTGACCATCAGCTTCGCGAGAGTGCGTGCCTCTTCACCGAAGGTAAATGTATTCGAGCCGCTGGCCTTCTGGTGCTCATTTGCTTCCACCATCAGTTGTTCCGCCCGCTGCCGATTGAAGACGATGCGCCCAAAGCCTTCCGCACGACGCTCGCCAATACCGCGTACCTCCAGATTGTGCAGCAGCGTGGAGTCACAGCCAGGGTCTTTAAAGACCAGTACACTTCCCATACGCACCGCAAGAGCCTGCGGCAACGGCAGGCCCCATTTGCGGTTGAAGCCAGCGATCACCTGAGTACCCAAGAAAGCGGCTTCAAGCTCCAGTTGCACTTCTCCTGAATCCTTGCTTAGATACCTGCTCAGCACCCGGCCCAGAAGTTGGGGATCGACGGCGAATTGACCACTCTCATCGCGTAGTAGGACATCACTTTGCAGAGTGACGATCAGCTTGCCATCCTGTCCCTTCCCGTTGCCCTTATCATGGTCGGAATCAACAGAGAGCAGCTTGATTTCGGCCCGCCCATAGCCACCACTGCGCGAACCACCGAGAGTGACGCGGCCGACTATTAAGTCCTGCAAAATCTCAGAATCGGTGTCATTCTCACAGATGATCGCGGCCTGGAACGTTTGTCCGGCGGCCAGCGCATCGTAGCGATATACGGCACCAGGGATGTCGTCGTCCTTGAGCAGTTTCTTGGACTTGCCACTCGCCTGACCTTTATCGAGAGGGCGATACTCAGGCATGGCACGCCCAAATCGTGGGGTGCGTTGGGTATGCACCGCTATATTATGCTTTGGTCGAATCAGCAGCGCACCTTCGTCAGACTGCGTGTAAAATGATGCCCGAACCGGCTGCCATTGCTTCTCATCATCCCCTGCCTCGACAGCGAAATCGAAGATCGCGCCTTCTTTGTCATCCTTGGCTTGCTGCCAGGATATTGGCACCGGCAGGCTGGGATGGTCGTAAGCATCCAGCGGATAGGCGTTCAGATAACGGGTGGTGCCGTTGAAGAAAAGACGCTGCAGATTGTCGTCGCTGGCATCAGCCTCCTTTGGGCCGAAATATTTGTTGAGGTACTTGCCGATCAAGATGCCACGCAAGACGCTGCCTGGCAAGTAATCAAACGCCACCGAACTGTTGGGATCGCCTTGCACCGAAGTGACCAGGGCTGGCTCCAGCAGTTCAACGTTATACTTGATAACTTTCATGCTTGCCCCCCCGCTATGATTTGCTTGAAGCGCCCGAAGTGTTGCTGGAGGATGTTGCCGTCACCTTCATCCAACAATCCCAGGCTCAACCGACCTCGCCCACGGTTGCGGCCTATGCCACCACGGCGCACGCCGAGTGCGCAGGCAGCCAACAGAGCCAGGTCGTTCTCCTCCGGCTCCTCGGCGAAATCGAGCCACGCGCGGAAGTTGGTTTGACGCAGCACAACGCGCATCGAGCGCAGACTGCCCTCTTCCGGCGCGGCACTCACTTCGTTGATGGCCGTTTGTCGGCGGATCGCGGTTAATGACTCCAGCACGTCAGCGGGCTTCAGCTTTCCACCCTCTATAGCCGAGCGCACAGCAGCGCGCAGTTCTTCGGGCAACAGCGCAGGGCCAAAGTGCAGGAGCGCCGCACTCTGCAGGTCGCTGCCGGGACGACCGAATAGCCGACCCGCCGACTTCTCCAGCTCGGTCAATGCAGGCGAACTGGCCTTCTCAAGAGCAAACATCAGGTTGGCACATTCTTCCACCAGCAGGCCTTTCACTGTGCGGCCACGCACGAATGGCAACCCTGTCGCAACATCGTATTCTATCTCCTCATCTACCAGCCCCGCCAAACCCTCGCCACGACCAAACGTGGTATCACTTTCAAGGTGCAGGGACAGTTGTAGGCGTCTCAATGGCCCGCCTCTCTTTCCAATGGAATGAACCAGTCTGCTAATTCGATTGCATCAAAGTATCCGCAGTAGTTACCCTGCCATCCAGTCGATGGCCAGCTCTTCATCTTAGGCAGTACAGATGGCAGGGGGGCGTTTTCGTTGAACGCCGTTATGAAATGCTCAACCGCTGCGGGACCCTCGCGCAGAGCATCGCGCAGCGCCTTGATCTTGTTGCGGCGCTCCACCCATTCCTTTTTCTGGAAGGCTTCAATGCCTTTCCAAACCACAGGCCACGCGTGCTCTCCTTCGTCGGGGTTGGTATCCAGGGTGACAGGGCGCAACGTCAGACACCTCTCACCCACCTTATATTCGCGGTTGCGAATCTCCTCGATTGAACCGCTCAGGCCACTTAAGGCGAAATGCCAGTCGAGACACGAGCCAACAATAGTATCCGAGCGATAGGATTTAGCCGACTTGGTCAAATCGGTGGTCAGTTCATAGGCGCGGGCAAAGGGATAATGACTCTTGACGATGGCGACACCGGCACAGGCCGTCAGCCGACCACCCTCTTTCCCCAGGCCGTCGGTCTCTTTCTCAAACTCCCGCAAGTATGCGGTAGCCAGCGATAGGCCCAGGCGTCCATCGCATACGAACGTAATGTCGTCGCCGCCGAAGACGATAGGCCGGAAGGGAAGGTAATACTCGTTGTCTTTCTTCGCCAGCTTGATCCGTATAGACGTTTTCTGGCTCAGCTGATGAACAATGACCTTATCTTTATCGTTAATTCGCTTGACGAGCTTATCGAGTAACGTCTTTAGAGCTCTCCTCGCGGCCTCCTCTACGTCGATCGAGAACTCCCTTAATTTCAGCACGAAAGCACGATTCTTGTCCTTCGTCGCATACTGATTGCCGATCTCACGAATGCGCTGGCCCATACCGTTGCCATCGGCGTGTACAATGGCAATATGACTGTATTCACCCTCTGTGGCCCCCAGATCGTCAAAATCGGCGGGGTAACGGTATCCTGCCTTTAGCCCGATTACCTCTTGCAATCGTTGGTCGGCGAGGCTTTTGGGGGTTCCCTGTGGAGTGGCAACATCCACCTTGGCCCGAATCTCGTCCGACGCCGGGTAGTCTGGCTCGCCACGAATGCCTTCGACCATTCCGGTAGCTGGTAGGCCGGTCGAGCGGCAAGACAATGTCACGCTTAGTCCGAGCAGAGGAGCCGACCAGGCATGGTTTCTCTTCTGCATAGCAAGCATGCGCAAGACCTCATCTAGCTTGTCACGAAGCACGTCATTGTCCCAATCCATCTCCTCTTGAGCGATCACCAGTTGTAGGCCAGGGGCCTCCTGTAAAGCACGCCGCGACAGCTTGTGATTAAACAGCTTCACCTGCTCTTCGTCCTTGAACAACACGACGAAATTGCCTCCACCTGCATACCACACTTCGGCATCCAGGCCATTTTCGATCCGTGGTGCATCCTTTCGTACATTGTCTTGTGAATCCTCTATCAGCTTATTTTCGGGTCCGATATTGGTCTTTCCGGGCACGGCCTTTTTCACTGCATCGAACGCCCAGTCCCTGGTTGCAGTATCGACAAGATAAGATGCGCCGGCGTTCTCGCGCAGACGGTTACTGCCGAAGATATATGGCTGTATCTGCATCGTATCCACAACGACGAGCCACATGTTTAATCCTCCTTACTCTACTTGCGATCTCCACTCTGCTCGATGATCCATTTCTTGATATGTTCGGTGAGGTTCGCCAGGTGTTCGCGGCCGAAGACTCGTATGCGCCCCTTCAGGACAACATCGCGGCGCATCTCAACTTCCAAGGCATTGACCGTTTTCGGCTCTGCGCAGCATACCAGGGCGGTGCGGGCCTCGTCGCCACCCATTTGCCGGGCACGCACATCAGCCTCGAACAGTTTCTGCTTCAGAAGGCCTTTGCGTCCGCTGTCGGTAGTGCATGAAAAGGCGAAAAGCTGGTAGCCACGTATCGTAGCGACATCGAATTGGAACAGTTCATCCCCCGGATAGCCCCGCACTTTGGGTTTGATATCCATACAACACTCCCCAAGATGCAACTCCTGGGCACAATTTTGCAGTGCTAACAGCACGGCGGACTCCAGCCAGGCTCCACTCGCCCACTTACGGAGCTCACTCTCATCCTTGCACCCGCTCCCCTTAGCCGTTGTCAGGTTAAGAAACTGCGAATCGTGTTGTCCAAGCTCCTTACTCATGGCTTCTTGCAGCTCCGGCAGATTGGGCCAGGGTATTGCTTGTGAACTCCCATCTCCTTGGAAAAGTTTGTCATGCCGCCACTTAGTCCATATCTCGGTCTTCTTGAGATCACTATGTATAGCAAGCAGAGCCGTCGCGCTCTCGGGCAGCACTGGCTCTGTGATTGGGGGTATTACCGGCTCCCAATTGTGTAACTCGAGCAAGTCGCGGATGCTAATGTTAACTTCTCGCCCGACGTAGAATGAAATAGGAGCGCGCTCGCCGACCTGTTCGAAGCGCATTTGTAGGGTACGCGCGTCAAGATAGCTGAACACGGGATGCCTATTGAATATAGCTTCCCTATCTTTGTTTTCGATCCAACTCTTGAGCGCAAGATAGGCATGCACCGACATTACTTTGGTGCCACCCGTGTAATTGAGACCTACGCGGACTGTACCCACCTTGTTTGCGGTGTTGGAACCCCTTTTTCGTTCCTCGAGCACCTGGCTTTTATATCCATCGAGCACGTCTTGTACGCATTTAGAAACTGATAGAGCATCCGACTCTTTAATTTCCTCGAGGCCAACATTTGCATCTGAATAGCCTGCGCGAACAAACCACGATTGCAATCTCTCCGCGAGATCAAGACCGTCAGCCGAGTGAATGAGGGTAATAGTGCCTGCCGTTGTGGTTAGCAGTTTGCCGGCTACTGCGTTTGGCACACGGCCATGAAGCACTTGCGCTTCGTAGTAGTGAGTAGTTGTGGTTAGCAGTTTGCCGGCCACCGCGTTTGGCACTGGGTTGGAGCCGACGAGAAGCAAAAGATGATCAACCTGGTAATCGCGAATATCGCTCATTTCTGAACCTCGGGCATTCTAATGTTACTTCAAGCAGTATATCAACACTTTTGCCTTAACACATCCAAACTACTTTTGAGATCTTTCGTGGATAGTTCGGATTTCCGTTCACAAGGTGTAGGGTATACTGTCTCTGTGGTTATCGAAGTACTTTGCGAACTTTGTTTGCAAGAAGCGGTAATCGTGGCGCTCGTTGTCTTTGATGTTCCAGGCGTTGCGAGATAGTCTGAGCAGGACTGAGGTGTGGCTGCTGACGGTTGTCATGTCTATGCACAAGTGTTTTGCTACTTCCCGTGGATGCAGCCCTCTTGCAAAGGCTTCCAGAACTGCTCGTTGACGGAGGGTTGCTGCGTCCGCGACTTGTTTACACAATGCGCGTTCTTCGGCTTCTACCAGTTCTTTTTGTGAGTGGATCAATTCTCTAGCGCTGGTGTTTGTGTCGAGTAGCTGAGATAGCAAAGTTTGGCTTAGTCTGGCAAGTGGTACATCGATGAGGCGTATGCCGTCTTCTGGTGAAGCATGCATATATTCCCCGCCTCGGACTCTCTGCTGAACAGCTTCGGGAGTGTAAATATGCCAGATACGGTCGGCGTGGTCAAAGCTCAAGATGGCTGCCGAGATAGAGAGGAAAGATACGAGTCGCCGCCCACCTGTGATGGAAAAGTGAACGATGCATTGGCGCTGTTTGAGGCTGCGAATGAGTTCGTACATCGTGTTCAATGCGCCGTCTGCACCGGTCTCATCGACGATGTCGTCGAGAGGTTGTCCATAGTATCGCAGGACGTGTCTGCGAAGATGGATGATCCGTCCATCTAGTTTATAACGATCACCGGGGAATTCGGAGACCAGGCGTTCGACTGAGCGTCCCATACTTGAATCTGGTTTCGCTGCCGGATGAACGATATTCACCTCGCTGATGGGGATATTACGTTGGAGAAGCAGATCCAGTGTGAAAGTGACGACTTGTGGTTGGCCACCCAGGGTGGCCAGTAGCACATGTGTGTGGTCCAATCCTGACATAACATGCTCTCATTCTAGTCAATGATTGACAGGAGCCTTCGGATGTTCAATCCTTTACCGGCTATTCTCATTGGTGGCCCTCCCCACGCGGGGAAATCTGTGTTGACCTATAGCTTGACGCAGGCACTACGTAAACGAAATATTGATCACTATGTCATCCGTGCGTGTCCTGATGGTGAGGGTGATTGGTCACAAGAAATCGACCAGGACGCGGTACGTGTGATCCGCGTAAAAGGCACTTGGATGCCGAGTTTTGTGGAACGCGTCTGCCGTGACCTGGAACGCCGCCATTTCCCGTTGCTGGTTGATATGGGGGGGCGTCCTGAAGCGTGGCAAACCTGTATCCTCAGCAACTGTACACACTCCTTATTACTACTCCACCCTCACGATGAACAAACTATCCAATTCTGGCGCCAGCTTGTAGAGGAAAATGGCCTGTTACCGTTGGCCCAGTTGTATTCTGTGCTTGACGATACGTCTACAATTACCTCGGAAGAAGCAGTTCTTCAGGGTACGTTGACCGGATTGAACCGCAATAGCGTTGCTCATGGACCACTGTTTAACCTGCTTGTAGAACGTGTCGCCTCGCTATTTTCCTCTTATTCTTCTGAGGAGTTGAAGAAAGGACACCTGGCCTCGGCTCCAGCAGAGGTGGTAGATCTGGATGCATTCTTACAAATCTGGGCACCACAAACAAAACGCTGGAAGCCTGAGATGATATCGCTCTTGCTTGCCGAACTTCCTACCAATACTCCCCTGGCTGTCTATGGACGAGGCCCGAATTGGCTGTACGGCGCTTTAGTGATGCAGACGGGTAACGAGCCATTCTACCAGTTTGACTCGCGTCTTGGTTGGGTCAGTCCTCCTCCTCTCCAGATCAACACCGTTGATGTAGATCGTTTACCAGCATTACGCACCTGGACCGAGGAACACACAGAGGCAACCATCCTCAAGATAGACATTGTGACCAAATATCTTGACTATACAGAGGCAGAGCACCTCTCATTTCCACCTGTGCCAACCGAACGTGGACTCATCCTGAGCGGTGTTATACCACATTGGCTCGTGACCGCCCTGGTGGGTCTTTACAGTGGAATGGATGTGACCTGGATTGCCACTTACTACCCACAGTCTAAAAAGGCGGTAGTCGTGTACTCACGTGTCGAACAGCCTGAAATAGGTGACTATGTTCCCATGCCCAGTACCTAGAATAACCTCTCACATTATAGCATATAGATGAGTAAGAAACTAGTCATAGCAGCTGGAATTTCCTAGTAGAATCTCCAATCGCCCTTGTATAATACCGAGGAACAGATAATGAAAAACGTTTCGTTGCAGCCATTTTGTAATTTGAGAAGAAAGAGATATAGAATCACATAACAAAAGAGATCACACTGCATGCAAGAACAAACAATCAAACCATCATTCTCCTGGCGCACAGAGCCAGGCATTGACACTGAACGGCAAAAATTCCTTATCGAATGTCTCGCCATCACCCCCGACATTCAGCGGAGCATCTATCCCTTCAAGGACGTTAAGCTGACCCGAGCCGACATCGAGTGGCTCCTGATAACCCACGAAGGCGGACGCGGCCCCGTCGATTGGAACGATGTGCAGCAGAGGAGCCGCATAGGATTGGACCTCCGCGGCGCTGACCTTCGTCGAGTAGACCTGCGCAACTTACCGTTAACGCGCATGCGCAGCGGGCTCACTCGTGACGAGTGGAATCTCACAACACTCGAGCAACGCCACATGGCAGGAGTGCATTTGCAAGGAGCGGACCTGAGCGAGGCACATCTAGAGGGAGCTATCCTTCAGGGAGCGCACCTGGATGGTGCCACCCTTCGAGGTACGCGCCTGGAAGAGGCCAATCTCTTTCGGGCATATCTGAAAGACGCCTATCTTCGCGGAGCCCATCTAGAGAAAGCCATACTCAGGGGTGCGCGTATGGAAGGCGCGTATCTTCCCGAGGCACACCTACAGAGAGCCGACTTGCGCAATGCCTTTTTCGATAGCGCATCCAACCTGGAAAGGATCACCCTGAATGAAGCGAAGCATGGTTGTGCCTTGCTCGCAGATGTCCAATGGGGGAGCGTCAATCTCTCCGTGGTGAACTGGTTGCAAATAAAAATCCTGGGAGATGAATACAAGGTACACCAACGAGAGAGAAGTGTTCCAGCAAGGACTGCGCGAGAAAAGAGCAAGCTGCTAGAAGACTATCACGAAGCAGTCAGGGCTAATCGTCAACTGGCCAACGCGATGCGAGCGCAAGGCATGAACGAAGAGGCCGTTCCTTTCGCCTATCGGGCGCAGAAGCTGCAAAGGAAGGTGCTCTGGCAGCAAGCCGTCTGGGGAAACGTAGAGGTAGACTTGTTACAGGCTGAACGGCAAAAGGGATTGTGGGAACGAGTATGGGAGTTGCGCTGGAGAACGCTCAAATTTGGAGGTTTTTTCTTCTCATGCTTCCTCGATGTGCTGTCAGGCTATGGACACAAGCCGGGGCGGAGCCTGCTCATCTATCTTCTCGCGATAGCAGTCTTCGCTACCTGCTACCTTGTGCTTGGACGCCTCGCGCCACTGGAAGCACTCATCTTCAGCGTCACAGCATTTCACGGGCGTGGCTTCTTCCCAGGCCCTTTTGCGCTCGGTAATCCAGTCACGGCCCTCGCTGCCTTGGAAGCGGTCATGGGCATCTTTATCGAGATCAGCTTTATCGCCACATTCACCCAACGATTTTTTGGGAGGTGAAAGGATACAAATACGTTATGAGCACACCATTCTCTCCCACTGCACCCGCCAAACTCTACGCCATCCTGCTTAAACTGCGTCCCTTGCAACTTGGCACGCTCATGCCCTTCTCCGGTGAGTTGGTGCATGGGGCGTTTTTGGACTGGTTGAGATCTGCTGCCCCCGACGTCGCATCCTGGCTACACGACGGCAACAAGCGCCGACTCTTCACCTGCTCCAGCCTGCAATTCCCCATACCGACCCAGCGCATGTTAGAGGCGCAACGCACAAACGTGCATCTGCCGCTGGACCCGGAAAAGACCTACACCGTGCGTATCACCCTACTGCTTGGCGAACTCCTTCCCTTCTTTCACAACGCCCTCATGCACTCCAACACGGCCGAGTCTAGAGCGGAGAAGCCACCATTCATGCGCATAGGCAAGCAGCTCTTCTTGCTCGAAGAGGTGATCGCTGACAATAATGGTGCCTCTGAGTGGACAGGTTTCACGTCTTTTGCCTCGCTGCTGGAGAAGGCGCATACACTCAGATTGGGTAAAGTTGAGCCGTTGGCAATGGAATTTGCCTCGCTGACAACGTTTAACCGCGCCAATAAGAGAAGCCAGGTGTATGGAGGTCATCACGCGCTGCTGCCGTTGCCGCACTACCTGTTCCCAGGACTGGTAAAGCGCTGGCAAGACCTGGCACCACCCGAGTTGGCGCACGTGGTACAGATGGAGCGCATCGAACAGTATATCGCAGATGAAGGAGTTGTCATTAGCGATTATGATCTCAAGCCTCACCAGGTACGCTTTACGACACACGTCCAGTCGGGCTTTGTGGGGATGTGCAAATACGACCTGCGCGGTCCTGATGAGCCGGTGACGGAGGAAGCCCCGTTGACAGTGCGGCAGCAGATAGTGATGTTAGCGCAGTTGGCGTTTTATTGTGGCGTGGGATACAAGACAGCGATGGGCATGGGACGAGTGAGGTCAATCTAAGAGGAAGAGGCTGGTAATTGATGGAGAGGGCAAATGCAGGTGGCGAGTGTCGCGTTGAGGGTTCCGGCCCCCATCACCGTATGGGGAGCACGCTTCAACAATTTGAAAGGCGTGGAGAGGACCTGTAAGAGATAATGGCCGAACAATCTTATCCCTTCGTTACGTCGGAGTTCTCCGTGACGCCAGGTTCCCAGTGCCTGTATAAAGGTGGCCATAGCACGGTACACGTGAAAATGGCCTAACTCCAACCAGAAGAGTTTGACCAGGCACAAGAGTTCACCACGCGAGAAGTGCTTGTTCTGAGTTTCTTCTCTAGCGGCAAGGAGGTAGTCACGTGCCCTGGCGTAATTTCCTTCCTTACTGTAGAGTGCTGCCCAGGCAAGGCTCACTTGCAGGCGTCCTGAGCTAGAAAACTGGATGGCGTCGAAAATTTCCTGGCTGAGAAGCAGATGATCGCGCGCCTGTTCAACTAACGAGGCTGAAATGAGTAATTCACCTAGTCGCAAATGATGGAAGGCAATACGTGCGCGAGGTTCTTGAGTGAACATCTGTAGATACCGGTACTCCTCAATATAGTAGCGCATCGCTTCCTCAACATGCCCCTCTCCCTCGGCGATACGACCCAGGTAGTGATGGATGGTTTCCATTGTACTTACCCAGATGTCATCACCTTCTGCCTCATTCCGCCTGTCTCGTTCGGCGTCCAATAACGCTTTTGCCTGCAACAGGTAGCTTTTTGCCAGTCGGTATTTGAATAGGGGAGTGTAGTTCATCCCAAAAAAGGTCAATAACTTGGGCTGATACTTCTGAAGCTGGCTGTGGCGCTGGATCAGTTGTTCACATTCCTGGCAGACTTGAAGCGCTTTCTGATAGTGACTCACTTCTGTGTAGTAGACGGCGCAAGATAAGAGCACTCTCAGCAGTGTCTCTGCATTACCTGAAGCTTCAGCATATCGCTTTGCTTCCATGAGCGCCTGCTCACGCTCGGCGCTCTCCAGTTGATTGAGGCGCAGCAGGTCGGCCTTTTCCTGGTAGAGTTCGATGGGCGAAAACCCCGCCTGGCGGTAAACATGAATGGCCTTGTCCATGAACGCTTTACTGAATGCGTAGCCCACTCCGGCGTTTTCCACAAAACGGATAATCACCGAGATGAAATTGATGAGTAACTGTTGATCTACCAGTTCCGGTGCGTTTAAAGCTCCATAGAGCGCATGGAGTGATTGTGCTATGTCTTCCTGGGAAGGAGATTGAGAGGTAAGCAGTCGGTCGTAGTAATCACGCAATACTCTTTCAAAGGCGTTGCGCCTGTCCTTCGCCTGGCGAAAGCCTGCTTTAGTGGCGTGGATGCCTTGAATTTTTTGTTCGATAGTAGCATCGTCGATCGATAACATCGGTTTCCCTATCAAGCATGTGCTAACATTCAGTTATCACAAACAAAATTCCATAAGAGGCTATGAATGGAATAGAGGGAATTCAGCTTCGAGGTGCGAATCAATGACAGGTCACAAGCAACCCGCAGTGTATTTCGAAACATCTCTTCATCCTCTATACCGCTATAGGTACGTAGTGCCTCATAACTCACACTATCTCCAGCACCAAGCGGACAAAAGGCGTTCAGGATCCAATGTGCTGCGTCCTTGCCACATTGTTGTTCCAGGACCGAGAGAGATTCTGCATACAGATAGTCAATAATATTCCTCCCAAGACGTTGATTGACCGCCTGTAACTCCGCGAGAACGAGCGGAAACGGCAGGTGACTAATGAAGAGGCGAGTGACGAAGAGCTTGATTAAGAGGGGGTTACCCTCGGTAACCTCTACGATGGGTCGAAGTTCGTCATCACTTGCTTCTTCGATAGCATCGTTACCAAGCGAGCGGATAAAGTGTAAGGCTGGTTTGAAATCAAGCCCTTTGACGTGTCGCTCGACAAGGTATCGCACTTTCCCCAGTAAAGCATGGCGGGTGGTGATGAGTATCTTGTGGGGGTTCACAAGATCATTGCTGCCCAGGTACCGAATGGCCTCATCCACATCCTCCACTGTCTCGAGGTTATCCACGATGAGTAGACAGCGTTCGCCTGGGGAAAGGGAGCGAATCCCGCGTTGGAAATCAGTGATCCAGCCGCTCGAGTTATCGCCGAGATGGATCTCTAGCTGGTTCGCTAACTTTTTCACAAGATTGCTCCAGTGTAGTTCGGCGCTTCCATCTCTCAAGAGCACCCCATCTGGTAACAATTGGAGTGTTTTTGCCGAAACCCATCCAACCCTGGTAAATCCTGCCGCTGCCGCGTAGCGAGCCACGGCCTCATACGCTATGGCAGTTTTACCGAGCCCCCCCTCACCACAGAGGCTGATAACCCACGCTGCCTGCGGCGCAGAGATATCGTCTTTTACTTTCTCAATAAGGGTATCAGCACCGAAGAGTTGCGTGTGATCGACAACCGCATTGTTGCGAAGAATACCTTGTATGTGCTCTTCAATGAGGGCAGCTCGTTCTATCTCGGCCACTGGTGTATCGAACAATTCTATGATTTCCACGTCATCAGGATCACGCTCATCTAATTCTTTGATCGCGGGAATTGTTGTTATCAACTGATTAGCCTCTTCGAGAGTAAGAAGCGCTTTATTCTGGTAGAGTACTCTAATAATGTCGCGCAAATCTCGCCGTAGCATCGTGCCACTTGTTCGCCTGCCCTTGACCATGTGAGAGAGCGTTTTCTCAGGAATGCCAGTCTCAAAAGCTAAGTCTGTTTGCGTGAAATTCTCGACACGCCGTAAGTACTCTTTAAGCGCCTTTCCAAATGGGCTATCTGGCTTCTCATCCTCACGGCGTGGGCGACCACTCTGTGTCATAGTCCTCACCCAGGTTTGTTAATAGCTCTATTAACAAAATTAGCCATTTTCATTAACAGTGTTCTCGGCTATTCTCAGATCGAAGGGTGCTATCATCCTTCCGCTTAGCAGTTTAACACCCAGATAGGAGGTACTTCAAGTACAACCGAACTGAAGAGGTCGTAGAATTCATATCCTGAACAGGAGAGAGCAGTATGGAAAAAGAAAAAGTCATCTTCTTCGTGGATTATGCGAACATCAACAGGGCTGCCAAGGAGAAACGATATCGTTTGGACTATCACGACTTGCTCGACTATGTGAGCGAAGGGCGATTTCTCATCGATGCTCATTGCTACGTTCCAATCAATCCAAGGAACGAACATCGGTTGGATGGAGTCATAGAGGAACTCTGGCAGTCTGGATATATCGTCACTACCAAAGTGGGGACTATCGCCGGTGGAACGTACAAATGCAATGTCGATGTCGAAATTACCATGGATGTCTTGAGGGTAGTGTACCAGGTGAAACCCGACATCATTGTGTTAGCGTCCGGTGATTCT
>WNFA01003436.1_pt1 | contig 28361 bp, 24 predicted proteins | sample 5400481 | NCBI WGS metagenome assembly WNFA01 (sample SAMN13153340, study PRJNA577476) | soil metagenome | isolation source: 120 cm saprolite under Douglas fir tree site 2 hole 1 replicate 2 | place: USA:California | collected 2015-04-18 | reverse complement strand
GGGGTCGGCTCCTCGGGAACGCGGGAGCTGCAATTCCGCGCCTCACGGGTGGGCTCGTTCGACCTTCGGATGAAGCACTGGCGGGAGTGGGAAGGTGAGCGCTCGGTTGATCGCCGATTCGCCGTCAAGATCAAGGTGACCTGAACGATGCTCAGCGCCGGGAGCGCTTCTTCGTCGGCGGCCTCCCGGAGGAGGGGGCGGTGGCCGGACGAATGCCCATCGAGCTCAGCCGGCTGGTGATCTTCAGCAGCCTCGCCGCGTTGAGGCCCAGGATCTTCGCCTGGTCCGCGTCTTTGAGGAACGTGCACCCACCCACGAACCCGCGGGGATCGTACATCCCCATGTCGTAGGGATAGTCGGTGCCGACAAGGATATGGTCGGCGCCCCACAGGTTCACCAGGTGCCGGAGCTGCTCGCGGTCGAACACGATGGTGTCGAAGTAGAGCTTGGCCAGGGACTGCCGCGGTCGCTTCTTGAGCACGGTGCGCGCGTCGACGCGCGCGCCCCACACGTGGTCCATCCGGGCGGGATAGTGCGCGACGTAGCCGCCCCCATGGGCGGCCACGAGCTTCAGCTTGGGGAACCGCTCCAGGACGCCGTCGAAGACGAGGTGGGCCACCGCCACCGTGGTGTCCAGTGGATTGCCGATGACGTTGGTGAAGTAGTGATCCGCCAGACGCTCGCCACCCGTAAAGCCATTGGGATGCATGAACACCACGACGTCGAGCTCGTGCGCCTTGCGCCAGAACTCGTCCCGGCCGCGGGAGATCTCCGCCCCCACCACGTTGGTGCCGATCTCGGCGCCGCGGAAGCCGAGCTGCCGGACGCAGTAGTCCAGCTCCTCGGCGGCGGCCCCGGGATCCTGCAGGGGCACATGCGCCAGGGCGACGAAGCGATCGGGGTGCGCCCGGACGATGGAGGCGAGGTGCTCGTTCACCGAGCGGCTCATCTTCTTCGCGAGCTCCGGCTCCAGCCAGTACATGAAATGGAAGGGCGAGGGAGAGATGGCCTGCACGTTCATGCCCATCTTGTCCATGTCGCGCAGCCGCTGGTCGACGGAGGTGAGGCAGGGCCAGACATTCTCCATCTGCGTGCGATTGGTGGCGCGCGAGAGCTCGTTGGAAAAGCGCTGCGAGGGCTCGCGGTTGGGCACGACGAGGTGCTTGACCATCTCGTCGGCGGCGGGGTGGTGGACGTGGCAATGAATATCGACGGCGACATGTCGATGGCGTCCGGTGGCGCCCCGCGGGGCGCCGCCACGCGCGGCGGCGCCGGGACACGTGAAGAGCATGGGGAGGTCCTCCTCTGGGCGCCTTCCTACGCCCGTCGCGGAGCCCTGTCAAGAACGGCGGCGCGCTCGGCGATATCGTCCTGGGCCGACGCCTTGTAGTTGGCGTCGTACCACCAGAGGAGGTAGTCCTCGTAGGTGATGGGCGGGAAGCGCGCCGGATTCCCCGGCCCCTGGCAGGTGGGCAGGCAGGCGATCACCGTGTCGACGTGGGGGCCCAGGAAGAACGGGATCGCGTAGCGGTCACCACCCACGGGCGGCAGGGCCCGGTGCGGGGTCGACTTGAACCGGCCGTTGGTCCACCGGTGCATCATGTCGCCCGCGTTCACGGCAAACGACTCGGGAACGTACGGCATGTCCAGCCAGTCCCCCGACGGCGTCCTCACCTGCAGACCCGGGATCTCCGTCTGGGCGAGGAAGGTCAGGAAGTTGTTGTCGGTATGCGGCGCGATGCCGAACTGGTTGGGCTGGGCCTCCACGGCCGGATAGTGCGAGAGACGGAAGACGAACTGGCTCTCCGCGAAGGCGGCATCGAAGTGCCCGGGCGGCAGGTCGAGGGCGACCGCGCAGACGGGGAGGAGGCGCCGGCCGAGCGCGTCCAGCGCGTCGGTGTAGGCGAGCACGGTGTCCCGGAAGCCCGGCAGGGCCTCCGGCCATTGGTTGGCGCCCACGAAGCGCCGGCCCGACCGGCGCAGCGGATGGTCGGGCGGTCGCTCGCGCTTGACGAAGAACGCCTCGTTCAGATCGGGCTTGTCGTTGGCGTTCACCTCGGAGGTCCACACCGCGTAGCGCCCCATGGCCATGTAGCCGTTGTTGTGCTCGTTCAGGCGGAGCGCCACCTTCGCGTCGTACGGCTGGGCGTGGAAGCGGCGCGCTTCGGCAAACGCGCGTCCGATCAGGTCACGCGAGACGCCGTGGTTGACCGCGATGAAAAAGCCGATGCCCTCGAGGGCGGCGCGAAGCTCGGCCGCCGTCGCGTCGAGGGCGCCCGGCGCGCCGGCCATGTACCGCCCGAGATCGATGATCGGGATACCCATCGCCCTACTGCGCCGTCCAGCCCCCGTCGATCACGAGCTCGCTGCCCGTGACGTAGGCCGCCTCGTCGGAGGCGAGGTAGAGCACGCCGTACGCCACCTCGTCGGCCTCGCCGTAGCGACCGAGGGGAATGCGGTCGAGCATTGACTTGTACATGTCCGGAACTGCCCGGCGACGCTCGGTCATGGCGGTGACGATGGGGCCCGGGTGGACCGAGTTGCAGCGAATGCCCTCGCCCGCGTACTGGAGCGCGGTCAATTTGGTCAGGAGCCGGACGGCGCCCTTGGAGGCCTGGTAGGGCGGGCTGCTGTCCCGCATGCCCACGAGCCCGAGCTGGGACGAGATGTTGACGATGGAGCCGCCGCCCGCGCGCCGCATGGCGGGAACCGCGACCTTCGTCCCGAGAAAGACGCCCTTGGCGTTGATGTCCATCATGCGGTCCCACGCCTCGGCGGTGGTGTCCTCGAGCCGGCTCGCCCCGCCGATGCCCGCGTTGTTGACGAGGATGTCGAGCCGGCCGAAACGGCTGACCGCGGCCTCGACGGCGCGCTGCCAGTCCGTCTCGCTGGTGACATCGAGCTTGACGAAGAGCGCCTCGCCCCCCGTGGCCTTGATGTCGGCCTCGACGGCCTTGCCCTCGGCCTCCAGGATGTCGCCGATGGCGACCCTGGCGCCTTCGCGCGCGAACAGCCGAGCCTCGGCCGCTCCCATACCACGCGCGCCGCCGCTGATGAGGGCAGCCTTGCCCGCCAGGCGCATGACGATCAGCTCCCGGGCGGGCGGTATCCCGCCCCCTGCGCGAGCAGCATGGCGTCGAAGCCTTCGTCGGGCGACATGAGCGCCGAGGTCTTCAGGTCCTTCACGGCCCCGCTGCCCATGATCGCCATGGAGACGGCGGCCGCGTTGACGTTGCTGGGGACCTCGAAGATCACGACCACGTCGTAGTCGCCGAAGGAGTAGTACCAGGCGAGGATGTGGCCGTCGAGCTGCTCGATCACGGGCTTGAGCGCTTCCATCCGGTTCTCGGGCCGCTGGACGAGCTTGTGCCATGCCACGGTCGTGTAGGACGCCTGCACCATGTAGGTTGGCATCGGAGGCCTCCTTGTCGCGGCAAGTCTAGCAGAGCCCGCGGACGAGCCGCGGACCGAGTACACTAGCCGCCACGCGCGGAGATCTCGGGAGCTGACCGCACTCAGCCGAGGGAGAACATCCATGGCGACGACGGAGGTCTTCTTCAATCCGCTCCTCCCCGAGTTCCACGCCAATCCGTATCCCTTCTATCACCAGCTCCGCGAGAAGGACCCCGTCCACGAGACCTCCATGGGCTTCTGGGTCCTCACCCGCTATGACGACGTCGTCATGAGCCTGCGCGATCCACGCTTCGGGCGCGAAGCCTTCGAGCCCTTGCTCGCCGCCATGTACGGGCAGGAGGGCGAGCAAGGCCGGCTCCCGCGCTCGATGCTGTTCCGCGATCCGCCCGACCACACGCGGCTGCGCACCCTGGTGAGCAAGGCCTTCACCCCGCGCGTGATCGAGGGGATGCGCTCCCACATCCAGAGCATCGTGGATCGGCTCCTGGACAAGGTGCAGGGCGCGCACGCCATGGATGTCATCGCCGACCTCGCCTACCCGCTCCCCGTGACCGTGATCTGCGAGATGCTCGGAGTTCCCACCGGCGATCACCACGCGATCCGGGGCTGGTCATCCGACATCGCCCGCAGCCTCGACGCCATCGGCCTTGTCTCCGATCGGGAGATCGTGGAGCGGGGCGGGGCGGCGCGTCGGGCCCTCGGCGATTACTTTCGCGCCCTCGTCCGGGAGCGCCGCCAGCGCCCCCAGGAAGACCTGCTGAGCCTGCTCATCGCGGCCGAGGAGCAGGGAGACAAGCTGAGCGAGGGCGAGGTGCTGGCCATGTGCGTGCTGCTGTTCATCGCCGGCCACGAAACCACGGTCAACCTCATCGGCAACGGGTTGCTCGCCCTGCTCCGTCATCCCGACGAGCTCGAGAAGCTCAAGCGCGATCCCGGCCTCGTCCCCTCCGCGATCGAGGAGCTCCTGCGCTATGACAGCCCGGTGCAGCGGACGGGGCGGTTCACCACGACGGATGTCGAGATCCAGGGGCGGAAGATCCCCAGCGGGTCCCTGGTCGTCGCCGCCATCGGGGCGGCCAACCGCGATCCCGGACAGTTCCCCGATCCCGACCGGCTCGACGTCGCGCGCGCGGATAATCGCCACGTGGCCTTCGGATTCGGGATCCACTTCTGCCTCGGGGCGCCCCTCGCGCGTGTGGAGGGGCAGATCGCCCTCGGCACCCTGCTTCGGCGGATGCCCGGCCTCACCCTGCAGACACCAGAGCCGGAATGGCGGGAGTCCTCCACCCTGCGCGGGCTCAAGGCGCTTCCCGTCACGTTCTAGGACTTGCTCGAAAACACTACGAGCGCCGAGCTCGTCCTCGGCGCGCGTGGAAGATCTGGCTTGTCCGGTCCGCTGCTACTGTTCCTGGCCCGTGGTCTCGTGCCAGGCATGGCGGAGCACCACGATCTTCTGGATCTGCCCGCTCCGAAGCTCGGCCTTGATGACATCACCGGTGCTGAGCGACGCCAGGTCGGTGGTCTTCTTGTCGTCGGTGATGACCACGGCCTCGTTCGTCACCTTGTGCACGTGTACCCGTCCCTGGCTGTTCACGCACACGATTTGACGGGCGTCCTTGTTGATCTCCATCACGGTCATCCGGGCCGTCTGGATGTTCGTGGTCATGTCCTCGGCGACCGCCGGGTCGATCCGCGACAGCAGGCCGAGCAAGAACACGAGACCGACGCCACCACGTCTCAGAAGTTTCATGATCCGGCTCCTGTTGTGGCCCGTGCCGGGAGCATCCGGCGCGGGCGTCGCTGGGGTTGACCCGCTGAGGATCGATCCATGTTGGCGCGGGAGAGAGCATCCTCGATGCCAGCCCGCGTCCTTGGAAAAACGACCAGTTGGAGCGCAGGATTCTCCGAGCCTGGGGCGTCATGCCCAGGGCCCGGAAGGATCGACTCGGGCACGAAGGAGAAGGAAAAAAGAGACCGACGGCTGGCTTTACGAACGGCAGAGGGCGCGCTACACTCGCGGCGCCGAGGGCACGCGAGGCTCGGTCCGGCAGCGAACGCCCGCCAAGGGAGAGCAGCGATGCTTGTGACCCGAGACGAGATCCGTCACGACAAATCCTTCGACCTGCTGACCGAGGCCATCCTGGAGCGCGATCAGCCCCGCACGACCGATCTCTTTTTCCGGATGGTGACCCGGGACGGGCGCACCACGAGCGACGCGCTCAGCGTGGTGACGGCGGCGGAGGCGCCCTTCGTCCAGGTGCCCAGCCACATCAACATGCGCGACGGGCAGATCACCCTCATCAACAACGACCACACCATTCTCGGCCTGCGGACCTCCACGAGCCTGGCCCCCTTCTTGCCCGAGACACACCGCCTGCTCCCGCTCCTGCAAAGCGTCTGGTACATCCCGGCCGGGCTCGACATCTGGAACCAGCTCCTCGGCAAGTACCCCGGGCGCTACGCGACGATGAAGGGCATGGAGGTGCCGCCCCCGAGTCACGGCCCGGTCGTGTGGAACGAGGAGCAGGTGCCGATCAAGGGAGAAGGCACCGTCGAGGAGCAGCTGGACGCCTACACGATCGCCACGGTGAGCGGCGACGTGCGGCGATCCTACGGGTTGTTCCTCGGTATGGCCGCCGACGAGAAGATCCGCCCGCGGCTCCGTGATCGGCTGCTCTTCCTTGGTCTCATCGACCTCCAGGACACCGTGATCGGTCGGAAGGCGCGCAACACCGGCCACAAGGCGCTCCGCGCGCGCGCGGTGACGGACCTCGCCGCCTTCATCGGGTGGGAGCGGGCTCACGGGGTCTACTACATCGGCGTGCCGGACATGGCCGTCGGCCCCCTCTACTACTCGGTCTACGACGCGGCCGGTGTGACGGTGGCCGCCGAGCTTCCCGAGGCCGGGAAGAACCTGAAGCAGACGAACCACACGCCGCTGACGCCGGCCGAGGTCGAGGAGCTGGTCCGCCTTCTCCTCGAAGCCGACGGGCCGACGGTGTGGAGCCTCATCACCGCTCACCTGCGAAGCGGCACGTCGATCAGGAGCCTCGGCGATGCCATCCAGATCGGCGCGGCGGAGCTCATCCTCCGCACGACGGTGCCGCGCCAGTTCACGGACGGGCAGCATCCCTTCGACTACTGCAGCACCGCGAACTACTGGATGCGCACGAGCGACAACCCCTACCAGCCGCGCATCCTCTACCTCATGGCCAACTTCGTCAACGACGTGGCCCGCTCCAACAAGCTCTTCACGTCGGTGATCGAGGCGGAGTGCGCGGGCGTCGACACGACGGGGCGGACCCCGGAGGCGCTCCTGCGGGAGCTCGACGAGGCGATCCTCGCCTTCGACGTCGCGCGGAGCTGCGCGCTCGCCCACGCCTATCTGCGGTCCGGAGCGGATCGTGGCGCCTTCCAGGCCACGGTGGCCATCACCGCCTGCAAGTTCCAGGACGACCCGCACAACCAGAAGATCACGCACTCCGCTTTCGAGGAGCACGGCCACAACACGACGCACCTGCGCGACCGGCTCCTCCTCGCCGCTGTGCGGCTGCTCGCGGGCTGGCCGAAGATGCCGGGCGAGCGCGAATGCTACGCCCGATTCACGAAGGAGTGGATCAACAACTAGCTACCGCCGGCCCACTTGGACCGTTGGTGAAGCCGGCTAGGACCCTGTCCAAGTAAGTTCCCATGCCCTCGTGAGCGGAACGTTCCGCTTCGAGCGCCGGCTTGCCGGCGCAATCTGTTTCGGGGGGAGGCTTCGGAAGGGGGGCAGAGCCCCCCTCCGAGCGAACTAGGCGGGGACGAGAGCCGGCGCGACCTTCTCCGCGAAGAGGCGCATCGAGCGCAGGGCGAGATCGGTGCGGAGCCCCGGCAGCGCCATCACCAGGAGGACCCGCCCGTAGCCGGTGGCCTCGCAATACTTCTGCAGGCCGTCCCTGACCTCGTCCGGCGTGCCAATCAAGGCCCAGCCGTCGCCCAGGTAGTCGCGGAAGGCGCGCAGGCGCAACAGCGAGCGATCGAACGAGCCGGGCACCGAGCCCCCCGTGGCCTCGGAGCGCAGAACCGACATGCGCCGCTGATAGCCCATGAAAGGCGCCTCGGTGGCCCGCAGCGCGTCGTCGCGGTCGGGCGCGACGTGGACGACGCGCATGCCCCAGGACCTGCCCTCGAGTTCCTCGATCTCGGCCATCGACCGCCCGGCCGCGAGCGCGGTCTCACGATAGAGACGATGCCGCTTTTGAAGCTCGTCCACGGGCACGAAGAAGGAGGAGAGGGTGGGCAGGCCGAGCCGGGCGGCCGAGAGCACGCTGTCCTCGCTGTTGGCGGCGATGAAGAGCGGTGGATGCGGGCGCTGGGCGGGACGCGGGCGCACGTGCAGGCGCTCCGCGGAGTGGAAGCGCCCCTGGAAATCGAAAGGCGCGCCGCTCCAGGAGTGCCGCATGAGGGCGATCCCTTCCTCGACGCGGGCCCGGCTGTCGCCGCGGTCGGACTGGAAGGTCTGGTAGTCCTGCAGGGTACCGCCGCGCCCGATGCCCACATCGAGCCGCCCGCCGCTGACCACGTCGAGCACGGCCAGCTCCTCGGCCAGGTCTACGGGGTGGTGCAGGGGCAGCAAGCTCACCCCCATGCCGAGGCGCAGGCTGGTCGTGCGCGCCGCCACGAACGCGGCCAGGACGGGCGGGGCCGGGCACAGGCCGTAGTCGTTGAAGTGATGCTCGGCGATCCACACCGAGGAGTAGCCGAGCGCCTCGGCGGCCAGCATCTGCTCGAGTCCCGAGTCGTACACCGCCTGCTCGGTCCACTCCTCGTCCCGCTGCATGAGAAAGAACAACCCGAATTCCATCCGTATCTCTCCTCGCCAGACTCGCCGGGGAAAATGACGGCCGCTCAGACGTGGTCCAAGGCGCCATCTTAGCCGGATTCCTCCAGCCTCGACGGACGATCGCGCGCCGGCCCCCGGTATGATATCCATACGGGCGAGCCGGTTGCGGTGGTTCGACGGGAAGCGGATGATGCTTCCGCCTACCTCGCGGTACGCACAAGGAGATGCCCATGGGACGGCTGGACGGCAAGGTGGCTCTGATCAGCGGCGGCGCGCGCGGGCAAGGGGCCGTGGAAGGGCGGATGTTCGCCCGCGAAGGCGCGGCGGTGGTGCTCGGGGACATCCAGGACGACGACGGCAAGAAGGTCGAGGCGGAGATCAGGGGCGCCGGGGGACAGGCGACCTACGCGCACCTGAACGTGACTCGCGAAGCGGACTGGCGCGCCGCCGTGACCACGGCCGTGCAGACCTACGGCAAGCTGAACGTGCTCGTCAACAATGCCGGCATTCTCCTGCGCGCCAAGATCGAGGAGATGGCCGAGGCCGATTGGGATCGCATCATGGCCATCAACGCCAAGGGCGTGTTCCTGGGAACGAAATGCGCGATCCCGGCCATGCGGCAAGCCGGCGGCGGCTCCATCATCAATATCTCCTCCACGTCCGGGCTGGTGGGGAGTCCCGGTGAGACGGCCGCCTACATCGCCACCAAGGGCGCGGTGCGGCTCTTCACCAAGGCCACGGCCATCCAGCACGCCAAGGACAAGATCCGCTGCAACTCCGTGCACCCCGGACCGATCGCCACCGACATGATCAAGGACATGCTGGAGAACAAGGCCATGTGGGAGCAGCGCCTGCGCCGTCTTCCCATGGGGCGCGTGGGAACGCCCGAAGACGTCGCCTACGGCGTGATATACCTCGCCTCCGACGAATCGTCCTATGTGACGGGGAGCGAGCTGGTGATCGACGGCGGCACGACCGCCGAGTAGACGAACTCGCACGATCCACCACAATCAAAGGAGACGGCACGTGGCGCTCACCCTCGCGGAAGCCAACCAGGTCATGCAGGCGGCGATGGACAAGGCCAGAGAGATCAACATCAAGATCAGCGTGGCGGTCTGCGATGCGGGCGGGCGCCTCATGGCATTCAATCGGATGGATGGCGCCATCTGGGCCAGCGGCTATGGCTCCCAGGGCAAGGCGATCGCCTCGGTGGCCTTCGCGCGGCCCAGCGGTGAGCTGGCCGAGCGGGCGGGGAGCCCGATCATCCAGGGCATCGCCGCGGCCGAGGGCGGGCACATGATCCCGAGCCAGGGGGCGGTGCCCATCATCCGCAACGGCATGGTGGAGGGTGCGTGTGGAGTGGGCGGGGGAACCGCCCAGCAGGATGAGGATTGTGCCCGAGCGGGCGTGGCGAAGCTCTAGCGTGCAGGCGGCTGAAAAAGGCCCATCTGCTTCGTTGGCGCGGGCGGCGGCACCCGCTCAACGTACGTGGCACTTCGAGCTGAGGGGCGGAGCCACGAGGCGAGGGCTGAGTGAGAACTACGCCTCGGGGTGCCGCCGCCCTCGCCGCCTCGCATCTGGACCTTTTTGAGCCGCCTGCTAGTTTTGTGGCAAAGGAGGAACTGACCATGAAGACGTTGCTCAGTGTGGTGCTGATTTTTGGGATGTGCGCGCTTGCGGTGCCGGAGATTGCGACGGCTGCGGGGGGTGGTGGGGGCGGGGGAGGCGACGGGGCGCGGCCTAGCGCGCCGGTCAAGCCCGAGGATCCCCAGTACGGGCAAGGAGTGAAGGCGATCAAGGCGGGCAAGTTCGCGGAGGCGATCACGCTACTCGACGGCGTGGTGGCCCGGGACAATACCAATGCCGATGCGTACAACTGGCTCGCCTATGCGACGCGCAAGAATGGCGATCCCGCCAAGGCCATCCCGATCTACGAGAAGGCCCTGACCCTCGATCCCAAGCATCGCGGGGCCCACGAGTACATCGGCGAGGCCTATCTCATGCTGGGTGATGTGGCCAAGGCCAAGGAGCACCTGAGCCTCCTCGACTCGCTCTGTACCTTCTCGTGCTCCGAGTACCGCGATCTCAAGAAGTCGATCGAGGCCTACGAGAAGACCGGCGGGAAGTCCAAGCCCGCAGCGGCGCGGTGAGGAGCCGATAGAATCCGACGATGATCCACTCGCCCGCGTCCGCGGATCCGCCCCCGTCGGCGTGGACGGCTGCCGAGCCCTTGCCCGAGACGGCGCCGCTCGAGGGAGACCGTCGCGCCGACGTGGCGGTGGTGGGCGCCGGCTATACAGGCCTCTCGGCGGCGCTCCACCTGGCGGAGCGCGGCGTGGACGTGGTGGTGCTCGACGCGGCGGAGCCGGGCTGGGGCGGCTCGGGGCGGAATGGCGGCCAGGTCATCCCCGGCCTCAAGCACGAGCCGGACGAGCTCGAGCACAAGTTCGGCCCGGAGACGGGGCGGCGGATGTGGCAGATCTCGGGGGGCGCCGCCGACTTCGTCTTCGAGCTCACCGCGCGCCACAAGATCTCCTGCCATGCCCAGGCCTGCGGCTGGATCGGCGCCGCCCCGCACGAAGCGGCCCTTTCGAGCCTGCGGTCGCGGACCGAGCAGTGGCAGCGGCGGGGCGCGCCGGTCGAGCTGCTGGATCGGCAGAAGATCGCGGAGCTGACGGGAACCACCTGCTACGTGGGCGGCATGCTCGACCGGCGCGCCGGTGCGCTCCAGCCGCTGGCCTATGTGCGCGGGCTCGCGCGGGCGGCCCGGCAGGCAGGCGCGGCCATCCACGGGCGCTCCGCGGCCAGAACCCTGGACGCGCACGCGGGCGCCTGGCGCGTGGTCACGAGCGCGGGGAGCGTGACGGCGAGCACGATCATCCTGGCCACCAATGCCTACACGGACGATCTGTGGCCGGGGCTCAAGCGCACCGTGCTGCCCGTGCAGAGCTACCAGGTCGCCACGCGGCCGCTGCCCGAGCACGTGCGGCGTCGCGTGCTTCCCGGAGGTCACGTCGTCTCGGACCTGCGTCGCATCCTCTTCTACTTCCGTCTCGATCCAGAGGGCCGTCTCCTCATGGGCGGGCGCGGTCCGTTGAACGACAGCGGCGATCCCGCCCTCTTCGCGCGGCTCGAGGCGACGGCCATGCGCTTCTTCCCCCAGGTGGGCACGCCGGACTGGGAGCACCGCTGGAGCGGACGGGTGGCGCTCACCGCCGATCACCTGCCGCATCTGCACGAGCCGCGGCCCGGCGTGCTGATCGGGCTCGGCTACAACGGGCGCGGCGTGGCCATGGCCACGGTCATGGGCAAGCTGCTCGCCGACCGCGCCCTCGGCGCATCGCCGGCCGACGTGGGCTGGCCGGTGACGCCCATCACGCCGGTGCCGCTCCACGCCTGGCGTCTGCCCGCCATGGCGCTGGTGGTGCACTGGAAGCGCTTCCAGGACTGGCTCGACGGCCGTCGGTAGCACTGGGCCAAGTTGCGAGCCAGACGAGGCCCGAGGGAGGCAGCAATGCGAGGCGTACCTGTATGTACGTTGAGCGTTGCAGGCGACCGAGAACGTTGCATTTCGAGCTGAGCGGCTCCGTCGCGAGGCGAGAGCTGAGTTGATCTGGCGAAGCAAATTGCCCCAGTGCCGGCTTGACACTCGCGAAGGCTGCGTGCTAGACAGACTGGACGTCCCACCGACGATCCCGACGACGCGACCGGAGGCACGACGGTTCAGCGCGCCGGGCACCCCCCGAGCGCAGGAGGGTAAACCAATGATCGAGCGCACGGATCGGGGCAAGGCCGCTGGCGTCACAGCGTCGCGCGCGGGCAGGCGAACCAGAATCTCCCGGCGGACATTTCTCGCGGGCGCGGCCGTCGCCGCCACGGGTCCATTCGTCTGGATCCCGCGGGCCGGCGCGGCGGGCAAGGTCGTCATCCGCACGATCGGCGGGTCGTACGAGGAAGCCAACGTGAAGGCGATCTTCGAGCCGTTCACGAAGGCCACGGGCATCGAGGTCGTCAAGGTACCGGCTACGCTCGGGAAGCTCCTGGCGATGTTCGAGTCCGGCAATATCGAGCTGGACGTGGTCGACGCAGGCGAGCTCGGCGTGCTCTCGTTCAGCCAGAAAGGCGCCCTGGAGAAGATCAACTTCAAGAGCTGGAAGCTGACCAATCCCGAGGATTTCGACGCCACCATTCGACGCGACGACATGGTCGCCAACATCTACTTCTCGTCGGTCCTCGGGTACAACTCCCAGACGTTCCCTACCGGCAAGCAGCCGCAGAGCTGGGCCGAGTTCTGGGATCTCAAGAAGTTTCCCGGTCCCCGGATGCTCGCCGACTTCGCCTCGGGCGCGGTCGATCTCGAGTTCGCGCTTCTGGCGGACGGTGTCCCCCGCGACAAGATCTATCCGATCAACGTGGATCGGGCCTTCAAGGCGCTCGATCGCGTCCGCCCGGCCATCCGCAAGTTCTGGGACACCGGCGCCTTGTCGGCGCAGATGCTCGCCGACAAAGAAGTCGTGCTCGGGAGCATCTGGAACGGGCGCCTCCAGGCGGTGGCCGACAAGGGCGCGCCCCTCGCCATCGAGTGGAACGAGGCGATGCTTCAGACGCAATTCTGGGCCATCTTCAAGGGCGCCAAGAATCTCAAGCCTTCAAGAGCATCGCCGCCGACGTCGCGGCCCGGCTGCCGTCGAGCCCGGAGCACAAGGCCAAGGCTTTCCTGCAGAACGGCAAGTGGTGGGCGGATAACCGCGCCATGGTCAGCGAGCGCTGGTCGCAGTGGCTGCTCCAGAAGGGGTAGGAGGCGGAGCCGAGGTCCGACTCCACGAGCTGACCAAGACCTTCGGGTCAGTGGTAGCCGTGCGCGACGTCTCCATCACCGTCGCCCCCGGCTCGTTCTTCACGCTGCTCGGCCCCAGCGGCTCCGGCAAGACCACCACCCTCATGATGGTGGCGGGCTTCGCCTATCCCACGCGGGGCGAGATCTTCGTGGACGGCGTGCCCATGGCGGGACGGCCACCCCAGAAGCGCGATCTCGGCATGGTCTTCCAGAGCTACGCGGTGTTCCCGCACCTGACCGTCGCCCAGAACATCGCTTTCCCCCTGGAGATCCGCAAGGCACCTCGCGCGGAGATCCGCCGCGCGGTGGGCGAGGCGCTCGAGCTGGTCCGGCTGCAGGGCTACGAGGGCCGGCTCCCCCGCCAGCTCTCGGGCGGCGAGCAGCAGCGGGTGGCCCTGGCCCGCGCCCTCGTGTTCCGGCCCCGTGTGCTCTTGATGGACGAGCCTCTCGGCGCGCTCGACAAGAAGCTTCGCGGCCACATGCAGCTCGAGCTGAAGCATATCCAGCAGCACCTGCACGTCACCGTCATCTACGTCACCCACGATCAGGAAGAGGCCCTGACGATGTCCGACCGCGTCGCGGTCATGCGGGGCGGACGGATCGAGCAGGTGGGAAGCCCATCCGAGCTGTACGACGCGCCGGGAAGCGGCTTCGTCGCCGACTTCATCGGCGAGTCGAACTTTCTCGACGGCATCGCCGTCGCTGCCGAGGGAGATGGACGCTGGCGCTGCCGCGCGGCCGGTGGGCTCGAGTTCCTCGGCGTCGCCGCGGTACCGCTTCAGGCGGGGCAATCCATCACCGCCGCCGTCCGGCCCGAAAAGGTGGTGCCGGCCGACGAGGCGGGTGAGGCGGCGCCGGGCAAGAGCGTCAATGCGTGCAAGGGCGTCGTCGAAGAGGCCATCTACGTGGGGGACGCCACGCGGTACCGAGTGGGCCTCGGGCCGGACGGCGCGCTCACGATCAAGGTGACGAACCGCCTGGCCACCCGACCGCTCTCGGCCGGGGCCATGGTCGCCCTCGCCTGGTCGCCGGACGAGACGCGCCTCTTTCCTCGCGCGGCGCCATGAGCGCGGCGGAGGAAGCCTCGGTCTCGGCCGACGTGCTGCCGGCGCCGGAGCCTTCCCTGGCGTCGGCGGAGCGGCGGGAAGCGTGGCGCTATCTCCTGGCCCTCCTTCCCGCTTTCCTCCTCCTGGCCGCCCTCTTCGTCTATCCGCTCCTGGGCATTGTCAATCGCAGCGTCTACAAGGCCGGCTACACGCTCGAGTCCTACCGCCAGATCTTCCGGGTCCCCGTCTACCTCCACGTTCTCGGAGGGACATTCAAGATCTCGGCGCTCGTCACCCTCTTGTGCCTCGCCCTCGGCTACCCGCTCGCCTATGTGCTGGCCACGTGCCGACCGCGGACGGCCCGGCTGCTCATGATCATCGTGGTGCTGCCGTTCTTCACCAGCATCATCGTGCGGACCTATGCCTGGATGGTCCTCCTGGGGCGGAACGGCATCGTGAACCAGTACCTGACGGCGCTCGGCCTGACCGACAAGCCCCTGGCCCTTCTCTACAACCAGGGTGGGGTGCTGATCGGCATGACCTACGTGCTGCTCCCCTACATGGTGCTGACGGTGTACAGCGTGATGCTCGGGATCGATCCCGGTCTGATCCGGGCCGCGCACAGCCTGGGGGCGAGCCGCCTCCAGGCCTTCCGGCGCGTGTTCCTGCCCCTCTCGCTCCCCGGCATCGCGGGCGGCACCCTCCTCGTGTTCATCCTGAGCCTCGGGTTCTTCATCACGCCGGCCCTGATGGGCGGCCCGAGCGACGTGATGATCGCCATGCTGATCGAGCGCGAGGTGGAGATCACGCTCAACTGGTCGTTCGCCTCCGCGCTGGCCGTCGTCCTCCTCGCGCTGACCCTCGTAGGCTTCCTCGGCTACAACCGCATCGTCCGGCTCGAACGGATCTTCGAAGGGCGGACGTGATGGCTTGGCGAGGCGCAGCCGCCAGGCGAACCGAGCGGAGATGATGGCCGACGAGGGGCAGCGGAGCGGGCCTGGGCGGGCGGCGGTCATGACCCTCGCGGGCGCGGTACTGCTCTTTCTCATCGCGCCGGTGGTGATCATCATCATCGTCTCCTTCAGCGGCGCCGACTATCTCAAGTTCCCCCCGCCCTATCTGTCCCTGCGCTGGTACGAGCGCTTCTTCGGCGTGCCGAGCTGGCGGCAGTCCATCATCGTCAGCACCCAGGTCGCCGGCCTGACCATGGTCCTCGCCACCGTCCTCGGGCTCCTGGCCTCGCTCGCCCTCGTGCGCGGCCGGTTTCGCGGCAAGGGCGCGATCTACGCGCTCCTCCTGTCACCCATGATCGTGCCGACCATCATCACGGCCATCGGGCTCTACTTCTTCTTCGTGCGACTCAAGGCCACCGGCAGCATCGTGGCCATGGCCCTCGGCCACACCGTGCTGGCCTTGCCCGTGGTCGTGATCATCATGGCCGCCACCCTCCAGGGCTTCGACATCCGCTTCGAGCAGGCGGCCCTCAGCCTGGGGGCGAGCCGCCTGACCGCGCTCCGGCGGATCACCCTTCCCCTGATCTTTCCCGGGCTGCTGTCGGCGGCGCTCTTCGCGTTCCTGACCTCGTTCGACGAGCTGCTCATCCCGCTCTTCCTGTCCGGCGTGGAGGTCCAGACCCTCACGGTGCGCGTGTGGAACAGCCTGGTGCTCGAGGTCGATCCGACCATCGCGGCCGTCAGCTCGTTTCTCATCGGGGTCACCACCGCGGTCCTCGGCGTCAGCGCGCTGCTTCGCGGCCGCCGCGAGGCCGCTCGTGCGTGATATCTGCGGCTGATCGGAGAGCCCATGGCCCTGCACTTCTCTACGCCGGAGCTGGCGGCCCGACGGCGGCGCGCCTGCCGGGCCATGGCCCAGCGCGGCCTCGACGGCCTGCTCATCTTCCGGCAGGAGAGCATGTACTACCTGACCGGATCACATCCGTCATCCGGGACATTCGCATCTGGCGCGATCGCCAGGGCGCCAATCCGGCCGAGGACCTGCGCGACATGCTGGCGAGCTATCGCTGCCGTGGGAAGCGTCTTGGGATCGAGTACCACGCCTACGGGCTCACGGCCCAGCGCGGGCTGATGGTCGACGCCGCCCTTCACGGCTTCTGCCGCACGGAAGACGCGAGCGACCTCGTCCGTCTGCTCCGCCTGGTCAAGAGCCCGGCCGAGCTGCGCTACGTGCGGCGGGCGGGCAAGCTCGCCGATGAGGCCCTGGCGGCGGCGAATCGCATGACCGTCCCCGGCGCGCCGGTCGGCGGGATCTATGCCGGGATGCTGGGCCCGATCGTGGCCGGCGACGGCGACCCGTCGGCCAGCCGATGGCCGATGGGCAGCGGCAAGGAAGCGCTCCTCGTCCGGTATCACACGGGCCACGGGAAGGTCAGGCCGCGAGATCAGGTCACCTTCGAGTTCGCGGCGTCCTACCGCCACTACCACGCGGCCCTCATGCACGTGGTGCTCACGGGCCGGGTGGACCGGCGCCACGAGGCGATGTTCAGGGCGTGTCGCGATGCGCTGAAGGAATGCGAGGGCGTGCTGCGGCCGGGACGGACGGTCGGCGATATCTACGATGCCCACGCCCGCGTCCTCACCCGGGCCGGGTACCGGGGACATTTCCTGAACGCCTGTGGCTACACGATGGGCGCGACCTATCCGCCGACGTGGATGGACGAGCCGATGATCTACGCGGACAACTCGCAGGTGCTCGCGCCCGGCATGGTCTTCTTCATTCACATGATCCTGCTGAACAGCAAGACCGGCCTCAGCATGTGCCTGGGCGAGACGTCGATCGTCACCAGGCGCGGGGCCGAGCCGGTGACCCACGCGCCCCGGACCCTCGTGGCGAACTAGCTAGTCGATCTGGGTATACAGGCGCTCGTCGTAGAGGCTGCCGCTCATCGGGCCGAGAGCCTCGCGGAACTTCTTCACGTGCGGGGCCACGATGTGGTCGTCGAACGCCTTGCGGTCCGCCCAGGCTTCGACCAGCGTCATGTGATTGGCCCGATTGCCCTGGGTGAGCGCGTCGAAGCGAAGGTTGCCCGCGTCCTTCCGGCTGGCCTCCGCGAGCTCCTTCACGATGCCGGTGCCTGGGTCCTTGAAGGTCGGAATGACATCGACGTGGGTCAGGACGTAGACCGCCCGTCCGGAGCCCGCCTTGTCGGCGCCGACGGACAGCGCGATGTGCAGGCGCTCGTCGTAGGCGGCGCTGAGGAGGCGCTGTAGCTTCTCGCGGAATTCCTTCGTGTGCGGCGCCCGCGCATGAGCTTCCTGGGCCGCTCCGCTCTTCCATGCCTCCACGATCGCGAAGTGATTCGGCCGCTCGCTCCGGTGGAGGGCATCCACGCGCACGCTGCCTTCCTCTTTCCGGCTTGCGTCACGGAAGGCCTTGAGAAGCGCGCGGGCTTCCGTGGACGTCGAGGGAGCGACCTCGAAGTAGGTCACGACGTACATGGGCGTGGGCTCCTGGGCGAGCGCCGGATGCTCGACCGCGACCGATAGCGCGGCCGACACGGCGGATGCGAGCAGCAGGGAGCGAGTGCGCCTGGCCATGTTCGGATCCTCCGGGATGCCATGGATGCGATATAGTCACCCACGCCGATGCCTGGCATCAAGGAGAACATACGATGAAATTCGGACTCCATTCCGTCAACCTGCATAGCTGCGGGTACCCCGACGCCGCCGCGCGCTTCGGCCGGGCCGCCGAAGCCGCCGGCTTCGAGTCGCTCTGGGTCGCCGACCACGTGGTGCTTCCTGATCCGCCCGTGCCCGGGCGTCCCATGGCTCCCGACATGCGGCTGCTCGAGCCCATCGTGGCCTTGACCTTCCTCGCCGCCCACACCTCGCGCATCCTGCTCGCCACGGGCGTCATCATCCTGCCTCAGCGCCAGGCCGTCGTGCTCGCCAAGCAGCTCGCGTCACTCGACGTGCTCTCGAACGGCCGGCTCATCTTCGGGTTGGGCGTCGGCTGGTGCGAGCCGGAGATGCGCTCGGTGGGCGTGTCGTTCCCCGAGCGCGGGCGCATCGCCGACGACTACCTCGCGGCCATGCGCGCCCTGTGGACGAAGCCGAAGCCGTCGCACCAGGGCCCCTACGTCTCCTTCGACGGGGTTCAGGCCATGCCGCGACCTGTGCAGTCGCCGATCCCGATCGTTGTGGGCGGACGGACCCCGCCCGCCTATCGCCGCGCGGTGACGCAGGGCCACGGCTGGTATGGGTTCGGGCTCGACGTCGACGAGACGCGCAAGAGCGTGGACGCCCTGCGGGAGGCAGGCTGGAAGTCGCCGCGACCGGGGCACCTGGGCCGGTTGGAGATCAGCGTCACGCCTCCCGGCTACGAGGTTCCGCACGCGAAGGCGCTGGAGGACTATGCCGCGGCGGGAGTCGACCGGCTCATCCTGAGGCCACGCCCGGACATGGACGCGCCGGCGCTCGAGCGCTTCGCGGCGGCGACCGGGCACACCCTCGGGCTCAAGGGTCAGGTCTTGAAGTACGACAGAGGGTAAAACCGGCGCCTCAGATGTTGGATTGCAAGACCTGACCCCGGCTAGAGGCGCGCAGGGTCGAAGGGGCGGAGGTCCACCGTGGAGGCGACGCCCTGGGTGATCAGCTCGGCCAGGGCGAGACCGGTGGCGGGCGCGTTGAGCATGCCCCAGGGGCCGTGGCCCGTCCCCACGTAGGCGCCCGCCACGCCGGGAACGCGACCGATCAGCGGCAGGCCGTCGTCGGTGACGGGACGATAACAGGCCTGCCGCTTCAGGATCTGCGCCTCCGCAAGCGCGGTTGAGACGCGTCCGGCCGCGCGCGCGAGGACCGCGCACGCGGTGTCGTCGACCTCGACGGCCTCCGGGGAGTCGGGCAGGGGCGCCGGATCGGCCATCCCGCAGATGTAGACCTCTCCGTCGGGCCTTGGAAAGATCTCCGGCTCGAGCGCGCGGCCGTCCGCCGTGCGGTAGTCGACGAAGAGCGCGTGCGCGGGCACCTCCGGTGCGGCAAGGGTCACGCTGTAGCCCTTGAGCCCGCGGACCGTGGGGAGCGGGAGTGTCCTGGCGACGCGACTCGTCCACGGGCCCATGGCCAGGACGACGGCGTCGGCCTCGATGATCTCGCCGTTGACCTTGACGCCTCGCACCGCGCCGTCGCGCTGTACGACCTCTTCGACGACTCCGATGCGCAGCGAGCTGCCACGGGCCTTCGCAGCGTCGATCAGGGCCGTGGTGAAACGCGCGGGATGGACCTGGGCGGTGGTCTCGGGGGAGCCGAGGGCGGCGGTGACGACTCCGGCGCCGTCGAGCCAGGAGGGAGCGGCCACGCGATGACCGCCCGCGATGGCGCCGCGCTCCCGCGCGGCCAGCATGAAGGTGTCCATGCGGCGATAACCGTAGTCGGTCCCGAGCTGGCGGGCCAGCTCCGCGTGGAGCGCGAAGCTGGCGCGAGCCAGCGGGCCGAGCTCTGAGCCGTCGCACCAGTCGAGGGCCAGGAACCCACCGGACTTGCCCGATGCGGCGCAGGCCACGCCGCTTCGCTCGACCACGGTGACGGCCACGCCGCGACTGGCCAGGAAATACGAGACGGCAGCGCCCATGACCCCGGCGCCGCAGACCACAACGTGCCTGGGGTCAGGTCTCACATTCCGACAATCAGCTGACGTGGCTCATGGCCAATGTAGGAATGTGAGACCTGACCCCCGCGCCTAGAGGCGCCAGTCGGAATACCAGATCGAGTCGGCGCCCACGCCTTCGCGCGCCACCGTCACGTCGATCAGGTAGGGCCGGTTGTCGCGCGTGATCTTCTCCATGCCGCGGCGGAGCGCGGGCTCCAGCTCCTTCGGCGTGGTGACGGCCTCGCCGTCCACGCCCTGAGAGCGGGCGAGGCCGACGTAATCCGTGGCGGGGGCGCTGAGATAGAGCCCGGGATACTTGCCTTCACGCACCATCTTGCTGTCCGGCATCTCACGCGCCCAGTTGTGCCGCACGATCTGGTAGCTCTCGTTGTTCGAGACGACGATCAGGACGGCGGTGTTGTACCGGGCCATCGACCAGAAGCCCGCCGCGCTGTACGTCAGCGCGCCATCGCCCAGGTTGAGGACCACGGGCCGCTCGCGCCCCACGGCGATCTTGGCGCCCACCGACGCGCCCACGCCAAATCCCAGGGAGCCGCCCCCGCTGCGGGTCCAGGCCATCCCTTCATGGCCGAGGGGCAGCAGGGTCGTCCGCGCCGTCGAGCTTTCCTGGACCATGACGGTGTTGCGCGGCAGCACATCCGCCAGATGAGCCTCGAGCAGGCTCGGATGGACGATCGGATCGTGCTCGTGCTCACGCACGAGATCTTCTTCACGGTTGATCAGCAGCTTTGCGTACGTGCGGACCTTGGCGCGCTCGCGGGCCCAGGAGGCGACCCGATCGGAGGGATGCACGCGCGTCAGCGCCTCGGTGAGGCTGCGCAAGGTGTCGCGCAGCTCGCACTGCGCGGCGACGTCGAGCGGGTAGTGGCGCCCCATGAGCAGCGGGTTGGGTCCGATCTGCATGACCGTGGCCTCGGTCACGCTGCCGTGCACGCCCTGACAGCCGACGAGGAAGAGGAGATCGGGCTTGAGCCCGGTCGTCTTCTGGAAGTCCGCGGAGACCGGATACATGCCGCAATAGAGGGGATGGCGGGTGGGGAAGTTCGCGAAGATCTGTCGCGTGCCGAACACGGGCGCCTCGAGCGTCTCGGCGAGCCGCACCGCCTCGGCCTGGGCGCCCTCGCGCCACACATCGTCACCGAAGATCACGGCCGGGCATTGCGCCTCGCCAAGCCGCCGGGCGATCGCCTCGACCGTCTGCGCGCGCGCCGGCCCCGGGCGCTCGATGGTGTAGTGCGCGTCCTCCCCGATCTGCGCCTCCAGCCCCTCACGGTTGAGCAGCTCCGCGCTGATGGAAAGGTAGACGGGGCCGGTGGGAGGCGTGGTCGCTTCTCGAAGCGCGCGCGTGGTCGCCACCGTGATGGCCGCCGGGTTCGTGTGCACCTGATACGCGCAGCGCGCCTCCTTGGTGATCGGGCGCATCGTCTCCGCCTGGGTCAGGCCGGGGAAGGGAGCGAGGCCGCGATAGTCCTGCAGCTCGGAGGCCCAGTCGCCGGCGATGACGAGCAGGGACGAGCCGGCGACCTGCGCGTTGAAGAGCTGTCCGGAGAGCTGGTGCGAGCCGCCCATCACGTGCGCGATGATGACGCCGACCTTGCCGCTCATGCGATGATAGCCGTCGGCCATCGCCGCCACGAGCCCCTCGTGCTTGGCCACCACGAGGCGCTGGTCGCCGTCCTCGGCGAGCGCCGCGAAGATGCCCGTCTCCGCCGAGCCCGGATTGGTGAAGAGATATTCGACCCCCGCGTCCTTCAGGGTCTGGAGCAGCAGCATCCCGCCGGTGCCGGTGATGGTCTTGCGCATGGTCGACCTCGCTGTCATCGATCGTTCACTGTCAGAAGCTCGCCCGCGTCGTACTTGGGGCGATGGTCGCCGGCTGCCTCAACGCGTAAGCCGGAGCAGTATACCAGGCGGCGGTTTGACAGGTGCTTCTGGATCGAGCTCATCTTATTCGCTTGCTTTTGTGGACCATCCTCGGGTAGCGTCGGCGAAGATGGAAGCTCGAATCTGCCTCGTGATCCTGTTGCTCTGCTCCATCGTCTCGGTGACACCTCTCGCCTTCGCGTCCCCGCCCGATCCATCCTGGATTCCCGGAATTTACGACGAGGACGACCAGGACAATGTCATCACGCTCGCGACTTCTGCGTTCCACGCCGTCGTCCGTCCCCCGATCGACGCGGGTCGACCGCCCGCGGCGCAAGTGGAAAGGGTTTCACTTCTTGAAGACGCGGTTCCCGTCGACGGCGACCGCTGCCCCGGCCAAAGTCGCGCCCCCCCCACTCTCTGATTCCTCCTCGTAGCGCCTGAGCTCGGCGGCTCTGCCGCCAAGGCGTGTCCGACCTCGTAGACCCGTCACTCGGAGTCTACTCCGGTGGCCACCTTGACGATCTCGCCGCCGTCCATGACGGCAGCTCCCGATCAACCGTCGGTGCACCGGACCGGTCGGTCGATCCCGACACAACCATGACGCGCGTCCGTCCGGACACGGCGTCCATTGGAAAGTCGAGGCTGTGTGACATGACAGACGATGCCTGCCCATGAGCGCGTCCCTCGCGTCGAACACGTCCGAGTCACGGAGTGCATCGAGGTTCGAGAGCCTCCCGCGGGTGTTGGCCCTACTCGCCTTCGTGATCTATCTCGTGGTGGCTCTCTATCTGAGCCGCGTCTTGTACACATGGGACGACGAAAGCGCCTATGTGGCGTTGGGTCGCCTGGCCACCACCGGCGCGCTCTCGCTCTATCAGGACGAGATGACGGGCCAGCGGATGCCGTTGCCCTTTTACGTCGAAGGAGCTTCACAGATCATCTTTGGCCGCAACCTGTGGGCGGCCCGTCTCTTCTCGCTCGTGATCGGCATCGGCGCTCTCGTCTTGACCATCGCGGTGGCGAGGCGCCTCGGGGGAGACCTGGCGGGGGCGCTGGCGGGCCTGCTCCTCGCCACCCAGGGTGTAGTCGTCGGGTACTACGCGACGGCCACCTATCACGCCTTGACGGCCACGATCTTGATGGCGGCCGTCTGGGTGCTGCTCAACAAGGATCTGCCCAACCGCCATGCCTTGGGCATGGCGGTCGCGTCGCTCTTGTTCATCACCCGAACGAATATGTTCCCCGCTCTCCCGTTCTTCTTCGCGTGGGCCGTGCTGGGCGCCCGCAGCGCGGTCGAGCAAGCGGCGGTCGTGCTGATCACCGTGGTCGGCCCCGCGATCTTCTTTCTCTCCGCTCCCACGCATCTCAAGTTGCTCGCCCATATTCCTGGGCTCAATCATCTCGTCGCACACGTCGGCTATCGGTCGATCCTGTCGTTTTCCCCTGTTGACCACGCAGGATTCGGACGGCAGGTGTGGGCCCTTGCCTACATCGCCCGGCGCTACGAGTCCTGGGCCGTGGCTGCGACAGGCCTTGCCCTGGTCGCCGCCCTCCTTCGCCTTCGCGGAAGACCCATCTTGTCTACGCCGAGGCGACGAGGGGTAGCGGCGCTCGCGTGCCTCTGGGTCTGGATTCTTGTGTGGCACTTCATCATCTGGCGCGTCAATTTCAAGTACGTGTTCCCCTTTTTCTCGATCTTTGCGCCTCTGGCGGCGGTCCTTCTCGGTGTAGCCTTCTCAAGTCTTGTCAGGCGAGAGGATCTTCCTCGACTGGGCCGGGCGGTCCTCGCCGTCAGCTTGATCGGAGCGCTCACCGTATCGGTGCTCTTCATCCGTCATCCGCTCCTTCCGAGCCCCAGGCCACGCCCCTTCGATCACGACGCCATCCAGCTGCTGGACCGCGCGGCGCTCGAGCTGCGAACCCTCGTGCCCGGGGGCGAGAGAGTCTTTCTCTTCGCCCAGCCCATGGTGCCGTATCTGGCTGGTCTGAACGCTCCGACCCAGCAGCTGATGTCGTCCTGGGGGACGCTTGCCCCGGCTCGGAGCGATGAGCGATTGATCGCCAAGAGTGGTGTCTGGGGGAATGACGAGCTCGAACAGTGGCTCGGGCGTGATCTCCGGTATGCCGTCATCTCCTCTCCGCTTCTTGAGGCCGTCGAGGGTATCCGGCCGGAGGCGGTCGGCCGCATGCGTGAGCTTCTCCGCGAACGTTTCGTGCGAATGGGCGAAATCGGCGAGCCGCAGCCACTCACCTTGGAGGTCTACCGCCGTCGGGGCGAAGGGAACGCACAATGAGCGCGGACGAAACGACGACGGGAGTGCGGCGGATCCTGAGTCTTCCGGCGGCATATGAGACGTTCGATGCTCTCATCGGGACGCGCGCGGTGCGCCGTGCGTTCGCCCTGGAGTACATTCGCCCGGTTCCGGGCGCCCGCATCCTCGATCTCGGCTGCGGGCCGGGAACCATGCTGGAGCATCTCCCGAACGTCCAGTACATGGGTATCGACCTGAACGAGACGTATGTCCGGACGGCGCAGCAACGCTACTGCGACAGGGGTACCTTCATCCTCGGGAACGTCACCGAGGTCGATTTCGGGGCGAATGAGTCATTCGATGTCGTGGTGGCCTTCGGCTTCCTCCATCACGTGAGCGATGCCACCGCCCGAAAGGTGATGCCTCGGATCAAGGCCGCCCTTAGGCCGGAGGGCCGATTCGTGGCTCTCGACCCGTGTTTTGTGCGAAATCAGAATGTCGTGGCCCGTTATCTCCATCGAATGGACAGGGGAAACCATGTCCGAGACGTCGCGGGCTATCTGCGCCTCGTCAGCCCGATCTTTGGTGAGGTGGTCCATCAAGTGGATCACGAGCTCCATGTGATTCCCTCAACGACCCTGTTGATGCAATGCCTGTCGGGGCATGCCTCGGCGCTTCTCAGGGGACGGCCCTTCTCGCAGGAGCTCGCTTGTCCGACGTGATGCTGACGTAGGGAGGGAAGGCCGGGCTCTCGAGTGTCATGGGGCTGAGTGGCTGGCCGCCTCCCGGCCCTGGCCATCACTGGATGGACGCGCTATGCTGACGGCCGCTCTCATGAACTTCGAGTTCAGTCCGGCCGAGCGGGCATTCGCCGAAGAAGTACGCGGTTTTCTGCGCGCGCACCCTCCCGAGACATTCCCGATCGACGGCATGGACGCGGGCTACGGATCGGGCGCGCACTCGCGACCGTTCCTGCGGGCCCTGGCCGACCAGGGCTGGCTGTCCTTGACGTGGCCCCGCGCCTTCGGCGGCCAGGAGCGGCCGCTGACGCACAAGCTGCTCCTCTTCGAGGAGCTGGCGGCGGCGGCCGCGCCCTTCGGCCCGCTCGCCGGCTGCGACCAGACGGCCGAGGGGATCATCCGCTACGGGTCGGAGCACTTGCGGCGCGAGGTGCTACCGCGCATCGCGCGCGGCGATGCGACGTTCTGGCAGGGGTTCAGCGAGCCCGAGGCCGGCTCGGATCTCCTCTCGCTCAAGACCGAGGCCGCGCGACACGGCGACGAGTACGTGATCCGCGGGCACAAGATCTGGAGCAGCCACGCGGGCATCAGCAGCTACGGCCTCGTCCTCGCCCGCACCGGGCCTGCCGCGCGTCGATCGCAGGGCTTGAGCATGTTCGTCGTCGACAACGCCACGCCGGGGATGGACATCCGGCCGATCCGCAGCCTGACGGGCGAGGTGTACCACTACGAGGTATTTCTCGACGACGTGCGGGTGCCCGCGGAGTGCCTCCTCGGGAAGGAAGGCGAAGGCTTCACCCAGCTCCTGCGAGGGCTCGATACCGACCGCTTCTGGGGGCGCTTCTACAAGGCGCCCATGCTTCGACGGGTTCTCGACGAGCTGGTCCGCCATGCCAACGAGACGACCCGGAACGGCGTGCCGCTCGCGCGCGACACCGCGATCCGCCGGCGGCTCGCGAGCCTGGCCACCGAGATCGAGGCTGTGCGTCTGCTCTTCTACCGGATCGGCTGGATGCTCCAGGAAGGGCTGCCCACGCCCTACGAGACGGCGCTCTGCAAGGTAGTGGCTGACGAGCTGGGCCAGGCAGTGGCCGCCTTCGGCATGGAGATGCTCGGGCTGTACGCGCCCCTGACGCAGGATTCCCGCTCGGCCAAGCTCCGCGGCTCCATCCAGCATCTCTACCAGACGAGCATGGGCCAGACCATCGCGGGGGGCACGTCGGAGGTTCTCCGGTCCACCGTGGCCACGCGCGGGCTCGGCCTGCCGAGCGAGCCCCGGGCGAGGGACTAGCGCGATGGACTTTCGCTTCACCGATGCGCAGACACTGCTCGTCAACACGGCGCGGGAATTCCTTCGCCACCGGTGCACGCCCACGGTCGTCGAGGAGAGCGTGGCGAGCGAGCGGGGGTTCTCCGCCGAGCTGTGGAAGGAGATCTCCTTGCTGGGCTGGCCCGGCCTGCTGATTCCCCCGGACTATGGCGGCAGCGGCGGCTCCCTGCTCGACGTCAGCCTGCTCATCGAGGAGATGGGGCGGGCGTGCTTCCCGAGCCCATACGTGCCGAGCGCGGTGGTCGCGACCTCGCTTCTCGTCACCGCCGCCAACCCCGCCCAGCGGGAGCGCCTTCTTCCCGCGCTGGCGCGGGGAGACCGGATCTGTACGCTGGCCCTGACCGAGGAGAGCGCGTCATTCGAGCGCGACGGGCTCGGCCTCGAGGGTGACGTGGGGGGCAAGCTCACCGGACGCAAGCTCTTCGTGAAGGACGCGCATGTCGCCGACGATCTCATCGTCGTCACGCGAGGCGCGGCCGGCCCCAATCTTTTTCTGCTCGAGACACAGCGGGCTGGAATAATCGTGGCTCCCATGGAGACGATCGCGGGAGACAAGCCGTGCGAAGTGAGCTTCGCCGGGGTGGAGACACGCGCCGATGATCTCCTCGGCACGGCGGGTCAGGGATGGGACCTGCTCCGTCCCGCGCTCCAGGGGGGGGCCCTCGCGCGGACGGCCGAGATGGTCGGCTGCGCTCAGCATATCCTCGAGCTCTGCGTCGAGCACGCCAAGGCGCGCAAGCAATTCGGCCGGCCGCTCGGATCGTTCCAGGCCATCCAGCATTCCTGCGCCGACCTGCTGCGCAACGTCGAGGGCGCGCGCTACCTTCTCTATCGCGGCGCCTGGAAGATGCAGGAGGGCCGCGGGGCCGCCGCGGATGTCGCCATGGCCAAGGCCTATGCCGGCCAGGCCTGTCAGGCGGTGGCGCGCCGGGCGCACCAGCTCCTGGGCGCCATCAGCTTCTGCGAAGAGCATCCGCTCCACCTGTTTCACAAGCGCATCCTGGCCGCCGCCCTCGATTTCGGTGACCCGGCGCACCATCTCGAGACCGTGGCGACGGCGATTGGCCTTCAGTAGGAAGCGAGGATCCAAATGAGCGATCCGATCACAGTCGAGAAGTACGCGATGGGCCAGTCCGTGCACCGCCTGGAGGATCCGCATCTCCTCCAGGGACTCGGCCGCTACTCCGACGACGTGAACCTGCCCCGGCAGGCCTACGCCGTGGTCGTGCGCTCGGTGCACGCGCATGCCCGCCTCCGGAGCATCGACGCCTCCGCCGCCCTCAAGTCGCCGGGGGTGCTCGCCCTGCTCACCGGCGATGATCTCGCCGCCGACGGCCTCGGCAACCTGCCGACCGATTCCAATCGCAAGCGCCGCGACGGATCGCCGGCCTTCACGACGCCGCGGCCGGCGCTCATACGCGGGCGGGTCCGGCACGTCGGCGATCCCCTGGCCCTCGTGGTGGCGGAGACGCCGGAGCAGGCCGTGGATGCCGCGGCGCTCGTGGCCGTGGACTACGAGCCGCTGCCGGCGGTGGCGGAAGCGGTCGAGGCCAGACGCGCCGGGGCGCCCGCGGTGTGGGACGAGGCGCCCGACAACGTCGCCTTCGTGTGGGAAGTGGGCTCGCGAGATGCCGTGGCGCGCGCGTTCGAGCAGGCAGCGCACGTGACCCGCCTCGACTTCGTGGTCTCGCGGGTGGCCGCCGCGCCGCTCGAGCCGCGCGGGGGCGTCGGCGAGTTCGACCGACGCAGCGGGCGCTACACGCTGCATACGGGGATCCAGGCGCCGCACGGTCTCCGCACGCTGCTCGCCGAGCAGGTGTTCCGCGTGCCCCAGAGCGCGGTCCGAGTGGTGACGGGCGAAGTCGGGGGTAGCTTCGGGATGCGGAGCGGCATCTATCCGGAGATGGTGCTGGTGCTGTGGGCGGCCAAGCGCCTGGGGCGGCCGGTGAAGTGGACGTCTGATCGACGCGAAGGCTTCGTCACCGACGAGCACGGGCGCGACAACGTGACGAGCGTCGAGCTGGCCCTCGACGCGGGGGGCAAGTTCCTCGCCCTGCGCGTCGACCTCATGGTCAACATCGGCGCCTACCTGACCCCGCGGAGCGCGGGCCCCGCCACCAACAATGTCGGCGGCGTCGCCGGAGTCTACACCACGCCCGCCATCCACCTGACGAGCACCGGCGTCTACTCGAACACGACGCCCACGGGCCCCTACCGCGGCGCCGGGCGCCCGGAGGCGACGTATGCCATCGAGCGGGTGATCGACGTCGCCGCGCGCGAGCTGGGGATCGACCCCATCGAGCTGCGCCGCCGGAATCTCATTCCGGCATCATCCATGCCGTTCAAGACGGGCCTGGTGTTCACCTACGACTGCGGCGACTTTGCGCGCGTCATGGACATGGCCCTCGCCCTCGCCGATCACGCGG
>WNFA01001687.1_pt1 | contig 28401 bp, 35 predicted proteins | sample 5400481 | NCBI WGS metagenome assembly WNFA01 (sample SAMN13153340, study PRJNA577476) | soil metagenome | isolation source: 120 cm saprolite under Douglas fir tree site 2 hole 1 replicate 2 | place: USA:California | collected 2015-04-18 | reverse complement strand
TGATGGGACACGCCTCGCAATCCATGCCCGGTACCGACAGCTCGATGCGCGCGGTGTCGGCCGCCGCCACCGGCGCGGCGAGCACGAGAACGATGAGTAGTGTTGCGAATCTCATAGGATCTCCTTTTAGTAGAAAAGCGACGCGTACCATGGAAATGTCAGAAGCGGAACGACGAGGATCAGCATGACCCAGAAAATCGTCCGTTGGCGCTTGCGCACGCGGGGGTCTGCGCAGATCTCGCCGGCCTTGCAAGCCTCCTGCGTCTGGTAGAGCTTCCAGTAGGCTGCACCGAAAAGCGCAAGCGTGGCGAGGATGAAAACAGGGCGAATGGGGTCGAGCGTCGTGAGCGAAGACACCCAGGCGCCACCTATCCCGAGCGAAACGAGCACGAGGGGGCCGACGCAGCAAAGCGATGCGCCGATGGCCGCGAGCGCGCCGCCGATGAGGGTTCCGCCGGCGCTCAGCTTGAGCTTCATGGGAACTCCGGTTTCGAGTTACGCTCGCAGTCTAGGTACGTACTTAAGTACGGAGTCAAGCCATGACCGAAGCCGGCTACACCATCGGACAGGTCGCCCGGGCTGCGGGCGTTAACGTGGAAACGGTGCGTTTCTACCATCGCAAGGGGTTGCTGCCGCTTCCCGGTCGTGCCTACGGGGCGGTCCGTCGCTACGGCGACGAAAGTCTCGCCCGGCTACGTTTCATACGGCGGGCGCAACGCCTCGGTTTCGCGCTGGATGAAGTGTCCGCGCTGCTTCAACTCAACGACGGCCGGAGCTGCTCCGCGGCCCGCGAGCTCGCCGAGCGCAAACTCGCTGTGGTCGAAGACCGTCTCAAGGACCTCTTCGCGCTTCGCAAGCAGCTCGCGAGCCTAGTGCGCAGATGCCGCACAGAACGGGCAAGATTCACTGTCCTTTGATCGATGCACTGAACGAAAATTGATATTTCGAGCCGAGGTCTTCCGCACCGCGGAGATTCTGCCGGGGCGTGCTGGTTCCCGGCGGTTCGACTTGTAGTAGACTTGCGCCCCATGTTGCCTATAACGTCGGCCGTGCCGAACCACACTCTGCGTCACTTGTTTCTTGCCGCCGCGCTGGTCTTTGCACAGCAGGCGGCACAGCTGCACGCGCTGTCGCATTTGAACCGCAACGCGGTCATGGCGGAGCGCGGCGGAAAATGCATCCCGCCGGTCAACCATCCCGCCGAGCAGTGCATCGCGTATCACGCGGTCGACAGCGTACTGGCGCCTCTTGCGCCCGCGATCGATTCGCCCCGGGTCGCGTTGCCGGCGATAACGTCGGTCGCTCTTCCACTCCCGTTCGCTCCGCGGATCGAATTCGATTCGCGCGCGCCCCCCGTCCTCTTCTAGTTCGGTCGCTCGGTAACCCGCTTCGCTTTCGCGAAGCGAACGTGTTCGCGAACGCTCTCCTGGCGCATCCGCGATCTCATGAACCTGGAGGACGACATGTACAGGAAAACAACCATGGTGCTCGCCATCGCGGCGGGGCTCTGCCTGCCTTATGCCACGAGGGCGCAGACTCAAGACGAGCTGAGGACTTTGCGCGAGCAGGTCAGGCAACTCGACCGGCGCGTAACGGACGCTGAGCAGGCGGCGATCCAGGCCTCCAGCCGTCCCGCCAGTGAAAGCGCGATGAACCCCGCCGTTTCTGTGATTCTGAACGGTATCTACTCGAATCTTTCCCAGGATCCGAACGCGTTCCGGATAAACGGCTTTACGCCCACGCTCGGGGATGTCGGGCCGGGCGTTCGGGGCTTTAGCCTGGGCGAATCGGAGCTCGCCCTTGCGGCAAACATCGATCATCACTTTCGCGGGACGCTGATCGCGTCGATATCGCCCGAAGACAGCATCGGCGTGGAGGAGGGTTACATCCAGACCCTTTCCCTGTCGTATGGATTCACCGTCAAAGCCGGGCGGTTCTTCTCGGGCGTGGGTTACCAGAACCAGATTCACGCGCACGCCTGGGACTTCACCGACGCGCCGCTTGCCAACAAGGTGTTTCTCGGCAACCAGCTGAACGAGGACGGCATCCAGCTCAAATGGGTGGCTCCGACAGATCTCTATTTCGACGTAGGCGTCGAGGCCGGCCGTGGGCGGCAGTTTCCCGCGGGCCCGGCGGGCGGACGCAACAAGAACGGCGTCGGCTCGGGCAACGTGTTCGCGCACGTCGGCGGGGACTTGGGGACGGGCACCGCCTGGCAGACCGGAGTCTCGTACCTGAGCACCTCGCCCCAGGATCGCACCTTTGACGATCCAACCGGGACAGCCAACAGCTTCACCGGCCAAAGCCGTCTTTGGGTGTTGGACGGAATCCTGAAATGGGCGCCGAACTACAACCCGACTTACACCAACTTCAAGCTGCAGGGCGAATACTTCCGACGCAAGGAGGATGGTGATCTCACCTCCGGTACGGCGGCGCAGACGGGCGGGTTCGCGTCCGTGCAATCGGGCTGGTATCTCCAAGGCGTCTATCAGTTCGTCCCGATGTGGCGGGTCGGCTATCGATATGACAGGCTGAACTCAGGCACCGCCAGCTTCTCGGCTCCGCTCAACGCGGCGGATTTCCCGATCCTAGCCCCCTACAACCCGACCAAGCACACGGTGATGGTCGATTGGAGTCCGAGCGAGTTCAGTCGGATCCGCCTGCAGGCCGCGAGCGACAAATCGCGCAGCGACGTGACCGACCATCAGGTCTTTCTCCAATACATCGTGAGCCTGGGTGCGCACGGCGCCCACAAATTCTAAGGTGACGAACATGAAAACGACTCTGAGATTTGTTGTTGCATTGAGTTCGCTCTTCATTGCACTGCCGGCGACGGGGGCGCTCAACGTTTTTGCCTGCGAGCCCGAATGGGGCGCGCTCGCGCAGGAGCTGGGGGGAGACAAGGTGTCGGTGTATTCGGCGACGACCGCGCTGCAGGATCCGCACCGGGTCGAGGCGCGTCCCAGTCTCATCGCCCGCATCCGTTCCGCGGATCTGCTGGTCTGTTCCGGCTCGGAGCTGGAGATCGGATGGATTCCACTTTTGCTCACGCAAAGCGGAAACCCCAGGATCCAACTCGGCAGTCCGGGCTACTTCGAGGCGTCGCAACACGTCGTCAGGCTGGAAATCCCGAAAGTCATAGACCGCGCGCTCGGGGACATCCATCCAGGTGGCAATCCGCACGTCCACACCGATCCGCGCAATATCACGAGGATCGCGCCGGTACTCATGGAACGCATGGCGCAGATCGACCCCGCGAATGCCGATAGCTACCGCTCACGCGGCAAATCGTTCCTCGAGCGCTGGCAGACAGCGATCGCGCGCTGGGAGCAGCAGGCGGCGCCGCTCAAGGGCGTGCCGATTGTTGTGTACCATAAGGACTTCTCGTATTTCATCAATTGGACGGGAATGCGCGAAGCGGGGAGTCTCGAGCCGAAACCCGGCCTGCCCCCCACTCCGGCGCATCTCGCCGAGCTAGTGGATAGAATGAAGATCCAGCCCGCCAAAGTCATCGTGTATTCGCCGTACAACAGTCCTCAGGCTGCGGAATTTCTCTCGAGTAGAACCAGCATCCCTGCGGTGATGGTGCCGTTCACGGTCGGCGGAACGGACAAGGCGAAAGATCTGTTCGGATTGTTCGACGACACCATCGGCCGGCTGCTCGGCGTCGTCAAATGACGCTCGACGCGGCGAGCCTCGGCATCCTGTGGCCCGCGTTCGTCGCGGGTCTGCTGGTCACCGCCACCCACGTCCCGCTCGGGATGCAGGTGCTCGAGCGCGGCATCGTTTTCATCGATCTCGCGGTGGCGCAGATCGCGGGAGTCGGCGTCATCCTCGCCGACTATCTTGGCTGGGAGCCCACGGGTGCCGCGGTGCAGGTTGCCGCGCTTTCCGCGGCGATTGCAGGTGCCGTGCTCTTGACCTGGACCGAACGACGCTGGCCGGAGGTTCAAGAAGCAGTCATCGGCGTGGTATTTGTCCTCGGCTCGAGTGTGGCGATCTTGCTGCTGGCCGGAAATCCGCGCGGTGGCGAGCACCTCAAGGAACTGCTGGTTGGCCAGATCCTGTGGGTGAACCCCGTGCGGCTTCCGCTGGTTGCCCTGATAACCGCGGTGATACTCGCGCTCTGGTTTGGTCTGGGGGCGCGGCTGGGCCGAATCGGCTTCTACCTGTTGTTCGCATGCGCGGTGACTATGTCGCTGCAACTGGTCGGGCTGTACCTGGTCTTCATCACGCTGGTGGTGCCGGCCCTTGCGACCTATTTTCAAAGGCACCGACGCTATCTCAAGGCCTACTCCGTTGGCGTGCTCGGCTACGCAGCCGGTCTGCTCGCGTCGCTGTGGCTCGACCTTCCCTCCGGTGCGATGATCGTATGCACCATGGTTGCCGCCGGAGCACTGGTGGCTTTCGTCGGGCGCCGGGCGCCGGCTTCCTGACCAGGCAGGTTTCATCGCGGGGTTCCCGCGTTGCGCGGTATCGAGCAAAGTGATACAACGAAGCGCTCATTGGCATCGCCAGACAGACTCTCCGGGAGGCGGGTAGTTCTTCGTGTTCTTTTCACTATTCGGCAGGAAGGGCGCACCGAAGAAGACCGAAAGTAAAAACAAGGCGCCGATCACCCGGCAACCGGCGGGGCCTTCGCCGCCGACGTCCGCGGCGCCGGTCGCGAGCCCGGAAGCAGGCGAGGACTCGCTCGATTTCAGCGCTTACGTCCCTCCGCCTCAATCGGCACCCCTTCAGGACTCGCCGCCTCCGGCGCCGCAATCGTTTCCGCAAGAGACCGCGGCCGCTCCCTCGACGCCCCCTCTGGACGTGTCAGCTCTGGCTGCATCCCTCGCCGGCCAGCCGGGTCCCGCCCCGAGCGCGTCCCCGGCTGCAAACGACGTCGTGCCGATCATCGAGGAAACGGCGATCCTGTTCGCGAACGGAGAGGTCGAGCTGGCGCTGGCCAGGCTTTCAAAGTCGGTACGCGAAGCGGACCTCGGGGATTCCGCGCTGCAGGCCTGGCTGATGCTTTTCGACCTGCTGCAGCATCAGGACAAGTGGGTGGAGTTCGAGGCGCTCGCCCTGGAATTCGTGGTGAAATTCGAGCGCTCCCCGCCCGCGTGGCTCGACATCGGCGAGCGTAAGGATCCCGCGCTCGCCACGGGGGGCATCGGCTATTTTGCGCTGAGCGGCATGCTGACCGGCGCGAGCGCTCCCGAGCTGGAAAAACTGCGGAACACGCCCGGCCAGGCCGTGCGCATTGAGTGCGGCAGACTGCTGGGCCTCGACGGGCCAGGCTGCAGACTTCTCCGCGAGGCTCTCCTGTCCGTCCATGATGCGGGAAAGGAAGTGATGCTTACCGGAGAATCCCGGCTCCTCGCGTTTCTCGAGCGGTTCTGCCAGGCGGGAAAGATCGAAACCGACGCCGCGGCTTGGGCGCTGTTGCTCGACGTATACAAAACGCTGGATCTCAAAGACAAGTTCGAGGAAGCCGCAGTCAACTATGCGGTCACCTTCGAGGTTTCGCCGCCTTCCTGGGAGTCTCGACCGGGAACGCAGGCGAGGGGTTCCGCGGTACTCCGGCCGGCTGAGGCCGCGGATCAGGCCCTGATTCTCTCGGGGGAACTGAGCGGAGCGAGCGAAACCCTGGCCAAACAGTTGCAAGACTGGGCCGGTGCGAACAAGATGCTGGTCATCGACATGTCGCGAGCGACGCGCGTTGATCCTGCCACAGCCGGCCTGATGCTGAAGGTGCTATCGGCGCTCCAAGAGCGCGGGACCACGATTCAGATTCGCGGCGCGAGCGAGCTGATCCGCGCGCTGTTCGGTTTGACGGGTCTGGACAAGGTCGCCCGAATTATTCCGCGCAAGTAGCTTGATCGACGGCGCCCCGGCCCCATCTTCGTCCAAACCCGGACATGGAACAATTCCACGGAACCACCATTATGTCTGCCCGCCGCGATGGGAAAGTCGCCTTGGGTGGAGACGGCCAGGTCACGCTCGGCAACGTCGTGGTGAAAGCGAGCGCGCGCAAGGTGCGGCGCCTGTATCACGACCGCATCCTCGCCGGCTTCGCCGGCGGGACCGCCGACGCGTTTACGCTGTTCGAGCGGTTCGAGGCGAAGCTCGACAAGCACCAGGGAAACCTGCTTCGCTCGGCCGTGGAGCTCGCCAAGGACTGGCGCACCGACCGGGTCCTGCGGCGCCTGGAGGCGATGCTCGCGGTGGCCGACCACGAATCCTCGCTGATCATCACCGGCTTGGGTGACGTCATCGAGCCGGAGTTGGGATTGATCGCAATCGGCTCGGGAGGCCCTTACGCGCAGGCGGCGGCGCGCGCGCTCCTCGAAAACACCCAGCTCGACGCGGAGACCGTCGTTCGCAAGGCTCTCTCGATCGCGGCCGACCTGTGCATCTACACTAACCAGCAAATCGTCGTCGAAACTCTGGACTAGAGCGACAGGGGCGCGGGGCCTGGCAGAATCCCCGACTTCCGCCCCGCCGGCCTCCCTACCCCATGTCTTCCATGACTCCCCAGGAAATCGTCCACGAGCTGGACAAGCACATCGTCGGCCAGACTCGCGCAAAGCGCGCCGTGGCGATCGCCCTCAGAAATCGCTGGCGAAGGCAGCAGGTGGCCGAGCCCCTGCGGGAGGAGATCACGCCGAAGAACATCCTTATGATCGGCCCGACTGGTGTCGGCAAGACCGAGATCGCGCGGCGTCTCGCGCGGCTCGCGGATGCGCCTTTCATCAAGGTCGAAGCGACCAAGTTCACCGAGGTCGGCTACGTCGGTCGCGACGTCGATACGATCGTCCGCGACCTCGTCGAAATCGCGATCAAGGACACTCGCGAAACCGCGACGAAAAAAGTGCGCCGCCGGGCCGAGGATTCGGCCGAGGAGCGCGTGCTCGACGTCCTGCTGCCGGCGGCCCGCCGGCCGAGCGCCTTCGTGGCGGACGGCGCCGAGCCCCCCGCGCAAGCCGTCGGCGAAGAGGAATCGGCGACGCGGCAGAAGTTCCGCAAAAAACTGCGCGAAGGCGAGCTCGACGACCGCGAGGTCGAAATCGAAGTGTCTGCACCCCAGGCGCACATGGAGATATTCGCCCCGCCCGGAATGGAGGAGCTGACGCAACAGATCCAGGGCATGTTTCAGAATCTCGGCGGCGGGAGGAGAAAATTGCGCCGGATGAAGATCCGCGAGGCGATGAGGATGCTGACCGACGAGGAAGCGGCGCGCCTGGTGAACGACGAGGACCTGCGCGCCAAGGCGCTCGCCAATGTCGAGCAGAACGGCATCGTGTTTCTCGACGAGATCGACAAGATCACGAGCCGCAGCGAAACGATCGGCGCGGATGTTTCGCGCCAGGGCGTGCAGCGCGACCTGTTGCCGCTCGTCGAAGGCACCACCGTTTCCACCAAGTACGGGATGGTGAAGACCGACCATATTCTCTTTATTGCAAGCGGCGCCTTTCATTTTTCCAAACCTTCGGACCTGATTCCCGAGCTCCAGGGGCGCTTCCCCATCCGCGTCGAGCTCGACTCGCTGTCTGTGGAGGATTTCGAGAGAATCCTCACGGCGACCGACGCGTGCCTCACCCGGCAGTACCAGGCCCTGCTTGCGACGGAGGAAGTCGAAGTCACGTTTCTGCCTGACGGGATCCGGCGTCTCGCCGAGATCGCCTGGTCGGTGAACGAGAAGACCGAGAATATCGGCGCCCGGCGTTTGTATACGGTGATGGAGAAGCTGCTGGAGGAGATTTCGTTCGAGGCGGGAAAACGCGGGAAGGAGAGCTTCAGGATCGATGCCGCTTTCGTCGATGCGAAGCTCAAGGAACTGGCGCAGAGCGAGGACCTCGCTCGCTACGTGCTGTGACGGTTTGAAGATGCGGATGACAAAGGCGCTTCTCGGGTGGGTATTGCTTGCCGCCGCAGCGGCCGCGCATGCACAGGTCGAGGCCCGGGCGGCGTGGGTGCGCGGGACGGTGCAAGGCCAGACGACGGCCGGGGCCTACATGGAGCTCACGAGCGGGCAGCGCGCAAGCCTCCTCGGTGCGGAAAGCCCGGCCGCGCGCAGCGCCGAGATCCACGGGATGAAGATGGAAGGCAACGTGATGCGGATGCGCGCCGTGCCGCGGCTGGAGCTTCCGCCCGGCAAGACCGTCGAGCTGAAGCCGGGCGGCTATCACATGATGCTGGTGGACCTGAAACGGCCGCTGAAAAAGGGGGACCTCGTGCCCATCCGGCTCAAGGTCGAGCTGAGCGACAAGACGGTCAAGACGATTCAGGTCATGGCCGAAGTACGGGAACTCGCCGCGGCCGGCGATCACTAGGGCTCGAGGCGCCGCCTAGCGGCTCTGATCGGCTTCGACCGACTCCTTGAGACAGCGGGGGCAGTAGCAGCCTAGGCCGCGGGTCGGAGCGGACAGGGCGGGAAATTCCCCGCACCAGCAATGCTCCCGACCCGCCCGGGCACCGCATTCGAACGCGTCCCCGCAGCGCGCGCACCGGCTGACCTGCAGTGCCTCCTTGGAGCGGGAGCCGGGCCTCACGGTGGCGCCCAATCTAGCGGCTTGGCGCAGGCATCGCAAGCGCGCTTGAAATCGCCGGCACGTCCCCCATATTTGCGCAAGGCGGGCTCTTGCCCGGACTGAACAGAAGGAGAGAATCATGGCAAACATTACTCGTTATGACCCGTTTGGCGATCTGGTCGACGACATTTTCAGGGGTTTTGTCGTAGGGCCGGTCGGTTTTGAAGCGGCCAGTCCCGTACGCCGCATGAAGGTCGATGTAGCCGAGCAGAACGGCGAATACAAGGTGGTCGCCGAACTGCCCGGAGTCAAGAAGGAAGACATCAAGGTCAACATCGAAGGCGACCAAGTGTCGATCACGGCCGAGTCGCGCGCCGAGCGCGACGAAAAAGACGGCGAACGCGTGCTGCACAGCGAACGCTACTTCGGCAAGGTCTCGCGCGCTTTCCGGCTGAGCCAGGAAATCGACGAAGCGCGCGCCAGCGCGAAGTACGCCGACGGCGTGCTCGAGCTGACGCTCCCGAAGAAGGCGACGGCCGCCGCGAAGCAGCTCACGATCCAGTAAAGGTTAAATCCGGACGGCCGCAGGCCGCCGGTTTGACTCCGCGGGTTGGAACGGACGTTTCCACGCCGTTCAACCCGCGGGAAGCATGATAGAAAAAGGCGGCCGCTAGGCCGCCTTTTCTTTTCTTTTTTCCCGCGCTCGAAGGTACAATCGGCGCTCAAGATGCGCATGTCGATGAGCAACGCCGCCCTGACTCCGGCCCACAAGGCCAATGTCCTCGCCGAAGCGCTGCCTTACATCAAGCGGTTCCATGGCAAGACCATCGTCGTCAAGTACGGCGGCAACGCAATGACCGAGGAGCTGCTCAAGCGCAGCTTCGCCCACGATGTGGTGCTGCTGAAGCTTGTCGGCATGAACCCGGTGATCGTCCACGGCGGCGGACCGCAGATCGACGAGCAGCTCGCGCGGATGGGCAAGAAAGGCGAATTCGTCCAGGGCATGCGGGTCACCGATGCCGAGACCATGGACGTGGTCGAGATGGTGCTGGGCGGCCAGGTCAACAAGGAAGTGGTGACGCTCATCAACCAGGCCGGCGGCAAGGCGGTCGGGCTCACGGGTCAGGACGGGGCCTTCGTTCACGCGAAAAAGATGCTGCTGTTCGACAAGAACAACGGCGGCGGAAAGATCGACATCGGCCAGGTCGGCGAAATCGCCTCGATCGACCCGAAAGTGATCTGGGCGCTCGAGGAGGGCGGATTCATCCCGGTCGTCGCGCCCATCGGCGTGGGTGCGGACGGGCAGTCCTACAACATCAACGCCGACCTCGTTGCCGGGAAACTCGCAGAAGTGCTGAAGGCCGAAAAGCTCGTCGTGCTCACCAACACCCCGGGCGTGCTCGACAAGAACAACAAGCTGCTCACCGGTCTGACCCCCAAGAAAATCGACACCCTGGTGGCCGACGGGACGCTCTCGGGCGGCATGCTGCCCAAGATCAGCTCGGCGTTGGATGCAGCGAGAAACGGCGTCAAGAGCGTGCACATCATAGACGGCCGCGTCGAGCATGCGTTGCTGCTGGAAATTCTTACCGATGAGGGCGTGGGGACGCTGATTCGCTCGAAGTGACGGCTGCCGATAACTTGGAAAGTCGCCCCGGAAGCCGGTAGCGAGCACTTACCCGGAGTCATACAATGAGCGTCCCGCCGACCGTCTGAGAGGATGCCATGCCCGCTGCCAAACCCGGCGCCCGCCGCCTGCAGATCCTGCAAGTGCTGGCACGGATGCTCGAAAACCCGAAGGGGGAGAGAGTGACCACCGCGGCTCTGGCCAAGGAGCTGGACGTATCCGAAGCCGCGCTGTACCGGCACTTCGCGAGCAAAGCCCAGATGTTCGAAGGCCTGATCGAGTTTATCGAGCAGACCCTGTTCGGTCTGGTCAACAAGATCACAGCGGAGGAGGAGAACGGCCTGAAGCAGACCCAGGCAATCCTCTCCTCGCTGCTCAGCTTCGCCGAGAAGAATCCGGGCATGACGCGCGTACTGCTTGGCGACGCGCTGGTCAACGAGGACGAGCGGCTTCAGGTCCGAATCAACCAGCTGCACGATCGTTTCGAGGCGACGCTCAAGCAATGCCTGCGCGTGGCCGCGACGCAAGGACACGACGCGCCGCAGGGATCCCAGCTTCCGGCCGATCCCGGTCCTCAGGCCAACCTGATGCTTTGCTATGTGATCGGGCGCTGGCAGCTGTACGCCAAGAGCGGGTTCAAGCGACTGCCTTCGGAACTATGGGAGAAACAGTGGCCGCTGTTGCTGTGAGCTAAGCTATTACCCTCGCGCACACCGCGCAGGCCGGATCCTTGGCGAGTTTGACCGTTCGCCACTGCATCGCGAGCGCGTCCAGGATCAGCAGGCGCCCCTTCAGGGTCTCGCCGGCTCCCGCGAGGAGCTTGAGAGCCTCTGCCGCCTGGACCGTGCCGATGATCCCGGTGAGCGGCGCAAACACGCCCATGACCGCGCAGCGCACTTCCTCGAGTTCCGCGTTCTCCGGGAAGAGGCAGTGATAGCAGGGGCTGAGATCGTCCCTCAGGTCAAAAACGCTTACCTGGCCGTCGAAGCGCACCGCCGCACCTGAGACCAGCGGCTTGTGGTGCCGGACGCATGCGCGATTGACGGCGTGGCGCGTGGCGAAATTGTCCGAGCAGTCGAGAACGACGCTGCTCGAGGCGACTAGCGCATCGAGCCCCTCGCCCTGCAGGCGCTGCTGGAGGGGAACGACCTTCACTTCGGGGTTGATTTTCGCGAGACCCTCGCGCCCGGACGCAGCCTTGGGTCTTCCTATCGATTCGGTAGTGTGGAGGATCTGGCGCTGCAGGTTGGTAAGGTCCACCGCGTCGCCGTCTGCAAGAGTGATCGTCCCGACGCCTGCCGCCGCGAGATACAGGGCCGCGGGTGAACCGAGTCCTCCCGCGCCGATGACCAGGGCCGAAGCCGCGAGCAGTTTCTCCTGCCCCTCGACCCCGATCTCCGGAAGCAGAATGTGGCGCGAATACCGTAGAAGCTGATCGTCGTTCATGTAAGGGGAAAATCATCCGCGGGATGAACCGCGCTTCGCGTCGGTTCCATTCCGCGGAGATAAGGCGGCGCCCTCGGCGTCCGCCTTATCAGTTCTTGGCGGGCGCAGCCGGCGCGTTTTGCGCGGTCGCGAGCGGCATGCCCTTCAGGAACTTGAGCGCCTGCTGGAACTGGAAGTCCTTTTCCGAAGTGAACTCGAGCGGCGCCGCGGGCGGTTTCTCTTCGGCATCCGTCGACGGTTTTGCACTGGTCCGTTGCGCTTTCTCCGACTGAGCTTCATTCTCCTGGTCGTTGAGGAGATGCTTTTCCAGATCGGCTTCGCGCAAGCGCCCCGTGGTGGGCGCCGTGGGATCTTCGACGACGACGTCGGGCACTATGCCTTTGGCCTGGATCGAGCGACCGCTTGGGGTGTAGTAGCGGGCGGTGGTCAGCTTGATAGCGGTATTGTTGCCCAGCGGCAGGATCGTCTGCACCGAGCCCTTGCCGAATGTCGGCGTGCCCAGCACCGTCGCGCGCTTGTGGTCTTGCAGCGCTCCCGCGACGATTTCGGACGCGGAGGCCGACCCGCCATTGACCAGCACCACCATCGGCACGGTCTTCACCGCCGCCGGCAGGTTCTTCAGGTAATCCTCGCGGTTGCCCCGAAGATAGTCCTCCGGCGCGGCGACGAACTTGCGCTTGGCGTCTTCGGTGCGGCCGTCGGTCGACACCACCGCCGCCCCCCGCGGCAGGAACGCGGCGGAGATGGCCACCGCGCCGTTCAGGAGTCCGCCCGGGTCATTGCGCAAGTCCAGAATCAGGCCCTTGAGCGGCCCGTTCTTGTAGAGCCCCTCGATGTGCTTGACCAGATTTTCCCCGGTGTGCTCCTGGAACTGGGAGACGCGAACCCACCCGTATCCCGGTTCGATCAGCTTGGACTTCACGCTCTGCACGCGAATGATGTCGCGGGTGAGGGTGACCTCGAAGGGCCTCGGCTCGCCCTTCCTCAGGATGGTGAGCCGGATGTTCGTTTTCGGCTTGCCGCGCATGCGCTTGACCGCGTCGTTCAGGGTCATGCCCTTGACCGAGGTGTCGTCGATCTTGATGATGAAATCCCCGGGCTTCAGGCCGGCGCGAAATGCCGGCGTGTCCTCGATGGGAGACACGACCTTGACGAACCCTTCTTCCATTCCGACCTCGATGCCCAGGCCGCCGAATTGGCCCTGGGTACCCACCTGAAGCTCGCGGAAGGCGTCCTGGTCGAGATAAGCCGAGTGCGGATCGAGCCCGGTCAGCATGCCGCTGATCGCTTCCGTGATGAGCTTCTTGTCCTCCACCGGCTCGACGTAGCTCGACTTGATCGCGCCGAACACTTCGGCAAAGGCGCGCAGCTCGTCCACCGGCAGCGGGAACCGCGCCGCTTCGCGCTGAGCCACCGCGGAGAAATTCAGGCTGAGCAGGACTCCTGCCAGCACGCCGACCAGCACTAGGCTGGCTCGTCTGATCTGGATCATCATGATATTCGGTCCCGGGCCCGGCGCCGGCCGCTTGGCGTCGTTATCGGTCACTTCAAAGACACCCAACGCATGGGATCAAAGGCTTTTCCTTCGTGTCGAATTTCGAAGTATAGACCCGATTCCATGTTGCCGCCGCTCGCTCCGACAGTCGCGACCGCGTCGCCGGTGCGCACCGGCTCGCCGACCCGCTTGAGCACCGATTCGTTGTTGCCGTAGATGGTGAGATAGCCTTTGCCATGATCGATGATGAGCAGGTTTCCGAAGCCGCGCAGCCAGTCCGCGAACACGACCCGCCCCGAGCCGACGGCGCGCACTTCCTGGCCCGAAGGCGAGCGAATGAACAGACCCTTCCACGAAGGCCCGCCACTGGGACGTTGGGCACCGAAGCGGTTCGCAAGTTCACCCCTGATCGGCAGCCGCAGTCCGCGCTTGAGCCCGGACAAGGACCCTTCCGCGCCGCCGGGCTCGGGGACTCTCTCGTTGCGGAGAAGCGGCGTGGCCGCGATCACTTTGCCGAGTTCCTCGACGAGCCGCGACAGGCGAGATTCGTCGTGTTCAAGTTGCTGCACCTCGCGGCGCTGCGCGCTCAGCTGGCTGGAAACGCGCGCAAGCACTTTGCGGTGCTCCCCCTGCTGCTTGACGAGCCCGGCGCGCTCCGTGCGCCGCGCCGATTCGATGGCGGCGATCTCGGCGTTCCTTTCCCGGGTGCCGTTCTCGAGCTCTCTCAGGCGCGCGAGGCTGGAGCGCAGCTCTCCGATGAACTGCGCCTGAGCTCGGGAGACATAGCCGTAGTAATGCAGCTCGCGCGCGATGCGGCCGGGGTCCTCGCCGGAGAATAGAAGCTTCAGCGCGCTTTGCTCCCCGTTGAGATAACGCAGGGTGAGCAGCCTCCCGAGGCTTTCCCTGCGCGAGGCTATTTCCGTCTCGAGCGCCTGGCTCCGCCGCAGCAATGTCTTGAGCTCTTCCTGCGCCGCCGCGCGTCTGCCCGCCAAAGAGCGAAGCGCGCGGCCCGCTTCGGAGATCGCGCGCTCGGAGTCCCGCAGCTGGTCGCGCGCCTCCGTGCGGCTTTCTTCGGCCTCCGCGATTTTCGCGCGCAGCCCTTCTATGCGCGTCCGGAGGGCATCGAGCTTTTCCGCTTCGCCCTGGGCGAAAGCCAGGACGGGCACAAGGAGAAGCGCCGCTCCGATGCGGATCAATTTCTCCCCTTGGCCTGGTCGGCAACCGCCCGGGCCCGCGCTTCCGCCTCGGCTGGATCCCCAAGATAGTAGTGCCGTATCGGCCGCAATCCCGAGTCCAGCTCGTAGACCAGCGGGATCCCCGTGGGGATGTTCACGTCCACGATTTCGGTGTCGCTCACGCCGTCGAGGTACTTGACCAGGGCGCGGAGGCTATTGCCGTGGGCGACGATAGCGACTTGGCGGCCCCGAAGGACCTCGGGCGCAATCGTGGCGCTCCAGTACGGCAGGAATCGCGCGACAGTGTCTTTTAAGCACTCGGTGAGCGGCAGCTCGGATTCGGCAAGGCCGGCGTAGCGCGGGTCTCCTCTCGGGTGGCGGGGATCGCCGCGCCCGAGGGGAGGAGGCGGCACGTCATAGCTGCGCCGCCAGAGAAGCACCTGCTCCTCGCCGAACTTCGCGGCCATTTCGGCCTTGTTCAGCCCCTGCAGGGCGCCGTAATGGCGCTCGTTCAGGCGCCAGGAATGGTGCACCGGGATCCACATCAGGTCCATCCTCTCCAGCGCAAGCCAGAGCGTCTTGATGGCGCGTTTCAACACCGAAGTGTACGCACAATCGAAGAGGAAGCCGGCCTCCTTCAGCAGGTCCCCGGCGCGTTTCGCTTCCTCCACGCCGCGCCGGGTGAGGTCGACGTCGGTCCAGCCGGTGAAGCGGTTTTCCATGTTCCAGACCGATTCACCGTGGCGCAACAGAACGACTTTATGCATGGGAGCCTCTCGCGCGGCGCTTGTTCGCGCCGCAAGAAAGCATTTTATAATGAGCCTCTATGGAAATTCGAGGACAGAGCGCCCAGCGCCAGCCCCGGGACATTTTCGAGCTGATCGGCCGCAAGGAGCAGATCGAGCGGATGGCCCGCGCAATGCGGGCCATTGCGCATCCGCTCCGGCTGAAGATCCTGTGCGTTCTGGGCGAACACGAGTTGAGCGTGCAGGATATCGTCGAGGCGGTCGGGACTTCGCAGAGCAACGTCTCGCAACATCTGGCGATCCTCCGTGAAAAACGCATCCTCAGTCCCAGAAAGAATGCCAATCACGTGTATTATTCCGTGAGCGACCAGCGTACGCTGCATCTTATCGCTACCATGCGCGAAGTGCTGTGCGGCGGCCCGCCGAGATCGTGACATGGCAGAAGTCAACATCCTGAAATTCGTCACCGACAACATATTTCTCGTCGGGGTGGCGTTCGTAAGCGGCGCGATGCTCGTTTGGCCGGCGGTGCGCCGCGGGGTGGCCGGCGCCACGATTTCGACCCTTCAGGCGACCTTGCTGATCAACCAGCAGAACGCACTCGTGCTGGATGTGCGTGAAGCGGCGGAGTACGAAAAAGGGCACATGCTGAACGCGCGCAACATCCCCCTCGGGGAGCTCGAGGCGCGCGCCGTGGAAATCGACAAGTACAAGGCGAAGCCGGTGATCGTCGTGTGCGACAACGGTAACCGCTCGGGCAGGGCCGCGACGGCGCTGCGCAAGCGGGGTTTCGAGCAGGTATTCACGCTGGGCGGCGGCGTCGGCGCCTGGCGGCAAGCGGGGCTGCCACTGGAAAAGTAGATGGAGAAGATTCGAATGTACTCGACCGCCGTGTGCCCTTTCTGCCTGCGTGCCGAGAGGCTCCTGAATTCAAAAGGCGTCACCGATATCGAGAAGATCCGCGTCGATCTCGATCCGCGCCAGCGCGAGGAAATGATCAATAAGACCGGCCGGCGCACGGTGCCGCAAATTTACATCGGCGATAGGCACGTGGGCGGATTCGAGGAACTCGCGGCGCTCGAACATGCCGGAAAGCTCGACTCGTTGCTCGCGGCCTAGCCTCCGCGCGCCCTTTCAATTCTATCGGAGTCCCGATGAGCGATGCGCAGCAGCCGACGTTCGGCATCGAGAAAATCTACGTGAAGGATCTGTCCCTCGAAGTACCCGGCGGGCCGCAGACGTTCATGCAGTCCGAGCAACCGCAGCTCGAAGTTCAGATCACGCAGCAGTCGCAGCGCGTGAACGAGCTCCTGTTCGAGGTGACTTTGGTCATCACGGTGAGCGCAAAACACGGCGACAAGACCCTGTTCCTGGTGGAAGCCTCGCAGGCGGGCGTGTTCCAGATCCGCAACGTTCCCGATGCGGATCTCGCCCCGGTGCTCGGGATAGTCTGCCCGAACGTATTGTTTCCCTACGCGCGCGAGACCGTTTCCGATATCGTCAGCCGCGCGGGTTTTCCTCCGGTGCTGCTGGCACCCGTGAATTTCGAGGCGCTCTATCAGCAGCGCGCCGCCGCCCCGTCGCAGCCGAGCGGGGCGCGCATCGAGATAGCCCACTGATGCGCAGTCTCGCGGTCTCGGTTCTGCTCGCGCTCGCGTTGCCGGCCGCGGCGGGCGAGTTTCGCTCGATCGCGGAAAACGGGACGCCGATGTACGATGCGCCTTCGGTTCGCGCCAAGAAACTTTTCGTCGCAAGCCGTTACTATCCGGTCGAAGTCGTGATCAACATCGACAGCTGGGTCAAAGTCCGCGATCAGGCGGGAGACCTCGCCTGGGTGGAAAAGAAGACGCTCTCGGACAAGCGCACGGTGATCGTGACCGCAGCTGTCGCGGATGCAAGGCAGGCTGCGAGCGACCAGGCGGCGCTGGTGTTCCAGGCGCAGCAGGGCGTGGCCCTCGATGTCGCGGAACCGCCGGCGGGCGGCTGGATCAGGGTGCGGCATGCCGACGGCCAGAGCGGCTACGTCAAAATCAATCAGGTCTGGGGCGTCTAGCTGGACATCGCGATTCTCGGCGCAGGAGCGTGGGGTACGGCGCTGGCGGTTTCGCTCTCCGGAAAGCACCGCGTCAGGCTCTGGGCGCGCGATGCGGCGCTGGCAACCGCCGCCGGGTCGAGTCGGCGCAATCCCCGTTATCTCCCCGAAGTTTCGATCCCGGCTTCGGTCGCGGTGACCGGCGACCTTCCCTCCGCAATGGCCGGATGCGACGCGGCCCTGATCGCCACGCCGAGTTCCGAGCTGCGCGAGGTGCTGGGGCGCATGCGCGCGTCACGGTTCGAGCAGCCCGTCATCTGGGCGTGCAAGGGATTCGAGCGGGCAAGCGGCAAGCTGCCGCACCAGGTCGCGGCCGAGGTGCTCGGAAAACGCGCCGCGTGCGGGGCCTTGTCCGGGCCGAGTTTCGCGCTGGAAGTGGCTCAGGGCCGCCCTACTGCGCTTACGCTCGCGGCGGGGGACGCCGGGTTCGCGAGGCGCTGGGCGCGCGAACTGCACCAGCCCACGCTCAGGGTGTATTTCAGCACCGACCTCGCGGGCGTCGAAATCAGCGGGGCCGTGAAAAACGTCATGGCGATCGCCGCCGGCATCAGCGATGGGCTCGGCCTCGGCTTGAACGCGCGTGCCGCGCTGATCACGCGGGGCCTTGCCGAGCTCACGCGTCTCGGCGTCGCGCTCGACGGGCGGCCCGAAACATTCATGGGGCTCGCGGGAGCGGGAGACCTAATCCTGACCTGTACGGGCGAGCTGTCGCGCAACCGGCGCGTCGGGCTGCTCCTCGCCGCGGTCGAGGCGCTTGCCGCCGAAAAGCGGGTCGACATGCCGATCACCCGCGCGGTTTGCGCGGTGCTGTTCCGCGGCACTCCGCCGCGCGATGCCGTGCAGGAATTGCTCGCGCGGGATCCGAGGGAGGAAGCCTAGGGCGCTGAGAAGCTCATCGCTGGGAACCCGGCGGTTCGGAAGAGCCAAATAAAAAAACCGCAACCGTCACGGCAACGCCGACGCCGACGCCAAAACCCGCCCCGACAACAACGCCGATGCCAATGTGAGCCACCGCTGCACCGACAACGGCACCCAGTACGACGCCGACGAATACGCTCAACGGCAAGGCAGCTATGCCCCAGCGTGAAATCTTTGTTCCTTGGCTTCGGTTTTTTCCACTGACAGTCATAACGAGCAGGCTACGCCCAAGCTTCTGTTCCATCAAGCCGGCCTCCGTGGAACCATGTCCGAACATCGGTACGTGCCCGCTCGGCGATTGCGTGATCAGCGAAGGACCGTGCGCGCAATCACGAGGTTCTCGACCCTCGCCGCGCCTGCGCGCTTGAGCGCCCGTGCGAGCTCGTTCAGGGTCGCGCCGGTCGTCATGACGTCGTCCAGCACGGCGACCCTCGCTCCCGAGAGATCGAGCTTGCACAGGAACGCGCCGCGCACGTTCTTCGCGCGCTCCTCGTAAGGAAGTTCGGTCTGCGGCGGTGTGTGCTTCACGCGCAGCACGCCGCGGGGCTCGATCGGGGTGCCCAGGTACCGCGCGAGGCCGCGGGCGATCTCGAGAGCCTGGTTGAATCCGCGCACGGCGAGGCGCTTGGGATGCAGCGGCATCGGCACGATCAGATCGACCTCGGGCATCGGCCCGGACGCGAGGCTGCGCGCGAAGAATCCGGCGAGGGCAAGCCGGGCGCGATACTTGAGCGCCTGCACCAGCCCGTCGCACGGAAATTCGTAGCGCCACAACGCGAGCGTTGCGTCGAAGTGCGGGGTGTGGTTGAGGCAGCTCCCGCACAGCGCGCCGGCGGGGCTGGGAAGCGCGCAGCGCGGGCAAGATTCGGGAAGCGCGGGCAATTCGGCGATGCAGGCCGGGCACAGCAGCTCCGGAGCGGTTTCCGCCCCGCAGAGCAGGCAGTCTTCACCGGCCCAGGCTTGGACGTTTCTTACGCAGGTGTTGAGTAGAGTGGACATCATTATTTGACAACTTTTCGGCTTACCCCGATGATCGTTCCGTGCAGATAGGCCACACGATTTCCCATAACGGACAAGCCGGCACCGCGGTTCACGGCGGTCGCACGGACGGTTGGACTCGCGAAGCCGTCGAGGCGCTCTTCGAGCTCCCTTTCAACGATCTTCTGCATCGCGCCCAGAGCGTGCATCGCTCGCACTTCGACGCCAACGCGGTGCAGCTGTCCACGCTGCTCTCGATCAAGACTGGGCCCTGAAGATTGCGCCTACTGTCCCCAATCGGCGCGCTACCGCACCGGGGTCGAAAACGAGCCGCTCGTTCCGCTCGAGACGGTGCTCGCAGCGGCACGTGCGGCGAAGCAGAACGGGGCCACGCGTTTTTGCATGGGTGCCGCCTGGCGGGGCCCCAAGCAGAAAGATATCGAACAGGTGGTGGAGAGGGTGCGCGCGGTCAAGGGGCTGGGCCTCGAGACCTGCGCGACGCTCGGCCTCTTGCGCGAAGGCCAGGCGGAGCAGCTCAAGGCGGCGGGTCTGGACTACTACAACCACAACCTCGATACGGCCCCCGAGTTCTACGGCGAGATCATCACCACGCGCACTTACGGCGACCGGCTCGATACGCTCGAGCGGGTGCGCCGCGCCGGAATCAAGGTGTGCTGCGGGGGAATCGTGGGCATGGGCGAGTCGCGCGCGCAGCGCGCGGGCCTTATCGCCGTGCTAGCTGGTCTCGACCCGCAGCCCGAATCGGTCCCGATCAACGATCTCGTTCACGTGGAAGGCACTCCGCTCGAGAGCGCACCGAAGCTCGACTGGAGCGAGTTCGTGCGCACCATCGCCTGCGCCCGCATCACCATGCCGCGCAGCATGGTGCGGCTCTCCGCGGGACGCGCCGAAATGCCCGAGGCCGTGCAGGCTTTGTGTTTCCTTGCCGGGGCGAATTCGATTTTTTACGGCGACAAGCTCCTCACCACCGGCAATCCCGAAGCCGCGCGCGACCGCGCCCTGTTGGAAAAGCTAGGGCTTCACCCCGCCTGAACCGAGGGCATTCGGCTGCCGAAACTTTTGCCGTTGTTCGGTGTCTGCGTTTACTTCGACCGTGCCACGATGTAGTCGGCAGCGGCCTTGAGATCCTCGTCGGGCAATAGTGAAAAAAATATCCCTCAAATTTAGCGTCATGATGACAAGCGTCGTGCTGGCCGTGATGCTTGGCGGAGTGTGGCTCGCTGCTACATATCGGGAAAACGGTTCCCGGGCCATATTGCTGCCGGACCAGGTGATGACATTGTTCCCTGACCCGAAGCCATTGACGGCCTTTGCGTTCACCGATCACGAGAATCGGGTATTCGATCTTTCACGCCTGAAGGGCAAGTGGTCCTTTTTATTTTTCGGCTACACCCATTGCCCGGACGTCTGTCCGACGACCCTGGCGACTTTGGCCCGCGCGCATGAAGACATCGTCAAGAGTACGGTCGGTGCCGAAGACGTGCAATTCGTCTTCATCTCAGTGGATCCCAATCGCGATACCGCCGGCAAGCTCAGGCAATACGTGACCTACTTTGATGCGAGCTTTCTGGGCGTGACGGGAGACAACGCGGAGCTCGGTAACCTGGCGGGTCAGCTCGGTGCCGCGTATCAGGTTGCGATCACACCCGGTGTGGAAAACTATCCCGTCTATCACACCGCGGCGGTATTTCTGGTGGACCCGCGCGCCCGATATCACGCCGTGTTCGCGCCCCCCCTTGATGCGGAGAGCATCAGCAGGCGTTTCAAAGTGCTGCGGGAACTTGAAGGACCCCAAGCGACATGAGATGGCGACATCCGGTTTTTGTTGGCCTGATGTGGGCGCTGACCCCCGTCGCCGCCGCGGCGGAAGAGGCCGGCGTTTCCGTACGCGATGCCTGGGTGCGGGAAGCGCCGCCCGGCGCGGCCATGATGGCGGGGTACATGGTGTTGAAAAACAACACCTCACGATCACAGGTACTCGTGGCCGCGAGGAGTTCCGGCTTCGGGACCGTGATGATTCACCGTACCGTCGTCAAGGAAGGCCTGACGGGAATGGAACACGCCCCGCAGATCGAACTTCTACCCAATGCGAGTTTGCTTTTTGAACCGGGGGGGTATCATCTGATGCTGTTGAACCCGAAACGGACCCTGCACGCTGGCGACCGGGTTGACATTTACCTGGAATTCCGCGGCGGCCTCGTCTTACCCGTCGCCTACGAGGTCCGCAGGTGAAAACCGCCCCTTATTTCGACCGCGCCACCATATAGTCGACGGCGGCCCTGACCTCGGCGTCGCTCAGCGCCGGGTTCCCGCCTTTGGGCGGCATCGCTCCCACGCTCCCTTGCACCCCATTGACGGCGCTGGCGTAGAGAGCGTCGCGGCCCTTGGCGATGTGCTTGGCCCACTGGCTCTTGTCACCCAGCTTCGGCGCGCCGGCTATGCCGGCATCGTGGCAGGCGACGCAGGTGGCCTGGTAGATCTGCTGGCCGTTGCGGCTGGCTGGCGGAGCGGCCGCTGCGCTTTTTACAGGCTCCCGCCGCGTTTCCGCCGAGGCGACGTTGACCTGGGCGACGGGTTTGATCCGCTCGTCCACACTCGAACCGTTGCCCAGCAGCACGGCGCGATCCATCCGGACCCGGTCGCGCATGCCGTAGTGATGACCCACAAGAAGGAAGATGAACAGCATCAGCGCTGCGCTGATCCCGAGAATCGTCCAAAAGTTAGTCGCGTAGCTCTTTTTAGTCATGGGTAGTTCTTTGGGAAGGGAAACGGAGTCCGACGATAGAGGACCTCGCCGACATTCGATTCTGGTTACGCTAGAGCAATCCCTTCAGGAAAAAGACACCTCGCGTAAGAAAGGTGTAGTCCGCTTCAAGCGCTCCGATGCCCAACAGCACCATCAGCAACAGCGTCGGGACCAAAATGGCATACACCATGGCCAGCCGCTCCCAGAGCATGTGCATGAAGACCGCAACGATCAGCCCTGCCTTCAGCAGCATGAACAGGATGATCAGAAACCACCTGAGGTAACCCTGAAAGTGGAAGTAGTCAACAAGGTAAGACGCCGTGCTGAGAACGAACAGCAATCCCCAGATCTTGAGATAAATGCCGATCGGATGTTGCTGCCCCTCTACGTGTGCCACGACCGGATGTTGCTGCGCGTCTGCGTGTGCCACGATTTCCCTCACCAAAGATAGAAAACTGCGAAGATGAATACCCAAACCAGATCGACGAAGTGCCAATACAGGCCCATGATTTCGACGATCTCGTATTTTCCCTTCCTGCCGGTCATGAAGCCCGGCCTTTCGTGATCCAGGTCGCCCCGAATGACCTTTATGGCCACGATGATCAGGAAAATCACGCCGATCGACACGTGCGTGCCATGGAAACCCGTGATCATGAAAAAGGTCGAGCCGAACTGCGCCGCCCCCAAGGGGTTGCCCCAGGGACGTATCCCCTCGTCCATGATCAGCTTGGTCCACTCGAAGGCCTGCATCCCGACGAATGTGGCGCCCAATGCCGCGGTGATCAGCAACAAGACAAAGGTTTTGACGCGATCTTTTCGATAGCCGAAGTTGACGGCCATGGCCATCGTCCCGCTGCTGCTGATCAGGACGAAAGTCATGATGGCGATCAGGATGAGGGGGATTTTCTTGCCGAACAGGACCAAGGCGAAAACTTCGCTCGGGTTGGGCCACGGGTCCGTGGTGGACATCCGCACCGTCATGTACGAGATCAAGAAAGAGCTGAATATGAATGTGTCGCTGAGGAGGAAGATCCACATCATGGCCTTGCCCCAGGGGACATTCTTGAACGCCCGCTGGTCCGAGGACCAGTCGGAGACGATGCCTTGGATGCCTTCAGCTAGGGGGAGGGGTTCTGCCGCAGCAGTCCGAATAGCTTGTGTCATGTTTTGGACCTGTTTACTTGATCCCACAGAGCTTCAACAAAATATCCAAATTGTTTCCTGAAAACAGCAGACCAAAAAGCACCAACCAAACCCCAAGCAGGTAGTGCCAGTAAAGCGTACACAGCTCCACGCTGTGCCTTATCTTCGCTACGTCAAAATCGCTCCACACTCTGGCGAACGTTCTGCCCCAGGCCACCAAACCACCCAACAGGTGCAGCCCGTGCAATCCGGTGATCAGATAAAAAAAGGCGATTGCAGGATTCGTCACATCAAAATAAACCATCGTACCCAGTTGCCGCCAGGCCAGTATCTGTCCGGCCAGAAAAACGACGGTGAAAGCGCCGCCGGCGAGAAAAGCGACTCGCATGCCGTCCATGCGCCCGCGGCGTACTGAAAACAGCGCCCATTGCAAAGCGACACTGCTCAATATCAGCGCAAACGTATTCGCCCACAACAACCCCAGCTGAGGCGAGGGACGCCAGTCCTCGTACGCCATCCGGCGCGCATATGCGACAACCAGAAGCATGAACAGGACCGTGACGATCGCGAGAAATACCCTCAGCGCGAGTTTCCGCGCAGCGGCTTTGTCGCGAAGTTCGACCGTACCCTGGGCCGTCACCCAAGGCTTGACCGTCAGATCATGAAAAATACTCACCGTCGCTGGAGTCCGGATCGCCTACGTCTTGCTGCTATTGCGGCCGGCTACCTCTCGCGGGGGGACGTTTTGCGGTATGAAGTCCTCGACGGCACCCGGCACGCTGTAATCGTAGGCCCAGCGATAGACCACCGGTAACGCCGGACCGAAGTTGCCGTGCTTCGGCGGGGTGTCGGGCGTTTGCCACTCCAGCGTGGTGGCATTCCAGGGGTTGCTCCCCGACGGCTTGCCTTTGAAATAGCTCGAGATGAGGTTGTACAGGAACACCAACTGCACGACGCCCACGATCAACGCCGCGATGGTGATCCACTCGTTCACGAAGTGGGCCGATGCGGGGATGAAGTCCGTGCCGCCGATTGCATAATACCGGCGCGGCACGCCCATCATTCCCAGGTAATGCATGGGATAGTAGATGCAATAGCTCCCGACGAAGGTGACCCAGAAGTGGAATTTGCCCAGGGTATCGTTCAGCATCCGCCCGGTGATCTTGGGGTACCAGTGGTAGATCGCCCCGAACACGACCATGATGGGCGCAATGGCCATCACCATATGGAAGTGCGCGACCACGAACATGGTGTCCGAGAGCGGGACGCTCACGGTCGCGTTGCCGAGGAACAGGCCCGTCAACCCGCCGTTGATAAACGTGAAGATGAACCCGATGGCAAACAGCATCGGGACGGTGAGGTGGATGTTGCCGCGCCAAAGCGTCAGCACCCAGTTGTAGACCTTGATGGCCGTGGGAACGGCGATGATCAGGGTGGTGGTGGCGAAAAAGAAACCGAAATACGGGTTCATGCCGCTGACGTACATGTGGTGCGCCCACACTATGAAGCTCAGGGCGCCGATGGCGAGGATCGCCCAGACCATCATGCGATAACCGAAGATGTTCTTTCTTGCGTGGACACTGAGCAGGTCGGAGACGATACCGAAGGCCGGCAGGGCGACGATGTAGACCTCGGGATGGCCGAAAAACCAGAACAGGTGCTGAAACAGCAACGGATTGCCTCCCGAGTGTCCGCCCTGCTGTCCCATCGAGACGATGGCGGGCATGAAGAAGCTCGTTCCGAGCGTCAGGTCCAGGGTCATCATGATGGCGCTGACGAACAAGGCGGGAAAGGCCAGGAGCGCCAGGACCGTGGCCATGAAAATGCCCCATACCGTCAAGGGCAGCCGCATCATCGTCATCCCTCGCGTGCGAGCCTGCAACACCGTCACCACATAGTTCAAACCGCCCATGGTGAATCCGACGATGAAGAAAGCCAGGGAAACGAGCATCAGGATAATTCCCCAGCTCGCCCCCGGCGTGCCCTGGGAGATCGCTTGGGGCGGGTACAGGGTCCAGCCTGCGCCCGTGGGCCCGCCGGTCACGAAGAAGCTCGCGACCAGCAGCAGCACGGCGAACAGATAGACCCAGTAACTCACCATGTTGACATAGGGAAAGACCATATCGCGGGCGCCGACCATCAGCGGGATGAGGTAGTTGCCAAACCCTCCCAGGAACAGCGCCGTGAGAAGGTAGATGACCATGATCATGCCGTGCATGGTGACAAACTGAAGGTAGTTGCTTGGGTTGATAAAGGAGAATGTGTTCGGGTACCCCAGCTGCAGCCGCATCAGCCACGACAACACCAACGCCACCAGCCCGATCCCGATCGCGGTCATCGCGTACTGGACGGCGATGACTTTCGCATCCTGGCTCCAGACGTACTTCCCCACCCAGGTTTTCGGGTGGTAGAGCTCTACCTCTTCGACTTCGGCGGGCGGCGCGAAAGCCGATTCATCATGCGCGACGTAAGACATTGATGTTTCCTCTCCGCTAATTCTTCACTGTGCCCGATTCGTCTTCAGTCTCGTCACCATAATAATAGCAGCATGGCGCTCGAGCAGGCCGGTCATCGCAAAGTACTGATGTAGGCAACGACGTCCTTGGTTGCTTGGTCATCGCCCAGAATTTCGGACATCAACGCCATCTGCGGACCGTACAGGTCTTTCGGATGAGCGCCGCGGATACCCTGTTTGAAGTTTTTCAATTGAGTGACCATATACCAGTCGCTCATGCCCTTGAGCCGGGGGGCATTGGTTGCCTGCATGCCCCGCCCATCCGCACCGTGACAGGTTCCGCAGGTCACATAGGGCTTTTGACCGTTCGTCGCAATTCCCTTCATCGTGATCGAGGCAGGATTATCCGGCAGCGCCTTGATGTAAGCGATGACGTTATCTATTGCGGCGTCGTTGCTCAAGGTCGCCGCCATCGGTGCCATCATCTTACCGAAAACATCTTTTTCGTGTGAACCCCGGGCACCGTTCTTGAAATATTTTAATTGCCGTTTCAGGTACCAATCACCCTGTCCGCTCAATTTCGGCGCATTCATCGCAGGATTCCCTTCCGCTTGCAGGCCGTGACAGGCGGCACACACTGCATAGAGCGGTTTGCCTGCTGCAGCATCGCCGGATACTTGAGCCGAGGTTTGCGCGAACGTCGGATGGCCGCTCAACCACGCCTGAAAAGCGGCGTCTTCCTCCACCACGACGCTGCCACGCATGACAAAGTGCCCGGTACCGCACAATTCGTTGCAGAGGAGGTCGAATTTCCCGGTCCGGGTGGGGGTGAACCAGATATACGTGACCAGGCCCGGCACCAGATCCATCTTGGCCCGGAACTGCGGTACCGCGAAGTTGTGCAGGACGTCTACGGAGCGGAGCAGCGCCTTGACCGGCCTGCCTATGGGGAGATGGAGTTCCGGGCTCGATACCAATACGTCGTCCTGTCCGTTGGGATCATCGGGATTCATACCAAACGGGTTTTTATCGCTGACGTACTTCGCATCGACGGTGCCCATCACGCCGTCCTTCCCGGGGAAGCGAAAGCCCCAGTACCACTGCTTGCCCATGGCCTCGAATACGCCCGCGTCTTTCGGGACCTCGACGAAATTCGCCCATACAAATAGGCCGGGGGCCAACATGGCGGCGACGCCCACCGTGGTCAATCCGGTGAGCCACCATTCCAACTTCTTGTTCTCGGGTTCGTAGTCCGCGCGTTTACCCTTCTTATAACGGTAGCGGATCACGCAATAGGCCATGAACAAATTGATGGCGACGAAGACAAACCCGGTGACCCAGAACGTGAGGCTGATCGTGTGGTCCATCGCAGTCCAGTTGGAGGCGATCGGCGTGAAATACCACGGGCTCAGGAAGTGAAACAGGACAGAGCCAACGATCAACAAAACCAGTACGATTGCTACGGCCATAGCGGCGGCCCCGGTTGATTGTACGGAATTTGCAGGCGATGAATTGTAAACTACGGCCTTATATAATGTATTTCGAACTCATTGTCCACTCCAGGTGAACGCACAGGCATTGGGACTGGACCCTGTACAGGTGCGGCGCGCCTTCGAGCGTGCCGCAGCGACGGGCCGCGACGCCGCGGTGCTCCAGCGGGAAGTCGAGCGGCGCATGTTCGAGCGGCTCGATTACATCCGCTGCCGGCCGCATCGCGTGCTCGACTCCGGCTGCGGCGTGGGACACGGCCTGAAACTGCTGCGCCGGCGCTACCCCAAGGCCGATCTTCTGGGCATGGACTTTGCGCCCGGAGTACTCAGCGAGGCGAAACGGGAGGAGTCTCTTTTCGAGCGCGCCTGGCGCCTCGTGTCCGGCTCCGGGCGCTTTCATCTGTGCGCGGATTTTGCGCGGCTGCCCCTTCGCGCGACCAGCGTCGATATGGTGTGGTCGAATCTTGCGCTTGCCTGGGCGGGCGATCCGCTGGCGGCGCTGCGCGAGGTTCACCGCGTGCTCGTCGCCGGCGGCCTCTTGATGTTCTCGAGCTACGGGCCCGACACGCTGAAGGAACTCAAAGCGGCCTTCGGCGTGGGCTCGGCCGCGCGCCATGTGCATTCTTTCATCGACATGCACGACCTCGGCGACATGCTGGTCGCGAGCGGATTTGCCGCGCCCGTCATGGACATGGAAGTCATCACGCTGACCTACTCCGAGGTCCTGGCGCTCCTACGCGACCTGAAAGCCTCCGGCGAGACCTGCGCGGCGCGGGATCGACAGCGCGGCCTCATGGGACGCCGTACCTGGGAGCGCATGCTTGCCTCCTACGAGCGCGAGCGCAAGGAAGGCAGGCTGCCGGCGACAATCGAGGTGATCTACGGGCACGCTTGGAAAAGCGAGCCGCGAACGACCGCCGACGGAAGGCGCATCATAGAAGTAGAATTGGAAGCGAAAAAATCGCGCCCCCTTGTTCGACCTGAACCAACGAGGACATGATGACGAACAGGATGGTCAATGGAACCGGCGCTGTGCTCCTCGCGCTATCCGGGGCCGCGGAGGCGGCGTATCAATGGAACCTGCCGACTCCGGTAACGCGCGTCGCCGGCGAAATCTACAACCTGCACCTCGTCATGATGGGGATCATCCTGGTGATCTTCATCGGCGTGTTTGGCGTGATGTTCTATTCGATCTACGCTCACCGCAAGTCCGTCGGCCACAAGGCCGAGAATTTCCACGAGAACATCACCGTCGAGATCATCTGGGCCATCATCCCGTTCCTGATCCTGATCGCCGTGGCGTGGCCGGCGACCAAGTCGATCCTGAGCCTCAAGGACACGGCCAACCCCGACATCACCATCAAGGCGACCGGCTATCAGTGGAAATGGGGCTACGACTACTTGAAGGGCGAGGGTGAGGGCATATCGTTCCTTTCGAATCTCTCCACTCCGCAGGACCAGATCACGGGCAACGCCCCGAAGGGCGAGCATTATCTCCTCGAAGTGGACAACCCCATGGTCGTGCCCGTGGGGAAGAAGGTGCGCGTGCTCCT
>WNFA01002134.1_pt1 | contig 28418 bp, 24 predicted proteins | sample 5400481 | NCBI WGS metagenome assembly WNFA01 (sample SAMN13153340, study PRJNA577476) | soil metagenome | isolation source: 120 cm saprolite under Douglas fir tree site 2 hole 1 replicate 2 | place: USA:California | collected 2015-04-18 | reverse complement strand
GCTGCGCGTGCTGGGAAAGAATCCTCCGCCCGTCGCCGAGCCCGCCGAGGACGACAACCGCTTTCGCGAGGCGGACTGGCGGGACCAGTTCCTGTTCGACTACATCAAGCAGTCCTACCTCATCGCCGCGCGCCACATGCGCGACGCAGTCTCCTCCGTCGAGGGCTTGCCGGAGGAAACACAGAAGAAGGTGAATTTCTACACGCGCCAATACATCGACGCGCTGTCGCCGTCGAACTTCGCTCTCACCAACCCGCAGGTGCTGCGCGCGACCCTGCAGTCGGGCGGGCAGAATTTGGTCCGCGGCTTGAACAATCTGCTCGCCGACATCGAGCGCGGCGGCATCCGCATGACCGATGAAAAGGTATTCAAGCTCGGCGTGAACGTCGCCACTACGCCCGGCAAGGTGGTCTTCCAGAACGATTTGATGCAGCTTATCCAGTATGTCCCGAGCACGGAAACGGTCTTCAAACGACCGCTTCTTGTCATCCCGCCGTGGATCAACAAGTACTACATCCTCGATCTTCGCGAGAAGAATTCCTTCGTCCGCTGGGCGGTGGGCGAGGGACACACGGTGTTCGTCATCTCCTGGGTCAATCCGGACGGGCGCTATGCCGGCAAGAGCTTCGATGACTACATGTTCGAGGGACCGCTTGCGGCGCTCGATGCGATCGGCAAGGCGACCGGTGAAAACAAGGTCAATATCATCGGCTACTGCCTCGGCGGGACGCTCCTCGGCGCAACGCTCGCGTGGATGGCGGAAAAAGGCGACGAGCGCGCAGCTTCGGCGACGTTCTTCGCATCGCTGCTCGATTTTTCCATTCCGGGCGAGCTCGGGGTGTTTATCGACGAGCCCCAGGTGGAAAGCCTCGAGCGCCGCATGAACGAGCGCGGCTACCTCGAAGGCTCCGAAATGGCGGCCACCTTCAATATGCTGCGCGCGAACGACCTGGTCTGGTCCTTCGTCGTCAACAACTACCTGCTCGGCAAGGACCCTTTCCCGTTCGACCTCCTTTACTGGAATTCCGATTCCACGCGCATGCCGGCGAAGATGCACAGCTTCTACCTGCGCAACATGTACCTCGCCAACCGGCTCAAGGATCCCGGCGGCATCACGCTGGGCGGCGTGCCGATCGACCTCAGGAGGATCGAGATACCGGCCTATTTCGCTTCCACGCTCGAGGACCACATCGCGCCGTGGAAATCCACTTACAAGGGCGCGCGCATCCTCTCCGGACCCAAGCGGTTCGTGCTCGGGGGCTCGGGTCATATCGCCGGCATCGTGAATCCGCCGTCGGCGAAAAAATACGGCTACCGGACCTGGTCGCAGCTGCCCGAGTCGGCGGAGGAATGGCTGGCGGGGGCGAGCTTGAGCGAAGGTTCGTGGTGGAACGACTGGCAGGCCTGGATCGCCGGCCTGAACGGGCCCGACCGGGTGCCGGCGCGCGTCCCGGGCGGGGGCGCGCTGCCGGCGCTGGAAGATGCCCCGGGGTCATATGCGAGCGTCCGCCCCTGAGGGCCGCGCCTTGCGGAAGGAGCTACCCGGCGGAGCGATCGAGCTGCTCGCGGAATCGCCGGAGGTACCCCAGTCCCTCGATCGCGCGGCTGCCGTACCACGCCGTCATTTCTCCGTCGACGAGAGCGATGCTCTTTTCCCGCAGCAGCGGCTCGGCGCGCAGCTCCGCGACGTGCGCGTCGCGGAAGAGGTAGGGTTCACTCGAAAGCAGGACGACGCCGGTGCCGTCGAGTAGATCGCCGGCGAGGTCGATCTTCGGGTAGCGATCGGCGCACTCCGCCGGGACGGTTTCCCAATTGACGAGGGCGAGCGTGCGCGAGACGTAGGTGTCGCGCGACACCGTCATCCAAGGATTTTTCCATATCAGGTAGAGCACGCGATCGAGCGGAAACGCGCGCGCCGCCGACTGCAGCGACGCGTACGCCTCCTCGAATTTTCGGCACAGGCTTTCGGCTTGGTCCTCGCGCCCGAATATTCCGCCGATCAGCCGGTAGAGCGCCAGGTTGTCAAGGGGGTCGAGCGGGTGCGTGACGACCAACGCGGAAACGAACTCGGCCAGAGCGCGCGCATCCTCCTTTCTGTTCTCGTCGATATTGAGGATGACGTGGGTGGGCCGCAGCGCGCGCAGCTTGTCGAGGTCGACATCCTTGGTGCCGCCGACTTTGGGGATCCGGCGAACGATTTCGCGGGGATGAACGCAGAAGCCCGTTCGGCCTACGAGTTGTGCAGCGAGTCCGAGATCGCAGACCAGCTCCGTAATGCTAGGTACGAGACTCACGATGCGCGCATCGCCGCGCGCCGGCGCGTGCCGCGTGCCCGCGGCATCGACGAGCCCTCCCTTCGGCCCCTTCACAAGGGCAGGCCGCGCGCCTTTCGCGGGGCACGGGCGAACAAGCGGTCGAACAACCAGCGCGGCAGACGGCGAAGCACGAACGAAACGAGCGCCATCTGCCAGGGGATGACCGCGAAGCGGCGTTTTGCCGCGATGGCGCGCGCGAACCGCCCGGCCGCCTCGTCCGCGTCGAGGATGAAGGGCATGCGGTAGCGATTTGCCGCGGTCATCGGGGTCCGGATGTAGCCGGGACAGATCGTGACCACGGCCACGCCCGAGCCGTAGAGCTCCACGCGTAGACTCTCCAGATAAGTGATGGCGGCCGATTTGGATGCGCTGTAGGCGCTCCCGCCGGGCAGGCCGCGAAAGCCGGCGACGCTGGCGATGCCGACCAGCGTGCCGCCCCCTTGCGCGCGCATCGGCGCAACGAACGGGTGAAACGTCACGGCCATTCCGAAGACGTTGGTATCCATGATCCTGCGGAATGCGGAAAGGTCCTCCGAAATCTCGGTCAACGTGCCGGCGCTGACGCCCGCGTTCGCGATCACGATGTCGGGTACTCCGAACCGCTCCGTGAAATCCGCCGCCGCGGCCTGCAGGCTGCCGGCGTCGGTCACGTCCGTTTGATAGCAGGCCCCGGTGCAGCGCAGGCGCGAGAGGAGCGCCCGTGTCGCCTCGAGCCGTCTTGCGCAAAGGCCGAGCACGGCGCCCTGGCGTGCGTAATGCGCCGCGAGCGCGGCGCCGATCCCGCTCGAAGCGCCGGTTATGAAGACCTTCAGGCTGTCTGACACCGGACCGCCGGAAACGGCGCTTATCGGAGGCGTTCTTCGCGCGCGAGCCTCACCAGTTGGTCGACCACCTGGATGACCTGCTGGGTGCCGCCCGCCAAGCGCGCCGAGGTGAGGAACTTGCCGTCGACGATGAAAGTCGGCACCCCGCGCACATCGTAGGCCTTCAGCAACTCGCGCGCCTGCGCGACCTTCGCTGCCACTTCCGGGGAGCCATAGGTCCCCAAAAACCTCTGCCGGTCGATGCCGTTGCGTACCGCCCAGTCGGCCATGATTTTCTCGTCGTTGAGTCTCACGTCTTCGAAGTGGAAGCTGTCGTAGACCGGCCAGTGAAGACGGCCGATCTGGCCGAGCGCGTCGAGCGTATAGAACAGTTTGGCGAGGGGTCCCCACGCCTCGGTGGAAAGCGCCGGCACGCGACGGAGCGCGACATATTCCGGAACCGTGCCGAGCCAGCGGGAAAGAAACGGCTCGGTTTCGTAGCAGACCGGGCACCCGTAGTAGAAAAATTCGATCACCTCGACGCGGTTGCCCGCGGTGGTCGGGTGCGGAGGCTCGACGCGCTGGAATTCGCGCCCCAGTTGGATCTGGGGCGACGCGGCGCCGGCGAGCAGAGCAAATGCCCATGCGAGCAGCCACTTCTCCAAGCGACCTCGCGGTTTCATTCGCCGGGGCGCAACTGCCGCCACTCTAGGGTTTTGCTTTTGCGAGTTGCTTTCGGCTTTCGCCGATGAGAAAGTCGGCGGTGGCGAGCATCGCTTTGCGCGATGTGCTCGCGACGACGAGGTAGCGGCCCTGCACGGCCAGGGCCGGTACGCCGTCGAGGCGGTATGCGCGGCCCATCTGCGCCGCGCGGCGCAGCTTGCTTTCGACGGTGAACGAGCGGAACGCGGCGTCGTATTTGGCCATGTCCACTTTCTGCTTGGCGAGCCACTCCGCCGTCCATTTGGCGAATGCATCGCCGTGCAGCCTCACGCCGCCCTGCTGGTGGATGGCGTCGAACAAAGATCTATGCAGCCGCTCCAACTCGCCGATGGCCTCGAGCGTGAAGAAAATCCGGGCATCGACTGCCCAGTCGTCGTTCAGGATCCCCGGCGAGCGCCTGAACTGCACGTCGCGCGGGAGTCCCTTTACCCAGGCTTCGAGCTCGGGCTCGAGCGCATAACAATGCGGGCAGCGGTACCAGAAAAACTCGAGGACTTCGACCCTGCCCGAGGATTCGACCGATTGCGGCGGCTTCAATTCGATATAGTCGACGCCCTCGACGGGGGTACCTTGAGCGTACGCGGCAAGGACAAGGCACAGGCCGCAAAAGACGCTCAGCAGACGGAAAACCATGGCGCTTCTCCTTGGGGTGCTGATTCAATTCGCAGAGACATCGGTGATTCTGACCAGCGACGCGTCCACTCCGTTCTGCGTCAGCTGCTGCCGGATGCGGTTGATCTCGTCGACACGGGTGTAAGGCCCGAGCCGCACTCGGTACCACACGCCCTTTTCGGCGAGATTGGCGGGCTCGACGCTCGCTTCCAGGCCCATCAACGCCAGCCTTGCTTTGAGGTTGTCCGCATCGGCCGGGTTCTGGAATGAGCCGGCCTGGAGGAAATAGCGGTCCTTGGGTGCGCCCGGCTTACCGGCTTGCTTGGCCGCCTCCCGCATCTGGCGCTCGGTGACCGGCTCTTCTTTTCCGGGGAGGATGCGGTAGAAATCGAAGCGAGGCTTGTCCTCGGCCTTGGCCGCCTTGGGAGCCTCGGGCAGTTTCTGATCGGCGGGCGGAGCTTTGTCCGGCACCCGCCCCTTGTCCGTGAACGGAATGGGCGTCTTGAAGAAATAGATCGCGATTCCGGCCGCCACGCCCAAGCCCAGCAGAAATCCGAAGAAAAGGCCGATGAGAAAACTGCCGGAGGAATCGGGTCTGTGGGGTATTTGTTTGTAGTTGAAGCTCATGGTGATCAGGCGTTACATCTTCTCGGGCTGGCTGACGCCCAGCGACGAAAGCCCGTTGCGAAGCACTTGGCGCACGGTAAGGCACAGCGCAAGCCGGGCCGATCGGAGCGGCGTCTCTGCGACGAGGATGCGTTCGGCATTATAGTAACTGTGAAATTCGCCCGCCAGCTCGCGCAGGTAAAACACAACCTGGTGCGGAGCGAGCTCGGTCGCCGCGTTCTCCAACATTTCCGCATATTCGCCCAATCGTTGCAGAAGCGCCAGCTCGCGTCCGCCGCTGAGCGGCGAGAGGTCGACGTCTTCGGGGGGACGAAAGTCGGTGGCGTTCAATGCGCCCGCGACCCGAGAAGCGCGGTCCTCGTCACCGAACTGCGTTTTCCATTGCTCCAGCACCGAGCAGATCCGCGCGTGCGCGTACTGCACGTAGTAGACGGGGTTCTCTTCGGATTGCGACTTGGCAAGATCGATGTCGAACACGAACTCGGCGTCGGCCTTGCGCGAAAGGAGAAAGAACCGCGCCGCATCCCGCCCGACTTCGTCGATCAACTCGCGCAGCGTGACATAGGAGCCGGCGCGCTTGGAGATCTTCATCTCCTCGCCGCCCTTCATGACCGTGAGCATCTTGTAAAGGACGTATTCGGGATAGCCCTGCGGAATCCCGCGCCCCCCTTTCGAAGACGCGGCTTGCAGCCCGGCGCGCACCCGCGTCACCGTGCTGTGGTGATCTGACCCCTGGATATTGATGGCGCGGGTGAAGCCGCGCTCCCATTTCGTCAGATGGTAGGCGATGTCGGGCACGAAGTAGGTGTAGGTGCCGTCGGACTTGCGCATGACGCGGTCCTTGTCGTCGCCGTACTCGGTGGTCTTCAGCCACAGCGCGCCGCCCTGCTCGAAGGCCTTGCCCGCGTCGATCAGCGCCTGAACCGTTTTTTGAACGCGCCCGTCGACGTAGAGCGAGGATTCCAGGAAGTAGCTGTCAAAGCGCACGCCGAACGCCTGCAGGTCGAGATCCTGCTCGCGCCTGAGTTCCGCTACCGCAAACCGCGTCACGGCTTCCAAATCCTCGCCGTCGGCGTTGCCCGCTTCGAGGTATTTGTCGGCGATCTCGCGCACATAGTCGCCGCGGTAACCGTCGGCGGGAAATTCCGCCGGTACGCCGAGCTTTTCTCGAATCCGCGCCTGAACCGAAAGGCCGAGATTGCGAATCTGCGCGCCTGCGTCGTTGTAATAGAACTCCCGCGTTACGCGCCAGCCCTGCGCTTGGAGCAAAGCGCCGATGGCGTCGCCAAGCGCCGCGTTCCTGCCGTGCCCGACGTGGAGCGGACCCGTGGGATTGGCCGAAACGAACTCCACTATCACCGGCCGGCCGCCAGCGCTCTCGGAGCGGCCGTAGCGGTCGCCTTCCGAGAGAATGGTTTTCACGATGCCTGTTTGGGCCGCTCCAGAGAAATCAGCGAACCCGGCTGCTGTGGCGCGACCTTGGCGAGCGCGCGCGTAAGCAACTCGGTCAGGTGGGACTTGATCTCGGCGGACATTGATTGGCCGAAATGCTCAGTATTATACCCAGGGCGCCGCCCGGACCCGATGCGAAGGTACAATAGCGGCTGAATCAAATTTCCGATGGGAGGGTCGAGCTTGGGCAAAGGCGATAAACGCACATTCCGCGGCAAGGTCTTCAAGGGATCGCACGGCAAGACCCGGCCGCGCAAGGCGAAAAAACCGGCGAAGAAACCCGCCTGATTTCCGCAAGCGGTCAAAACTCTATCGGATCTACGTCGAGATGCCAGCGCACTCCGTGCGAGGGCATGCGGTAGAGGGCATCGCTCCATTCCGCGAGGAACGCTTGCAGGCGCGGCCGGGAGCGCGATTGCACGAGCACCTGTGCGCGCTCCACGCCCGCGAGTCGCGCGAGCGACATCGGCACCGGATCGAACACGGTGATCGAGGCGCTCCGGTGCGGTGACTGGTCGATGGCCGATCGAAGGAAGCGCTGCGCGTGAAGCTCGTCCGTGCTTTCCGCGCGCAGCGCAGCTTCGAAAACGAAGGGCGGAAACCCCGCCTCCCGGCGTTCCGCCAGCACGCTCTTTGCAAACCCTGCGTAGTCATGACGCACGAGCGACTGATACAGAGGATGCTCGGGATAGCGCGTCTGGATCAGCACTTCGCCCGGCAGACTCGCGCGCCCTGAGCGTCCGGCGACCTGCTGCAACTGCGCAAAGGTCCGCTCGCCCGCACGATAGTCGCTCGAGAATAGACCGCTGTCCGCGTTGAGCACGCCGGCGAGCGTCAGGCGCTCGAAATGGTGGCCCTTGGCGAGGATCTGCGTGCCCACGAGGATGTCGGCACGCGTGGCGCGCTCCAGCAGGTCTTCGAGGCCGCTCCTCGCGCGCGCCGCGTCGCTATCCACGCGCAGGATGCGCGCGTGCGGAAACTTTTCTGCGAGCGTAATCTCGATGCGCTGCGTCCCGCGTCCGAATGCCTGCAAATCAGGATTGCCGCATTCCGGACAGACGCGCGGAATGCCTTCGATCAGTCCGCAATGGTGGCAACGCAGCCGCTGCCCGGCCAAATGCACGACCATGCTCGCCGAACAGCGCTTGCAGCCCTTGACCCAGCCGCAGGCGGGGCAGGCGAGCGCAGGCGCATAGCCGCGGCGATTGAGGAAAACGAGCGATTGCTCGCCACGCGCAAGGCGCGCCGCGAGCGCTTCGAGAAGCGGGGGGACAATGCCCTCCTGGGGCGGATGCACCCGCGTGTCGATCAGGCGTATCACAGGCAATGCCGCCCGGTCGATAGCGCGTCGCGTGAGGGCTACCAGCTCGTACTTACCTGAGGTCGCGTGCTGGAAGCTTTCGAGCGAAGGCGTGGCCGAGCACAGAACGACCGGCGCGCCGGCGATCTGGGCCCGCGTGATTGCGAGGTCGCGCGCCGAATAGCGCACGCCCTCCCGCTGCTTGAACGAGGCGTCCTGCTCTTCATCGACCACGACCAGTCCCAGCCGGGGGAGCGGCGTGAATACGGCGAGCCGGGTGCCGAGCACGATATCGGCGCGACCGCTGTGGGCGAGGAGCCACCCGCGGACGCGTGCCAGTTCGCCCATGGCGCTCGTCTGCGTGACGATGCATGCGCCCGGGAATCGGTCGCGGAAGGCGGCCTCGAGGGCGGGAGTGAGCGCTATCTCGGGCACGAGAATCAGGACCTGTTGGCCTCGGGCGAGAACCTCGGCAATCAGCTGGAGATAGATTTCCGTCTTGCCGCTGCCGGTGACGCCAAAGAGCAGGCTTACCCCAAACGTCCCCAGCTCGCCGCGCAAAATGCCGATAGCCTGCCGCTGCTCCGCAGTCAGTTCGTGCGCGTGGACAAAACGCGGCTCGGGGCGCTCCGGCTCGATGGCAGCGATCCAACCCGCCTCGATACCGCGCCTCAACAGGTTTCGGCCCCCCCTCGCTTGTGCGTCGAGCTCGGCTGCGGATGCCCGACCCTGTGCAAGCCGCCCCAGTAGCGCCCGCAAGCGCCGCTGGCGCGACGGAGTTGCCGCAAGCACATCCCTTCCGGTCGGCGTAAGGACGTAGTCGCGCGGAGGGATGGGAACGGTCTTGGCGGTGCGCAGTCGCGGCGGTAAGGCCGCCGCGACGACTTCGCCGAGCGGGCCGTGGTAGTAGCCGCTGCAGAACTCCACCAGGGCAAGCCACTCCCGCGGAAGGGGCGCCGTTTCACGCAGGATTTTTTCGACCGAGCGCAGCCGGGAATCGGTTACCTTGGATTTCGTCGCGACGTCCCAGATCAGGCCGACCAGGCGCTTTTTTCCGAACGGAACGAGAACCCGACAGCCGATATCCGCCCGGGTCGCATCCTCGGAGCGGTAATCGAACAGCTTCGGAAGCGGCACATCGAGAGCGACGCGCAGGATGATCATTCTCAGACGACTCGGGTGCTGGACCCGCTACTCAGGTGAATTCCTCGGCCACTTCGGTAAAGTGCTTGGTTGTATGAGGTTTTCCGGGTTTTTCACAGAATTTGTGAGTAACTGTGTGAATAAGGCTTTCACGCAACTGTAACTCGCACTTCTGCAAGGAAATTTTCTCGCTGCTCAAAATGCGAGCGCGTTGAAATAAACCGGTAAATCAGCGGATTGTAGACCTCTCCGGGCAAGTCCTCGAAACTCCGCGCCAGACGGGGCTTTTCGGGCAGCACTGTGCATAAGTCGTTTGGCGCGACCCGCGCGCAAGACTGCGTTTTTCCGCCCGTCAGTGAAATTTCGGGCTCAATTCTCGCACTGCGGCGACCAGGGCGGCCACGTTTTCCGGAGGCGTGAGCTGCGGAACGCCATGACCAAGATTGAAAACGTGGCCGGCTCCACTCCCGAAGGACTCGAGCGCCTTCTGAACCTCGCGACGGACGACTTCGGGCGAGGCCAGCAGCACCGCGGGATCGAGGTTGCCCTGGAGCGCGGCGCCGGCACCGATCCTCCGGCGCGCATCTCCGAGGTCGACGCTCCAGTCCAGACCGACGCAATCGCACCCGGTTGCGGCGATCCGCTCAAGCCAAGGCGCTCCGCCCTTGGTGAAGACGATGACCGGGACCCGCGCCGCACCTGAGCCGCGCTTGAGTTGGGACAATACCCTCTGGATGTATTCGAGCGAGAACTCCCTGTACGACGCCGCTGAAAGGCTGCCGCCCCATGTGTCGAAGATCATCACCACGTTCACGCCCGCCTCGATCTGCGCGTTCAACAGGGCGGCGACAGCCCGGGCGTTTGTCTCAAGGACGCGATGGAGAAGCACGGGACGCTCGTGCAGCATAAGCTTCACGTTGCGCCAGTCGTCGCTCGCCTGCCCCTCCACCATGTAGCAGGCGAGCGTGTAAGGGCTGCCGGAGAACCCGATGAGAGGGACTTTGCCGGCCAGGGCGCGCCGGACCTCGCCGATCGCATCGGTGACGTAGCGCAGGCTCTCGCTCGGGTCGGGTGCGGCCAGCTTCGCGATCGAAGCTTCGTCGCGTAGCGGTCGCTCGAAGCGCGGCCCCTCTCCCTCTGCGAAGTAAAGTCCCAATCCCATCGCATCAGGAATGGTGAGAATATCCGAGAACAGGATAGCCGCATCCAGGGGAAACCGCTCGAGGGGCTGCAGAGTCACTTCAGCCGCGAGCGAGGGCGTCTTGCACAAGGCGAGGAAGCTCCCCGCGCGGCGCCGCGTCTCGTTGTATTCGGGAAGGTAGCGCCCCGCCTGGCGCATCAGCCATACCGGCGTGTACGCGGTCGGCTGCCTGAAGAGCGCCCGTATCAGCGTGTCGTTCTGCAGCGCAGGCATCGGCTCAGAGCTTCATCAAACGGCGGGTGATGAATTCCCACTCGTCCGCGCTCACCGGGGTGATGGAAAGCCGGTTGCCGCGCGCGAGAGTGCGCATCTTCGACAGCTCGCGGTGGCCGCGCAGCTCGGCGAGGCTGATCAGTCGGGTCTTGCGGACGAATCGCACGTCGACGTTGAACCAGCGCGGCGACTCGCGCTTCGCCTCGCTGTCGAAGTAGGGACTTTTCCGATCGAACTGGCTTGCATCGGGATACGCCGTCGACGAGACTTGTGCAATGCCCGCGATGCCGGGCTCGGGGCAGCTTGAGTGATAGAAGAAGACCTGGTCGCCGATCTGCATCTCTTTGAGCATGAAGTTACGCGCCTGGTAGTTGCGCACCCCGAACCAGGCCGTGGTCTTGCCTGGAGCGGCGGCGAGGTCGTCTATGCCGAACTCGTCGGGCTCGGATTTCATCAACCAGAACGCCATGTCGGGACCTATTCCAGGCCTACTTATTTGGAGTCCCCCGCCGGTGCCGCTAGAACCGATTCCTGAACCTTTCGGTTCAAGGTGGTCGCTTTCCGGTCACATCAGGTACATCCGACTAGGGACGCGCACAACAGTGACACTTGGGTCTGCAACCAAATCCAGTCTGTTGGTTCAAGAATTTTCGGGTCTTGGCGTACACCGCAGGGGACAATTCCTAAAGCAACGCCCGATCTATCTGACGCCGTTGCAACTACGGAGCGAGGGCCTGATCGAGCGTCGCCTCCATTGCGGCCATTCTACGCCTGAGCCCCTCGATGTCAAAGCCGCTCGCGTTGTTTCTGGAGCTGAGCAGCTCGTGGGTGATGTTGAGCGCGGCCATGACGGCGATACGCTCGGCGCTCGCCACCCGGCCTGCGCTCTTGATCTCGCTCATCTTCCGGTCGAGATAAGCCACCGCCGAGAGAAGCGCGTTGCGCTCCTCATCCGAGCACGCGACCTTGTAGGTTCGGCCCATGATGTTGACATCAAGGGTCTTGGATTTCTGATTCATCCGGGGCGTTATTCGGGGATCTGCTTGAGCAGGGTCTCGAGCCGGTTACGCGCTCCGTCGATTTTCTCCGCAAGCTGCTTCTTGTCGCCCTGCAACGCGGCCAGCTGTTGGCGGAGTCCCCGGTTTTCGTCCCGCAGGCGCTGGCACAGCCGCGCTGCCTGGCGAATTTTTTCCTCGAGCGTGGTCAATTCCGTGTCCATCGGCACACTATAGTTTGGAAAATCCTGTTAGGTCAAGGTGTAAGGATTCATTTTCAATGTAGATTCCCGATGCCGCCGCAGAGATGAGCCCTGCGACTTGTGTTGTACAATCAACGCGCTCGTTCGAGGTGTCCCGGCGCGTACCTCGCGCCGGGGTGAAACGGGAAAGAGGTGCGGCAGGCTCTCCTGCCAATGCCTCTGCTGCCCCCGCAACGGTAAGTGCGTGCGGGCGTATCAACCCAGCCACTGTGGGCGCAAGCCCGCGGGAAGGCGATACGCCCGATCCCACGAGCCCGGAGACCGACCTAGAACGATGGTGGGAAATGCCGCGGGGCGCGGTGGGAGACCGGCGCGCTTCGTCATTGCATTTCCTCTTGCAACCAGAGTCCGGCACGCGGGGACGCATGCCGAGGGAGGAAACCTTGAAACGATCCATCATTGCCGCGCTCATCGCGGCCGCGGCGCCGTCCGCGCTTGGTCAAAGTCCGGAAGAGCCGGCCGTCGTCGTTACCGCGACACGTTTTCCCGAGCGCAAGCTCGACGCACCGGTAGGCATGATCGTTATCGGCGCTCAGGAGATCGCGCGGGACCGGCAGGTCGACCTGCGCGGATTCGGCATCACCGGCGATCAGAACACGCTGATATTGCTCGACGGCGTGCGGCTGAACGAGAACGATCTCAATAGCACGAAACTTTCGGCGATTCCGCTGCAATCGATCGAACGCATCGAGATTCTGCCCGGCGGCAGCGCGGTGTTGTTCGGCGGCGGCACGACCGGTGGCACCATCAACATCATCACAAAAACACCGACCCCGAACCAGACTTCGGGCTTGGTGTTTGCGGGCTACGGTTCCTACGGCAGTGCTGAGGTGCGAGCGGGCGCGAACTACGCCGGAGAACGACTGGGCCTTGCCCTGAACACCGGCCACCAGGAGAGCGACAACTACAGACAGAACAACCGGCTGCGGCAGGACAGCCTGATTGGCGACGTACGCTACAGCGATGGGGAAACGAATGCCGGATTGAAATTCGGTGCCGATCTCCAGAGCCTGCAGCTACCGGGTGTGCGCAACGAAATCGAATATGCGAACGACCCGCGGGGCGCACAGACGCCTGGAAACTGGTCGCAGCGACAAGGCGAATTTGGCACGCTCTCCTTTAGTCGACCACTCGGCCCGCTTGATTTTGCATTCGACCTGGGGTATCGCGACAACGATTCAACGGCCTACTTCGCGCCGTCCATCAACCGGATAACTCAAAGGAGCCTGACATTCTCGCCGCGAGTACGCTTGCCGTTTGCCTCATTGGGGTTCCCAAGCGTTCTGATTGCCGGGCTCGACTGGGGCGACTGGAACTATGACCGCCAGATCAACTTTCCCGGGTTTCCAAATTCCAGTACGTCCGGAACGCAACAGAGCACAGGTGTCTACGTGCAATACAGCGCGCAGCTCACCGCCGCCACCAAGCTCACGCTGGGGGCCCGTCAACAGCGAGCGACGGATCATCGCGTCGCCACGGGATTCGGCCCTTCCGACCAGAGCCAAACGCAAAAGCCGCATGCGGAGGAACTCGGGGTAAGTCACGCGCTCTCCGAGCATTGGCAAGTGTACGGCAAGCTCGGCACAAGCTTTCGCGTCGCCAATGTCGACGAGAACGGACTTACGCTCTCCGGAAATCTGCTCAAGGCTCAGACCGCTCGCAACCGGGAGGCAGGCGTCGAATATCGTCCGCGCGGCGCAAAGCTGCGTGCGAGCATTTATCAGATCGATCTGGACAATGAGATCTATTTCAGCCCAATCGTGGTCGCGTTCGGCGCGAACACGAATCTCTCGCCGACGCGCCGCAGTGGGGCCGAACTCTCCGGGCAATGGTCGGTGACGCCTACAGTCGACCTTGCCGGGAGTTTTGCCTATCAGGTGGCGAGATTTCGCACTGGGACATATGGGGGCGTCGACGTGTCCGGTAAGGACGTGCCGCTCGTGCCAAAGCAACTCGCAAGCCTGCGTTTGTTCTGGCGTGTCGCTGACAAAACTCAGTTTGGCGCCGCGGGGAACTACGTCGGGCACCAGCGCTACGACAATGACCAGGACAACAGCTTCCCGCGCGTGATGCCCGCTTACGCCTTGTTCGACGTCAAGCTTACTCAGGAATGGGCCGACTGGCAGTTCTCGGCCGCCATAAACAACCTGTTCGACAAAAAATACTTTAGCTACGGCCTGGTCGATATTTTCCGCCAATGCGGCACGCCGACTTGCGTCTACCCGCAAGCCGGACGCGTGTTCTTCGTCAGCGCGGAGCACGCGTTCAGGTAATCGCAGTCCAAACGCCCCGGGGCTGCCTTTGGGCGGCCGGTCTGCTATCGTGCACGGCATGAATTACGGCCCTGCCGACGCGATCGACGTTTCCGGCCTGCGGCGCGCTCTGGTGATCCAGCTGCGCCACCACGGCGATGTTCTTCTGACCTCGCCGGTGTTCGCCGTCCTCAAGAACCGCGCCCCCGCGCTGGAGATCGATGCGCTCGTCTATGCCGAGACTCGCGAGATGCTCGACCTGCACCCGGCGATCGCGCAAGTCCACGTGGTGAGGCGCGACTGGAAAGATTCGGGAACGGCTGCGCGCTTGGTCGCAGAGTGGCGTCTCTTCTCCACGCTGCGATCGCGAGGCTACGAGCTCGTGGTCCATCTTTCCGAGCATCCGCGCGGAGCGTGGCTCGCGCGCTCGCTCGGGGCGCGCTACGCCGCGGCGCCCGACTTCGCCCGCAAGCCGCGGGCCTGGAAGAAGAGCTTCACGCACCTCGTTCCGCTCCCTCCCCACGCGAGGCGCCACCGCGTCGAGGTGAACCTCGACGCGCTCCGGCGCATCGGCATTCAGCCGGGTGAAGACGAGCGCAAGCTCGTGCTCGTGCCGGGCGAGGGCGCGGAGCGCAGCGTCGAAGGGCTGCTTGCCGGACAGGGTCTTGCCCCCCGCAGCTTCATTCATTTCCACCCCGGGTCGCGCTGGCAGTTCAAGTGCTGGCCGCCCGAGCGTGCAGCCGCACTCATCGACGCACTGGTTCGGCGCGGCGAGCGCGTCGCGCTCACTGCGGCGCCCGATGAACGGGAGCTGGATCTGATTGCCGAGATCCGCAAACGCACGACCGCACCGATAGCCGATTTCTCGGGCAAGCTCGCGCTAAAGCAACTCGCGGCGCTCAGCGCCCGCGCGAAGGTCTTTGTCGGCGTCGACTCCGCCCCCATGCATATCGCCGCAGCGATGGGCACACGCGTGGTCGCGCTTTTCGGTCCGAGCGGCGAGCTCGAATGGGGGCCCTGGCGGGTGCCTCATCGCATCGTCGCCTCCGGCGAGCACCCGTGCCGTCCCTGCGGCAACGACGGCTGCGGCGGCGGAAAGGTGAGCGAGTGCCTCACCCGACTTCCTGTGGAGGCGGCGTTGACCGCCATCGATTCGCTCCTCGCGCGATGATCCGCGTCATCGCGTTCGTGCTCGTCGTCGCGACGGCGGCGGACGCGCGCGCGCTGCAAGCGAGCGATGACCGCGGCGTCAGCATCGCGCTCGGGCAGCCGCCGGAGCGCATCGTCACCCTCGCACCGCATCTGGCGGAGATCGCCTTCGCAGCGGGCGCCGGTGCGAAGCTCGCCGGTGTCTCGAGCTTCAGTCGTCATCCGGCCGAGGCCGAGCGCCTGCAGGTCGTGGCAAGTCACGGTCGGGTCGATATCGAGCGCCTGATCGCGTTGCGGCCGGATCTCGTGCTCGCCTGGCAGAGCGGCAACTCGGCGCTGCAGATCGATCGTCTGGAACGCATCGGCATCCGGGTTTTCGTCACCGAAGTGCGCACTCTTGCCGATATTCCCCGTATCGTTCGCGCCGTCGGCACACTGGCCGGCAGCATGGACGTCGCCGAAGCGCGCGCACGCGAATTCGAAAGCGAGGTCGAGGAACTGCGCGTGCGCCACGCGCGAGAGCGTCGCCTCGAGGTGTTCCTCGAAATCTGGCACCGGCCCATGCTTACCGTGAACGGCGCCCACCTCATCAGCGATGTGCTGCGTCACTGCGGTGGGCGCAATGTTTTTGCGGCTGCAAAGACGCTCACCCCGCTCGTTTCCCGCGAGCAGATCCTCGATGCCCGGCCCGAGGCGATCGTCACGAGCGGCTTCGGGAGCGAAACGCTCCAGGCGTGGAGAGGTCTTGAATCGGTTCCCGCGGTTCGAAACCGAAAGATCTACGCAATCGATCCGGATTGGCTCCACGCGCAAGGCCCTCACGTGCTCGAGGGTGTTCGCGCTTTGTGCGGACGGCTCGAGCTCGCACGGAATTAGAGCCGATGCGTCTCGCCCTGGTGCGGCAGCGCTACAGCGCTTACGGCGGCGCTGAACGCTTCATCGAACGGGCGCTCGGCGCGCTCGGCAAGCAGGGTGTCGCAGTCACTGTGATCGCGCGCACGTGGATCGGAGACCCCGGGAGCGTGGTCCGCTGCGATCCGTTTCACATCGGCCGCCTGTGGCGCGACTGGAGCTTCGCACGTGCGGTGTGCCGTGAGATCGCCCGCCGTCCCTTCGATATCGTGCAATCGCACGAACGCATTGCGTGTTGCGACATCTACCGCGCCGGTGACGGGGTGCACGCGCAATGGCTGCGCAACCGCTGCGCGACCCTCAGCCCGCTCGCCCGGGCCGGTCTCGCGCTCAATCCCTATCATCGCTATGTCCTCGCCGCAGAGCGGCGTGCATTCGCGAGCCCGCGCCTGCGTGCCGTCATCTGCAATTCGCGCATGGTCAGGGATGAAATCCGCGCGCATTTCGGCACTCCGGAGGCGAAGCTCCATGTCATCTACAACGGCATCGATCTGGAAGCGTTCCATCCGCGGCTGCGCGAAGCGCATCGATCGGCCTTACGTCAAAGACTCGGCATTCCGCAACAAGCGCCTGTGCACCTCCACGTCGGCGCGGGATTCGAGAGGAAGGGCGTGTTTCGCCTGATCGAAGCGTTCGCCCTGTCCCGGCGACCTGATGCGCATCTTGTCATCGTGGGTCGCGACAAGGCGCAGGCACGCGCCGAGCGTCTGGCGAGCTCGCTCGGGATCGCATCCCGGGTGCATTTTGCAGGCGCCCAGGAAGACGTGCGTCCTTGGTACGGCGCGGCCGACGCCTTCGCCCTGGTCAGCCTTTACGACCCGTTTCCGAATGCGGCGCTCGAGGCGATGGCTTGCGGGCTGCCTGTGATTACCACGCCGCAATGCGGCACGGCCGAGCTGATCGAGGAAGGCATGAACGGCTATGTGGTCGACGCTCTCGATATCGGCGCGCTTCCCGACAGGCTCGCTCGCCTGGATGTTTCCACCGCTCACGAGATGGGGCGCCGGGCGCGCAAGCGCGCTGAAGGGTTCAGTCTCACAGCCATGACCGAGCAGCTCCTCGCGCTCTATCGGAGCCTCGCGCCGGCCTAAAGGCCGTCGCTTGCCGGTTCCGAGCCGGAATCGGGCGTCGGATCAGTTATAATTCGACATTTTCCGGCGCAGCCATGGCATCGTCCGACGCCAATAGCCTGCAGCTCTACCTTCGCCTCCTCCGCTACGTCAAGCCTTACTGGGCGCCGTTCGCGTTGTCCATAGTGGGAATGGTGGCGACGGCGGTGACCGAGCCCGTTTTTCCGGCGCTTCTCCAACCACTGCTCGACGGCAGTTTCGTGCACAAGGAAGGCGGTCTGCTCGCATGGTTGCCCGCCTTGATCGTCATGGTGTTCCTGGTGCGCGGCTTCGCTTCGTACCTCTCCGACTACGCAATCGGCTGGGTGGCGAACAAGGTCGTGATGGATCTGCGCAACGCGATGTTTTCCAATCTGGTGCGGCTGCCGACGCACTACTACAATGCTCACACGAGCGGGAGCGTCATCTCGAAGTTCACCTTCGATGTCCTGCAGCTGACCGGCGCTGCGACCAGCATGATCTCTGTGCTCGCCAGGGATTCGCTGACCATCGTTTTCCTGCTCGGCTACCTTTTTTTTCTTAACTGGAAACTCACTCTGGTGGCGCTCCTGGTGGGACCGCCTGCCGTTGCGATTACACGGGGATTTTCGAAACGCCTGCGCGCCATGAGCCGGGCCGAGCAGTCGGCGATGGGCGACCTCAACCACGCGCTCGAAGAATCGATCGGTTGTCATCGCGTCGTGAAGGTCTTCGGCGGGCAGGACTACGAGGCAAGGCGCTTCGATGCCGGAGCGAACAAGGTGCGCCGCTTCAACATGAAAATGACTTCGGCGGCGGCGGCCAACGTGCCGCTGGTGCAAATCGTAGTGTCGCTCGCGCTCGCCCTCATCATCTATCTGGCTGTACGCCAGGCCGCCGCGGACGAAACGACGGTGGGCAGATTCGTGTCGTTCCTCACCGCCTTACTGCTTGTATTTGCGCCGCTGCGTCGGTTGACCGGCGTCAACCAGACCCTGCAGCGGGGGCTCGCTGCCGCGGAAAGCGTATTTCGTCTGATCGACGAGGAGCCGGAAGCAGATACCGGGACGCGCGAGATCGGCCACGCGAAGGGCAAAGTCGAATTCCGAGCCGTCGAGTTCAGCTATCCGGGAAGCGCGCGCCCGGCTCTGGATCGGGTGTCTTTTTCGATCGAGGCGGGTGAGACCGTGGCGCTGGTGGGCGCCTCCGGCGCTGGGAAGTCCACGCTCGCCAATCTGCTGCCGCGCTTCTACACGCCTGATTCAGGGCAGATCCTGCTCGACGGTGCCGACATCGCAACGCTCAAGTTGGCCAACCTGCGCGCCAACATTGCTCTAGTGAGCCAGGATATCGTGCTGTTCAACGACACGGTCGCAGCGAATATCGCTTATGGCCGTCTCGCGGGGACGAGCGAAGCCGACGTCGTACAAGCCGCCGAAGCCGCGCATGCGATGCAGTTTATCCGCAATATGCCCGAGGGGCTCGACACCGTGATCGGCGAGAACGGCGTGCTTCTTTCGGGCGGGCAACGGCAGCGGCTCGCCATCGCGCGTGCGTTCCTCAAGAATGCGCCGGTGCTGATCCTGGACGAGGCGACCTCCGCTCTCGACAGCGAATCGGAGCGCCATATCCAGGAGGCGCTAGAAACACTCATGAAAGGCCGCGCAACGCTCGTGATCGCACATCGGCTCTCCACCATCGAGCGGGCCGATCGCATCGTCGTGCTCGACGCGGGCCGCGTCTCCGAGACTGGAAGGCACGCCGATCTGCTTGCCGCCTCCGGGATCTACGCAAGACTCCATCGCTTGCAGTACTCGCAGGAAGCGTCTGGCTAAATGGACGTCCGGCGTGTACTCTGTGCCTACTCTCGATACCGAAGATGAGAATTCTCCATACGGAGTCTTCGTGCGGGTGGGGCGGGCAGGAAATCAGGATTCTTGACGAGGCGCAAGGAATATCGGCGCGCGGGCACGACGTCGCGATCGTCGCGCCGCGCGAAGCGCGCATCTACGAGGCGGCTCTCAAGCGCGGTCTGAGCGCCGAAGCCCTGCCGATTGCCGGGAAGGATCTGGCCGGAGTTCTCGCAGTACGGCGATGGCTGCAGGCTCACCCCGTGGATGTCGTGAACACCCACAGTTCGACCGACAGTTGGCTTGCGGCGCTCGCGTGTGCAACCCTGGCGCGGGCCCCGGCACTGGTGCGCACGCGGCACATTTCCGCTTCGATCCCTAACAATCTGCCCACACGATGGCTGTATCGCAGTGCGACGCGACACATCGTGACAACGGGAGAAAACCTGCGCGTGCAGCTGGTCCGCGATAACCGCATTCCACCGGAGCGCGTCACTTCGGTCCCGACGGGAATCGACTCGGCGCGTTTCGTCCCGGGTGCGCGCGACGCAGCGCGGCGCTCGACCGGTCTTCCTTCAGAGCGCCGTCTCATCGGCATCGTGGCGACGCTGCGGAGCTGGAAAGGACATCGCTATCTGATCGAGGCCGTGCACCGACTGCCAGGCGATGTCGGCCTGGTGATCGTGGGCGATGGGCCGCAGTGGCGGAATATCGAATCGAAAATCCGAGAGCTCGGTATGGTCGGGCGGACCTGGCTCGTCGGGAATCAGGATGACGTGCTGCCCTGGCTGAGGTCGCTGGATGTGTTCGCGCTCCCGTCTTATGCCAACGAAGGTGTCCCGCAGGCGCTGGTGCAGGCGATGTTATGCGGTCTGCCGTGCGTCACCACCGCCGCCGGCAGTATCGGCGAAATCGCCCGCGACGGAGCGACGGCGGTCGTCGTAAGAACCGAAGACACGGCCGACCTCAAACACGGGCTGGAAAGGGCGCTCGGTGATGCCGGGCTTTGCGAGCGGATCGGGACCGCTGCACGTCAATACTGCGCCGCGAATCTCGGCGTCGAGACGATGCTCGATCGGATGGAATGGGTGTTCCGCCATGTCGCGCATGCCTAGCCGATTGAGTTCACGGCTGGAGATCGTACCGCGCGGCGTGCTGAATTGGCTTCTTTCGGGCAGGCGGAGCAGACCGGTCGATCCGCACAGGATTCTCGTTGCGCATCAATTGCTGCTCGGGGATACATTGATGCTGACCCCGATGCTGGCTCGCCTGCGTCGCCGCTATCCAGAGGCGGAAATCGTCATGACCGTTTCGCGCGGACAGCTCCCCTTGTACGCTCCTCGCCCCTACGGCGTAGTGACGCTTGCTTACGACTCTCGCGACTCCAGGTCGGCGAAGCAACTGCTCGAACTGGATCCCTTCGATCTCGCGCTCGTGCCCGGAGACAACCGGCACACGATGCTCGCGAGCGCGCTTGGATCGGCTTGGGTGATCGCGTTCGCCGGCGATCGACCCGGGTGGAAGAATCGGCTTGCCGACGAATTGGTTCCCATGCCGACGCAGCCGATAGCGCTCTCGGATATGTTCGCGCTGCTCGCCGGCGAGGAGGATGATGCAGTGTTCGAGCCGGGCAAGTGGCCTCGCCCGGAGTCCGCGCCATTCGAGCTGCCCCAACACGACTACGCGGTGCTCAACGTCGACGCAGGCTCACCTCTCAGGCTCTGGCAGCCACATAAGTGGCTCCTGGTGGCCGACGCACTCGCGCGTATGGGGCTCGAGGTCGCATTTTGCGCGGGTCCGGGAGAGGAGCGCACGGTCCAGGCGATCGATCCGCAACGGCACCATCGCTCCTACGCAGGGGTGCTCGACCTACCTCAACTGTGGCGCTTGCTCGAGCGCGCGCGTTTGCTCGTGTGTCTGGATAGCGGCGTAAGTCACCTCGCCAAGCTCGCCCGCACCCCCAGCGTCGTGCTTTACGGTCCGGGCTCATCCGTTTTGTTCGGGCCCGGACGCTTCTGGCGGAACCACCCCTACCGCGCCGTGACTATCGCCGATTTTCCCTGCCGCGATCAGAATGGGGTCTTCAAGCGCGAAGTGAGCTGGGTACGTCGCTGCCAGCGCACCCTGCGGGAGTGTCCCTCGCCGGCGTGCATGCATGCAATCGATGCCGCCGCGGTCCTGGAGAGCTGCGAGGTGCTACTGCGTTAGACTGCGAGCGTGATGGTTCCCCGTTCCCCCGAGATCATGGAGTTTCACGACCGCTGGCTTGCACAGTCGGACTGGGGAGTGACGGGTCCGGAATCCGCGGAAGGTGCGTGGCTTTACGTTGAGCTCAACCACCGGTGCAACTGCTTGCTCTGGAAAGAGGAGGATCAGGCGCGGCGGCGGAACGTTCCCGATGCGGCGATCGCCGCCAACAAGCGAGCTATCGACTCGCACAATCAGAAGCGCAACGACTCGATCGAGAAGATCGATGAGTATGTCCTGGGCCAGCTGGCGGCCGTGGAGCGTAAAGCGGGCGCCAGACTGCACTCGGAGACGGCTGGATCGATGACCGACCGTCTTTCCATCCTTGCCCTCAAGGTGTTCCATATGCGCCTGCAGACCGAGCGCACCGACGCGGATCCCGAACATATCGAGACCAGCAGAACCCGGCTCGCACGACTGGTCGAGCAGCGCGCGGACCTCGCCGCCTGCTTCGACACGTTGCTCGACGATTGTGCGGCGGGACGCGCCTGGTTCAAGGTTTACCGGCAGTTCAAGATGTACAACGATCCGGCCTTCAATCCATATCTATACGGCGCAAAGCGCTCAGGATAGCAGAGCGTCGAAGCGCGAAAACACCAGCTCGTCGGGCAGTTCGGCCACGCTTTTTGCAGCCTCGAGATAATCGACGTGCGCACCGCGAGGCCCCCACCGCCGGGGGTTGGGCGAGACGTCTGTCTCGGCGAAGAGACCCAGCACGCCGCCCGCGCTTGCTGCGGCAAAATGCATCAGCCCGCTGTCGGGAAAGATCGAGCCACGCGCATCCCAGATGAGGCCGATCGCGGGCAGAAGCGGTCCCCGGAAGGGATGGATATGCGGCGCCGCCGCCTCGAGTACCGGCTGCGCCACATCGTCGTCTCCGGGATAGAGTGCGCTGGTGCTTTCCCCCGGCGTCCACATGAACACGGTGTCGAGTCCGAGCGCGCGCTTGAAGCGCGCGCTCCAGCGCAACACCTGGTCTGGAGCGGGCTGTTTCTTTTTCCGCCGAGCGCCAAGGCCGAGAGCGACGTAGCCCCGCGGGGAAAGCCCGCGCTCACGCAGCCAGGTCCGCGCGAACGTCTCCTGCTCCAGCGGAAGGCGGTATTCGGGCAGCGGCGCTCGCACGGGGGCAGCGATGCCGAGCGGCGCCAGGAGCGCGAGCAACCGGTCGCATTCGTGCACTCCCTCGGGAGCGGGCAGAGGATCGGTCAGACCGCGGTAGCGGCGGGCGCCGCAGTACGCGACGACTCGCCGTGCCCCGGCATGTAAAGCCCGCCGGATGGCGCGCGGGGATTCTTCGCCGTTCGCGACGATTGCGGCGTCGTAGCATTGACGCCGCAGCTCGAAATGCTGCCGTGCCTGATCCCAGGCCGCGGCGAGCGATATCCGGCCGGCATGCCTGACACGGCGGTACGTCCAGAGACGGTCAAGGTTTCGGTTGCCGGCTACGACCCAGGAGTTGTAATCGTTCGCGAGCAGATGCACCTCGGCTTCGGGCGCATTCGCCTTCAGGTGCTCGAGCATGGGCGTGGTGAGCAACAAGTCACCTATCTTGTCCCGCTTGACTACGAGTATTTTCATCTATGTATTGCGGGCGTAACCGAGCAGCGCACGAAAAAACCGAGATAGAATAACAAAAAGATCATCGGAAAGAAGATTGTTTGCCTTCAGTGTGAAAAGAGAATGACCGCTGATCCATTCCCTGCGGAAACGCAAGACGCGCACCCACGCATCCTGGTTATTCGACGTGACAACATCGGCGATCTTGCGTGCACCACGCCGCTCATTGCGACGCTGCGGGAGCGCCTTCCGGACGCGCGCATCGCGGCGTTGGTAAACACGTACAACGAAGCGGTTCTGGCCGGGAATCCCGCGGTGGATGCCGTCTACGCCTACGAAAAAGGAAAACACCGCGGCGATAAGCGTTCCATCGTGACGGTCTACGTCGATCGTCTCCGACTGATCATGAGCCTGCGCAAAGAAAGGTTCGACTACGCCATCCTCGCCACCCCGGGATTTGCGCAGCGTTCGCTGCGCCTCGCCCGGTGGATAGGAGCGCGGCACGTGCTTGGCTATGCCGAGCCCGGCAGGGCTCGCGCCCGCCTGGACATCGCGCTCCCGTACGATCGCGACTCGAAAGCGCACGAGGTCGAGCGGGTTTTCGGCTTGCTCAAGGCGCTCGGCATCAACGGCCCACCTCCATCCATGCGGGTGTTCCCCGACGCGGGCGTACGCCGTGAAATCGGGGAGGCGCTTGACAGACTGGGACGCGGTACGCCTGTGGTCGGAGTGCATATCAGCGCACGGAGGAAGAACCAGCAATGGTCAACGGCAAACTTTGCGGCGCTAATCCGCGCGATCGCCAAGCGGCACCCCGCAAGATTTCTCCTGCTCTGGGCTCCCGGTGAGGCCGACAATCCGAAGCATCCGGGCGACGACGACAAAGCTCGTGCGGTTGCAAAGAGTTGCGACGAACTTCCCCTGCTGCCTTGCCCCACCGAGGAGCTTTCACGGCTGATCGCGGCGCTGTCGGTGTGCGACTGCGTCGTGTGCATTGACGGCGGAGCGATGCACCTCGCAGCGGCGCTCGGCAAGCCGACCCTGTGCTTTTTCGGCGACTCGCCACCCGAGCGTTGGCGGCCATGGAAAACGTCGCACGAGCTGCTTCAGCCGGAGAGTCGCGACTTGAAGGACCTGGACGTCGATCAGGCGCTCGCCGGATTCGAACGCCTGGTACTCGATTGTCCGTTTCCGCCTCCGGTAACATGATGAAGACTTTAGCCGCTCTGCCCACCAGGACCGAGTTGCAGTATCCCGTCGAATTCTTTTGGTTGCTTGGGCTCGTATTCTTCCTGCCGTTGTTCGAAGCCCCGAAAAACCTTTGCTGGCTCGGCTACGCGCTCACGTGGCTCTACAACCGCATTCGGGCCCGGGAGTGGGGCGGGTCCTGGGACCGCTGGGACGGTCTCATCGCGGCGTGGATCGCCTCCGGCTACGTCGTCGCCGCGTTCGCTGGCATTCACAACGAAGAGTGGAAGGAGGCGAACGACATACTCCGCTACGGTTCGATACTGTGGCTCGTCAGGCGCTCGCGCTATGATGAGCGCTCGCTGCTGTGGATTCTGGGCACCGTCGTCGCCTCCACTCTGATCACCCTTTTTTGGGGTTATTGGCGAGTGTATGTTGCAAAGACCCACGACACGCTCGAGCTCCACTCAGTCGGTCACGTCAACCACAGCGCCACCTATTTGGCGATCGTGCTCGGCCTGGCTCTTAGCGCATCCATTGCGTACTGGAGCCGGATCCGGTTCATCGGTAGGACCGCGCTGGTCATATCCGTAATGGCGTTGATCGTCTCGGTATTCGTCACCGAGAGCCGCGCGGCCGCGGGAGCCGTGGTGCTGTTCGTGGTCGTGCTTGCCGTGGCGCTCGGGGCCAGGGGGCGGGTCCAGGCCTGCAAGGGCGCGCTGGTTGCACTGCTGGGGATCGTAATCGTTTTTGCCGTGGATCCTTCGGTCCTGGACAAAACCATCGAGCGAACCGAAAAGGGACTCGTATTTTCCTTTCGCGACAAGATATGGTCGAACGCTCTGGTCGAATGGCGACGGTTCCCCTGGTTCGGGGTCGGAATGGGAAATTTCGGTCGTGTGAGCTTTGAGCAGCTGCAGGAATGGAACACCACTCAGAAGTGGTCGGTCCGTGCGTCGGTCGAAGGAATGAATTCGCACGCACACAGCCTTTACATGACCGCTTTGGCCGAGCGCGGCTCGATCGGTTTCGGAGTTTTAATGGTGGTGCTTCTTGCCTCGGGCTATGCGCTGCTGCGCGGCGTTCCTCACGCTCAGGCCCCGCCGCGCGACTGGGCGCTATTCGGTGCCGCCCTCGCCGGGTGGTTGGTCACTGTCGTTGTGGGTTTTGTAAACACGACGCTCCACCACGAGCACGGCATTCTAAGCGTCTTGCTGTTCGGGCTGTGGGTGAGTCATCGTGCAGCACGGGTTCAACCTGACCTGGATTCCCAGTCCTGAACTCCGTGCAAGCCGCTTCCTGCGGCGGCGGGCCGGTACTCGGGCACCCTCCCGCCTAGGTCCCGCTTGACCTCGTCATCGTTCGGAGAGTGAGGCTGTGAAAGCCAGGCTTCCACCTCGGCAAGCCAGATTTCACCGGGCGCCTCGCCCGCTTTGGCGATGCGCAGCTTGGGATGCGGAGTAGGCAGCGTGCTCTCGCGATCCGAGAGCAGCTCCTCGTAGAGTTTTTCTCCTGGTCGCAGGCCGGTAATCTGGATGTTGATGTCCTCCTCGCTGAATCCAGAGAGCCTGATCATGTCGCGCGCGAGATCGACGATCCTGACCGGTTCGCCCATTTCCAGAACGAAGATCTCGCCGCCTCGCCCCATGAGACCCGCCTGCAACACCAGCTGTGCAGCCTCGGGAATCGACATGAAGTAGCGGGTGATTTCCGGATGGGTCACCGTAAGCGGTCCGCCCCGAGCGATCTGCTCACGGAACTTCGGGATAACGCTGCCGGTGCTGCCGAGCACATTTCCGAAGCGGACCACGAGAAAACGCGTCCCGCCGGAGCGCTGCAACGACTGACAGACTTGCTCGGATAGGCGCTTGGTCGCGCCCATGACGTTGGTCGGGTTCACCGCCTTGTCGGTCGAGATGAGGACGAATTTTTCCACACCATGATCGCGCGCGGCTCTTGCCAGGCGCAGCGTTCCAAGTACGTTGTTTTGCGCCGCCTCCCAGGCGTTGTCGGTCTCCATAAGCGGCACGTGCTTGTAGGCGGCAGCGTGGAATATCACCACCGGCTTGAATCGAGACAAAACCCTTTGGACCCGATCGGTATTGCGTACGTCGCCAATGATCGGTGCGATGACTGTCTTTTCCTTCGCGGTCCCGAATTCCTGCTCAATCGAGTACAAGGCGTACTCGTTCAGATCGAAGAGAACGAGGAGCGCCGGCTCGAATTTCGCGATCTGGCGGGCGAGCTCGGAGCCGATCGAGCCGCCGGCACCAGTGACCATCACCACCCTGCCTGTGAGCAGCTGATGCAGACCGCGATCGTCGAGCACCACCTGATCGCGGCCGAGCAGGTCTTCGAGCTCGATGCGACGGATTTGCGATACCGTGACCTTGCCTGACAGCAGGTCGTCATAAGAAGGCACAGTGAGGACTGTGAGCCCCGCGGCACCGGCGAGTTCCGCTGCACGTCTTCGCACGCCTGCCGATGAACCCGGCAGCGAGATGATCGCATGGCGGGAGTCCAACTGCTGCGCCCAGCGGCCGACCTCGCTGATTCCCCCCAGGACCTTCACGCCCAAAAGCACCTGTCCATGCCATGTCGGGTCATCGTCGAGGATTCCGATTGCGCGCCACTGGCTCGAGCGTTCCATCTCCCGAAGCAGATTGACGGTGACGTCGCCTGCGCCGATCACAAGCACCGGTTCGCCGGTGAGGTGGATGTTTCCGTACAGGGAGCGTTCCTTCCAGGCGCGATAGGCGATCCGGCTGCCCGACATGATCGCGGCCAGCAGAAGGGGCGCGAGGATGAAAGTGGACCGCGGCACGTTGATATCGGCGCGAAAGAACGCAAGGAGCGCCGGCACCGCGAGCGCGCCGATCAGGCAGGCGAGCGCGATGCGTTTCAGATCGGGCAGGCTCGCGTAGCGCCAGCTGCCCCGGTACAGGCCGAGCGACCAGAATATCAAGGCGTGCAAGGGAACCGACGCCGTCACGGCCGCGGCAAGCGGCGGAAGAAATTCCTCGGGAATTTCCAGGTTGAGGCGCAGCCAGAAAGCGAGCACCCAGCAAACGGCGGAAGCCAGCACGTCGTGCGCAAAAGCTAGTGCCGCGCGGTAATTGGGCTTAAGCGGATTCAACGTGATGGTCTTCGCGGCGCCGCCACGCGTGGTCCACCCACAGAGCCAGCGCTGCGTGGAGCGCGACAAGCCCGATGAGGGCGCACAGCTGCAGGTACGGCGGCTCGCGTAGCGCCCAAAGCGCGGTCGTGCCGCAGGCGAGCATCAAAGCATATTCGGCGAGTGCCGTTGTGCGGTGGCCCCAGCCCATGCGCACGAGGCGCTGGTAGTAGTGCTTGTTGTGCGCTTCCCAGAAGCGCTCCCCGGCGCTTATCCGCTTCAGCAAAGTGAGAGTCGCGTCGGCGATGAAAGGGGCAAAGACCGCCGCCGGGAACCAGAGCGGCCAGTCGCCGTCGCGCCAGCCCGAAAGAGACAAGACTGCCGCGAGGAAACCGATCGGGACGGACCCGGCGTCGCCCATGAAGAGCCGCGCGGGAGGAAAATTGAACGGCAGAAACGCGGCGCCGGCGGCTGCCACGATGGCGCACTCGATCAGCAAGGCGTCGTCGCCGCTCATCCACGCGCCGGCTCCCAGGAACGCAAACCCCGTGACCGTCATGCCGCCGGCGAGCCCGTCGGAACCGTCCATGAAGTTGTAGAGGTTCGTCAGCCATAGGATACCGATCACGATCAGGACCAGGAACGGGAGCGCCACGGCCGGGAAAGCCCCGAAGGCAAATCCGGCGGCGGCGGCGAGCTGGGCGCCGAAACGGACCGAAATGGGCAGGCCGCGCAGGTCGTCGAAATGCGAAAGCGCGACGAGCATGGCGGCGGGAAGCACGACCACGAGCGGAGTTTGCAGGATCGCGAAACCGGAAAAAACACCCGCCATCATGGCGATGCCGCCCGAGCGCGGCACTGGACGGGCGTGCAGCGAGCGTTCGTTGGGCACATCCAGCGGCCATCGGTCCCGCGCCCTCAGCATCCATGCGATGAGCAGCAGCGTCGCGAGCGCCGAGACGATCGGCGAAACGGGGGCGATTTCCGCGATCGCCACTCACCTGATCCGGTCGGGGAGCACGGAGCGCATTCTAACGTGTTCCCAAGACTCTCAGCCGCGCGCGGATCTGAACCAGCGAGCGGTTTCGGCCAGGCCGGCATCGAGCGTGTAGGGAGGTCGCCAATCGAGCAGCCGGCGTGCCCTGGAGGAGTCGACTACGAGGCTGCCTGTCAGGCGCCTGATTTCGTCGCGACGGCCCGCGATCATTCCGGCGACACGCAAAAGCACCGGCGGCGTGGGAACGAGCCTTTCCGGGCGCCCGAGCGCCCGGGCGATGCGCGACACCAGCTCGGGAGTCGAAACGCTCTCTTCGTCGCTTACGAGAAAAGGCCCGCGTACCGCGGGATGCTCCGCGCAGCGCGCGATCGCGTCGACGAGATTGCCCACGTAGATCAAGCTGCGTCGGTTGTGCA
>WNFA01000620.1_pt1 | contig 28436 bp, 28 predicted proteins | sample 5400481 | NCBI WGS metagenome assembly WNFA01 (sample SAMN13153340, study PRJNA577476) | soil metagenome | isolation source: 120 cm saprolite under Douglas fir tree site 2 hole 1 replicate 2 | place: USA:California | collected 2015-04-18 | reverse complement strand
CGCGATACCCGCATTTCGACCACCCTTTCGGCTTTGGAGCAAATTGCCCGCTTCACCTCCGCGCAGAATGGACGCAAGGTGCTGCTGTGGTTTTCAACGGGGTTCCCGTTTTCCGTGGTGGGAGATTCGCCCAGCAGCATGGAGACAGAAAGAAATTATGGCGATCAAATCCGGCGGACGATCAATCTGCTGAACGATGCCCATGTGGCTACGTACACCATTGATGCGGGCGGGCTGGCGCCGGAAAGCCTGGGAGATCCAAGCCTCAGCGGCCGGGATGCGGACGGCAAGATTCACCTTGGCATCGACGCCAACCGCGCCTTGAGCGGCGAGGCTTTCCAACGATTCTCCACGCACGACGCTCTGGAAACGATTGCCCGCGACACCGGCGGACGCTACTTCGGTAACAGCAACGACCTTGATCATGCCATTCAGTCGGCGCTGAGCGAGTCGAGTTCCTATTACATGCTCGGCTATTACCCCAGCAACAAAAAGTGGGGCGGGAAGTTTCGCCAAATCAAATTGCAAGTGGACCGCCCGAGTGTGCAGTTGCGGTACCGCCGCGGATATTTCGCAGTGAATCCTTCGGATTGGCGAAAGGATAACGGCGAGCGCACGCTGACGACGGCTTTGACAGCGAATTCGCTGCCCTCGACGGAAGTGACCTTCATGGCTCGGGCGCTGCCTCCGGCGCCGGATTCGGATACGGTGGTTGAATTTGCGGTGGATCCCGCCACATTTTCGTTTGAAACCGAAGCCGAGAACCACCAGTACTGCACGCTGCAGTTTGAGGTACAGGCGTTCACTCCCGAAGGCAAGCTGGTGAAGGCGGAAGTGCAAACCGCGGAGGCATCTCTCCCGCAGCCGACTTACGAGCGGGTGCGCAAGCAGGAGCTGCCCATGAACGTGCCCATCCGGCTGGCGCCGGGGAAATATATTTTGCGACTCGGCGTGCGCGACAACCTCACGGGATTGTTTGGAACGGCCGATCTGGCATTGGAGGTTCCGGGCAAGCGGGAAAGCAAGCGCTAGCGCGCCATTCTGAGGCACGAAATCATCGCTGTCGCTGGTTCCCATTCGGGTCTATAATTCGCCCGTCTCTGAGCTAGCGGCTACCGAAGCGTTCGCCTGCGGAAAGATGTTTCCCGCACGGCGAGGTGGTTTTCTTTCAGCAAGGATCGAGGGACAGTCATGAAATCGAGTCGCCCTTGGTTACTGACTCTGGCGCTTGCTTTTCTCTCCGCGGCGAGTGCCGCACAGCAGCCGATCACCATGAGTGTTGGTTCTTCTGGCGGAATCACGACAATAAGCGTTCGTGTGACTTACCAGCAGAACCACCGGCCCGCGTCAGGAATGCGGGTAGAGCTGATGTCTCTGCTCGGGGGCATGGCGAGTATCCGGACAACCGACGGAAATGGCGGCGCTACCTTCGACGGTGTCGGCAGCGGGCGTTTTCAGGTGCAGGTAAGCGGGCCCGACGTCGAGACCACGAAAAGCGAGATCATTGAAACGGGCGGCAGCCAAGGACCGTATATCACCGAACATATAGAGGTACGGTTGACGCAGACGGCTGACGCTAACGCGCCCGGCCGAGCTCTCGCGCCGATCATCCCAGAGGCAGCCCAGCAGGAATTCAACTTGGGCTCGAAGGAAATGGACAAGAAGCATTGGGAGGAAGCCAAGGATCATTTTCAGAAGGCGATTGCTGCGTTTCCGAAATACGCAGAAGCATTCAATAATCTTGGACAGGTGGAAATCCAACTGAAGGACGGCAAGAACGCCGTGGAGGCGTTCCGCTCCGCCACACAGATTGATCCTACTCTGCAGGAAGCCACTATGTATTTGGGGAAGTTCTACTACGACAACAATCAATTCAAGGATGCGGAGCCGTATCTGCAGCGCGGGGCTGCCGACCAGCCGAAAAGTGCGCAGATCCTCACGATGCTCGCCAGGGTTGAACTGCTAAACGGCGAAACCGACCTGGCTCTCGCCAATGCCCGCAAAGTGCCATCGCTTGAAAACCACAAGCAGTATGCGATTTCACACTTGATCGTGGCGGATGCGCTCACCGGAAAAGGCCACGACGATGAAATCGCGAAGGAATATGAAGAGTATTTGAAGGAAGCGCCTGACTCTCCCTTGGCGCCGCGGGTGAAGGATGCATTGGCGAAGATGAAGTCCAAATAAGGAGCGGTAGCGGCGCGGTGACTCTCAGGGGCGGCGTCAGCCGCGTTGTTGCCTACCGACAGGCGCACGCGCTTCGTCCTTTTGCGCCACTCAAGATAGTACGCACCCTCGGGGTGCGCTCTTCCTTTCCATCGATGAGGACGCAATTTGGCTTGACACGGCCATTAGCGGCGAGGACGACAGAGCGGTAACGAAGGCCGCTGCTGGTCCGCACTCTCTTGATGAGGTTGACTTGTCTGTTCACTTGGGCTACCTGATTCGGTATCACCGTAGTCCAAGTTACACAAAACAAAAAGGATGGCGGAGAGGGTGGGATTTGAACCCACGATACCCGTTAAGGTATGTCCGCTTTCGAGGCGGATCGTTTCAACCACTCACGCACCTCTCCGGAAGAACAGCTGTCAGCGATCAGCCGTCAGCTCTCAGCAAAGGCAACTGCTAACCACTAGCGGCTAACGGCGGTTTTTAAAGAACGACTTCAGCAACTCTGCGGAACGGCCAGCTAACACCCCGCCGCGTACTTTCATCTGGTGATTTAGCTGCGGACGATTCAGCACTTGCATCACTGAATTTACCGCACCAGCTTTGGGATCGTCCGCACCGAAGATCAGGCGCTTGATGCGAGCGTGTACCAAGGCTCCCGCGCACATGGCGCACGGCTCAATTGTAGCAAACAGTTCGCAGTCGACGAGCCGGTAGTTACCGACGTTTCGTCCCGCCTCGCGCAGGGCCACGATTTCAGCATGAGCGGTCGGATCGCAGTCGGTGAGGTTGCGATTCCATCCTCGTCCAACTACGCTCCCTTCGCACACCACGACCGCTCCCACCGGCACTTCCCCCGCCTGCAGCGCGCGCTGGGCGCAGCGGAGGGCCTCCTCCATCCAAAGTTCGTCCGCGGATAGCTCGTCAGAGGAAAGGTTGTTCAACGGAGGGCAGTTTTCCTTCACCAGTGGCCGGTTGCCAAAAGCTCGATTCAGTTCTCGGCGTTCAGTCTAAAGGCGAGTCTAGGCCTGAAGGCTGACTGATCTATTTTAGCGGGTGAATGGTTATCCTGGGGGTGGGAACTTCTGTTCCATCAGATGGTTGATGGTTTTGCGAGTTGGGTGCCCGCTAGCTAACGCGTATGGGCGCACATTTCCATAACCAGCTATAGATCTTGCGGTTAGCTGGAATTCCTTGTTCAAAACCCGACAGCAAAACATGGCACTGTACTTGCATCTAATAGGCTGGCGGATACCCCCATTTCCCCGGAGTCGCGAGCATATCAAAACTCCTCCTGAGGAGGGATTACGTTGAAGAATACGAACAAAATCGCGATCGTTGCAGTGTTTGCTCTGCTGTTTTCGGGCTTCGCGTTCTCGCAGGCAGTGTTAAAAATCGTTCCGGTGCCGGGGTCGAGTCCAAACTCTTTGATTGCGATCAACAACGGCGGCCGGGTAGTGGTGAACACCGGCACCGGCCAGGTGTCGACTTGGAACCGCATCAACGGAACCCAGATTCTGGGGCTGAGCGGGAATAACAGTGTTGGGGCTGCCATTAATAGCTCTGGCGATGTCGCTGGCGCGGGCGATCCCAACAATTCTGGTAATCTTCAAGCTTTCTTCTGGCAACCGACGGGGGGGGCGCAGTGGCTCGGTTCTCTCGGGGGGAATTGGAGCGCTGCGAATGGGGTCAACAATGCCGGCGCGGTAGTCGGGCAATCCTACACCGCCGCGTTTATTCAGCACGCGTTTCTCTGGACCCAGGGCGGCGGCATGCAGGATCTGACACCTGACCTCACCAGCAACGTTGGCGCTACGGCTATGGCAATCAATTCCTCGAATCAGGTGACGGGCTACTACGTTCCAAATGGCAGCAGTAACACGCAGGGCTTCCTCTGGACGCAAGCCGGAGGTCTCCAGAGTCTAGGTTCGGCCGGCACTCTCGCCTATGACGTCAACGACTCAGGGACGGTTGTGGGGCAATCGCCCGCCGCCAATGGGAATCGGCATGCTTTCTCTTGGACACAGGCGGGGGGAATCAGAGACCTGGGCACCCTGGGGGGCGGACAAAGTTCTGCTCTCGGCATCAACAGCCGGGGATGGATCGTAGGGACCTCTCTGACCAGTTCGGGGAACGGAATTCTGCACGGTTTTTTGTGGACTCCATCAGGAGGCATGCAGGATTTTAGTGTCCTGGCGGGTCTGAACCAGCAGGCTTACTCTGTGCAAGTGAACGACTTCGGCGTAGTCGCCATCTCGACCAGCAAGGGCTGCTACCTCTTGGTTCCGAAGATGGCATCGACGATCACTTCGTCGGCGAACCCTTCCGTGGTGGGTCAGCCGGTGACGTTCACGGCCACCCTGATGTCGATCGCGGGACCGCCGCCAGACGGCGAGATGGTGCAGTTTGTGGTGAGTGGCAAGGTGTATGGATCGTCACCACTGAAGGGTGGTGTCGCCCAGTTCACAACCTCGGCCATCCCTGTAGGTTCGCATATCGTTGTGGCAAAGTATTTCGGCGATGCGAATTATCTTCCCTCCAAGTATGCGGCGGTCACGCAAGTGGTTAACCCGTAGCGCCAAACGTCGTAACGGCGATCGGGGCCGCGCTGAGGTACCGCCGAAATGTTTTTCGGTGCTGCCTCGGTCTCCAGTCTTCTGTCTTCAGTCTGTTTGTGAGTCAAATTCCACTGTTCTGTTTTCCTGTCAGTGTTATCCTATGCGAGATATGGGAATCTCCGACATCTTGCGGAAGGTGTTTTTAGTGGACCTGATCCAGGGACTTGGCGTGACGTTCCGATATCAGCATCCCAAGGAAATTTATACTGAGCAGTATCCGCTGGAGCGGCCGCAAGTAGCCGAGCGATACCGAGGTGCGCCGCGGCTGAACGTCAACCCGGATACCGACGAGACTCTCTGCATTTCGTGCGACCTGTGCTCGGTGGCGTGCCCGGAAAACCTGATCGTTGTTACCAGCGAGCGCAATGAAAAAACCCGCCGCAAAGAGCTCCTGAAATTTACCTACGACCTGAGCCGTTGCATGTTCTGCGGCCTGTGCGAAGATGCTTGTCCGACCGACGCCCTGGAGCTCACCCAGGATTTCGAGCTCGCGAACTACACGCGCGAAGGCATGATCTGGGATCTCAAGACGCTCGAAAAGGGTCCGCAGCCGACCGTCTACAGAAAGTAGTTTCCCCTCCCCTAAGTGCGGTGATCCCCGGCGGCGGCCTCCACCGCCGATCAGCGTGATGACAGCTTCGCGAAGCCAGTTCTGAGTTCGCCCTTTCCATGAGCGTCGTTCCAGCGTTTTCGTGAGTACGTCCAAACGGACATGGCCGGATACACGGTGCCTGGCTGTTCTCTTGCGAGAGATGTGTTGTCTTTAGGGCCTCAAGCCCGTTTGGGCGACGCCGATAGCTATGTCTATGCAGGGATGTGTGCGACGCAACCGCGTCAGCCTGGCGGTCTGCTGGCGTTCACCGAATATTTCGGTGAAAGGGTATGAGGTTTGAGGATGGCTGCGGTTCCGCGTTCAAAATCACTTTGCCTGCCCGTCGTTACGATGAGAAGGGGGGAGCCCGGGCGATGAAACAATTGCCTCAGGTCCTTCTCGTGGATGACAACCCGGCCGACGTTGTTCTTGCACGCGAGGCGTTGGCCGGGGGCAAGCATCAAAGCCGCATCAGCAATGTACAGGATGGCGAGGAGGCGCTGGCCTTTCTGCATCGCATAGGCCAGCACACGGATGCACTCCGTCCCGACTTGGTGATCCTCGATTTGAACCTGCCCAAGAAGGACGGGCGAGCGGTGCTGGCGGAAGCCAAGACCGACAAGTCTCTGCGCACTATCCCAGTCGTGGTGTTCAGTACCTCGCGCTCGACCCTGGACATAGCGCGCAGTTACGAGCTAGGCGCCAACTGCTACGTTCACAAGCCTGGGAATCTGGAAGATTATTTTTTGGCCGTGCGATCGATTGAGGAATTCTGGTTCGGCTCTGCGAGCCTGCCCCGAGAGGAAAAATAAAATAATGGAACACGAACCCGCTCACATTTTATTGATTGAGGACAACCCTGGAGATGCGGACTTGGTGCGCCTGCGCCTGGTAGAAAGTAAGTCCGAGGTCCATGTGAATTGCGTTCCGCGGCTCTCCGACGCTCTGGCGTGTCTCGACGCGGAAACACCTTCGCTGGTACTGCTCGACTTGAACCTCCCCGACAGCCACGGCGCGGAAACCTTTCGTCGGATCATGCAGAAGGCTCCGAATGTACCGGTGGTGATCCTTTCGGGTCAGGACGATGAGGTGCTGGCGCTCAAAGCCGTTCACCTGGGCGTTCAGGACTACCTGGTCAAGGGCGACATCACTGGCAAACAACTGGAGCGTGCCATCCGCTATGCGGTGGAACGGCAAGGGCTGCTGCGCGCGCTGGATATCAGCCGCAAGCAGCAACTTGAATTCAAGAACCAGTTTCTGTCCCACGTTTCGCACGAATTGCGTACACCGCTGACTTGCATTCACCAGTACGTCACGATTCTCCTGGATGGGTTGGCTGGGGCCATGAAGCCGGACCAGACTGACCACCTCAAAACCATCCTCAAGAGTGTGAATCAGTTGCACGCCATGATCCGCGACCTGCTCGAAGCCACCCGCGCCGATAGCGGCAAGCTGCGTATCGAACCGCGCTGCATCGATATCGGCGAACTGATGCAGCAGGCAGTGGCGATGATGCGGCCCACTGCCGCCGAAAAACACGTCGGTCTTCAGGCTGCGCTCGATCAAGCAATCCCGCTCGTCTATGCGGATCCCGACCGGACGATCGAGGTCCTTATCAACCTGATCGACAACGCCATCAAATTCACGCCGGCCAATGGGTCGGTGGCCGTGCTCGCCTCGATGGTGGAGACGGATCCGGCTGCCGTCTACATCTCGGTCAGCGACACAGGCCGTGGCATCCCGCAAGAGTCGCTTCCGCAGGTTTTCGAACGTCTGTATCAGGATCCGGACTCAGTGGACGATAACCGTGCCGGTCTCGGTCTCGGGCTCTTCATCGCCAAAGAAATCGTCACTCTCCACGGCGGGAGGATGTGGGTTGCAAGCGAACCCGGCGCCGGCAGCACGTTCTCTTTCACTTTGCCGCTCTATTCCCTGGCCAAACTGCTGCTCCCAGTGATCACTTACAAGGGACGCTTGCGGGAGTCTCTTGTGATGGTGCGCGTGGACCTGACGCCGCTGTCCAAATCTCTCCGCGGAAGCTGGAAAGAAACCTGCGAGCAGTGTCTGGAACGCCTGCGCCTTTGCATCTACGTGGACAAGGATCTGGTTCTTCCAGCCACCGGAACCAGCGGCCCCGTCGAAACATTTTTTGTGGTCGCCTCCACCGACATGGAGCGGGTCGGCATCCTGATGGACCGCATCCGCGATCAAATCGGGTCCCTGCCCAGGCTGAAGGCCGGGGGCACTCTGCGCGTAACCGCCGAGAAGATTCCGATCCCGCCCGCCTCTGACCCGAGCATCCTGGAACAGCAAGTCTGGGGTATTGCCGATTACGTCACCGAAGTTATTCAGCAGGGCCTTGGGAGCAAAAAAAACTTCACCGAAAAGGAGAACCACGAGAATGCGGACTGAAAGTTACAGCGAGCAACAGCCCATGAATCGCGCGAAGATTATGGTCGTGGATGATGATCCCGATCTGAGACAGGCCTTGAGTCTGCGTCTCCGGGCGAATAACTTCGATACCGTGAATGCTTGCGACGGTTATTCAGCCATTGCTCTGGCTCAGAAGGAACGTCCCCAACTGATCATTCTCGATCTCGGACTGCCGGCAGGCGACGGATTTGCCGTGCTGAAAAACTTGCAGGAGTATCCGGCGCTGTCGGTAATCCCGGTGATTGTGCTTACGGCTCGCGATCCCGAGGGCAACGAAAAGCGTACGCTTGAATCGGGCGCCATCGCTTTTTTCCAGAAGCCGGCCGACAACGACGAGTTGCTGGGAGTGATTCGCGCCAGTCTACAGGCTGGCATGCGCCGGGGTGGAGAGTTGCCATCGTAGCGGTTCCGATCCCTTGGCGATCACAGTGGCGGAAGGAGAGCGTTATGTTTGTCGACAACCGGGGTGCGCTGGCGCGATCCCGGGACTACAACGTCCGCCGGCAAGAGCCGCGCTATTTTGCCAGCATCCCCGTCGGGTTGCAGCGGTTCTTGCGTTTTGGACCATTCGTCACGCGGGGCGTGAGCCTTGATATCAGTGTGCGAGGAATGTCAGCTCTGGTCTGTGGCGCGCCGCGGGCGGGCGAAACAGTTGTGATCTTGCTATCCTTGCGAGATGCTGCGAATCGAGATGCTGGCGACCGTCCGCCATAGCAGTGATGCCAAGTCTGGATTTGAGTTCTACCCTCTGTCTACGATCGCCCAACAGGGAATTCAGGCTTGGATACAGGAACTGAAAAAACACGAAGAAACGCTGTTCCCCTATCCGTACGCGGGTGCGGCTAAGGTGGGCAACGACTAAGATCCCTTATCTAGCTGGACGGGCGAGGCGCCCGTCGCTCCACCGGATCACGCGATTATGCTTACTCCGGCGGTAGCGGCAGTCCCTGAATATTCCAGGAAATGTGGTGGACGGCGCTGTTGGTGGCAAGGATGGCCGACTTGCCCGGAGCGAACGCCAGTCCAACCAAGCCCTGGCCGGAGACCTCAAGGTTGGCCTTGCCTTGAGGAGTGATTTTCACGATGCCGCGTTTGCCGGCGAGAGAGGCGGCGACATAGACATTGCCCTCGACGTCAAGCACCAAGCCTTGCGGACGTCCCAGACCGCGGTAGAACACGGACACAGTTCCATGTGGGTCGACTTTGTAAACGCAGTCGTAACTGGACGTGCTGGGGCCGGTGACGAACATATCGCCCTGGGGACCGAAAGCGATGTGATAGGCGGAAACGCTCGGCTCCAGGGTCGCGAAGACAAAAATTTGGCGGTCGCGAGCGATCTTGAAAATGGTTCCGCTGCGGTCGCCGACGTAGAGATTCTCCGCCGCATCGAAGGCAATCCCGGTCGCGACTCCCATGCCCTCGGCGTAGGTTGAAACGGTGCCGTTCGGCGCGACTTTGTACACCGCCTCATCATGCCGCGAAGAAACGTACATCTGGCCTTCGCGGTCGAAGGCAATCGAAGTGGCGTTCATCATTTCGCTGAGAAACGGCTTAACGTTGTAGTTCGTGTCGATCTTGAAGATCGAAACGGGAACTTTTTGCCCGCGCGATCCGGAGAAAGTTACGTAGAGGTTGCCCTCGCGATCAAGCGCGGGATTGGTAACGGGATGAAGGTTGTCGGCGACCAGGGCCGCAACCTTAATGGCATGGGCATTGCTCACATGCCCGTTGGTGCCCACTACGACCGGTCCCGATGCCGCTCCCTCGGGGACGCGGACGACCACGAAATCGTCGGAACTGATTAACACCGAGCCTTCGATATCGCCGAAGTGCACGCTCGGGCGGCGCAACTCGGGCGGACGGAGGCTCCTTCCGATGATACGCACTTCGCCTCCGGGCAGAGCGAAACTGGGCGCGACCGCCTCGATGTGCGGCTTGCCGTTGACGTTCTTTTTTCCCAGCAGGCGGTCGGAGATGCTCATGAGTTTGTTCCGAGGGGTGCCCAGTTACTTGATTAGAAGACCAAAGTGCAACAAGAGATGCATAACGGCGAGCGCGTATAGTCCCGCTCCCAGGTCATCTACCACTATACCGGTACCCTCGGGCAGCCGTTCCAGTCGACGAATTGGAAACGGCTTCCAAATATCGAAGACACGGAAGAGTATAAGGCCTGCGAGAAAAGTTTTCCAAGCCAGCGGGACGGCGATCAGTGTGACCAGTTGTCCTGCAACCTCATCGATGACGACGAATTGCGGGTCTTTTAAGCCCGAGGAGCGCGCGACCCGCGTGGCGGCGGGAATTCCGATGAGGGTCACGGCTGCCGCTGCGATGATGGTCGCCCAGGTGCGGTTCGCGACCGGGATCCGGGAACTTGCTAACGCCCATACGAGGACCGTGGCTAACGATCCCCATGTGCCGGGACCGGGTTTGAGGCGTCCTGTGCCGAAGAATGTCGCGACCAGCGTGGCCCAGAGCGGAGCACCGGGGCGAGACGCCCCCGCGACAGCCGGCGGGACGCCGGCGCTACGGTAGTTTGGGTCGTTTGTAACTGGTGAGGGCGTGGGCTTCACGGCGTGTCTTCATCGTCGAGACTATCTTGTCGGATTGCTTCTTCGGCGTCCGCAACCGGCGACGAGATCACGTATGCGCCGCTGGCCCACTTGCCGAGATCAATCAGGCGGCAGCGCTCGCTGCAAAAAGGGAAGTCCGCGTCCCCGGCCTTTGCCGGCTTCTTGCAGATCGGGCAGCGGAGCTTGATGGGGCGCTTGCGCGGCATAGTCGGATTGCAGAGGTCAGAGGTCAGATTGCAGAGGTGAGAACATTTCTGCTCTGGGTGATTTTGACCTCTGAAATCTCACCTCTGATCTCTAACCTCAAACGATCTCGGCAACCAAGTCATAGTCGTGCGCCGCCGTGATGCGGCAGCGGTAAAACTCGCCCTCTTTCGGCTCGTTTCCCTTGGGATAATCGTTCACGAAGACTTTGCCGTCAATCCCCGGCGCGTGCATCGATGTGCGGCCTTCGAGCAGGAGGTCGGACTCCGTCGAAGTCCCTTCCAGCAGCAGATTGAAATCGCGTCCGATCAGCGATTTCTTGCTGGCCCGGCTGATCTTCTTCTGGATCGACATCAGCGATTTGCGTCTGCTCTCGATCTCGCGCGTGGAAAGCTTCCGGTCATGATCGAAGGCGCCCGCACCTTCCTGGTCCGAGTAGCCGAAGGCGCCCATCCAGTCGAAGGCCGCTTCTTTCACGAAGCCGCAAAGCTCCTCGAATTCCGTTTCCGTTTCGCCGGGGAAGCCGACAATGAATGAAGTTCGTAAAGTAACACCGGGAATTACACGGCGCATTTTCTCAATCGAGCGCAAGAACAGGTCGGCGCCGCCTCCCCGTTTCATTCGCTTCAGCACCGTCGCCGATGCGTGCTGCAGCGGTACATCAATGTACGAACAAATATTGTCGTGGGCTGCGATCGTCTCGAGCAGTCGCCCGGTGATTTTGTTGGGATAGGCGTAGAGGAAGCGAATCCACTGCAGGCCTTCGACGCCTGCGAGTTTTTCCAGCAGCACGGCCAGGCCATCTTTCAGTCCAAGGTCCTCGCCGTAGCAGGTGGTGTCCTGTCCGATGAGCGTGATTTCGCGCACGCCGGATTGCGCCAGTCGCTCGGCTTCGGAGATGACGGATTCGAAACGCCTCGAGCGGAACTGTCCCCGAAGCTGGGGAATGATGCAGAAGCTGCAGGGATGATCGCAGCCTTCGGCAATTTTGATATATGCCGAGTATCCCGGCCCGCTCAGCATGCGGGGGGTGTGGTCGTCGTAAAGGTAGTTGGGCAGGTCAGCGACGGCTCCGTCCCAGGCATCGCGGGCGAAGCGCCCTTGTCCGCGGCGATGATCGCCTTCAGGCCGCGAAGTTAGGATGTTGAACGGACCCGGCGCGCGCGGTGTTTCCGCGACTCCGGCAGCGGCAAGAATTTTATCCAATTCGCCGGTACCGACGACTGCGTCCACTTCAGGGATGTTCTTTCGGATCTCGTCGCGAAAACGCTCGACCAGACAACCGGCAACGACCAGTCTCTTCGCCTTGCCGCCCGTCTTCGTCTTGTAACGGGCCATTTCGAGGATCGTATCGATCGATTCCTGTTGCGCGCTGCCGATAAATGAGCAGGTATTCACCACGATGACGTCGGCATCCTCCGCGTTGGGAGTAAGCTCGGCGCCAGCCTGGGCCAGCATGCCCATCATCACCTCGCTATCGACGAGGTTCTTGGGGCAGCCGAGGCTCACAAAACCCACCTTGGCTGGGGCTGTCGGCCCCGAAGTCGCGGATATGCTTTTCTTTAAGGGCACAAGGATAATGAGATCAGCGGGAAACAGACCTACACAATTCTAGCATCTAACATTGCCATATCCGCGCCCCGGACCGCCGGACGCCGGAATCTGAGCACCAAGGGGGATACGGTATCTTTTCCGCCAATGCCAGCGGCCCGTGCTAATCTTATGGGACAAAATTACATCCCCCAACGCTCCGGAGGCGAGATGTCGGCTAAACGGCTCGCAGTGCTGGTTGTGCCAGTTTTGGTTCTGATTGCAAGCGCTTTGGCGCAAATCAATGAAGTTTCCATCACGGCCGGACGAACTTTCGTCAGCACCCAGACGGTTACGACTACGGGGTTGCCCGTTCACTTCGGGAACGAGGAAAGCGTTGCCTTCAATTACGCTCGCTATCTCAAGAGCTTTAAGGTTTTCGGACTGTATGCGGAATTGCCGGTAGCGATCTATCCGCGGATGGATGTGAACTACCACCTTGGGACGACTCCGAAGGATATCGGAGCGCTGTTCGTGACTCCGTCGGTGCGGATGAACATTTTTTCTGGCGACTCAGTCACGCCGTGGGTTAGCGTTGGCGGCGGCTATGGTCGCTTCCGAGAGGCCCCGGTTACACTTTACGAAAATCGGAACCCTAGCAGCGGCAGCAATACCGGCGTAGTTCAGTTCGGCGCCGGATTGGATGTGTGGTTCTGGCATACCTGGGGCGGCCGATTCGAAGCGCGTGACTTCTACTCCGGAGCTCCCGCTCTGAATGTCGATACCGGGAGAAGCCGCCAACATAACTACTACGTAGGCGTCGGCGTGATGCACCGCTTCTAGAGGCGAATCTAGAGTTGCTGTGACCGCAGGCAGCTGCTGAGCTGCGCTCGGCTTGGATCCTTCGACTTCGCTCAGGACAGGCTCACGAGGCGGCCGTCCCTACGCAACCTTGGATGGGCGAGGCGCCCGTCCCTACACGAACCTAGCTGGCGGCTACGCGGCTCTTTGTCTTTTCAGAATTCGCCGTTTCGGCAGCAGTTATGTCCTGGAAAAGTTCGGGCAGGCTTTGGGCGTCGTCTACGGACCTTCCGAAACGTGCAGACTCGTAAGCTCGCGTAAACCTGGCGACCTTGTTCTGCAATGCCGCTTCCTGAATGGCCGCGACGAAATCGAGCGGTGTCTGCGACGGCGACTTGCGCCAGCCACGCCGCGCCATGCGGCTGACCATCCGGTCATACCAGAGTGCGGCGGATTCGCGCGGGGCACGCTCCGGATGTGCCCGCAGACTACGGTCACGCAGAGCGCTGACCAGCCGCCGGAGATTCAGCAGCGTGATCAGGACTGCAGTGAACGCGATGAGCCCGCCCAACCAGCGTACCGGAAAATTGGTGAAGTGCCGTTGCGCGCGCCTTGCCGACCGCAGCAGGGCGCGGTGCTGCCGCCCCATCCACCGGCGAGCTTCGTCAAAGAAACGCCGGCTATTGTAAGCGGCATCCTTCCCCAAAGTTTGCTGATGGCTGGCATCGTAGTTGATAATCCATTCGCGCCAAAAGGAGGAGGCCGCATCCATGTAGAGCTGCATCCGCGACCAACCGGTTCGTGTGGGCAGGATTCCTGCCGGAGTCGGATCAAAGCTGATCCAACCGGAACCGGGGAAGTACGCCTCAACCCACGAATGGGCGTCGCTGGCTCGCACCACATATTGGCCGGTGAGGTCGTTGAATTCACCCCCGCGAAACCCCGTCACAATTCGCGACGGGATGCGCAAAGAGCGCAGCATCACGGCCATCGAACTGGCGAAATACTCGCAGTGACCTTTTTTCCTCTCGAACAGAAAATTGGCCAGTGGGTCCTGCGGCAGACTTTGAGGCAGTTCCAGCGTGTATCTGAAGTGGGTTGAGAGATACTGCTCCACGGCGGTTGCCTTTTCAAAGTTGCTGGGAGCCGGCGCGGCGATTTCTTCCGCCAGCTTCGAAATACGAATATCGAGGGGCGGAAGCTTGAGGTACTCGTCCATGCCACCGGGCGCCGTGTTCATCGCCAGACGCAGCTCGTCGCTGTCGATCTCAGGCAATTGTGACACGGCTTCGTAAAGATTGATCGGACGCTCGGCATCGAGGTCGTAGACAGCTCCCCCAGCGTCCATGCTCACCTGCCGGAAATTTCCCGACAGACTTTGCGGCCTCTCTGCCAGAAAAAAGACGTTGGTTCCAATCGGCTCCATGAGGACGCGATAACGAATGGATCGGCCCGCAGCCGCCGCTGCGCCACGCGGGTCCATCAAACGCGCTAGCCGATAACTTCCGTCTACCGCCGGTCGCACCTGCGTTTGCTCATACGAATTCGACCATGTTCTGCCGTCAAAGTTGCTCAGCGCAACTCCACGCCACTTCAGGTCGTATCCGCCTAGCAGATCGTTCTGGATCTCGATGTGCATAACGACAGCACCGGACTGCTGAATCTGGCCGATGCGGCCCAGTTGCACGCGATCTGTGAAGCCAGTGGAGATATCGCTGGTCGGAGAGTAGGCGCTCAGGTAGTGTGACGAAATGCGGGGAAGCAAGAAGAAGATCAGGAAACTTCCGGCCAGGATCATTAGCATGAGCGCCGGAGCGATCGCCATCAGCCCGTAGGCCATGGCTCGGTTTGGAGGGATAACGCCCGGAGAGGCAACGCGCGGATCTTGTGCGTGCGTTTGCTCGGCGGCGACCGAGTGCCGCATCTCCATCAAAACGAAAGTGATGACCGCAACCAGCAGGAAGCCCGCAAAAGAGAACAGAAACACGCTGCCCACGGTAAGCACGGCGGCCGCCAGCACCATCAGAAACGAAAGTACGGCAAGCATGTAATGGTCGCGGGTCCGCTGCAATGAGAATAGCCGGACGACCATGGCGAACAGGACAAGGTGAACCGTCGCTGTCAGAAAGCTTCGCGAAAGAAAAAAGTAGTCGGCGAGGTAGATGGCGACGTAGATCAGAGTCAGGACAGTGGTCCAGCGTTCGGGGATGACAAACTCGCGCCGTGTCAGAAGCTGGAATCCGCGGAGCGCCAGCGCCAGGCCCACCAGGACCGCTGCCGGTACGTCCAGCTCTCCGGTCGAAGCCAGAGCGCCAAAGCCGCTGAGCACGAGCAGATACAGCGCAACGTTAAAGTAGCGCTCGATGGCCTTGGCCATGGTGATCCCGCCCGGGTTGATAGAGGCTTCGGTCACGACAAGCTTCTATTGTTGGCGAAACCGGCGCGGAAGGGAAGTGTCCGCGGTAACAACAGACGGCGCGCGCTGAATTCAGAAGATAGCCCTAAGTTTGCGGAGAAGTTGTCTCGCCCCCCGCAGTCTTACCGCAGCGGCTAAAGCCGACATTGGAAATGCGCCACCTATCGCAGCGGTGAACCGCTGCGCCACCCAAGAACAAAGGCAAAATCGACTTTTTCTGCAAGCTGCTAGACGCCTACTGTTGCAGAAGTCGCACACCGCGTCATTATTAACTCTTGAGCGGCTCGGGATTCGCGGATCTCGAAGATGGACTCCAGCTGGGTGACTCTCAACACTTCGCGGACCTGCTCAGCTGGATTCAGCAGCGTGAGATAGATACCGGAAGCCTGCAACGAAACCAAAGCGCCGATTCCCGCGGCATCGATGGCATCAACCCCCGTCAGATCAAGCGTCACATTACGACCCTCTTGCCGAACAGCCGCGCACAAAATGGCAGTCTCATCGCCTCGCACAATTCTGCCCTGACATTGCAGAACCACTCCGTCATCCCACTCTTTGACAGTCACAGTAAGCATGGTTGCATTCTCCAGAAAACTGAACCGTGGCCGCAGGACTTCCCCGCGAATAGCCATGTATTGTAGGCGAACAAAACACGAAACGCAAGGCAAAAATAGCAGACGCACGACTCAGCGGGAGGATTCCCCTCGGCTCAAGCCTTCGGCTGCGCGGCGGGCGGTCCAAATGGACCGCAACGACCTCGCATACCTTCGCGAAACTTCTCGCGCTCCTCCGGAGTCATGTGCTCCCAGCGCTCCCTCATGCGGTGACGCCAGTACATGTGCCTGCCGGGACCGCCACGAAATCCACCGAAGAGGATCTTGCTTAGAAGCAGAATGCCCACCGCCTGCCAGAAGGTAATTAGATGCCAGCCAAAGAGAGCCGGCGTCAGCCAATTCCACAGGCTCATCACCACATAGCCAAGCACCGCAATAAACAGCGGGGCGAACAACGCGAACTTCAGACCTCTTAACATCCAATTTCTTCTCATTTCTCTTCTCCTCCTGATTTCGTAAATTCGTCGTAAACTTCCCGAAGCCGCTCACGCAAATGAATCACCGCATAGTGCTTCCGTGAAAGCAGCGTATTCACGCTCAGGCCGGTTTCTACCGCGAGGTCTTTGAAGCTGCGGCCCTCGATTTCATGTGCGAGGAATACTTCGCGCTGCTCGTCGGGGAGTTCCTCCAAAGCATCCTCAAGCTCCGCCAGCAACACGGTTCGGGCATACGCCGCCTCCGGTCCGGCCTCGCGAGATGGGAGCAAGTCTTCCAGCGTGAGAAGCTCTCCCTCCTCGGCAACCACCGGATCGTTCGTTGACGCCTCGGGCTTCCTCTTGCGAAACAGGTCTGTGATTCGATTACGTGCGACGCGGAACAGCCACGCGCCGACCTGCTCGATGGGCTTCATCAGGCGGTACGTTTCCACAAGCTCGTAGAAGACCTCCTGCAGGATGTCTTCCGCGTCGCTCGGGTCGGCGACACGTCTCCGGATGAAGTTGCGGAGCCGGGTCTTGTCCCGATCAATCGCTTCGGAGATGCGCTCGTCTTGCTCCGCCATCATCCACTGTTTTCTCAGCGCAGCATCCATCTACTCATGTAGACGAATGAGCGAGACAAATATTTTAGAGGATTTAGGTGGGGACCTGTGACCTCAGGGCGCACTGACTTCGCTTTGACGGCGGCCATAGTTGTAAACGGCGGATGAGGTGACGGCAACAATCTGTTTTTGTGTTTACAATACCTGCCCATGGACTATCTCTTGAAAACTGAACCGACTGTGTATTCATTCGCGGATCTTGAACGGGAGAAGACGACGATTTGGGATGGGGTCACGAATCCGGCGGCGGTGAAGCATCTCCGCCAGATGAAGCCGGGCGAGCGGCTGGTGATTTACCACACCGGGGATGAGAAGAGCGCGGTGGGAACGGCGTCGGTAGTATCGGTGGATCCGAGCGATCCCAAGACTCCGAAAGTGACGATCAAAGTTGGGAGGACGATCGCGAAGCCGAAAACGCTGGCCGAGATTAAGGCGCGAGCGGCGTTTGCGGAGTCTCCGTTGGTGCGGCAGGGACGATTGAGCGTGGTGCCGCTGACAGGGGCGCAGTATTCGTGGCTGGCGGGAGAGTGAGGTGACGCTAGCTAAACCCTGCCGAGCTACGCTCGGCTTGGACAGCCGAGGGCGGCTGTCCCTACGCGGGCGGGGGCGCCCGTCCCTCCACTAACAAATCGGCTTACGTCCGCACCACCCGTTCGTTGCAATCGGATTCCGGGCACGCGTAGGTCACGTGATTGCGCTGGCGGTCGAGGCTGATGATGAACATGGGCCGTCCGTGGCGATCACAGGTAGGCTGGTTGGGGGTTAGGACGGGTGCGTCTCCGCGCTTGGGCGTGGAGTAGCCGATGCGCTCGCCGAAGCAGCGGTGGCAGAATTTGTCGGTGCAGCGAAAGAACTCTATCGAATAGTCGGCATTGTAGGGAGCCAGGACGGGCTCCATAGTGCGGTAGTGCTGGTCGCAGAGAGGCAGGATGTCCATCCGCATGCGGAAGCGAGTTTAGCACTGAAGGCATTGAATCATTGAGGCATTGAGTTGAACGACTGAATCATGGAAATGTTGAATCGTTGAGTCAATGAGTAAATGACTCAATGGCTCAATGATTCAATGTCTCAATAATTTCAGCCGATGTGGCGTAGGGCGTCGACGATGCCGAGGTTCGAGGCGCGGTAGGAGGGAATGAGGCCGCTGATCAGCCCGACAACCGCCGCGACCAGCATAACGACAAGCGCGGTGGCTGCGGTCATGTGCATCGAGACCGGCAATCCGATGCCCGGGCGGGACATCGCCTTGACGACCAGAGTCCCCAGCATTACGCCGACCAATCCTCCCATCAGAGAAATGGCGATCGATTCGCTTAAGAGCAACTTGAGGATGTTTTCGCGGGTGAAGCCAAGCGTGCGGAGGACGGCGACTTCGCGAGTGCGTTCGCGGATCGACATGGCCATGGTGTTGGCGCAGACCAGCAACGTGGTGAAGACAACGGCTCCGCAAATGCTCAGTATGAATACTTTGACACTGCCGAGAGTGTTGATGAAATCGAGCTTGAACGCCTGCTCGCTCTCGCTCTTGGTGGGAACCGGAGTGCCGTGGAACATGTCGTCGATGGCGTGGGCCGCCCGGGGCATGTTTTCAGCTGTGTCGACGCGAGTGAAGTAAAAGCCGGCGCTGTCTTTGAACCAGCTGACCGATTCTTCGAGATATTTTGCATGGAAATAGAGCGCGCTGTTGGGCGGATCGATGCTGTAGATGCCGCGCAAGTTCAGATCGAGAGTAGTGGGAAAGATGCTGCCCTGCAGGATGATGTGGTCGCCAATCTTCCAATTGTGTTTCCTGGCAAGTTCAGCGTCTACGACGCAGCCCGCGCGGTCGCGCTTCCAGGCGGCGAGCTGGTCGGCGGGCATGACTTTGTCGGCGGCGACGTCGAAGTATTCATCGGGGTCGGTGGCGAACTGAGCGAAGAAGTTCTCCGGCTTGTCGTCCTTATACTTGCCCCCGAACCAGGTCATGGGGACGACATGTACGACGCCGGGAACGGTGCGGATCTTTTCCCGATAATAGATGGGAATGAAGTTAGCCAGTGACACCTTGTGACGGGTCATGATGCGAAGCGCCGAATCAGGGGCTCCCTTGTCGATGTAGAAGCTGCGCCAGACGCAGAGCATGATGCAGAGCAGGAGGAGCGAAAACGCGATGCTGGCAACCGTCAGCAGACTGCGGCGCTTGTTGCGAAAGGCGGACTTGGCAACGAAATGCGTGAGGGTCATGGGGGACGGAAATATTTTACACTGCAAGTTCCTCCCACTGTAGCGACGGGGCTTGCCCTGTCTCATGCTGCGGTCGGAGACGCGGCAAGCCGCGTCTCTACGGGAAATCGTCTGTCCGGCTGGACGGGCGAGACGCCCGTCGCTCCACCGTATGACTCATGACGCGGTCGCGGTACTCCCCGCCCGGTTCAAGAGAAAGTTTTGCGCAGCTCGCGCCGCAGAATCTTGCCTGATGGCGTCCGAGGCACGACCTCCACAAAGCGAACCTCGCGCGGCTGCTTGTGCCGGGAGAGACGGTCGGCGACAAAGTCGCGCAGTTCTATGGCGAGCACGCCGGATGGCATAAAACCTTCACGCAGCACGACAAATGCGCAGGGAATTTCCCCGGCGTCGAGATCGGGTTTGGCGACCACTCCGCAATCGCGGACGGCGGGATGTTCGAGTAGAAGAGATTCGACTTCGGCGGGGGCGACGGGGAATCCTTTGTACTTGATCATCTCTTTGCTGCGGTCGAGGACGTAGTAGAAGCCGTCGGCATCGCAGCGCACAACGTCGCCGGAGTAGTACCAGCCATCGCGAAGAACGGCGGCGGTGGCTTCTGGCTCCTTCCAATATCCGAGCATGATCTGCGGACCGCGCATAACGAGTTCGCCGGGCTCGCCAGGCGCGACCTCATTCCCGTCAAGATCAACGATGCGACAATCCGTGAGAACCAGTGGCTGTCCAATGGAAGCGGGGCGGTTCATTTCCGGTGGAGCAATGTAGCCGACGTGAGTGACGGGCGAGGCTTCGGTCATGCCGTATCCCTGGACGACGCTAATGCCGGTGAGATTGGCCATGCGTCGGGCGAGTTCGGGAGCAAGCGGCGCGGCGCCGCACTTGATCCAGCGAACTTTGTGATTCTTTGGGAAGACGCCAGCTTCGGCGGCCTGGCAGAACGCATTGATGGCGGGCGGGACCACGGGCATCATGGTGACGCCTTCCTGAAGCAGAAGAGCGCACAGCTTTTGGGCGTCGAAGCGCGGCATCAGAACCAGCGTCGAGCCGAGCGTGAGCGAAAGAGTCAGCGCCACGGTAAGTCCGTAGATGTGGTAAAGGGGCAGGAAGCAGAGCATGACATCATCGGGCGTGAGCATCGCGGCATTCGGGCCGAGGACCTGATAGACATTTGCGACCAGATTGTAGTGCGATAGCATGACGCCCTTGGGCAGTCCGGTGGTGCCACTGGAGTAGGGAAGGGCGGCGATAGTTTCTTGCGAGTTCTGGACAGCGTCCGGGAATTTGGCGGATGTGGGCCGCAGCAGACTCGCGAAATCTTCGCAGCCTGCGCTCTGACCTTGCATGTTGAAGCTGCGCGTGCTGAAGACGCGACGCAGGGCGGGAAGTCCTGTGAGCTTGACGTTTTCGAGAAGCGGACTATCGGTAATGAGGAAAGCGGCGCCGGAGTTTTCGAGTTGATAGCGGATCTCGCGCTCGCGATAAGAAGGATTGAGAAGGGTGGGTATGCCTCCGGCGAGCGTGGCCGCGTGATAGGTGATGGCGAATTCCCAGGAGTTGGGGAGGAAGATCGCAACGACTTCGCCGGGAGCGAGTCCGGCGGAGATGAGGCCACGGGCAAGGGATTCGACGAGGCTGCCATATTCGGCGAACGTGAGGCGGCGATTGCAGGAAGTGTCAATCAGCGCTGTCTTGCCACCGTTCTGGCGGCAACTCTGGAGGACAACATCGTGGACTAAGCGCCCGGTGGGATCGGCATACAGCTGGGTGCGAAGCATCGTGGGTGATTGTAAAGGGGGAGTGCAGAAGTTGAAAGTCACATTGCCCTGAACTGCTGAGCTTTTGCGCAGCTTGGACGGGCGAGCCGCCCGTCCCCACACGAGCGCGAAGCTCAAGCGCTGAGTTTTCGCAGGAATTCCTGTTCATCCATGTGGTACTTAAACGCTTTGCGCCCGTTGATGAAGACGACGGGGACCTCGTCCGTGTAGAGGCGTCGGATTTCGGCGTCTGAGTCCACGTCTATTTCCCGCCAGGTGAAGCCGCCACGCTTGTGCAGCTTGACGATGCTCTCCTTGACGATTTCGCAGAGATGACATCCCTTGCGGGAATAAACGAGGACTTCCCGGGGCTGCGTCATGCGAGGGAGTGTAGCAGTTTTGGTGCGGGGTTTCCAACACGCGGAGTACGAGACCGAGTGCCAGGCAAAGACGGCGTAGAATTCCGAGATGACCACCGTAGGAAAAGCACTTTCTGGAAGGACGATGCTGGTGACGGGAGCGGCGAAACGACTGGGGCGCGCGATTGCTTTGGCCGCGGCCGAAAACGGCGCGGACGTGGCGATTACTTATCGTGAGTCGGCACGTGAGGCGCGGGCGGTGGTGGGAGAATTGGCGCAGCATGGCGTGGAGGCCCTGGCCGTGCGGTGCGATGTTACGGATGAGAAGAGCGTCCGGGAGATGGTTAAAGAAGTGGCGAGGGAACTGGGCGGAATCGACGTGCTGGTGAATAATGCCGCGAATTACGAAACCGTTGAGTTTGAGAAGATTACGGCGGCGCAGTGGGATGCGATTTTTGCTTCGAACACCCGTGGACCGTTTCTCGTGTCGCGTGAGGCGCTGTCGCATCTGAGAAGGCGCAGAGGGCGCATCGTTAACATGGGCTCGCTGGGTGGTCTGCGTCCGTGGGCGACGCATGCGCATTATTGCTCGTCGAAGGCGGCGCTACACATGTTGACCAAAGTAATGGCGAAGGCGCTGGCGCCGGAGATTGCGGTGAATGCAGTCGCTCCGGGGATGATTGACTTGGGAGAAAAATCGGCGGCCTCATTCATGAAAAAGACGGCGAAGCAGACGCCCATGCTCCGAAGCGGGACGGCAGCGGACATTGCCGCGGCGGTCATGTTCTTCGCTACGGCTCCGCAGTTTATTACCGGGCAAGTGCTGGCGGTGGATGGCGGGCTGGGACTGTAGCGACTGGATTTGTTTCCTGGCGTCGGTTCGCGTATCGTTCGTTTTTCGATAAGTTGTCAATTCGTTTTCGACCTTGCACATACCTATGACACGATCCCTCGGCGCGAGCTCTCTTCTTCTGACACTCTTTCTTACGATGTTTCTGACTGTTTCTCTCGCCGTTGCCCAGGATCGCCCGGAGGATGGCGGTCGCGAGCTCCAGGTTTGGACTGGCGGCGGGCACTCGGTTGCCGGTGGAACCAAGGATACGAGCGTGTGGAACGCTGGAGTTCGCTATGGGTGGATACTGACGGCTCCGCATGGTCCTGGTCTTCTCAACGGACGGTTCGAGGTTGCGGTGGAAGCGGTGCCGGCGTTCGTCGTGTTCCAGCGCGCGAACACGGCGTACGGGGCGGGAGTGAATCCGGTGGGGCTGAAATGGATTTTCGCCACGCGCGGACATGTTGCTCCCTACATCGAGTTGAATGGAGGGACGCTGTTTACGACGCATGAAGTGCCGACGGGAACTTCGACGATAAACTTCACGTCAGGCGCTGCGTTTGGGCTGCATTTTCTGGGAGAGCACTGTTGGTCGGTGGATGTCCGCTACATGCATATTTCGAATGCCGGGCTGACCTCGCCGAATCCGGGGGTAAATACGGTGCAGGTGCGGTTGGGGTTTGGGAAGTTCTTTGGGAAGAAGTAGGTTTCACAAGGCCAAAGCCAAAGTTGTTCGTAGAGACGCGGCTTGCCGCGTCTCCCTAGACGGGGCAAAGCCCCGTCACCACACAAAAAAAAGCAAAACTAATGTCTATGGAATAACGCAGCCGACGTTTGCCCAGATTCGGTCCGACGTCCGCAGCACGGTCCTGGCGGAATCGGCGCTCCGTGCGGGCAGGTGAGCGGATGGTTGAGGAAGGTGCAGATCTTGTCGGTGGCCTCGGGTGAGAGGATGTGCTCGAACTTGCAGGCCTGTTGCTCGATTTCGGTTTCGCTGTCCATGGCGAGCGAATCGGTGAAGAGGCGTTCCGCCAGGCGGTGGCGGCGGATAATGTCAGCGGCCCGCTGGTGTCCGCGCGGGGTGAGTTCGACGATCGCGGAGCCGTCGCCGGTCGAAAAGCCTGCAGGCTTCAGCGCGTCGTGGCAGGGATTGACGAAGGGCTTGTGATCGTGCGGTTGGGGCGGATGCGGGCGCGTCGTTACCAGTCCCATGGCGGCCATTTTTTCTACGGCGATGGATACGGGCAGTGCGCCGTGAACTTCCATCCTTCCAATCTCAGCGATTTGGCTGTTCTCTTCCAAAGCAAATAATTCTTCCAGTACTTCGTCGAACTGCTCGTCGTCGGCCATGGCGAAAACTTCCTGGGCGGCGATTTTGCCGTGATGCAATTCGACGCGGCGGTCGGCCAGACGAGCTACCACAGGATCGTGCGTCACCATGACGATGGTGCGTCCCTGTTGATGCAACTCGCGGAGCAGGCGCAGGACGATTTCCTCGTTCGCGGCGTCGAGGTTGCCGGTGGGCTCGTCGGCGAGGACGATTTTAGGGTCGTTGATAAGGGCGCGGGCGATACACACGCGCTGCTGCTCGCCTCCCGAGAGCTGCGAGGGCAGGTGTTCGGCGCGGTCTTTAAGGCCGACGCGATCAAGCGCTTCGATGGCTTCCTGTTCATCGGTCATGCTGTGGAAGTACTGGGCGAGCATGACGTTCTCGACGGCGGTGAGATACGGAATCATGTGAAAGTGTTGGAAGACGAAGCCGATGGTTTCGGCGCGGACGCGGTTGAGTTCAGCAGCGCTGAGGGTGGCGACATTTTGTCCGTCAAGCCAGATTTCGCCGTTGGTGGGGCGGTCGAGGCATCCGATGAGATTAACCAGGGTGCTCTTGCCGGAACCGGAGGGGCCCATCACGGCGACCCACTCGCCGGACGCGATGGAGAGAGAGATGTCGTCGAGCGCATTAATCAGAGTGTGCCCGCCATCATCTTCTTCCGCTCTGGCGGGATAACTCTTGGTGACGTTCTTGAGTCGAATCATCTTGAACCCTTTTCTACGATTTCCGCTGCAGCAGCCCCTAAAGGGGCGTCTTCTTTCAACAGATTTCGGTATCGCTAAAGCGATACCCTGATACGAACCGCTACTCTCCCCATACGAACCGCTACTCTCCCCATACGAACCGCTACTCTCCCCTCAGAATAATAGCGGGTTGGACGCGTCGCAGCATAGTGATCGGCAGGATGGCCGATATCAGGGCCACGGCGACACTGCCCGCAAGCACGTACGGGAAGACGCTGAAGCGCGGAACCACCGGCGCGTGAAAATTGGCTCGTCCGATCCAGACGGCGACGCCGATACCGATGAAGAAGCCGAGAATCGCGCCCACCGCGCCCATGGCCGCGGCTTCTGCCGCGAAGAATCCGTTGACCAAACGTTCGGAAGCGCCCAGAGCCTTCATGATAGCGAAGTCGCGGCGGCGGTCGAAGACCCATCCCATGAGCGTGGCGAGGACGCACAAAGCGGAAGTCAGAACTACCAGTGTGGCGGAGGCGTAGAGAGTGGCGCGCGTTTTGCTCAGGACGTTGGCCTCGCCTTCCATGATCTGGCGGACGGGGCGGATGTCGGCGCTGGGCAGAAGCTGCGCGAGTTGGCGCATGAAGCTCTCAACTTCCGCGGCGGTTCCGTTGACGGCGACTTCGATGGTGGAAGGCGTGACGCCGGTCCAGTTGTGAAATTCGGATTGATCGAGATAGATGCGGCTGTCTTCGCCGGCTCCGGTCTGCAACATGCCGGCGGGAGTAAGTTCGATCGGCTTACCCTGGAAAGTGAGTTCGAAGGGCTGGCGATTGGGGCTGACTACATTCGCGGCGCGCATGCCGATGAGGGCTTGGTTTGGCTCGTCGGGCCAATGGCTCACCTTCCACCAGTGGTTCAGTTGGCGGGCCCGGGCGAAGTTGGTGCCGACCACGACGACGGATTGCCCGTCTTTGGTGCGAGCGACAGCGTAGGAAAAAGGAACCGCCAGCGCTTTTCCGCCGGGACCAGCTGCGGATTCTACTTTAGCCAGTGCGTCGGCGGGCAAGGACAAGGACTGGCCGTCCTTTCCGACGATGACTACGTTGGCGCCATAATTCCGGAACTCGGTACGGAGTTTCGCTTGCACGTCGACATAGAGGTTCATCATTGCAGTGGCGACGGCTGCGGCAACGACCATGGCGAGCAATGCGGCCGCGGCGCGTCTGCGGCGAAGGACGGCGGCGCGGAGAAGCATCCGTGCAAACATGGAAGTGTGGGGCGCCTGCACGCGGCGATCGGCGACCTGCCTCGGCGTGTGGAGCGTGCTGGTTGTGCTCATCCTTCACCTCGCAGCGCGAAAACCGGATCGAACTTTACGGCGCGGAGGATGGCGGCGGCGCTTCCGGCAAAAGTCACGAAGACGGCGATCGCGAGGATGACGGGGAACAGCACGGGCTCGATGGAAATCTGCGAATTGAAGATAGAGCGGCCGATCTGGCGGGCGAGCAGGGCTCCGGCGGAGAATCCGGCAATGCCGCCGACGAGCGCGAGCAGCAGCGCCTCTGCAAAGAAGATCGCAGAGACGGCAAGATTGCCCGCGCCGAGGGCTTTCATCAGACCGACTTCGACGCGGCGCTCAAAGATGGCCGTGGCCATCGCGGCCGAAACTGCGAGCGCGGATGCGAAAAGGGCGGCAAGCGTGACCAGCAGCATGAGTCCCTTGATGCGCGAGAGCACCGTGCCTTCGTTTTGCGCGACCTGGCGGATCTGCTCAGCGTGCGAATGCGGGATGACCTCCTGTAACTGGTAGGCGATCGACTGCACGTAAGGCGAGCAGTACCAGCGGTCGCGGACGTCGGGAGTCATCGTATTTGGATCTTGGGTGGCGAAGGCATCCTGGGGCTTGGTCAGAGCGCTGACGTAGACGCGGCGTACGGCGCCGGGCTTGCCGAGAATTTGCTGCGCGAGGGCGAGCGGCGCGACGATCTGGTCGTCTTCAGCGGCGCCGGTAGAGAGAATGCCGGAGATGGTGAGTTGGCGACCGGCAACATCGAGTGTTTCACCGGGCTTCTTGGCTAGTTTTGTCGCCAGGCGCTCGCCTACCAGAATGCTCTCGGAGTTGTCGGCGGGCCACCCGCAAGACGCTGGCGAGTCCTCGACTCGCCCTGGACGGGCGAGTCGCCCGTCCCCACACGAGACTTTCCACCACGGGTGCGTGCTGCTGACGCCTGTCCTGAAGTCTTCTTTGCCGAAGCTGAGTTCCTTATTGAAGTAGGTGCCGACTAGCGTGACCTCTCTCTCGCCGGGGCTTCTACCAAGTTTTACCGTGACGGGCAACATCGGCGAGAAACCGACGATGTTGTTGTGCCAGAAGGTGCCGCGAATTTTCGGAAGATCCAATTCGTTGAGGAACGCCCCATCGCTCGGAGGCTTCAGGTTGACGCCGCCGACTTCCACATCGAGTGTGTCCTCCTGCGGAGTGACGACCAAATTCGCGCCGTAGCTCCGCAATTCGCGATTGATTTTATCGCCGATGTCAGTCGCTACGGCGATCATAGCGGTGGCAACCGCTACGCCAAGCGTGATCGCGATGCCGGCAAGCAGCTTGCGGCGCGCCTGGTGGCGAAACGATTCGTAGACGAGGCGGGCAAACATTATTTCTGCTCGAAGTAGCGTCTGCCAGCCGCGAGGTCGGCCTCGGAGACGATGACCGCGTCGGCGGTGACCTCGGCTTTCAGGGGGACCGGATTGCACCCGCCGGCCATGCCGACCGACTGCGGGTTGATGGGGGCGGCGCAGTTTTTGCAGATCACTCCGTGTGATCCCTTATAGAAGCCAACGGGGCCGCAGATTTCGCAGGCGTCGAAGAGGGTAGCGATTTTTCCGTCGGGCTTTTGATAAAGCCAGAAACGGACTTCCACTCCGCCTTCCCTGGCTTCGAAGCGGTGAAGTTCACCGTCGTAAATCTCCTTCAGCGGGATGGAGACTTTGCCATCGACAAAGCTGACTTCCGCGGCGGGGGAGAGCGCGCTGGCGCTCTTCTCATAGATGAAGCTGGCGGTGACCATCACGATGAAGAGGAACGAGCAGGTGTAAACCGAGGCCATCCAGAGACGCTCGCGCCGCACCGTCCAGAGCGCTTTGCGGCGGGCGGCTCCGGCGGGCGGCAGCTCCACAGGCTGGCGGCTCTTCATTTCAAACAGCACCATCAGGGCGGCCAGTACCAGGATAGTGATGAAGAAGAAAAGTTCGTTGCGGACAATGGGGCCGATGATGGCCATCTCTTGCCGGGAAGAGGGAAGCACCCCGTTCTCGGAAAGCTCGTGCAGGCCGGAGACGACAAGTTGCGCAGCCACCAGGAAAAGAATCGCGGTGGTGACCCGGAAGAATTTTTGCAGATTGATCTTGACGCTGCCCTTGACGAACATCACTCCGAACAGGACGGCGACGACCACGCCGAGGACGGTGCCGATGAAGCTCATCAACTCGTTCGAATTCAGCGTCACGGCGGAGAGGATCAGAACGGTTTCGACGCCCTCGCGCAGCACCATCAGAAAGACGAACAGGAAAAGGCCGATCGATTTATCGCCACTCCATGCATCGCCCCGGGCGAACAAGCCGACCTTGCTTTCGATTTCTCCTTTGAGCTTGCGGCCGGTCTTCATCATGAAGACGATCATGGTGACGACGAAGACGGCAGCGACCAGCATCACCCAGCCGTCAAAGATGTCCTCGTTCCAATTCAGACGGGAGAGAACGACCGCCGCCGCGATCGATCCGGTAAAAGCTGCGGCCAGAGCGGCGTAGACGGATTTGCGCAGATCGTTGCGGCCGATCTTGGCGAGATAGGCCAGGGTGATGCCGACAATAAGAGCGGCTTCGACGCCTTCGCGCAGGGTGATGATGAAAGCCTGGAGCATCTAAAAGACGACCTCGTTTTCGGGCATTTCTAATTGAAAATGAATTTCAATTTCAATATGGATAGGATAAGGGGTGAGGGCGGGCGGGGTCAACGCACAGAGTTACCGGTGGTTGTGATTTGCATCACACGGGGAATTGGGGGATTGAACGGAGATTCGCCGACCGAGTCGGTAGGGAGCCTTTGTCCGGGTCATTCTGGCTATCTGAGCGTAATCGCCTGTGGCTGTTGAAAAAGGAACCAAACCAGTAATTTCCGTGAATTTCAGCGCCTACGGCAAACGAAGATTCAATAACTTGCGAGCGACTTTCGTTCGTGAAATCCCGTGAAAAGAGTTTTTCAACAGCCAC
>WNFA01000713.1_pt1 | contig 28482 bp, 31 predicted proteins | sample 5400481 | NCBI WGS metagenome assembly WNFA01 (sample SAMN13153340, study PRJNA577476) | soil metagenome | isolation source: 120 cm saprolite under Douglas fir tree site 2 hole 1 replicate 2 | place: USA:California | collected 2015-04-18 | reverse complement strand
TCAACGCCGAACTCGACCTGCGCCAGGTCGTCTGGATGAAGGACGCGCTCGAGGAGGGCCTCGGCACCTTCCTCGCCGCATGGTTCGGCAATCTCGGCGATCTGCTCGCCTTCGCGGCGCCGCAGGCGCTCGCGCTGGCCGCATTCGTGGTCTGGCTGGCGCTGACGGTGTTCGTCTCGGCGCGGCGCGGCGCCGGCGAGCGCGCGCCGCTGGCGGCCGCGCTGCCGGCGATCGGAACCGGACTCTTCGTGAGCGTCGCTGTGCTCGGCTTCTATACCTGCGTCGGCTGGGTCACCGATCGCCTCGCCTACCCGATGATCCCGCCGCTCGTCGCGGCAGCGGGGGCGAGCGCCCTGTTGATCGCGCGACGGCTGCCGCCGCGCCGGCGCGAGGTATGCGCGGCGGGGTGCCTGGCGATTGCGCTCGCGCAGACGATCTACGTGGTCGTCAAGGAAGGGCCGTGGTCGTGACCGCGCCGCCCTGGGGCGCAACCGTCTGGTTCTGCGACCACTTCTTGCGGTAAAGGCCGCGCAAGCTCCCTGAATCCCAGGCGATGTCGGCGATCCGCCAGCTCTCGCCGACCTTGAGAAGCTCGATCACCACCTTCTCCGACTTGCCGGCGTTCACGAAGCTCACGACGGCGGTCGCCTTGGCGCCGATCTCCTTCACGTCGATCGCGAGATCGGCGATGTTCCAATCCTGATGGCCGACGAAGACGTCGCCGTCGAGGGTGGGCGGCTCGCCGCGCTGCTTCGCGGCCGCGCCGTCCTCCAGGATCAGCGACGCGAGGCCGGGCGAGAAGTATCGCTTCACCGTCGCCGCGTTCTCGAGCGGAATGCCCTTGGCGTTCTGCGCCGAGTTCCCGAGGTAGCTGCGGTAGATCTGCTGCAGGAAGGTCCTCGCCGAGGACGCGGGCTCGGTGGGGCGCGCCAACAGGCTTCCCGGCGTCGCCGCCAGAAGGACGAGGCCAAGGGCGAAACTGCGGCGTGAGGTCGTCATCGGTGTCATTGCACTGCTTTTCTCGTCGCTCCCCTGCTTGGTCGCAGGAACCCGCGAAAGGTTCGTACGGTCCGCATCAAAAAGGGTTTCAAGTGTGGCGAGGCGACGAGACTGTATTCCTATGAGCCGCGCGTCCGCCGCCTGAGCACGGCGCGGGCGCCGATCAACAGAGAGCCCCGCACGAAATGCCGACGACGGTGGGAGGCGGCTGTGGTATGAATGCGGCCTCGGGGGAGGATGTCCCATGCGTTGGAAGCTCGTAGTAGTCGCGGCCGTGGCGCTGCCGTTCTGCGCCGCCGGCGCGCAAGCCGGCTTTGTCGGCATCTGGGGCGGGCACTCGAACGACACCGGCGGCATCATCGCGTGGTCGCCCGAGATCGCGTACAGCTATCGCGCGATTGCGGCGGCCGAATGCGCGCGTTGGAACAAGGTCGCGGTCATCACCAGCGTGCACCCGTGGTACGGCGATTACATCGGCTTCGCCTGCCATTACCCGCGCGGCTACGATCCGCGAAAGGGAATTTACGCAGCGCCCGTCGTGGTGCGCACACTCAACTGACCGCTGAGCACGGGGGACGCCATGACTCCTTGGGTCAGTCTGCTGATCGTGCTCGTGATCGGCATCGTCGCCGGATTGATCTACGACCGGCTCGCCGGACCGGGCTGGCTGACACGCCAGGTCGCCGGCTCGCGCCGCAGCATCGTCACGAGCTCGCTGGTCGGCATCGCCGGATCGTTCATCGGATTTCATGTCGCCGGCCTGCTGCGGCTCACGATCGGCGGCTACGGCGGCTATGTGGGCGCGTGCGTCGGGGCCGCAGTGATCTTGTGGATCTGGCGGATGGTCAAGTGACCATGCGGGCCCGGTCGAGGCTTTGCCGGCTGGCTTGCGCGCTCGCGTTTGGTCTCATGCTCTCCGCCTGCGACCGATGCGGCGACTTCATCTGGAACAAGCCGGCGGGGCCGACCTATTGCAAGGGCGGTCCGGCGCCGAACTCATGATGTGACGACGGCGCGCTGCTCAAGACCGAGGCGATCGCTTGACCGAAGCGTCGGACGGCGTGACGCCGTCCACGCTCATCTCGCCGGCACCTCGATCGGATTGCAGTTGCGCCGGCCCGAGCTCATGCATTCGTCGGCTTGCCGCGCTTCGAGCATGGCGTTGACGAGCCAGATGCCGCTGCCCACCAGCACCAGGAAGCCGACGAGAAGGACGATATTGGCGGTCCTGCGGTCCGCCTCGGTTTCTTCCTTGGGATCGCGCTCATTCATCACGGGCGGCCCGCTCACGACGACGCCATCGTCTCCTTCACGGTCGCGACCAGCTGCTTGAGCGTGAAGGGTTTCGGCAGGAACGGGACCTTCTCTTGCTCGGGGGTGTTCTCGGAGAACGCATCCCCGGCATAGCCCGACACGAAGATGAACTTGAGCTCAGGTTTGCGGCGTCGCAGCTCCTTGAGCAAGGTCGGGCCGTCCATCTCCGGCATCACCACGTCCGAGACCACGATGTCGATCTCGCCGTCGTGACGGTCGACGATCTCGATCGCCTCGACGCCGTTGCCCGCCTGCAGCACGGTGTAGCCGCGCGACGAGAGCCCGCGCGCATTGAGGCCGCGCAGGCCTTCCTCGTCCTCGACCAGCAGGATCGTGCCCTGCCCGGTGTCGTCGGCAGCAGGCGAGAGCCGCATCGCCTCCTCGGCGGCCGAGAGCGCGCCGGTGACCGCAGGCGCGGCCTTCGACGGCGACGCCTCCGCGACGGCCGGCACGTGGCGCGGCAGGAAGATGCGGAAGGTCGTGCCCTTGCCGACTTCCGATTCCGGATACACGAAGCCGCCGGTCTGCTTGATGATGCCGTAGACGGTGGAGAGCCCGAGCCCGGTCCCCTTCCCCACTTCTTTCGTGGAGAAGAACGGATCGAAGATCTTGTCGATGACGTCGGGCGCGATGCCGGTGCCGGTATCGGCGATCTCCACCAGCACGTAATCGGCCGGCGCCATGCCCTTGTAGGCGAAGCGCCGCGCCTCCTCGGCGGTGACATTGGCGGTCTTCACCGTGAGCTTGCCGCCGTTCGGCATGGCGTCGCGCGCGTTGACCGCAAGATTGACGATCACCTGCTCGAACTGCGAGAGGTCCGCGCGCACCGGCCACAGGTCGCGCCCGTGCACCACCTCTAGCGTGACCTTCTCGCCGATCAGCCGGCGCAGCAGCATGGAGAGATCGGACAGCGCCTCGCCGAGATCGAGCACCTGCGGACGCAGCGTCTGCCGGCGCGAGAATGCCAGCAGCTGGCGCACGAGGCTCGCGGCGCGGTTGGCGTTCTGCTTGATCTGCATGATGTCGTGGAACGACGGATCGGTCGGCTTGTGGGCGTTGAGCAGAAAATCCGTCGCCATCATCACGGCGGAAAGCACGTTGTTGAAATCGTGCGCGATGCCGCCGGCGAGCTGGCCGATCGTGTCCATCTTCTGCGACTGCGCGATCTGCTGCTGCAGGCTGCGCTGCTCGGTCGTGTCGAGCGCGTAGAGGATCGCCGCCTCGTGGTCGCCGTCGGCGTCCTCGACCGGCGTGACGTAGAGGCGCGCCCAGCGCTCGCCGTCGCCGGCGAGCGCCGCGTCGATCGGCGCGATGTCGCCCTGCCCGCTCGCCGCCTTGGCGATGGCGGTCTCGATGGCGGGACGGTCGCCCGCGTTGACGACGTTGAGGATCGAGCGGCCGGCCGTGTCGCCCTTGAGCACGCCCTGGAAGAGCCGCGCCGCCGGCGCATTGGTGCGGCCGATCTGTCCGGTCTTGTCGACGGTCGCGATGGCGAGCGGCGTGTTGTGGAAGAAGCGCATGAAGCGCACTTCGGCGGCACGCAGCGGATCGCTGCCGTCGTCGCGCGCGCGGTTGAGCACGAGCGTGCGGGAGGCGCCCGGCGCGCCGTCGGCCGCGAACGCGACCTTGTGATAGAGCCGCACCGGCAGCGTCTTGCCGCCGCGCGTCTTGAGGTCGAGGTCGAGCACCTCGGTCTTCACCTCGCCGGGCTCGGCGGTGAGCGTGGTCAGGAGCGCGACGCTGTCGCCCGGAACGATGTCGGCGAGCTTGAGGCCGGCGAAGCCGATCTGCGCCAGGTCGTGGTCGAGCCAGCCGGCGAGCGTGGCGTTGAGATAGCCGATGTGCCCCGACGCATCGACGGAGAAGAAGCCCGCGGGCGCGTGGTCGAGATAGTCGATCGCGTGCTGGAGGCCCTGGAAGGCGGTCTCGTTGCGGTCGCGGTCGCGCGTCACGTCGGCGACCGACCACACCGTGGTGCGCGCGTCGCGGCCGCTCTCCCCGAGCGGCCGCACGCGCAGCCGCAGCCAGCGCGCGGGCTCGCCGCGCAGGCCGGCGACGCGCACTTCCTCCTGGAGCCGGCGGCCCTCGCGCGCCGCCTTGACCAGCCGGTAGATCGCCTCCGAAACCTCGGGATCGCCGAGGAAAGCGCGCTCGACCGGCCGCACGTCGTCGGTGCCGACCGCGTCGGTGAGCGTCCGATAGGCGGCGTTGGCGTAGATGACGCGGCCCGCGTGATCGGTGATGAGGATGCCGTCGGTCGCCCCGTCGGTGACCGCGCGCAGGATGGGGCTGCCGTTGTCCTTGCCGGCGACCTGCAAAATGCCGGCCGCGGTCGCAAACAGCGAGAAGACGCCGATCATGCCGAGGATGGCGAGCAGCGCGAGCACATAGGGCTCGGCCTGGGTGCGTCCGACGAACATCAGGCCGACCGCGGCGCCGATCAGCACGATCGCGACGAGCAGCACGAGGCCGACGCTACCGCGCCGTTCGCCCGGCATCCTGTCGGTCACGTCCTGCGTCGCCATGTCGACGTCACATCCGGTTCGCCCCTGCCCCTCAGTGCCTCACACCGGGCGGTCTCGCAAGGGGTTCGCCATCCGGCCCAGGAGTTTGACGGTCAACCCTAACGCCGCGCCGCGCCGTTGAGCCGCAGCACGTAGCCGATCACCTCGGCGACCGCCTTGTAATGCTCGGGCGGAACCTCGGCGTCGATCTCCACCGTCGCGTGCAGGGTGCGGGCGAGCGGCGGATTTTCGACGACCGGTACGTCGTTCTCCTCCGCCACGGCGCGGATCCGCAGCGCGATCGCATCCTGGCCCTTGGCGACGCAGACCGGCGCGTTCATGCCGCGCTCGTATTTGAGCGCGACGGCGAAATGGGTCGGGTTGGTGATCACCACGGTGGCGCCAGGAACCGCGGCCATCATGCGCTTCTTCATGCGCGACTGACGCAGCTGCCGGATCTTGGCCTTGATCTTCGGATCGCCTTCCGACTCCTTGAACTCGTCCCTGATCTCGCGCAGCGACATTTTCTGCCGCTCGTACCACTGCCGGTACTGAAAGAGGTAGTCAGCCGCCGCGATGATGGCGAGAACGGCGACCACCGCGCCGAGCAGTTGCAGCGACAAGAGCTGGGTGAAGGGCATCACCGCAGCGGGATCGGTCGAGACCAGGCTTTCGAGCCGCTTGCGTTCCGGCCAAAGCAGCGCCGTGAGCAGCGCGCCGATCAGCGCGACCTTGGCGACGCCTTTGAGGAAGTTGGAGAGCGCCTGTTTGGAAAAGAGCCGCTTGGCGCCGGCGAAGGGGGAAATCTTCGAGAGTTTTGGCCGCAGCACCTCGGCCGACCAGACCAACCGGTGCTGGATGACATTGCCGCCGACCGCGGCCAGCGCGAGCAGCAGAAACGGAATCGCGACCGCCGCCATGGCCTCCACCCCGATCTGGTGAAAGAGGCGCATCATCCCGCCGCCGTCGGCCGGCACCCGGTGGGCGTTGGCGAGGATGCCGCGGAAGGTGGCGACGAGCTGCGAACTCATCGCGCCCGAGAAGGTCAGCAGGGCGAGCGCCGAGGCCGCGATGACGAACCAGGCATTGACCTCCTGGCTCTTGGCGACATCGCCGTGCTTGAGCGCGTCCTCGAGCCGCTTCTGGGTCGGGTCCTCTGTTTTCTCGGTGTCGTCGCGTTCTTCGGCCATCGCGGGTCATTGTCCTCCCGCGTGCGGCGCGAGCTCGCGCAGTACGCCTTCAACGCTGCCCAGGAAGGTCGTCATCATGGCGCCGAGGACCAGGAGCAGGATGAGGAAGCCGACCAGGATCGACAGCGGCATGCCGACGAAAAAAACCTGCATCTGCGGCATCAGCCGCGACAGGATGCCGAGACCGAGGTTGAACAGGATGCCGAAGACGAGGAAGGGCGCGGAAAGCTGCACACCGATGCGGAAGGCGCTCGCGATCGTCCGGGTGGTCAGCGCCGCCATGTCGCCGGTGAGCGGCACCTCGCCGGGCTGGAAGAGCGTGTAGCTGTCGTCGAGCGCGGCGATAACCAGATGATGCAGGTCGGTCGCGAAGAACAGCGCGATGCCGAGGATGGTCATGAAGTTGCCGAGGAGCACGCCCTGCTGCCCTTGCGTCGGGTCGACGGTGGTGACGAAGCCGAGGCCGAGCTGCTGCGCGACGACCGATCCGGTGACCTGCAGGGCCGAAATGGTGAGCCGCGCCGTCATTCCCAACAGCGCGCCGATCAGAAGCTCCTCGCCGAACAGGATGAGCACCGGGCCGAGCGCGCGCAGGTCGACCTGGTAGGCGGTGCGGTGCAGCGGCAGCATGACCGCGGCGAGCACGAGCGCGGCCGTCAAACGCACGCGCGTCGGGATCATCATCTCGCCCAGGCCCGGCAGCAGCATCAGCATGGTGCCGACGCGGGCGAACACCAGAAGGAAGGCCGCCGACAGTGCGGGCAGGAACGAGATGTCGACGCGCATCGCGTCGGTCAGCCGCCGGCGATCCGCGCCGCAATGCGGGTCATGTGGCTGTGCAAGGCGTCGGCCATGAACGGCAGCGCAACCAGCATCGCAACGAAGATCGCGAGAATTTTCGGCACGAACACCAGCGTCATTTCCTGGATCTGCGTGAGCGCCTGAAAGAGCGAGATCACGACGCCGACCAGGAGGCCGACCAGCATCAGCGGGCTCGCCACCAGAACGAGGGTCAAAATGGCGTCGCGAGCGACGTCGAGCACTTCCGCTGCGGTCATGTCTTGTCCTGTCGAGCGCCCCGATCAGATCGGCATGCGCATGATTTCTTCGTAGGCCTGGATCACCTTGTCGCGCACCGAGACGAGTGTGGAGATCGCGGTCTCGGTCTCGGCCACGGCAGTGACCACGTCGACGATGTTCGCCTTGTTGCCGCCGGCGACGAGCGCCTGGGTCTGCGCGTCGGACTTGGCGCCGGCCGCGCTCACCGCGCCGACCACGTCCTTGAGCACCTGCCCGAAGCTCGGCATGTCGCCGGCCTTTTCCCCCACCGTCTTGGCGAGACCCTGGGCCGGATCCGGGAGCCGCGCGAGCTTGGCGTAGGCGCTGGCGGCGATTGCAGGCGTTGCCATGATCACTCTCCGTTTCAGCCGCGCAGGATGTCGAGGGTGCGCGCGATCATGCGGCGCGTCGCGCCGATGACGTTGACGTTCGCCTCGTAGGAGCGCTGGGCGTCGCGCATGTCGGTCATTTCGATCAGCGGATTGACGTTGGGAAATTTGACGTTGCCGGCGGCATCCGCCGCCGGATTGCCGGGCTGGAACTTGATCTGGAAATCACCCGGGTCGTTGCGCACCGGACCGAGAGAGACGACGCGCGCGTCGAGCGCGCGATCGAGCTCGGCGCGGAAGGTCGGCACGCGGCGGCGATAGGGATCGCCGCCGGGCGTCTGGGCGACCGAATCGGAATTGGCGATGTTTTCCGAGATCACGCGCATCCGTCCGGCCTGGGCGCGCAGCCCCGAGGCGGCGATGGCGATCGATTTCATGAAGTCCACGGGCCACCTCCAGACATCTTCAAACCTTGCCGACCGCGCTCTTGATGAGCCCGAGGCTGCGGCTGTAGAGCGACGTCGCCGCCTGGTAGTCCATCTGGTTCGCGGCGACCTTGAGCATCTCGTCCTCGAGGCTCACCGCGTTACCGGTCGGCCTCACCTGATACTGCCGGTTTTCGCTCGGGAACCCGGGCGCCGCATTGGAACCGGCGAGGTGTGCGGCATCGGTCCGTACCAGTTGCAGCGGGCCCGGCCCCGGAGCGGGCAAAGCAAATTTCGGCTCCACGAGGTCGTTTGGCCGGTAATTCGGCGTGTCGGCGTTGGCGACGTTTTCGGCGAGAACGCGCTGGCGCTCCTGGTGCCAATGCATGCGGGTGCGCAGCATGGAAAAGATCGGAAGATCGGAAATGGCCATGGCCCCTCCCCGCGTGCGATCGCGAACAGGGCAGATTTTGCCGGGCGCATGGTTAATGCCGCGTTAAAAGCGCCCGCGGCCGGTAGTTGCCATTAATCTGCCGTTTACCAAGAAAATGGTCATTCCAGCGGATTGAGTGGGGCAAAACCTCGTTCCGTGTTAATCGTTCGTTAAAGGCTGCGGCGGCAAATTTTGCCGTCGCTGTTAACCATATCTCGCGGGCCGGGTGGATCGGACCTGAACGGGGCGCGGAGCGCGGAGAGAGCTGATGTTCGAAGCACTGTTCGGCACCGATCTGCCGCTGCCGCTCAAATTCTTCATCGCCTTCGTGCTCGTCCTCGCGCTGATCGGGGGAGCCGCCTGGCTGGTGCGCCGGTTCGGCGCGGGCGCGCTCAATGCCGCCGCGCTGCGCGGGCGCCAGCCGCGCCTCGCGGTCATCGACGCCGCGCAGGTCGACAGCCGCCGCCGGCTCGTGCTGATCCGCCGCGACAACGTGGAACACCTCCTCATGATCGGCGGGCCGACCGACGTTGTGGTGGAACCCAATATCGTGCGCGCCATTCCGACGGCGCCCGCGCGCGAGACGCCGCCGGCGCGCGTCACCGGCCTCGCCGACACCCTGCCGCGCGCCGTGCCGCTCGCCGAAGGCTCCATGTGGCCGCTGCAGCCAGAACCCGCCCCGCGGACGGCCCGCACGGCGGCGCCCGCGTCCGAGGAGAACGCCAGCTGGTCGCCGCCGCCCGAACCGGCACCGTCGCCGGCGCCGACGCGCGCATCACAGGACAAAGCGCCGCGCGCGCAGAATTCGGAGCGCCTCGCCGGGCTTGCGGCAGACCTCTCGCGCAGCTTCACCGCATCCGAGCCGATCGCCGCGCCGCGCCGAAGCGCCGAGCCGAAGCGTGCCGCCATCAGCGCGAGCGAGGACCAGAATCTCGCCGACATGGCCCACCGGCTGGAAAGCGCGTTGCAGCGTCCGAAGCCGGCGACGGACGGCGCATCAGTCGAGCCGATGATGCCGCGCGGCGGCGACATTCCGAATCTCGAACCCAAGATGCCGCGCTCTGACAGCAAGCCGAAGCCCGCCTTCGACAGCCTCGAGCAGGAGATGGCGAGCTTGCTCGGCCGTCCGACCGGAACCGGAAAGACGTGACGTCGATCCTATCCGGCCGCCGTGTTCGTCTCGCGACGATGGTGGCCGGTGTAGGAGCGGCGCTGATCACCGGGCTCGCGGCGCCCGCCGCCGCGCAGGACATCAGCATCAATTTCGGCCAGGGCGCCGGGCTCACGGAGCGCGTGATCCAGCTGATCGCGCTCCTCACCGTGCTGTCGCTCGCGCCCTCGATCCTGGTGATGGTGACGTCGTTCACCCGCATCGTGGTGGTGCTGTCGCTCCTGCGCACCGCGCTCGGCACCGCAACCGCGCCGCCCAACGCGGTGATCGTCTCGCTCGCGCTCTTCCTCACCGCCTTCGTGATGGGGCCCGCGTTCCAGCAGGCCTACGACATCGGCCTGAAGCCGCTCATCAACAACGAGATCACCACCGAGCAGGCCTTCGAGCGCTCGGCCGAGCCGGTGCGCGCCTTCATGCTCAAGAACGTGCGCGAGAAGGACCTTCACCTGTTCATGGACATGGCGCGCGATGCGCGGCCGGAGAAGCCGGAGGACCTGGCGCTGCGCATCCTGGTGCCGGCCTTCATGATCTCCGAGCTCAAGCGTGCGTTCGAGATCGGCTTCCTGCTCTTTCTGCCGTTCCTCATCATCGACCTCGTGGTCGCCTCGGTGCTGATGTCGATGGGCATGATGATGCTGCCGCCGGTCGTGGTGTCGCTGCCGTTCAAGCTGATCTTCTTCGTGCTGGTCGACGGCTGGAGCCTGGTCGCCGGCAGCCTGGTGCAGAGCTACGGCACGTGAGGCTCAGCGCGCGGCCTTGCGCGCGGGCACCGATCCGGTGGTGCCGGGCTGCGAGGCCGGCGCGCGCGACTGGTGCGCCGGGCCGAAGGCGGCATCGACCGGCGTGAAGGAGCCGGTCTCCGGATAGCGCCCGCGCATGTCGCGCAAGAAGGCTTCGAGCGTGTCGACGGCGGCGACCGAGCGGGCGATGTCGCGGAACTCAGCGCTGCCGACCGCCATCGGCCCCGTCAGTATCTCGAAGGCACGGCGATCGGACCCTTCGGCCATCTTGACCGCGTACTTGCCCTTGAAGCGATCGATCCCCAACTTGTCCTCGGCGAGCGCGTAGCCCATCGCGGCGCGCAACAGGTCGCTGCGCTCGGCATCGTTGAGCGGCTGCCAGTCGCGCCAGCGATCGCCGTAGATCAGCTCGATCTGCTCGGCCGCCTCGCGCCAGCGCTTGGCCGCCCACAGGACGTCCGAGCGCAGGCGGATCGCCTCGCGGCCCTCGACATTGGCGATCACTTCGAGCGCGACCTCGTGGCGGCCGATGTCCGACAAGGAGCGCGCTTCGAGCAGCAGGCGCTGGTTGCGCAGCTCGTTCGACAGCTCCGCGATGCGCGTCGCGTTGAGCGTGGCGAGCGCACGGTCGGGCTTGTGGTTCATCAGGTAGATGACGGCGAGGCGGATCGCGACCTGCGCACGCGCCGCGCCCTGCAGACGGTGATCGACCTGGTGCTGCAGCAGCTCGGCGGCCTGATCGAGCAGATCGACCGAGACGAGGCGATCGGTCAGCCGGCGGATCATCTCGTCGCCGCGGCGGCCGATCGGCGTCAGCTCGCGGAAATCGTAGAACAGGCTCAGCGCGTCGATCGCCGGCATGGCGTCGCCCTTGCCGGCAAGGAACAGCGTATCGAAAGTCGTCGCGGCTTCCTCCTGGATGCGGCGCGTCATCTCGGAATTGGGATGCGCCTTCATCGCGGTGCGCATCACGTGGAAGGCATCGCGATAGCGACCGTCCTCGGTATAGAGCCGGGCGAGCAGCTGCAGGGCCTCGATCTCGGTCTCGTCGCCCCGCCACACGGTGGTCAAGTGCTCAAGCTCGGATACCACCTCCGCCCGCTTGAGATCGCCGAGCTGATAGCGCAGCACCGTTTCGCGCAGCCGGCCCTGCGCGGCGGCGGGCCGGTTCGTCGACTCGGCGGCGGCACGATAGGCCGCGAGCGCGTCCTCGTTGCGCGCGAGCGCCTCGGCCAGCCGCCCGTTGAGCACGGCGATGACCGGCTCGAGATCGGGCGGCACACCGAGCGTCTCGAACTCGTTGAGCTCGTTCGCTGCCGCGCCGAAATCGCGCGCCTCGACCGAGGCGCGCACCGCTTCCGTGAGCACGAGGCGTTGCAGCTCGATCGGCAGCGTGCCGATCGCCGCCTCGATTCCGCGGAATGCCTCGCGCGCCTCGGCCCATTTGCCCTGCTTGGTGTAGGCGACCGCGCGCCAGAGCTGCGCCTCGTGCTGGTTGCCGACGAGCGGATTGGCGAGATCCTTGAGCGCCTCGTCGGTGCGCGACAGCATGATGTTGGCGACCGCGCGCATCACCAGGCCGGTCGTGTCCTCCTGGGTCGGTCGCTCGTCGCTGAGCATGACGTCGAGCACGGCCTTGGCTTCCGCATACATGTCGCGGGCGAGATAGAAGCGCGCCAGCTCGAAGCGCGGCGCGGAACGTTTCGACTCGGGTGCCGAGGCGGCGACGTTGATGAGCTTCATCTGGCGGTCGGTAAACTCCGACTCGCGGTCGAAGCCCCATAACTGGGAATCGAAGACGAGCGGTCGATAGCCGGTGACGCGGCGACCCAGGATGCCGCCGGAGGACAATGCGAGTCCGCTCGGGCGACCGACGACGATCTTGTCGCCGGTGAGCTCCGTCGTGACATCGTCGGCAATCGGCTGGAGGACGACGCCGTGGGTCGAGGCGAGCGTGCGGAACTCGACAAAATCCTGCGACTTGAGAAAGCCGCGCGCCGGGCCGAGGGCGGTGACGACGACGAGTGTGTCGCCGACCTCGGGATCGCTCAGGCGGTGAATGGTACGCGGATCCTCGAACGGGATGATCGCGGTGGCGCGCGGCGCTCCCACCACGTTGCGGGTGACGCCGAGCGGCCGGGTCGGCTCGAGCGCGACGTCGCCGACCGTCACGGTCCAGAACGATCCTTCCTCGGCGAGGCTGGCGAGCCGCGGCCGTTCGAGGGAGATGCGCACCACCTGGCCGTCGCGCGACGGTATGATGCTCGCGCCGCGAATGGTGCGCGTGCTGTCGTTGCTCAGTGCCGCGAGGTCGATCTTGGCGGGGCTGTCGAACACGAGCCACAGCGTGTCGGCGCGGCGAAACACCGCCGCCGGCGTCGGCGCCGCGAACGGGAAAGTAAGCTTGAGATTGTCGCCCTGGCGGCGCACCTCGACCGGCACCGGCGCGTTCGGATTGCGCGGACGCATCGTCTCCGTGCGACGCCCCTCCGAGACGGCCGGCGCCGGCGCGGCTGCCGGCGGATCGGCGGGCGGGGCGGCGGCGAGTTGCGGCGCCGGCGGTTGGGCCTGCGCGGCCGGACGGGCGGGAACGTCCGCATCGGCGGCTTGCGGCGGCGGGAATGCCAGGGTGGGCGCCGGTTGGGGCACCGCCGGCTGCGCCGGCATGGTGCGCGGCGCTTCGAGGCCCGCGATCGGAGGCCGCTTGGCCGCGGCCGGTTCGGCCTCGGCCGGCGGGGATGGCGCGACCATCTCGACCTGCTTGCCCTCGCTGATCATGACGTCGACGACGTAGTTGTTGTCCTCGCGGAAACTGCGCACATCGACCTTGCCGATGAAGAGAAACGAGACCGATGCGTTCTGCGCGCCGGAATCCGACTCGATCGCCTCGATCATCGGCGGCAGCGGCGATTTCGCGGCGGCGAGGTCGAACCGCAGCGGCGCGTCGAAGACGAGCTTGAACTGCTCCTTGTTGCGCTCCGTCGAAACCGTGATCGGCTCCGCAAGCTCGAAGACGTAGCGGGAAAAGGTCGGCTGATGAGCGACCCGCACGCGGGTGAGGGGGACCTGGCGCTCGCGCGCGACAACCCGCTGCTGCCGTTCCTTCTTCTCCGCTTCGCGGGCGCGCTTTGCGAGCTCTTCGACCACCTCCTGCGGCAGCCCCGGCGGCGCGGCGGTCCACGTGTCCGGCAACAGATCGACGAACAGCCGCTCGCCCGCCATCATCGAGTTGAGCGTGACCTTGCGCGACAGCGCAAGGCGCACGCCCATGCGGTCCGGGTCGCTGCGCGCGGCGCTGACATAGCCCGCTGCGTTCAACGAGAGGCGATCGATCGCCGCGCTCACCGGCGTCTTGAAGCTGATCACCAGCACGTTGTTGGCCATGCGCACGTCGGCATCGATCTCTTCGCTGAAGCGGAAGACGATGCGGGCATAGCCGCCGCTCATATTGACCGTGATCTCCGCCTTCACCGGCTCCGCCGCCGCGGCCGGCGCGCCAAGGAAGCCGAGCAGCAGGGCGGTCTGCAACAGAAGGACGGCGGAGGCAGCGCGCACCGCGCGCCATCCGCGCAGCGCGCACGCACGGCCCGCGGCCCGCGTCACCGTCCTGGTGTGCGATCGGTCGGTCATGACGCGGATACGCGCCGGTCTCCTTGCGGGCGCAGTTCCTTAAACGCGCCTACTCGCCCGCAGCCTAGGCGCTCGCGTTTAACGACGCGTTAATCCATCCGAAAATAATCGACGCTATTTCAATGACTTACATCGTAGATGGGGCATCCGATCGCGGCCGGATGCCGACGCGGGAGCGAGCGACGACGTGCTCGTGCGCGGCGGGTACGGCGCGCACCCGTTTCGGTTTCGCGGTTCGCGAAGCCGTTACCGGCGCGTAAATGAGGCTCACCCAACGGTGCTTTGTATGTGACCCGCGCGAGCGCTACGACCCGATGCGGCGGGGGCCAAAGACATGCGGCCGTCCGCCAAACCGGAGTGCCGCAATGGAGATGCACCAGATCCGGTATTTCCTCGTGCTGTGCGAGGAGCTGCACTTCACCCGCGCGGCGGAGCGCTGCAACGTCACGCAGCCGTCCTTGACCCGCGCCATCAAGGCGCTCGAGGACGAGCTCGGCGGGCCATTGTTTTGCCGCGAGCGCGCGAACACGCATCTCTCCGAGCTTGGCAAGATCGTGAAGCCCTACCTGCAGGACGTCTATTGCGGTTCGGAGAATGCGCGGCGCAAGGCGCGGGAATTCACCAACGACAAGACGATGCCGCTGCGCCTCGGCCTGATGTGCACGATCGCGCCGAACCATCTGCTCGACTTCGTCAAGGCCGTGCGGGTCCATCATCCGGTCGTCCGGCTGCAGATCACCGACGCCGCGGCGCCAACCCTGCGCGACTCGCTCATCGCGGGCGACCTCGATGCCGCGATCTATGCGATGCCGGCGGCGCCGCTCGACGATCGCCTGCACTACATGCCGCTCTACCGCGAGCGCTTCGTCATCGTCATGGCGGCCGATCATCGGCTGGCCGAGCAGAAGGCCGTCCGCGTCCGCGATCTCGACGGCGAGCGATACCTCTCCCGCGCCAACTGCGAATACGACGCGCCGGCGACCAAGATCTTCGACGAGCAACGCGCGAATTGCGAGACGGTCTACGAGAGCGAGCGCGACGACTGGATATTGGCGATGGCCGCGGCCGGCCTCGGCATCGGCTTCATGCCGGAGCTGAGCGCCGGGCATCCCGGCATCGTGGCGCGGCCGCTGGTCGAGCCCGAGTTCTGGCGCGAGATCTCCCTTGTCACGGTGCGCGGACGGCAATATTCGGCGGCGGTCGGCTCGCTCGTGCGCGAGGCGATGCGCGCGTGCTGGAATAGCGAGAACGCGCCGACGGTCAGGGCGCTTCCTGTCACCCGCGGCAAGGGCCGCGCGGCCTGACCGGCATGCCCGGCGCCCCCGGCGCCCGACGATAGCCGATCGCTATCGCCACGATAGAAAGACGGCATTTCCGTTGCGGTGCGCGCTTTGGGACCTTGTTCATGGCCGTTCCAGCTGGGCGGCTGCAACCAAGCTCCAAGGAGAAGCGACATGTCACTTTCCAAGATCGTTCTCGCCGCAGCGGGGCTCGCCGCGGCGCTTGCCACCACTGCGGTGCGCGCGGAGGAGATTCGCGACGTGCAAGAGCGGCACGCGATGTACCTCGACACCCAGGGCCGAATGCACATGATGCCGCTCAATGCCGCCGGCCACGGAATGGTGATGAAGCACGGTCGCGCGCTGCCCGCCGGCGCGATGGTCTATCGCAGCGGCGGCCGGTTCTATTTCCTGGAGAACAAGAAGATGGGCCGCAGCATGATGTTCGACACCATGGCGCAGTGGACCGACGACCGGCTGCTCGGCGGGCGTAATTAGACCAATAGTGTCAGTACGTGTTGGCGGGCGGCCGCGCTAGCGCGGCCGCCCTTCGATCTTCGGCAGCGCGGCGGCGGGTTGCGCCCGGTCCGCTCCCGTCGCGCGATTGGCAAGCTCGACCGTGAGGCGCTCGGCCATGTCCGGCTGCATCTGCGCCATAATGTCGGACATGCGCCGCGGATTGATCTGCGAGACCACCTCGACCAGGATGCGCATCTCGAGGCGATCGAAAATCTTCGCGGCGTCCTTCGCGCGCATGTTCTCGTACATGGTGACGAGACCTTTCAGGCGCTGCGCTTCCGCCTCTTCCTTTTTCTGCGCCGCGCCGTTGAGCTGCTGCTCGCTTTCCTTGAGCTCGTTGACGCGGCCGTCGAGACGCTTTTCCGCCGACTTGAGCAAATTCTCGCGGATTTCAAGCTCGCGCGCGCGCGCGTCGAGCTCCTGCCGGCGCTCGCCCAGACGCTCGAGGATCGCCCGCTCGGCCGGCGATGCCGGGCGATTGGCGTCGAGCTGGACCGCGGTGCCGCCCCCGGCCGGCTGGGCGGGCGCGGGTTTTGTCGCTGGCGCAGGGCTGGCCTGGATTGCGGGCTTTTCGGGCTTCTTCTCGGTCTGCTTGTCGGAATCGATCGAGCCGGTGACGTCGGGAAAATTGAACATCTCCTGCGCCCAGGAGGGCTTGGGGCGCGGCGCGATCGGCTCGTCGAGGGTCGCGGGGGTCGCGGGCGACACCTGACCGGGCTCACCCATGATCTGGCTCAGCGTGGTGCTGAAATCGAAGTCGGCAAGCGTATAGCCGCCGTCGAGCACGATGCCCGTCAATTTGAGGAACAGCAGGCAAACGGTCGCGAACAGGACGACCGGAATGAGACGGAAATCGCGCAGGAACCGCTTCATGCGGCGCGGCCGCCGACCCGCGAGCGGGCGCGGTCGGCGAACGCCTTTGCGGCTGCGACCACGGCCTGCGGGTCGGGCGCCGGCGCTTCCGGCCGCGTCGCGGCCACGATGCGCGCCAGGCGGTCCAGGATCTCCTCACCGGATTCGAGCTGGCGCTCCATGTCGGCCGAGAAACGCTCCGCGGTACGCAGGCGCTCGCCCAGATTCTGGTCGCACTCGCGCACCGTCATCTGCAGGCCGGCGATGGCGCGCTCCGCGATCTCGGTCGCGGTGATCAGCTCGGAGATGGTGGCCTTGAGCGCCTGCTCGTCGGCGCGCAGCCGCTTGAGTCGCTTGTTGAGCAGCACGCAGTACGCGATCGTGAGCACAAGCAGGACCGCGACCAGGCTCTCGATGATCAATCCGAAACCGTGACTCACGAGGCCTCCAGGCGGTTCGAAGTTTCACCCGCGTTTTCGAACATGGCGAATGTCGTGCGCGGCCTGCGCAGGGGCTTTGCGACGCGCACCGCGACCCGGTCACCGACGCGGCCCATGCGGCCTTCCGTGAGGATCACGTCGCCGCATCTGACCGAGACGAGCGCGTCGCGATCGAGGTCGAGCGTGAGCGTGTCGCCGACGTCGAGCTTCATGAGCTGCTTGAGCGGAAGCTTCGCTTCGTAGAGCACCGCATCGACGGCGATCTCGGCCTGGCCGATCTCGGTGGCGAGATGGCCCTCCCAGATCGGATCACGGCCGAACTTCTCGCCCATGAACATCTGCAGCAGCACGTCGCGGATGGGCTCGATGGTCGCGTAGGGCAACAGCAGCTCGACGTTGCCGCCGCGATCCTCCATGTCGATGCGCAGCCGCACCAGGATCGCTGCGTTGGCGGGCCGCGTGATCGCGGCGAAGCGCGGATTGGTCTCGATGCGGTCGATGTTGAACTTGACGGGCGACAACGGCTTGAAGGCGAGCTCGGCGTCGGCCAGCACGACCTCGATCATGCGCTTGACGAGGCCGGTCTCGATCGTGGTGTACGGCCGTCCCTCGATGCGGATCGCGGTCTGGCCGCGCCGGCCGCCGAGCAGCACGTCGATCATCGAATAGATCAGGTTCGAATCGACCGTAAAGAGTCCGAAATTGTCCCACTCCTCCGCCTTGAACACGGCGAGAATCGCCGGCAGCGGGATCGAATTGAGGTAGTCGCCGAAACGCACCGACGTGATGCGGTCGAGTGAAACCTCGACGTTGTCCGAGGTGAAGTTGCGCAGCGATGTCGTCATCAACCGGACCAGCCGGTCGAAGACGATTTCGAGCATCGGCAGACGCTCGTAGGAGACCATCGCCGAGTCGATGATCGCGCGAATGCCGGAATTCTGGTTGATGGATACGTCGGTCATACTGAACCCGAGGAGCGTGTCGATCTCCTCCTGGTTCAGGATGCGCTCGGCGCCACCCTTGACCGCCGCGTTGAACTGGTTGCCGTCGTCGATCATCGCGGCCCACTGGGCCGCCATTTCATCGCTGACGACCTCGGCCGGGGCGGCCGTCGCCTCTCCGGCCGGATCGGCCTCGAGTGCTTGGCCCCATTCGGCGGCGAGTGCGTCCTGATCGACCTGGTTCTGCGGCATGATCGTTCAGACCGTCACTGGACCACGATTTCCTTGAACAGCACCGCGTTCACCTTGTGCGGGGAAATCGCGGCATTGACCCGGCGGGTCAGTTCTTCCTTGAGACGGTAGAGGCCGGCGGAGCCATCGAGATCGGTCGGCCGCAGTTCGCGCAGATAGGTCTGGAACGTGTCCATGACGCGCGGCATCACCGGCTGGATCTGCTGCATCATCAGCGGATCGGGAAGCTCGAGCACGACTTTCACTTTGAGATATTGAGTGCGGTCGCTGCCCGTGTTGGAGAGATTGACCAGCACCTCGGGCAGATCGACGAACACCGCGGGCTTCGCGTTCGCGACGCCGGCCTTGTCCTTGGACCCGCCGAACAGGAACCAGCCGGCCGTTCCGCCGAGAAACACGACGGCCGCCGCGGCGATCGCAATTATTTTTGTTTTCCAGGAGAGCGCCCACTTCGATGCGGACTGCTGGCCTTCCGCCCCCTCTTCGGCGGCGGCGGCGGCATCCGCCTCGAGTTCCTTGTCCGCTTCTTTGGCCTTCGCTGCCATGTCGAGCCCCGGTTCGCGTCTTGCTTGAACGGGGCCGCCGATGGGTGGGCACGAGCAACAAAGCCGCGGGCGCGACCCCGTGCGCCCTTCGCCGAAAGGCTAGAGCGTCAATGGTTAACGGGACCTTTCCCGGCCGGGGGAAGCAGGAAAAATTTGCCGATCAGAGGACGCTGCCGTGGCGCTTTCTGCCTTGCGCGCCGCCACTGTATTTTTCTGAACCCCTTGATCCGTCTGGATTTCCCGCCGTGGCACGCCGCCTGCTTATGGTTAACGCGCCGTTCGCTTGGGAGAGCCTGCGGCGGATGGCGGCGGGTCCGTTTGGGAGAACGGCGCGCCGCCGGAAAAGGGGAGAACACCGATGGAGAATACCCTCCTCGTCGGATTGTCGCGGCAGATGGTGCTCGCGCGCGAGCTCGACGTCGTCGCCAACAACATCGCGAACCTGAACACGACCGGCTACAAGGCCGACAACTCGATGTTCGAGCAGTTCATGATGCCGGTGGCGCGCGAAAACCGGTTCAGCGCGCTCGACCGCCAGATGCGCTTCGTCAACGATCGCGGCACCTGGCACGATCTGCGGCAGGGCTCGATCCAGCAGACCGGCAGCCCGCTCGACCTCGTGATCGACGGCGCCGCGTTCTTCGCGGTGCAGACCGCGGCCGGCGAGCGCTACACCCGCAACGGCTCGTTTCAGATCAACGCCCAGGGCCAGCTCGTCACCAGCGACGGATCGCTCGTGCTCGGCCAGAACGGTCCGATCGTTTTTCAGCCGCTCGATCGCCAAATTTCCGTCAGTCCGGACGGACGCGTTTCGGTCGTGGAGGGCGGCGACAGCCGCACCGACTCGCTGCGCGGGCAGCTTCGCCTGGTGAGCTTCGCGCAGCCTCATCTTCTGCAGAAGGACGGCGCCAACAATTTTTCCGCTCCCGCCGGTGTCGCGCCGACGCCCGACATCAACGCGCGCGTCATCCAGGGATCAATCGAGAAGTCGAACGTGAACGGAGTCGTCGAGATGACGCGCCTGATCGAGATCACGCGCGCCTATACCCAGATGTCGCAGCTTCTCCAGCAGCAGGGCGACCTGCGCAAGAACGCCATTCAGCAACTCGCCGAAGTTCCGAACTGACGCGAGCAAGGATCAGGGGACCACACCATGCGAGCACTCCACACCGCGGCGACCGGAATGATGGCCCAGGAACTCAACGTCCAGGTCATCTCCAACAACATCGCCAACATGCGCACCACCGGATACAAGCGACAGCGCGCCGAATTCCAGGACATGCTGTACGAGCACGTCCGGCGCATCGGCACGCAGACCTCGACCCAGGGCAACATCCTCCCCGTGGGCGTCGATCTCGGCTCCGGCGTCAAGACGGTCGGCACGCCGCGCATCATGACGCAGGGAACGCTGTCCCATACCGGCGCCGATCTCGACATCGCGATCCGCGGCGAAGGATTTTTCAAGATCCAGCTGCCCGACGGCACCTTCGCCTACACGCGCGACGGGTCCTTCCAGATGGATGCGCAGGGTCGCATCGTCACGGTGCAGGGCAATCTCGTCCAGCCGGGCATCACGATCCCGCAGAATTCGACGTCGCTCACCATCAACAGCCAAGGCCAGGTCTCGGTGATCCAGAGCGGCAGCACGACGCCGACCGTGCTCGGCCAGCTCACCCTCACCCGTTTCATCAACAAGGCCGGCCTGCTGCCGATCGGCGACAACATGTTCACCGAGACGCCGGCGTCCGGCACGCCGCAGGACGGCATACCGGCGACCGACGGCATGGGCGACCTGCAGCAGGGCAATCTCGAGCAGGCGAACGTCGAAGCGGTCACCGAAATCTCCGATCTGATCGCTTCGCAGCGCGCCTACGAGATGAACGCGAAGGTCATCACCGCGACCGACCAGATGCTGCAATCGGTCTCGAACCTCTATCGCTGAGAAAGATCCCAGCCATGATCCGCGCTTTCGCCCTCGCCATTCTGCTTGCCGCCGCCGCGCCGGCGGCCGCGCAGGTCAGCGATGCTCCGCTGCCCGGCATTCCGACGCTCAAGAAGGCCGTGACGGTGCCCGGCGAGGTCGTGCGCATCCGCGACCTGGTCGACAATTCCGGCCACGTCGGCGATGCGGCGATCTTCCGCTCGCCCGACGTCGGCACCACCGGGGCAGTGTCGGTCGAGACGGTGCTCGCGGCGCTGCGGCCCTATCACCTCTATCTGGTCGACACGCGCAATCTCACCGAGGTCGAGGTCACGCGCGAAGGCCGCCTGATCGGGCTCAAGGATATCGAGACGCGCGTCGCGCGTGCTTTTGCGGGGCAGTATGGCCTGGGCGAGGCGAAGAACCTCACGGTCACGCTCGATGCCACGGCGCGTCCGATCACGCTCGAACCCTCGGGCGGGGATCTCCATGCATTGCGCGCCTCGTTCGATGCGCGCTCCGGCCGCTTCGACATTACATTCGAGGCGCCGGGCTCCGCGATGCGACGCGCGCCGCTGCGCTACACCGGCACGCTGGTCGATACGGCCGAGGCCGTGTTGCTCACGCGCGCGCTCGCGCGCGGCGACATCGTCAGGGCGTCCGACCTCTCGGTCGAGCGGCGGCCCAAGGCGGAGCTTGCCGGCGAGATCATCGCCTCGGTCGACCAGGCGGTCGGACTCTCGATGCGCCAGCCGCTGCGCGCAGGGCAGCCGTTGCGGCGGACCGATCTCATGAAGCCGGAAATGGTCCGGCGCGACGAGACGGTGACGCTGGTCTACGAGGTCCCGGGCATCCTGCTCACCATCCGCGGCAAGGCGATCGAAAGCGGCACCGAAGGCGACGTCATCAACGTGCTCAACATTCAATCGAAGCGCACCGTGCAAGGCGTCGTCAGCGGGCCCGCCCGCATCACCATCACGGCGACCCCGCCGCGCCCGCAGTTCACCGCCGCTCCGCAAACCCTGGCCTCGCGCCTGACCCAAGAGTGAGGAACATGTCGACCTGTGTCCTGATCATGCGTCCGCTGCCGTTCGTCGGCGCCGTTGCGCTGTCCTCGCTGCTGTGCGGCTGCGCGGCGCTCGACCGGATCGCGCATATCGGCGAGCGGCCGGCGCTCTCCGCGATCGAAAATCCGACGGCCGCGCCCGGCTACAAGCCGGTACAGATGCCGATGCCGACGCCGCAGCCGGCGACCTACAGTCCGAATTCCCTGTGGCGCAGCGGCTCGCGCGCGTTCTTCAAGGATCAGCGCGCACGCCAGGTCGGGGACATCCTCACCGTCACCGTCAACATCACCGACAAGGCGGTGATCGCGAACGAGACCCAGCGCAGCCGAAACAACACGGAAGATTCGGGCATCACCAATTTCTTCGGCCGGAAGAATCTCCCCTTCACCAACCAGCCCCTGCCCGCCCGGCTGCTGACCGCGGATTCGATCTCGAACATCGACGGCAAGGGCTCGGTCAATCGCCAGGAGGCCTTGCAGACCAACGTCGCGGCGGTGGTGACGCAGATCCTGCCGAACGGAAACCTAGTGGTCGAAGGCAAGCAGGAAATCCGCGTGAATTTCGAAATGCGCGAGCTGGTCGTCGCAGGCATCGTGCGTCCGGAGGACATCCAGAGCGACAACACGATCGACTCGAGCAAGATCGCCGAGGCGCGCATCGCTTATGGCGGTCGCGGCCAGATCACGGATGTTCAGCAGGCGCGCTACGGACAGCAGGTCTTCGACGTGCTCCTGCCGTTCTGATGCCAGGCATCAGTGATCAGGTATCAGGGATCGGAAATTTGCCGCCTGTTGTGATCCCCGATCTCTGATCACTGATACCTGAGCTCCCCGCCGTTCCACGTTCCCGGGACGGAACGGCGCAAAGACGCGGCCTCCGGCGACTCCCCCGCCGGAGGCCGTGCTCTTGACGGGAATCAGATATCAGAGATGAGGAATCGGCTCTCTGATCCCTGATCCCTGATCTCTGGCATGACGACAGCAAGACGCACGGACCTTCGATCCGAGCCCAAGCGGGACCTTGCCGGTTTGCTGCAAACGGCACGCGCGGCGCACGCGACAGGCGCGTTCGCAGAGGCAGAGCGGCTCTACAAGGGCGTGCTTGCGCATGCGCCCGACGATGCCGATGCGCTGCATTTGCTTGGGTTTCTTTATTATCAGCGCGGCCGGCTGCGAGATGCGCTTCCGCTTTTGAGCGCAGCCGTGCAGCGCAATTGCGGCGACGCCGACGCGCTGTGGAATCTCGGCCTCGTGCTTCACGGGCTTGGGCGTCCCGAAGAGGCGCTTGCGTGCTACGCCGGCGCGCTCGCCCTCGACCCGCATAATCCTGATCTCCTCGATGTGCACGCCGCCGCGCTCCTCGATCTCGGCCGGCCGCAGGAGGCGCTCGCGCAAACGGACCGTGCGCTTGCGATCAAGCCCAACCATATCGAGGCGCTCGGCAACCGCGGCAACGCCTTGGTCAAGCTCAACCGGCCGGACGACGCGATCGCGGTCTACGACGCCGCGCTGCGCATCGCCGGCGACGACACCCAGCTCCTCACCAATCGGGCGCACGCCTTGCGCCGTCTCGACCGTGTCGGTGACGCCGTCGCCGATCTGCAAAAGGCCATCGCGCTGCGTCCGGATTTCGCCGAGGCGCATTTCGAGGTCGCGATGGCGCAGCTGGCGCTCGGCGATTTCGACGGCGGCTGGGACGCCTACGAGCGGCGGTGGGCGACCGCCGCCTTCGCGCCGCACCGCCGGTCGTTCAAGTCGCCGCTATGGACCGGCGAGCAATCGCTTCAGGGCAAGACCGTGCTGCTTCACGCCGAGCAAGGCTTCGGCGACACTATCCAGTTCGTGCGCTACGTGCCGATGGTGGCGAGCCTCGGCGCGACCGTCATCCTGGAGGTGCAACCGGAGCTGACAACGCTGCTGTCGGACACCAGGGGCGCGGCGCGCGTCATCGCACGCGGCGAAAAATTCCCGCGCTTCGACCTGCACTGCCCGCTGCTGAGCCTGCCGCGCGCCTTCAAGACGCGCCTTGCGACCGTACCGGCAGAGATTCCGTATGTCCGGGCATCCGAGGCGCGGGCGCAGAGCTGGGCGCGCCGCTTGCCGACGCAAGGTGCGCTGGCCGGCGTGGCCTGGGCGGGCCGGCCGTCGCACCACAACGACCTCAACCGTTCGCTTCCCCTCGCCGCTCTTGCGCCGGTCTTTGGCGCAACCGGCGTGCGGTTCGTGAGCCTGCAACGCGATCTGCGCGAGGGCGATGCGGCGATCCTTGCCGATCATTCGAACGTCATCGATTGCAGCGCTGAACTGCACGATTTCGCGGACACGGCCGCGCTGATCTCGCGGCTCGACGTGGTGATCACGGTCGACACCGCGGTCGCCCATCTTGCGGGCGCGATGGGCAAGCGGCTGTTGCTGCTCCTGCCCTACGCGGCGGACTTCCGCTGGCTGCGCGGGCGCAGCGACAGCCCGTGGTATCCGAGCGCAACCCTGCTCCGGCAGCCGAGATTCGGCGACTGGGATGGCGTGGTCGGGTTATTGATCGAAGAATTGCGGAAAATGACCGGCGAGACGGCGCGCTCGTGATCGCCTGAGCGGCGGTATCCCGTGCCTCAATCGTCGCGATAGACCCGCTCGCGCCGCTCGTGGCGCTCCTGCGCTTCGATCGACAGGGTCGCGATCGGCCGGGCTTCCAGCCGCTTGAGCGAGATCGGCTCGCCGGTCTCCTCGCAGAAGCCGTAGGTTCCGTCCTCGATCCGCTGCAGCGCAGCGTCGATCTTGGCGATCAACTTGCGCTGACGGTCGCGCGCCCGCAGCTCGATGGCGCGGTCGGTTTCCGAAGATGCACGGTCGGCGAGATCGGGGTGATTCTGATTCTCGTCCTGGAGGTGCTGGAGCGTCTCCTTGGCCTCCTTCAAAATGTCGTCCTTCCAGGCGAGCAGCTTGTTGCGGAAATACTCGCGCTGGCGCTCGTTCATGAAGGGCTCTCTGTCCGACGGCCGGTAGTTTTTTTCTTTCTCCGCGCGCATCGACTTTACTCCGTGCATATCGCCTCCATTGCGCGGGCACCCCCCTCGCGGCGCCGCCTTATACAGTTCGCGCCTGCCGGCGACAACTGTCCCGGCGAGGATTTCGCATCGGATCAGTGACGGATATGCAACTCTGGGAGGCTTGGCAGCAGGAACCGGCCTGAGCCCGGCGGTCAGGCGGCCGCGCTGTCCATCTTGGCGAGCTCCACCTCGACGCGGAGCTCGATTTCGGCCAGCACGCCGTCGAGCTTGGAATCGCCGGTCTCGTCCTTGAGGCCCGCGGCAGCCGCCTTGAGTCGCGCCAGGGTGGCCTGATCGAGGCGACCGGAGAGCAGGCCGAGCTTCAATTCATCGAGCGCGTCGAGCGCGGTGGTGCCGCGCTTGAACGCGCGGCGCCGACGTTCCTCCGCGCTCTCGATTCCCTGCAGGGCGATGAGGGCATCGATGCCGCCGACCGTGCGCACCCCGGCGCTCCCGGCAGGCGTCGCCTGGGCCTGCTCCTGCGGCAGCGCGAATGGACTGTTCGCGGAACGCCGCGTCGCGGGCGCCGCGCTCGGGGCAGCCGGTCCGTTGGGTCCGTAGATCCGCATCGCAAAGCCCCTGTTCGGCGGCGAGCCTCGCCCCCGCATGGTTAAGGCCGGGTAAATGCCCGGCAAAATTTGCCTGATTGGGCAAGGCGTTCCCCGCGCGGCCCGCACCAGCCCGCCCTGCTCGCGACAGGTTTGTTTTCAAAATCAATGGATTAGACGAATCGGCCGAGCTGGCACGGCATTCGCTTCAGGGATGGGGGTCCGACCTCATCGGGGAGCAATGGATGGCGAGGACGTACAAGCTCGCGCTGGCCGTGGTCGCGGCCGCGTGGGTCCTGACAACGGCCATGCCGGCGCAGGCGACCTCGCGCATCAAGGACCTCGCCAATGTCGAGGGGGTGCGCCAGAACCAGCTTATCGGCTACGGCCTCGTCGTCGGTCTCAATGGGACGGGCGACACGATCAACAACTCGCCGTTCACCCGGCAGTCGCTCACCGCGATGCTGGAACGCCTCGGCGTCAATATTCGCGGACAGACGCTGCGCACCGGCAACGTCGCGGCGGTCATGGTCACGTCGAACCTGCCTGCGTTTTCGACGCAGGGCACGCGTATCGACGTCACGGTGTCCGCGCTCGGCGACGCCAAGAGCCTGCAAGGCGGAACCCTGCTGGTGACCCCGCTGCTCGGCGCAGATGGCAACGTCTACGCCGTCGCCCAGGGCTCGCCCGCGATCGGCGGGTTCCAGGCCGAAGGCGACGCCGCCAAGATCGTGCGCGGCGTGCCGACGGTGGGCCGCATCTCCAACGGCGCGATCGTCGAACGCGAGATCGAGTTCGCGCTCAATCGCCTCGGCCAGATTCGCCTCGCGCTACGCAACGCCGATTTCACCACCGCCAAGCGCATCGCCGCGGCGATCAACGATTTCATCGGCATGCCGACCGCGGAGCCGCTGGATTCCTCAACCGTGCAGATCTCGGTCCCGCCACGCTTCCAGGGAAACGTGGTCGCGCTGCTGACCGAAATCGAACAGCTGCAGATCGAGCCGGACCTTCCCGCCAAGATCGTGATCGACGAGCGTTCGGGCATCATCGTGATGGGTCGCGATGTGCGCGTCTCCATGGTCGCGGTGGCGCAAGGCAATCTCACCGTCACCATCTCCGAGACGCCGCAGGTGAGCCAGCCCGCACCTTTCTCGCGCGGACGGACGGTCGTGGTGCCGCGCACACGGGTCGCCGTGGTCAAGGAAGGCGTGTCGCTGCAGCAGCTCGTCGATGGGCTCAATGCGCTCGGCATCGGCCCGCGCGACCTCATCGCCATCCTGCAGGCGATCAAGGCGGCCGGCGCCATCCAGGCCGACATCGAGGTGATGTGATGACCGCTCCGGTGCCGCTCGCCATCAATCCGATGCTGCAGGGCATCACCAGTGCCACCGGTCCCGCGGCCGATCGCAAAGGCTCGCGGGAGGCCAAGGCGTGGGCGCAGGGCCAGGAGTTCGAGGCCGCGTTCCTCAACTCGATGTTCCAGCACATGTACGCCGGCCTCGGAGGCGAAGGACCGTTCGGCAACAGCACCGGCGTCGGCGTCTGGCGCTCGTTCCTGACCGAGCAATACGCCCAGAGTTTTGTGAAGGCCGGCGGCATCGGCATCGCGGCCCATGTCTACCAATCGCTGCTCGCGCACCAAGAGGCGCGCGCCGGATGACGCGCGAACACAACGGAGAATCGAAGCCATGAATCAGCAGCCCATTCCGATCGTCCGCGCGGCAACGCCGCGGCCGATCGGCAGCCCCGCCGAAGCCCAGCAGGTGATCGGTCACCTGAGCGACGTGATGGACGCGCTGCTCGGCGTGGTCGAGCAGGAGACCAAGCTGGTGCGCGAGGGTCAGCTCAGCCAGGTGGCGCGGCTCGAGGCGAAGAAGACCGAGTTGGCGCGCCTCTATCTCGCCGACACCGCGCGCCTGCAGGCGAGCGGGCCCTATCTCGCCAAGACGCTGCCGGCGGTGCTCGACGCGCTGCGCCAGCGCCACAACACGTTCCGTGCCCTCCTGCAGCTCAATCTCACGGTGCTGGCGACCGCCCACGCTGTTTCCGAGGGCATCATTCGCGGCGTGTCGGACGAGCTCACTCGCAAATCCGCGCCGCAGACCTATGGTGCGTCGGGGCGGCACAATCTTCCCAATGCGCGGCACGCGCAGCCGATGGCGGTCAGCCGCTCGCTGTAAATCCGTACGGTGGCGTCGCGTTGCGCCGAGTGAGTGATCAGTTCGGGGTCAGTGGTCCGGTAGCGGTTCGAGTGAGGGTTCGAGTTGACGGAACAGCGCGGCCACGGCCGCGCTGTTCTTGTTTTCGATGCACGCCGAGGTGTGCGCTCAAAAATCGTTGCAAGTTGAAGGGATTAGGCAGGTGGCGCTTAACTATATTCCCTTACGAAAGCTTAAAATGACTGCCTTAAAACGACGGCGAGCACGGAGGTTCCCACGAGCGCAGCCAGGAGGGCTGGCATGGATACGGGAATCACAGTCAGGCCTGGAGCCAGCGTCGTCCTCCCGGACCACGCTGCGGCGCCGGCTGCCGCGCCTCAGCCCACTTCGACCGAGCTTCCGCCGGCAAAGACCGTCACGCCGGTCAGCGCGCGGAACGACCTCCCGGCGACGACGCGTGACGTCGTCATCGATCCGGCGACCCGCGAAGTGATCTTCAGGATCCTCGACGCGCGCTCGCGCCAAGTGCTCCGGCAGGTCCCCGACGAGGCGCTGCTGCGCGTGCGTGCCTACGCGCGGGCGCTTGCGAACGAGGAAGCGCGGGCACACCCGCAAAATCGCGCTGACCTCCACGTCTGACCTGCTCCCGGAGCGAACTTCCCGAGCGCCCGACCCGCCCGTCGGCTGATGCCGGCCGTCGCGGCTTCAAATCTATATTGGGCTGTTACAAGAACTTAACCTTAATCAAACGTAATACTTGATGGTTACTGCAGACTTGCGAAGCAGTAACTCCAGCAATTCTGGTCATTCTCTATCATTAACTACCTTCTTTTACTCGTAATTACATTCCCACATGCGATCAGGGACGCTCGATCGAAAACGATCGAAACCCGCCAGTATGGCGTTTGACCAGAAAGGTGCGACCATGTCTGACATCATTCTTTCGAGTGCAATCCGCTCGAATCTCACCTCCCTTCAATCGACCGCTCACCTCATCGGCCAGACGCAGACGCGTCTCGCGACGGGCAAGAAGGTCAACTCCGCGCTCGACAATCCGATCAACTTCTTCACCTCGGCTTCGTTGAACGCGCGCGCAAGCGACCTCGGCAACCTGC
>WNFA01003830.1_pt1 | contig 28532 bp, 25 predicted proteins | sample 5400481 | NCBI WGS metagenome assembly WNFA01 (sample SAMN13153340, study PRJNA577476) | soil metagenome | isolation source: 120 cm saprolite under Douglas fir tree site 2 hole 1 replicate 2 | place: USA:California | collected 2015-04-18 | reverse complement strand
CAACAAAGGAGAGAGTAATGCGGAAACCGAAAATTCTGGTCGTCGATGACGATCCGGACCTGGTAAAGGCTCTGAGGCTCCGGCTGCGGGCGAACAACTGCGAAGTCATAACCGCGTCTGATGGCTATTCGGTAATTGCGGCGGCGCAGAAAGAGCATCCCGACGTGATCATTCTCGACCTTGGCCTGCCGGCTGGGGACGGGTTTGTAGTGCTGGAACGCTTGCAGAGCAGCGACACGCTGTCATCCATTCCGGTGATTGTGCTGACGGCTCGCGATCCGCAAGGCAACGAACAGCGCGCGCTGAAGGCAGGAGCAGCGGCGTTTTTCCAGAAGCCGGTGGATAATGACGAACTGATGAACGTGATTCGCGTCAGCCTTCCACACCGGAGCGCTCCGGGAGTGCCGTTGATGTCGTGAGGTTCCGGCGGGGCTGGTTCACAATGGCGCGCGCTACGAAGGAGAACGCGACCAAGGCAAACTAGAGGGTGGGGTTGACCCGGCGGTGCATTGCCGCGAGATTCCGCCCGCGCAGGCTCGATTACGCACTGGCGGATGGGTTCGCTTCGCGGAGGTCAAGTTCGTACTCGAGCTGTCGCAAGGTTTCGTCGTTGATGCGGCCCTGGTTCCGCAAGCGCACGGCGGTTTGCCGCTCCACGCGAAGCAAATCCCGCAATAGCCGGGCGTGGCGCTGCTGGTACTCGAGCGTGAGGCCGTTTTCCGGATCATCGTCCCCGCTCACTGCGGCAAGGCGGTGCCGATAGTGTCCGGTAAGGTCGTCGTAGATTTCCTGAAACTCACTCGCATCCTCTTTTCGCGAATCTTCCAGATGGGCGAGCGCTGCATTCAGCATTTCGCGCCGCGCTAACTCTTCCTCTTGGTCGTTTTCGTCGTTCGCGCCGCCCACCACCCCGAGAACGCGCACCACGAACGGAAGGGTGAGCCCCTGGAGAACCAGGGTCACGAAGATGACGCTGAAGGCGAGAAAGATAATCAAGTCCCGCTGCGGGAATGGGTCGCCATTGGCCAGCGTTTCCGGAAGCGCAATCGCGGCCGCCAGGGCGATCACGCCGCGCATGCCGGTCCAGCCGATGACGAGGATGCTGCGCGCCGGAAGCTTTACATCCTGATGAAGAACGCGAGTGCGAATCCGGTTCGCCAGGAACGCGCCGGGGAACATCCAGATCAAGCGAAGTACAATGACCAGTCCGCTGAAGAGCGCGCCGTACATGAGCAAGGTGTGCAAACGGTATTCATGGATACCGGCCAACACGTGGGGCAACTGCAATCCGATGAGCACGAACACCAGTCCGTTCAGAATAAAGGTCAGAGAGTTCCAGGCTCCCCAGGCCTGTAGCCTGACCTCGGGCGAGAAGAATTCGGAACTCCGGCGGCTGAGATAAAGTCCACAGACCACCACCGCGAGCACGCCCGATGCGTGGATCCGATCCGCTCCAAAGTAAGCAGCGTAGGGTACGAGGATGCTGATTGCGATCTCGATAGGGCCATCGTCAATTTGGCGTTCGATGCGATCCACAATCCATCCTGTGAATAGGCCTACCGCAAGGCCGGCAAATACCAGGAAGGCAATTCGTCCCAACCCTTCGGTCACGGTGGGCGTCTGGCCACGTACCACCATGGCGATGCCGAACTCGAGCGCCAGCAGGCCGCTGGCATCGTTGACCAAACTCTCGCCTTCGAGAATGTCTACGATCCGGTTGGGCAGACCGATGCGCTTAGCAATGGAGGTCGCAGCAAGCGCGTCGGTGGGCGCGACGATGGCGCCCAATACGAAGCCGAGCCTCCAGTCGAAGCCGGGAAAGAACCAGTGAGCTGCCGCGGACACTCCAAAGACGGTGAACGCGACGAGTCCGAAAGCGAGCATTAAAATGCTGACCAGATTGTAGGAAAATTCCCGCCACGAAGTGAGCCAGGCGGCGGAGTAAAGCAAGGGAGGCAGGATGACGAAAAAAATGACGTCGGGATTCAGGGGGACATTCGGGATAGCGGGAACGAAGCCCAGCAGCGCTCCGGCAATTACGAGAATAATGGGATAAGGCGTCTGAAGTTTTCGTGCCAGCGCTCCAAATGCCACCACAAAGAGCAGTAGCAAGAGGAAAACCAGTTCGACTGCCTGCACGCTACTATGCATGGACCCGGAATCTCCGTACGATGCGGGCTGGCCGCATCGGGGTCAGTATACGTGGCCTCGACGTGAGGGCTGGGCGATTGCCGGGACAAAACTATGCTCGGCGCCTGCATCCTACCAATGAAAGACAATCACACATCAAAGGATGGACTCCATGAAAAGAATGCTCTTATCAAGGCTAGCAGTGGTAGTAATAGCGGCCGCGGCCGCAGCGCAGTCGGCCTCGGCGCCGTCCAGCGCCGTGCAGCGGGGCGCTACTCAAGATTCCGCTACCCAAGCTCAGAGTTCCAATCAATTTCCAGCGGGCACGATCATCCCAGCGGAACTGTCGAAGGCGGTGGATGCAAAGAAGGCCAAAGCGGGCGACAAGATCGAAGCCAAGACCCCGGTGGACCTGTTGTCACACGGCAAGATCGTGATACCGAAAAACACGAAAATCATCGGCCACGTCACCGAAGCTAAAGCCCATAGCAAGCAATCTCCCGATTCAATGGTGGGGATCGCCTTCGACCGTATTTCGATGAAGGATGGACGTGAAGTGCCGATTCAGGCCGCGGTGCAGGCCATTGCTCGTCCGTTACAGAGTGCGGCTTTATCGAGCAGCGCCGCGAATGACAGTGTCGGCATGCCAAGCGCGAGCGCTCCCACGTCGGGAGGAGGAGGCGGCATGGGCGGTTCGCGTCCTCCGGAACGGGTGGCATCGTATCCGGGCGGAACGTCGACTGGAACGGATCCGTCAGTGCCTCAGGGTGGAACGACTGCACCACTTGGCCCTACCAGCCAGGGAGTCGTCGGCATGAAAGGGCTTTCACTGAAGGCTTCGGGACAGGCGTCCGTTATTAGTTCGGAGACGGACAACGTACATTTGGAGAGCGGGACACAGCTGATGCTGCGGACGCAGTAGGGATCAGGCGCCGCACTTTTTCATATTCGTGACCGAGAGTGTCACGACAGCAGCAACCTTATGAAATTGTCCGTATTTACCACGGGGTTCAAAGTCCCGGATGGTGCTGGCATCGCGGACAGGAGTGTCCGTGCTACACGGGCCTAGCAGACCAGTTGGTCGCGCGTCAGTTTCAGTCCATTCAGATTGCGGCGGTGACGGCTTCGATGCGCTCGATCAGTTCGTCGAGGCCGTAGAAGCGGTCGAAGTACATTTCCTGGCGCGCCAGGTTCGACATGCGCGCGGTAGAGGACTCGAGTGACAGCATCAGGCTGCCTTTGAGCTGATCCTTGGCGCGGCGCAACTCTTCGTCGGGCACGGGCGCGGATTTCAAGTTGCGGAACTCGGCTATGACCGACTCTACAACTTTGGTCGCCGATTCGCGTGAGGTACCGGCGTACACGCCCATGCATCCGGTGTCGCGGTAGGGGTTGAGGTCGCTGTAGATGGCGTAGGCCAGCCCTTGCCGTTCGCGGATGTTCTGGAACAGACGGGAGCTCATGCCTCCGCCGAGCAGCGTGTTCAGGACGTAGGACGCGTAGCGCTTCTGGTGCGCGATGGGGTGCGAGGGGACGCCGATGCAGATCTGCACCTGCTCGAGCGCCTTCTTGTTGCGCAGGTTGATGCGCGCAAAAGTCTTGGGCGCGGGCGAGTGGAGGCCGTTTTTCACGGGCTTCATGTGTTCAAAATGTTTCGCTACCAATTCGACGAAGTTCTTGTGGTCGAGATTTCCGGCGGCGGCTACGATCAGGTTGCCGGGAGCGAAGCGGTCTCCATAATGCCTCGAAACAACGGGCCGCTCGAAGCGCTTTACGGTGTCGCGCGTTCCGAGGATGGGTTTGCCGAGAGCATGGTCTTTCCAGAAACTCTGCGTGAAAATTTCGTGGACGAGATAGTCGGGACTATCCTCGTCCATTTTGATTTCTTCGAGGATGACGCCGCGCTCACGGGCAATATCGTTGGCGTCGAATACGGGACGAAGCACGAGATCGCTAAGAACATCAAGCGCGATGGGGACATGCTCATCGAGAATCTTGATGTTGAAGCAGATGCATTCTTTGGCGGTGAAGGCGTCCATGTTGCCGCCGATTGAGTCCACCTGGCGGGCGATCGCTTCGGCGGAGCGGTTCTCCGTGCCCTTGAACACCATGTGCTCGATGAAATGCGAGATGCCGTTCCATTCGGAGTCTTCATCGCGGGAGCCGGACTTCAGCCAGATTCCGATTGAAACCGAACGGATGTGCGACATCTGCTCGGTGATAACGGTCAGGCCGTTCGGCAACACACGCCGATGAATGTTGCGGGTCTCTTTCACCATTGAAGTTCTTCTATTTTCCCATATCAGACGAGGTTGCGTGGTGGGATGAGGTTAGACGTTTTGTTTGTTACGGTTACGGGCAAAGCAAGAATGCGTCGCAGATTCAGTCAGCGCGGCGGGGACCTCACGTCGCTAGTCCCGGGGCAGCTAGAGTGCCGTCCCCTGCGGGACTCGATTTTCCCCACTCACGGCTTCCGGCCCTGATGTGCCGGGCTTTCATGTTCCGCCGCTTTACGACTGCGGTCAACCTGCAGTTCAACTGCGCTAAACTTCAAAGAGAGCACGAGCCATGGAGACTTTGCTGTCGAACTCGCTTCTGGGGCTAACCTTCCAGGAACTTACTACTCTGGTTCTGGATTCGGGCCAGCCTGCGTACCGCGGACAACAGTTGTTTGATGCGGTGTACCGGCAGAGGGTGGAAACGCTGGAACAGATTTCTACGCTGCCGAGCGAGTATCGGACTCGCCTGGGAGAGCAGGGATGGCGAGTGGGATTGCCGAGAATCTCGCGGAAGTTCGTGTCTAGCGACGGGACCATGCGTTATCTGATGGAACTGGCCGACGGAGAGACGGTAGAAACCGTCTGGATGCCGGAAGGTGACGACGGAGAAACCGGGGATGGGAGCGAAGCGGGCGATGAGGCAGAAGCGCCAGCAGCAACTGCGGCCCCGTGGCGCCGGGCGACCATCTGCGTGTCGAGCCAGGTGGGATGCGCGGTGAATTGCCGGTTCTGTTTTACGGCCCTGCTGGGGGTCAAGCGCAATCTGATGGCAGGAGAGATCGTGGGACAGATCGCCGGAGTGCTGCGCGATCAGGGCGTACAGCCGCCTATGCTGCGCGTGAATATTGTTTTCATGGGGATGGGCGAGCCTTTCCTGAACTATGAAAACTTCATGAAGTCGGTGCAATTGCTGGTGGAGGGCGTGGGGATTCCGGAGTCGCGCATGACGGTTTCTACGGCGGGGATTGTGCCGCGCATCCATGATTTCGGGCGGGAGGCGGTGCGTCCGAAGCTGGCAATTTCGCTGAATGCGTCGAATGATGAGCTGCGCAGCGAGGTGATGCCGCTGAACCGAAAATGGAATCTGCATGATGTCATGGACGCGGCGCGGGCGTTTCCCTTGCGAGCGCGGGAACGGCTTACGTTCGAGTACGTTCTTCTGGAGGGCGTGAACGACGCGCCGGAACAGGCGCGCGACCTGGCAGAGTTGGTGCGTGGAGTGCGGGCGAAGATTAATCTGATTGCGCTTAATTCGGGGGCCGAGTTGTCATATCGTACGCCCACACAGGAACGAGTGAGTGAGTTTCAGCGAATCCTGGTGGCGGCGGGGATCCCGACTTTCGTCCGGCGACCACGCGGGCGCGACATTTTCGCGGCCTGCGGGCAATTGAAGAGGACAGTGGCGTGAGTGGAGGTTAGAGGTCAGAGGTCAGATTGCAGAGGTGAGAAACCGGTGCGCAGCGGCTCTTACTTCTGCAACCTAACCTCTAACTCTTGACTTCGTCCTACGAACTGCTGCCGGCCACGGCGCGGTTGGGAACGTTGTTGAGTTCCGAGTGGGTTGAGGATTTCACGGCGACGGGAAGTTCAATCCGGAAGGCGACGTATCCGTCGGAGGAGCGCAGCGCTAGGATACGGCCGCCGTGCTCCGTTACGATCCGCGAACAGGCACCCAGCGAGAGCGTGGAAGTCTGCGCTCCTGTGCCCGAATCCTGCAAGGGCTGGTACGAGGTTGAAGAAGACGGCGTCTCGGAACTGAACTCAATGCTGACGACGTAACCCTCATGGCCGGTCCGGATGTGGACACCGGAATCCTGCTCGGGGTGAGGGAGGGCGCCGATCTGTCCCGAGAGGTGCAGACACACGTGCAGAAGCTGGTTGGAATCGGCGAGGACGGGCGGAAGCGCGGAACCGAGATCGAGGTGGAAGTCGGTTGCCTCGACGTCAAGCTGAGGGGCGAGCAGGCGCATCGCCGTTTGCAGTATGGAGTTCACATCCAAAGGCGACATGCGGGCCGGGGCCTGGCGGACGAATGTCAGTAGGCTGGCGACCAGCGTTCGGGTGCGGCGCACTTGTGCCGCGATCCGTGCGGCGAGGGTCTGTTCCTGCGGCGGCAAGTCGGATGCGCTCAGCAGGTCGGAATATCCAAGCATGGCGGTGAGCGGATTGTTGATCTCGTGAGCCGCGCCGCCGACTAATTGGCCGAGGGAGGCCAACTTCTCAGAGTGGATCAGCTGGGTCTGCAATGCCTTTAGATCTTCGAACGAACGGCGCGATTCTTTCAGCAGTTGGGCCAGTTCGTCTCCAAGCAGAGTTTGCCGCAAGAAAAGCAAAGTGCCCATCACAATCATGGTGATGAGGCTCAACGTGCTGCGGAAGTGCCGCACCGGAACCGGAGACCCCGCCTCCAGTTGAGCGTAGAGTGCAAACCAGGGAAGACTGAAAAGGGCGAGCATGCCAAGCCGGGTGATCCAGACCCCTAGCAGAGGCTGTGACAGTTTCGACTCAGAGAGCTGAAAGCGGGCCGCGAACTTTCCGATGACGGCCAGCCACGCGACGGAGGCGGCCCAGGGGATGTCGTAGATGCTGCCGCTGTAGTAGGTCTGGTGGCCAATGGCGTAGTTGGCGACATACGAACTCGAAGCATAGAGAGCACTCGCCCCCAGTAGTTGCGCATACAGGTGACGCCAGCCTCCTTGCGCGTGGTAGGTGAGCAGGCCGAGTGCGATCAGCAGCACCAGTTTTTCCGTGAGATAGGTGGCGTTGAAGTTGTTGCTGTAGGCCGCCTCGTTGATGTGCACGGTCTGCCACGGAATGACGGCGTACACGTACAGGAAAACCCACCAAATCAGCAGGAGAGCAAAATCAAGCAACCGGATGCGCGCGTCGCGTTCATCCTCCTGAAGATGAGGAAGCAGGGCGAGGGCAGCCATCATGGGGACCAGGTGCAGGAACAGAACGACATCACCGCTGAATGGGTTCGGTACCTCCACGCGCTTGAAGACTTCGAAGTAATTCCACATGCCCTGGTAGCTGAGCCAAAAGAGCATGCCGCTGCCCAAGAGGATCCAGAAGGCGCGAGTCCGATTGCGGGGAGTGCGAGCTTTAAAAGTGTTGGGCAGAAATGCGGCGGTAGCCATCAAAAGCAAAGTGCTCTGAATCCAGTCGCTGACAATGGTGAGGGCGTCCCCGCGGGGTATAACCAGAGACGCAGTGGCCTGGGCCAGCACCAGGAGTGCGAGCAAGAGGATCCAGAATTTATCGCGCAGCGGCAAGCAAACTACTCCCGCTTTCATTCTAGAGCCCAAGTTGGGAAGAAAGCGATTACTAGAGTAACTGAGTAGGTTAGAGTGCAGAGGTCAGATTGCAGAGGTCAAGACCCTTCACCACAAAGGGCACAGAGGACACGGAGGACTTCTAGTTCCCGAAGGGCAGGTTGCAGACGTGCGAGTCTCTGGTGCACTGGTGTGGAGTTCCGCGGAGATTGACCGTAGAATTGGGCACACAGAAATCGGCACACAACTGCGAGATTTCTCTTGGGCCGGCTGATTCCAAAATATCGCGATTTGTGGCGCTTCCGCGCGCCGCTCACCTCGGGTGAGATCCGGCGCACCGAGCGCTGGTTGGCCACCGCGCGGGTGGCGCTGACGATCGCCGCCTGGATCACGCTGTGGATGGAGCCGGCACGCGGCGTGGTGTACTCGCCCTGGATGTACTGGCTGCTGATCGTGTACCTGGTCCACGCAGTGGTGGTGATGCTGCTGGTGCGCTTCCGGCACCGGTCAACGCGTGCATTTCGCCTGGTGGTGCACGGCATTGACATCTGGTGGCCGGTGTTGATCTCGTTATTCACGACCTCAGAGCGGGGGCCTTTCTTTCTGTTCTTCGTTTTTGTGATGGCGGCAGCGGCGTATCGCTGGGGACTGTGGGAGACCGTGGGCACAGCGGTGACGGCAGCGGTTCTGCTGTGGGCGGAAGGGCTCGCCGTCAACTCAGGTCTAGAGAGAACCGTGAACGCCTGGCTGCGGGCGATGCATCTGCCGCGGCTCGTCATGGGTGTGCAGCAGATTGATCCGCAGCAGCTCTTCATGAGTTCGGTGTACCTGATGGTTCTCGGGCTGCTTCTGGGCTACATGTCGGAGAACGAGAAGAAATTGCGCGCCGAGCGAGTGGTGATTACGCGCGTGCTCAGTTCTGCGCGCGTCGAAGCAGGGCTTACGCATACAATGCAAGAGATTCTGGGGGAGGTCTTGAGCCTCTACGGAGCGCGAAGAGTGTTGAGCGCTTCGCAGGAAACGAACAGCTACCGCGTGTTTCTGGCAGAGGTGAACCGCAACGCGGAGGGCGCGCATGCCCTGCACTGGCGCGACGCTCTGCCGGACACGGAAGCCTCGTACCTGTTCGATTCCCCAGCCGATGCCATCTATGCGCGCCGAAGTGCGAAGGGTTTCGATGCGGTCTTGCTGGATCGCAGTGGGAAGCGCTTGCGCGATGGAGAGACAGCATTTCTGGACGCTCTGATGCGCGTAGAACCGTTTCAGTCCATGGGGTCGGTGGCATTTGGGTTCGGGCGGGAATGGGCAGGCCGGGTATTTTTGTTTGATCCGGAGAGGATGGGCGATCCGGAGGAGGAGCTGCGATTTTTGCAGGAATTCGCGCAGCAGGTAGGTCCCGCGATTTATAACGTCTACCTGATGCGGCGGCTTCGGGAGCGCGCCGGAGCGGTGGAGCGGGCGCGGTTCGCACGCGAGTTGCACGATGGCGCGATTCAGTCGCTAATCGCGGTAGAGATGCAGCTCGACGTGGTGCGGCGGCAGTCGGGCCAGCAGCCGGTGGTGACCAGTGAACTGTCGCGGATTCAGAAGCTGTTGCGCGAAGAGGTGCTCAAGCTGCGCGAGCTGATGCAGGCGATGAAATCGTTCGAGGTGGACGCGGAGCGGCTTCCGGGCTTTGTGGCGGATACGGTGGAGCGCTTCCGGAGAGAGACCGGAATCTCAGCGGAATTTGTCAGCGAGATTGAGAAAGTGGAGCTGCCTCAGAAGGTGTGCCGGGAACTGGCGCGCATTGTGCAGGAGAGTCTGGTCAATGTTCGCAAGCACAGCGGAGCACGGCACGTCCTGGTACGGCTGGCGCAGCGGTCGGGCAATCTCCAACTGACAGTAGAGGACGATGGGCGAGGATTTCCTTTCTCGGGAAGGCTGTCCGAGACGGAGCTGGCGATAACGGGGAAGGGGCCGGCAGTGATCCGCGAAAGAGTGCGCTTGCTTGCGGGCGAACTCACGATAGAATCGAACCCGGGACACGGTGCTCGAGTGGAGGTACGCATCCCACCGGCACGAAAGACGAACAATGGATAGACACGGCCGTTCCATCCGCATCGTCATCGCCGACGATCACCCTATTTTCCGGGACGGTCTGCGACGGCTGCTCGAAGCCGAGCCGGACATGAAAGTGGTGGGCGAAGCCTGCGACGGCCGCGAGGCGGTAAAGCTGGCGACCGAAATCAAGCCCGACATTCTTCTTCTCGACCTGGCCATGCCGCACCATACCGGACTGGACGCCCTCCGGGACTTGAATACGAGCAGCGGCGCCGGGGCGGTGCGCATCATTTTGCTGACCGCAGCGGCGGAGAAGAAGCAGATCGTCGAGGCGTTAGCTGAAGAGTATTCACGCGGTGATGTCGGGAGAGTACTGGGTGGGGCGAGATAGCGTCTCGAACCTGGTGCAGTACCTGCGCAACCTGATGCAGAGTTCCAGCGAGGAATCGAAGCAGAAGAAGTTTGGTTTGACGCCGAGAGAACTGGAGATTGTCTCGGCCGTGGTGGCTGGTTATGCGAACCGGGAAATCGCGGAATACTTCAAAATCAGCGAAGACACGGTCAAACACCACCTCAGTAACATCTTCGACAAACTGGGGGTTTCAACCCGGTTGGAGCTGGCATTGTTCGCGGTGAACCAGGGGCTCCCCATCAAAGCCATTGTTTAATCAATAGCTTACGGAGGGCTAGTTTTCACGGACTGAAGGGACAAGGCACTAAAGTGCTACCTGGCGCCACTGCTGTGCCATTGGGCATTTCGGAGCGATACCCTTGCAGGTAGTCGACAACGGGATCTTGTGTTTGCAAGCAGAAAGGTACCCGAGTGTCGTCACATGGGGGCTTTACAGTGATCGCGACTATCCGTCAACTCTGGACTGAAGATCACGGGCAAGACGTCGCCGAATACGCGGTGATGCTGGCGGTGATTCTAGTGATTGTGATTGGCACGGTCCGTCTGATCGGCGGCAATGCCAATAATGTGTTCTCGCAAGTTCAGAACGCGATCTCTCAATAGCGGAAGATCATCCCCCGCTTTTGCCGCTTTCCCTTTAATCGGGCTTCGCCATTCCGCTGATCGTTCCCGCTGTTCCCCCTATCTCTCCACGACCATTCCTGATCGATTCGTAGGGATGCGGGTTACCCCGTCTCCGGCCAGAGACCTTCGGTCACGATGAAGGGAGACGCGGCGTGCCGCGTCTCTACGGTTGTTTGAATCTATTGGGCGGAGGGAGTGGTCTGCGCCGAGGTCTTCTCCGGAGCCTTGTCGGACACTGGAGCCGCGGTACCCAATCTCGTCAGGAACGGGAAGAAGGGTGTGACCTCGAAGGGCATCTTCTCGGCGGGCGAGTTCAGAGCGACCGGTTTGGTCTTGATGAGTTCCAGTCGATTGGTCCAGGGGTCAACCCTTACGCGACCACCCAAGGGGAGCGCGGCGATCTGATCGGTCTTCTTCGGATCGAACTGCGGTGAAGCGGTCATCAATGGAGACATGCGGATGGCGTCGCCATTGAGAAGACTGTCACCCAGGTGCGGCCGGATCAGGTTTTTCAACTGAGGAGCGCGGGCCTGCACGGCCTTGAGGAACAAGCCGGGCGTCGCCATCTTGTCCTTGTAAGGAGAGTTGTTGATCAACTCGAGGGCCTTCTTGTCAGCGGCTTCCTCTTCGCCCTTGTCGCGGCTAAAATCCATCCGCTCGAAGGTGCGCTCATCGGGGAAAAACATCCGATCGTTGAAGGCCAGCTTGGTGTTCAATTTATGTCCGAGAACGATGTGCGCCAGCTCGTGGGTCAGCACCATCGCGAGCGAGGCCTCGTCGGGCAGAACATCAACCATCCCGCGGCTCATGACGATGGTATGGCCGATAGTGAAGGACTCGAGCGGTGTGGTCAGCAGGACGCGGCAATGTACCTCGGGCTGAATGTCGAGGTTATTGGTGATCATCACGTTGTTGACGACGGTTTGCAGAACTTTGTCGATCTCGCCTTCGGGAGCGAGCAGGCCGATCTGCTGCAAGCGATCAATGACATTGATTTCAGCCTGGCGCTCCCAGGCTCGCTGGGCTTCGATGGGAGTCGCGTCCTGCGACTTCTTACTCTGATCCTGCACGGGCTGAGGCGCATCCACGGTGATGTCGGTGAACTCGGAACTGCGCCGCAGATCCTTCAGGTTGTAGCCCCAGAGGCGGGTCTGGGCCTTGTAATGGATGGTCTGCCCGATGCGGTACTTGAGATCCGATTCTTCGGAGTACACAAAAGCGGGAAGCCAGAGGCCGGGGCGCATGTTCAGCCGCCAACTGTCAAAGTGCAAATAGTAGCTGGAACGGGGATGGGGATAGTAAGTACCGTTGAAGCGGACGATGTTGTAGTCCTGATCTTCAACCCAGATGCGGCCCAGGAAACGCCCCTTGCCGGCATCTTTCTTGGGGGCAACATCCACCACTATGCAGCGGACTTCGCCGAGAAACTCGCGGCGCACAAAAGTGAAATCGTAAAACTTTCGCTGAAAATCTTCGTCGAGCACCACCATCTGCGCAAAGCCCAGGGGCAGGAACTTCATGGTGTAAACGTTGCTCAGCTTGCTGAGCATACGCTTGCCAAGGCCGCCGGTGGTGGGAGATGTGAAGGTGCGATCGTCGGTACCGTTGCTCATATCCAGACGGCCAAGGAAGTACAGGTCGCTCGTGGGGACGGTGACGTTAAGATCCTTATCGTCCTTGAGATTCTGGAGATAGGTTTCCACCAACGGGTGCAACTGCTTCATCTGGGCGATGAAGAAATGTTCACGCACTACGGCGCGATCGATTACCTGGTCAAAGCTGGCGGCGGCCGCAGTGGTCTGCTGACTGGCGGAATCGCGAGTGGAGAGCTGCGGTTGCGGCTCCGGAGTGGTGGTCGACGGAGGGGGTGGCGTCTGGGCCAACAGCGTTGCGGTAAACAGACAGACGAGGGAGAAGGACGCAAAATGGGGACGCAACATATTCGATTGTTTCATTCTACCTAAGTATTGTTCCTTCTACCTAGGATGCGAGCTGAAACACGATGTGCAGCACCGCCTGAAAATCGGACGGCTGACCATCCTTAAGGGCCGGTTTGAACTGGATTTTTTGTGCGGCTTGAATGGCAGACTCGTCGAGTCCGTGACCCAAGCCCTGCACGACGCGTTGGATGCGAACCTGACCGGTCGCGGTAAATACTACTTCCAGCAGGACTTCGCCTTCGACTTTGAGACGACGTCCCTCCTCTGTGTAAGCCGGACGGGGCTTGAATGTGATCTCGGCGGGAATGGTTTTGGCAACGGGCTCGGCCGCCTTTGATTTGGGCTGGGAAGGCGCCACTACGTCGGCGTCCCCGAAGCCGCCTTGGCGGACGGTGCCGCGGGAAGCAGAAACTCTGCCGGAATTGTCGCCGGTGGCGACGCCGTTCCCGAAGCCGGCGCTAGCGACCACTCCGCGCGCCCCTTTCGCCCCGCCGGTACCATTGCCGTAGCCGGGACCGGCCGGCATATCAAAGGAGCCTAGCTGGGCAATTGTGACCGCATGGCCTTTGTTCTCGCGAGCGGGTACTCCGTTGGGATCGCCCATTCCGCCGGTCTGTACTTTTTGCGGGGCAGCGGCCATGGTCGGAGTCGCCGAACTGCCGGTGGAGAACACATTGGTACGCACCAGTTGCTTGGGAATGGCAGGTTTGGAATCGGGAATGGGATCGAGCTTGGCGGCCAATTCTACTTTCGGAGCTTGAACTTCCGGCACTATGACTTTCTTCGGAGGCTTCAATTCCTTGGGCACATGCAGAGCTTCCGGCTTGGGCGTCACCACTTCGGCGACTTTCGGAGGTGGAAAGTTACGGACAGGGGCCGGCTTCTGCGGCACCGGAGGCGGAGTATTGACCAGGCTGACGAAGTGGTAGTCGCGCATGGGCGCTTCCAGAATCTCCGGATGCGCGAGTGCGGCGACCACAACGAACGTCAGGATCAGAGACTGCACACCATAGCTGAAAACGAACTTTTGCCAGCGGGTACCGGGTTCGGGGAGAAGGCCTAGGGTCAACTGCGAAGACGGGGCATCCATGAATACCTACCTCAGCGGGCTAGCCAACATCAGCTACTCGCTAAACACAAGTCGAATCCCGAACGAGACGACAACTCCCGACAGCTTTCAGCACACCTGGAGGCGGGTCGGGGGAAGCAACTACGCCATCGTAGATTGCACGCCGAAGGCCACTTCCGACCGCTGCTCTTAAAGGTAAGATGCTGGTAAGCAGCGACTTATGTTGAATAATCTACATCGTAGCAGACCGGAAGGGAAGGTTTGCAAAGTTTTTCATATCCCGCGAGAGAAATTTTGGAAGGGAAATTGGAAGAAATTGCGCGGCAGGGAAGGGATCGGTCTTTAGGTTTAAGGTGTCAGGAAATTCGGGTCTGGGGACGGTGGCCGTGGCGTGTGTCCGCGAGTGTTAGGGCGCGTTACTCTACTTCTTCCTCAGCTTCTTCGATTTTGATGCGAAGGGATTTCAGGAACTTCAGGTCCTGGTCGCTGATCTTGAGCTCGGGGTTGGTGCTGAGGGTGGAAACCAGGGAAGTTTTGTCGCTGCCGGGCACGCCCTGTTTACTGACACCGATGGTGGCTTCGAGGACGAGAAAAATATCGTAGCCACCTTCCTTAATGCGGGCCACGACTTCGGCAATCTGCTCGGAGTCAGCCAGCGATTCATTGATGGCTTCGCCCAGTTCCTTCATGAGTTGCTTCAGTTGCGGATCCACGAAACCCCCTCGAGATGGAACGTCGCGGGCGGCCAAGATCACAGGCCGCTGTGATTTCCCCACCCAGCATTGTACGCCGCTGCACTGCTAAAATCGACCGGTGGCTAAGGTCTCCACGCTGAGAAAATTAGCGATCGCGGCGGAGGTGGTTGCCCGCCGGGTGGGCAATAGCCGCACCGGCGCCGCCGTGCTGAACGGCGCGCGAGCTACCGCAAAGTCCTTTGGCCGGGTGGGGCATCGGTTGTGGCTGGAAGTGACAGGATTCACATTCCTGGTGCTCGCCGTAATCGGTGGCATTGCCGGATTTCGTGAGTACGCGAAGTATCAAGCGGGAGAGGCTCCCGGGCCGGGACGGATGATTCTGGCGGCGTGCTTTACGGTTACGTTTGCGTGGTTTGGAGTGAGTTCGTTTTGGAGGGTGCGGAAGAAGAACTGAACCGCAGCGTACGCAGAGGTCGCTAAGAAAAGGCGGGAGATGTGACAGATACTAAAACTGCCGAGTCCACACCCAAGTCCAAGCGGGAGAATCCTGATCCGGAGAATTCCTCCCACATTCCTGTTCACCCGCTCTACACCTCAAGCGACCTCACGGGATGGGACTACGACCGCGACGTGGGATATCCGGGAGAGTTCCCATTCACGCGCGGCGTGCAGGCGACGATGTACCGCGGACGCCTTTGGACCATGCGTCAGTACGCGGGCATGGGCGACGCCGAGGAATCCAACAAGCGTTACAAGTATCTGCTGGGGAACGGGACGACGGGACTCTCCGTGGCGTTTGATTTGCCGACGCAGATTGGCCTTGATTCAGATCATCCGCTCGCGACGGGCGAAGTCGGCAAAGTCGGCGTCGCCATTGATTCCATCGAAGACATGCAGCGGCTGTTCGATGGCATTGACCTGACGAAGATTTCTACTTCGATGACCATCAATGCTACGGCGTCAATCCTGCTGGCGTTGTATGTAGCGGTGGCGCGGCGGCAGGGCGCGGATATTCGCAAGCTTTCGGGAACGGTGCAGAACGATGTGCTGAAGGAATACATCGCGCGCGGAACGTATATTTATCCGCCGCAACAGGCGATGCGGATTATCACGGACCTGTTTGCGTGGACGAACGCAAACGTTCCGGAGTGGAACACGATTTCGATTTCGGGTTACCACATGCGGGAAGCGGGATCGACGGCCGTGCAGGAAGTGGCATTCACGCTCGGGAACGGGATCGCTTATGTGGAGGCGGCGGTCCGCGCGGGGCTGGATGTGGACAAGTTTGCTCCGCGGCTTTCGTTCTTCTTCAATGCCCACAGTAATTTCCTGGAGGAAGTGGCGAAATTTCGCGCAGCCCGGCGGATGTGGGCCAAGATCATGCGGGATCAGTTCAAAGCCAAGAATCCGCGCTCGTGGATGCTGCGGTTTCATACGCAGACGGCGGGCTCGACTCTGACTGCGCAACAGCCCGAAAATAACATCGTGCGGACGGCGATTCAGGCGATGGCGGCGGTGTTAGGCGGGACGCAGTCGCTTGCGCACGCAGCAGATTATTGCCTACGAATCCGGAGCGCCCCAGACGATTGACCCTCTGGCGGGATCGTATTACATCGAGTCGCTGACCAACGAGATCGAAAAGAGGGCGGGCGGGTATCTGGACAAGATCGAGGCAATGGGCGGAATGCTCAAGGCAATCGAGCGCGGATATGTCCAGCAAGAGATTCAGAAGGCGGCATACGAGTATCAGCAGGCGGTGGACCGGCATGAGGCGATCGTCGTGGGCGTGAACCAGTTCCAAATGGATGATGAGAAGGGCGTGCCCCTACAGCGGATTGACGAAGCGCTGGAGCGCAAACAGGTGGAGCGGTTGCAGGCCCTGCGTGCACGACGCGATCGCAAGCCCTGGGAGGCTGCGATCAAAGCGGTTGAAGACACGGCGCGCTCGGGCGAGAACCTGATGCCGAGGATTCTGGCGGCGGTGGAGGCCAATGCGACCGTGGGCGAGACTTCGGACGCGATGAGAAAGGTGTATGGGGAATATAAAGAGACGGTGGTGATCTGAGAACGGTCGTTGGTCGGTCGGCGTTGGTCGTTCGCTTGAAGCATCACCCGGACGGAAACTACTGCGGTGTGATGCGAACTTCGTAGTGCACCGATTTCGCATCGTAGCGCGAGAGCAGTCCAGCCGCCTGGGGATGAAGGACAGCAGTTTCGTAGTCTTCTCCCGCGAACCTGCGCATTGCATCCAGTGAGGTGAAGAGCGTGACCGTCACGAACTCGACTTCGTCCCCTGCCACGCGCCGCAACAGGTAGGCGCCTTCAAAACCCTGGATGCGGCGCATGCTGGGGAACATGTCGTTTCTTAGCAGGTGCTCGTAGGTATCGGCATGTTCCGGTTTGGTCCAGCCGTGCCACATGCGGGCGATCATATTGTGTACTCGGTGCATCCTCACTTGCCGGAATCCATATGCCATCCCGGATTGGTCCAGCGTCCATTCTTACGAAAGAAGACTTCGGTTGCGCGCCCTGAACTGGTCTTGCGCTCTCCTTTGGATTCCGTCTCGAAGATGTAGAGACTATAGATCACGGCGACGTCGCCGTAGGACTGGATCTCTACGCGCGGGAACTCCAGTCGGACCAGGTGTCCGCCGCCGGATGCGAACTCGCGGGATCCTCGCAAGACGGCTTCGCGATCCTCCCAGGCTTCCTCGCCATTGTTGATGGCGAGAGTGTCCGCGGGAAGCAGTTGGTCGAGTGCTTTCTGATCATTGGCAAACCAAGCGCGCCAGACCTGCTCGCGCGCGGCAAGCAGTTCCTTGCGCTGGCTGGACGTTAATTGTGTGGCTGCGAAGTCCATCGCTTGCGCCGGCAGGATGGTGAATGAAGCCAATCCCAATGCTGTTCCGAGAACCAGAGTACGCATCATCGTTTCTTCTCCTTTATGAGGACATTAGCTTCAGGAGCGCGGGGCGGGCTTGCGGTTTCTTGCTAATTTGCGGGTGGACTTGAGATGCGCCGGGCAGTGGGACTGCGCCGGAATTGCGCTGGAGAAAGTCCGAAGTGACGTTGGAAGGTGCGGACAAAATGGCTCAGGTTGGAAAAGCCGCTCTGGAAGCAGGCTTCGGTCACGGATGTGCCGTCGAGGAGCCGGCTGGCTGCCTGATTCAGACGAATGCGCAGCAGGTAGCGATGGGGCGGAGTTCCCGCCAGTTCCGCGAAAACGCGCGCGAAGTGAAAGGCGCTCATGCCTACGGATCGGGCCAGAGAGCTCAGAGAATGATTATCTTCGTAGCGCTGCTGCATGGATTTCTGTGCGGCATCGACGCGCTCCGCGTACCAGGCAAGCTGGCGTTGGCGGAACAGCTGGCGGGGCGGCACAGATTTCTGGCTCACTGCATCCAGCAGCGCGGCGGCGCAGGTCTCAGCGGACAAATCTGGCTCAGGCAGTGAGCGCTCTACCGCCATCCGGAGATAACGCAGGCGGTTGCTGGTTGCCAAACGCGGGGTTTGCCGCGCCACTCGCGCTAAGGCAGCGAAGTCTTCACTTTCGTCGGGCTTGATATAGCGCACAGCCAGGCAGCGGTCGGTAGGGATGGAATCGGAATGATGGCAACGGTAGGCCAGCCCGGGGAAGGTCAGGAAGACGTCGCTTTGGTGGAACTGCCAACGTCTCTTGCCGACCTGGATTTCGAAACCGCTATGCTCCACGTAGCTGATCGAGTACTCGTCCGCGATTTCTTCTTCCGGATCGTGGTGGACTAGGCCCTCGGGGTGGTCGAAGAGGGCCACGGCCACTGTTTCGCACTCGCGCATGGGACGGTAGCGGTTCATGCCTGGCTTCCAATGTAGACGTGCCAGCGGACGATTGGTTGCGAAATTTTGCTTCAGGGAGAGGTGAAAGAGGGCGATTGTCGGCTGGTTCCCGCCACTGGAGCGGCGGCGATAGGATCTAGCTCTCTACCGGTTTGTAGTCGCAGGCGGTACGGCAGGGCTCGCAGTACATCAGGCCGTCGGTGCAGAGGCGGATGTCGAGCTGCGACTGGCAGAGGATACAGAACTTCTCGCACCAGCAGCGGGATTCGATTTGCTCACACTGGGCACAGACGATGCGGCTGGCGGGCTTGGTGGACATGGTTCAAGTCTAGTGCGGCGGGACGGGCGATGGAACGTGACGGAAGTCACTGGAGAGCAGGTCTCAGGTCTTAGGTGTCAGGTCTCAGGAAAAGCAACCCCTTCCGGCCCAGGGAGAACCGGCAATTTTGGCATCTGGTTTTCCTGAGACCTGACACCTAAGACCTGACCCTGCCTTTGGGTTTGCTGCATTTCCGGCGCGGATGTTAAGTTAAATAGTTCGATACTTCGGCGGCTCCGCTACTGTGTGATCGAGGGTTTATTCTTGTCTGCTGTTGAGGCCATTCCACCCCAGGTGCGCAAGACTTCGCTCAATGCCGTCCATCGTGCGCTGGGCGCCAAGATGGTCGAGTTCAGCGGTTGGGACATGCCGGTTGAATACCCGTCTTCGATCGGCTGTGGCATCGTTGCTGAGCACATGGCGGTTCGCACGGGCGTTGGAATTTTTGACGTCAGCCATATGGGCGACATACGGCTGAGCGGGCCGGGAGCGCTGGACGCAGTCCAGCACATTTCCATGAACGATGCCTCGCGGCTGGCGATCGGGCAGGCGCAGTATTCGGCGCTGCTTTATCCGCAGGGGACGTTTGTGGACGACGTAATCGTTCACCGGCTGGGCGAAGACGACTATCTGCTGGTGATTAACGCCGGGACGCGCGAAAAAGACTTCAACTGGGTTTGCGACAACACGCGACAGTTCAAGTGTCGCGTGGAGCATCTGTCGGATGATTTCACGCAGATTGCGATCCAGGGGCCGAAGGCGGTCAACCTGCTGCAAAAGCTCACCGACGCCGACCTGAGTGCAGTGAAGTTCTACTGGGTCACGCGCGGGACGGTGTGCGGCTTGCACGAAATCCTGATCGCTCGCACCGGATATACGGCCGAAGACGGGTTTGAGATTTACATTCCGTCCGACGAGGTGACCAGCGCTCGCGTGTGGAACGAGATTCTGGCGGCGGGAAAGGAATTCGGCGCGATCCCATGCGGGCTGGGGGCGCGCAACACACTGCGCCTCGAAGGCAGGCTGCCGCTTTACGGGCACGAGATTTCTGACACGATCAATGTCTGGGAAGCGGGGCTGGATCGTTTCTGCAAGATGGAAAAGCCGGAGTTTATCGGATGGGCGGCGCTTTCTAAGGCTCGAGATGAGGGTGTTCGCAAGACGCTGGTTGGGCTGGAGATGGTGGAACGCGGAATCGGTCGCGACGGATATAAAGTTTTGGACGACGGCGGCCGCGAGATCGGCTATGTCACGAGCGGTTCGCCCGCGCCGTTTTTGAAGAAGAACATTGCGTTGGCGTATGTTCCGCCGGAACATGCGGCCGTGGGCAGCACGGTGAAAGTTGAAATTCGCGGACAAGGCGTGAGGGCGCAGGTTGTGCCGACGCCTTTTTATAAGCGTCCGAAGAAAGCTTGACCAAAGCCGTGGCGGACGCACTTTGCCGTCGCGTGGAGGCGGGACGCCCCCACGACAGCCGCCGGGACGGCGGCGCTACAACTACAGGAGCCAGAACGAATGCCTTATCCGACCGACCGCAAATATACGAAAGAGCACGAGTGGATTACTGCCGATGGAACTATCGGGATCACGCACTACGCACAGGAATCTTTGGGCGACATCGTGTTTGTGGATCTGCCCAAGGCCGGGACGGAGATCACAGCAGGGAAGACGTTCGGCACCGTGGAATCGGTCAAGGCGGTTTCGGATCTCTATGCTCCGGCTTCGGGGACGGTGACGGAGGTCAATGGGGAGTTGGCCACGTCTCCAGAAAAAGTTAATAAAGATGCGCACGGGTCATGGATGGTCAAGATCAAGCTCAAGAGTCCGGGTGAACTGAACGGTTTGCTCTCGGCGGCAGACTACGAAAAATTTGCTGGCGAGGAAGCGGGACACTGAAGAAGCTTGAACCACAGACGACACAGGGGAACACGGGGGAGAACGATCTTTCTCTGTGTTCCCCTGTGTCCTCTGTGGTTGAAGGGGTTATCTGGCGAACATAGCGCTGTGACGTCATCTCCTCCCCAAACTGGTTACAGCATGCCACAATCGTATCGACCGTTAGTCACATCTATATCGGATTCCTATGAGATATCTGCCTAAGTCTCCTGCGGACCGCGAAGCCATGCTCAAGGCGATCGGGGTGCGCTCGATCGATGATCTGTTTTCACCAATTCCGTCCGAGTATCGGCTGACGCGCGATTTACACGTCCCTCGGCAGATGGCCGAGTCGGAAATCGTGGACTGGTTCAAGCTGCGGTCCAAAGAAAACGGCGACGGATACACCAGTTTTCTGGGCGCCGGAGCCTACTTTCACTATCGGCCCGTGGTGATTGATGCGTTGGTGCAACGCGGCGAATTCTTGACCGCCTACACGCCGTATCAGGCCGAGTTCGCGCAGGGCACGCTGCAGGCCATTTTCGAGTTCCAGACGATGGTTTCTGAACTCACCGGTATGGATCTGGCGAACGCCTCGATGTATGACGGGTCAACCGGCGCGGCTGAGGCGGTGATGATGGCGGTTCGCATTACCGGGAGGAGCGGGGCCGTGGTTGCGCGCAGCCTGCATCCGGAGTATCGCGAGGTGTTAGGAACGTACGCGACGCACCAGAGGATCCCGCTAAAGACAGTTTCGTTTACGGACTCGGGTCGGATCGATCTGAAGGAACTTGAGCAAGCAGTCGCGGAGGATACGGCGTGCGTGCTGATCCAGTCGCCGAATTTCTTTGGGACAATCGAAGATGTCGAGGCGATTGCGGAAATCGCGCACAAGCGAGAAGCGCTGCTGATCGTGTCGATTGCCGAGGCAGTGTCGCTGGGAATTGTGGAGCCGCCGCGGGTGGCGGACATCATCGCCATGGAAGCGCAGTCGTTTGGAGTCCCGATGGGGTTCGGGGGGCCGTACTGCGGGGTGATTGCGACGAAAGAGAAATTCGTCCGGCAGATGCCGGGGCGGCTCGCGGGTCAGACGGTGGACAAGAAGGGGAAGCGCGGATTTGTGCTAACACTGGCGACGCGCGAGCAGCACATCCGCCGCGAGAAAGCGACCTCGAATATCTGCACGAATCAGGCGCTGGTTGCGCTGATGGTCAACATCTTTATGACGGTGTATGGCAAGGTCGGGCTGCGGGAGCTGGCCAAGCAGAATCTGGCGAAGACCGCCTATGCTGCCGACCAGTTCGGCAGGAACGCCAAGGTACTGTTTGCGAGCGCGCCGCGCTTTAATGAGTTCGTAGTGCAGACCAGCGAGGATCCGTCCGCAATTAACTCCCGGTTGCTGGGGCACAAGATTGTCGGAGGGCTGCCGCTGAAGAAGTTTTATCCGGAACTGGGCAACTCGGCTTTGTGGTGCTGCACGGAACTGACAACGCGGTCGATGATTGATACCGCGGTCGGGCTGGTGGCGGAGAGCGAACGCTCGGTGCGAAGTATGAAAGAGGCTGAGGAGGTGGCGCTGTGAAACACATGACCCGCAAGGCCACGCGCCACGTCAATCAGAACGAGAATCTCATCTTCGAGAAGTCGTCGCCTGGAAAGGCAGCCTGGAAACTGCCGCCGCTGGATGTTCCGGAAGTGGACACGGCCAAGCTGCTCGGCAAGGCGGAGCGCAAAGACCTGGGAAACATGCCGGAAGTGAGCGAGATCGAGATCATTCGGCACTTCACGCGGCTTTCGACTTGGAACTATGCGATCGATCTCGGGATGTATCCGCTGGGCTCGTGCACCATGAAGTACAACCCGCGAGTGAACGAATTTGTGTCGCGAGTCGAGGGACTGGCGAACGGACACCCTTACCAGCCGGCGAAGATTTCGCAGGGCGCGATGCGCATCATGAAGACGCTGAGCGATTGCCTGATCGAAATCACCGGCATGGACGCAATCACGCTGCAGCCAGCGGCGGGTGCGCATGGCGAATTCACTGGACTGCTGATGGTCCGTGCGTACCACGAGTCGAAGGGGAATGCGCGCAAGAAGATCCTGATCCCGGATTCCGCACATGGGACGAATCCCGCGACCGCAGCTACGGTCGGATACGCGGTTGAGAATCTGAAGTCGAATGACCGCGGCATGGTGGATGTGGCTGCGCTGGCAGCGCAGATGAATGAAGACGTCGCGGCGCTCATGGTGACCAATCCCAACACGCTGGGCGTGTTCGAGCAGGAGATCCACAAGATCGCTGACCTCATGCACGCCAAGGGCGGCCTGCTCTACATGGACGGCGCCAACATGAACGCGCTGGTGGGGAAGGCGCGTCCGGGAGATTTTGGCGTCGACGTGATGCACCTCAACCTGCACAAGACCTTTTCCACGCCGCACGGGGGCGGTGGGCCGGGATCGGGGCCGGTGGCCATCAAGAAGATTCTTGAGCCGTTTCTGCCCACGCCGGTCGTTTTAACCAAGCCCGACGGCACGATGGCGTTCGAATACAACCGTCCGCAGTCAGTGGGGCGCGTGCGCGCGTTCTACGGGAACTTCGGGATGTTCATCCGGGCGCTGGCGTACATCTTCGCAAACGGTCCGGATGGCCTGCGGCAGACGACCGAAGACGCGGTGCTCAACGCGAACTACATCCGCAAGGGACTGGAAGGCGTTTACGACCTGCCCTACTCGACGCCCTCGATGCACGAGGTCGTCTTCAGCGACAAGGTGCAGTCGAAAAAAGGCGTCAAGACGATGGACCTCGCCAAGCGGCTGATTGACTATGGATTCCATCCTTACACGACGGCATTCCCGCTGATCGTGCCGGGCGCGCTGATGATCGAGCCGACGGAGAGCGAGCCGAAGGAAGAATTGGATCTCTTCATCGAGGCGATGAAGTCGATTGCGGAAGAGGTGGAGGAAGACCCGCAGTTCGTGCTCGAGGCGCCGCACAATACGCGGATCTCACGGCTGGATGAGACGCAGGCGGCGCGGAAGCCGGTATTGCGGTGGAAGCCGGAGAACGCAATCTAGCAGGGCTAGCGTGGGCCGCCGGGACTCGAATCCTACTTCTACTTACGCCGCGCTGAAGCGCGGGGCTAAGCAATCAGCTATGCAGGACTGGGCTGGGCACCTTCCGGAAAAGCGCTCCAGTATCTGCTGATGCGCAACGGGGCGACTAATCTCTGGGAACAGCCACTGAACGGCGGAGAACTCCGCCAGATCACCAATTTTCCCTCTGGCCGCATCTTCGATTTCGCGTGGTCGCGCGACGGGAGGCAATTGCTTCTCACGAAGGGCAATCAGAGCAGCGATGTCATTCTCATTCGAAATTTCCGTTGAGGGGCGGAGGCTCGCGGGAAAGTTGCAGTCATTTGCATAGCGTGCCCTGGGATTGCCGAAGATGCGCAACAGTTTGCATGCACCGATAATTTCTTCAAGTTTTGCATCATTATGTGCTTGACCTGCATTGGTGAAGCCGTTAACCTCGGTCCCACTCCCCTGTCGTCGGGGCGCGTGTCCGGCGACAACTTTGTGGTAGAAAACAGGAAAACTCAGATGAAAATCTCTCGCCTTAGCTTGCTCGTCGTCCTTGCGCTGCTGTGTACGGGATTGGCCTTTGCGGACGGCATCAAGGACCCCCAGATCATCATCCGCGGTGTGCAAGGCGGCGGCGCGGCCGGCTTCGCACATTGCCCGCCTTCGGGCTGCACCAATGTGGGAATGAACTTTAGCTTCAGCACGCCCGAGAACGGAAAGGGCACGCTGTTTTTCACCAATGCGTCGGGGAAGAACTGGACCTCACTGAAGCTGATCGAAAAGGGCGTGCCCGCAGAAGCCATCAGCTGCGCGCAGAGCCTGTTCTTGAGTTGCACGATCCGGACGCTGGACAACGGCGCGGTAGAAATCCTGCTTTCCGGGGTCAAGGGCAACAATCCACGCAACGGAATTCCGAATGGCGCGAACTTCTCGATCAAGTTCGGGTGCGTAGACGGCAATTGCTGGCCCGGCGGGTTGAGCTTCACTGCCCACGCGGGCGCGGCTCCGGAACCGGGTACGATTGCTTTGGTGGTGACGGGTCTCGGAGCGATCATCTCACGCCGCAAGCGGTGGAAGAGCGATCTCAAGGCTTAGTATTTTTGGGTGTGAATTCCTTCACCAGCTGTGCAAACTGTGGCAGGGCCTGGAGCTTCTGAAGCTCGGGATCGTTCCAGGCCTCCTGCGCAGGATAGCCCTTCTGTAGCGCCAGCCGCAGAGGTTTTAGTGCATCCTCAGGTTTTCCCACAAGGGTTCTCACTATCGTTTCCCAATACATCAGCTGCAGATCTTCGGCATTGATGGAGCGCGCCTGCTGGATATACTGAAGGGCGTTGCGTGAATCACCCTTCTTGGCGTAGTAGACCGCCACATCACCCATGATTCCCGCCGATCGCGGATTCACTTGCAGTTCCTGAAACGCGCGCGAGATGGCTTTGTCATAGGCCACGACCGCCTTGTCGGAGTGCCCGGACCATCGGTAAGCATCGCCGAGGTTGCCAAGAAGTTGCTCGTCATTCGGAGACATCTCGACCGCCTTTTCAAACATGGCAGTCGATTCGTCATATCTCTTCAGGAAAAAATAGGCTGTGCCTAGATTGGAATAGGTGAAGGCCGAGGGCGCAAGAGACATGGCCTTCTGGAAGTACGGAATGGCCTCGCTCCACTGTCCGTTTCGAATGTAGGTGTCGCCGATGTTCTCGTAACCCATCGGGTTGTCGCTGGCAAGTTCGGTGACCTTCTGGAAGGCGGGGAGTGCCTTAGCGCTGTCACCATCCTTAAGGTACGCGGCGCCGAGGGCGTTGTGGTTCATCCAAAAATAGGGATTGGCGGTAACCGCGCTCTGGTAAGAGGCGATTGACTCCTTGGTCTGTCCTGCGGCGCCGTAGGCGTCTCCCAAGCGGCGATAGGCTTCATCGGAGTTGGGAGCCAGAGCGAGGGCCCGTTTCAACTCGACGACAGCTTGAGCATTCCTTCCGGTAGTGGTGTATACCGCTCCAAGAGAGAGAAGTACCTCAGGAGCGGTATTGGAAAGTCGCTCGGCTTGCTGGGCAGCAAGAACTGCTTTTTGCGCCCAGATACTGTCTTTGCTTTCGCCATAATTGTGGAGATTGGCGTCCGCCAGTCCCGCATAGGCGAGGGCAAAATTGGGATCCTTGTCGATGGCCTGTTCGAAGAGCGAAATGGCCTGAGAGATGCCGGCGGCGTCGTGACTGTTGCGAAGGACGTTGCGTCCCTGCAAGTAGAGGTCATACGCTTTGAGGTTCTCCGTGGGATGAGCGCCGGTGCGGGCAAGTTCTTCGTTGCTCGGTTTCAGGGCCAGCGCTCCCACCATGCGGCCATAGATCTGATCTTCGAGCGCGAGCAAGTCTCCGGGCACGCCGGCGAACTCCTCGCTCCAGACAGTCTTGCCGGCGGTGGCATCATCGAGCCTGAGGGTGACGCGCAACTTGTCGCCGCTGCCCTGCACCATGCCCTGCACGATCAGATTGGCGCCCAGTTCGTTGGCGAGCTTGGGCAGAGGCAAGTCCTTCTTAGCCACCGCGTCCACACTCGAAGAGGATGAGAGTCGGACTTCCTTTACCTGGAACAGTTTTGCGGTAAGCGCTTCCTCAATGCCGTCCGCCACGTAGCCCAAAGCCTTTTCATCGCCCACCAACTTCAACGGCATGATGGCGACATATTTTCCCTGATTGAGAGGCGGGATTCCCTTGGCAGCGTATTGGCCTTGGGTCGGCTTATTCAGCAACGTGCGTCCGACAACCCCTGCCATCACAATCACCAGCACGGCGGCTGCGATCCACATCCAGCGCTTGCCGGGAAGATCGATATTGAAGCGCGACGGATGGATAATCGGATGCGGGATCATCTTCGACAACGCGTCGGCGCTGATGTTGGGGTTCGCCTCCCAGGCGTTCAGCTGTTGCAAGAGTTCAACGACGGAGTGATAGCGGTTGGCAGGCTCGCGCTCCAGGCAACGGCTGACGATTGCACTCAGGGATCGAGGAACGGTATTTTCTACGTCGGAGGCGGGCTTGGCGACCTCGCGCGTACGCCGCATCAGGCTGGCGATGGCGGTGTCCGCGTGATAGGGAGACTTGCCGGTCAGCAGTTCGTAGAAGATGAGGCCGACGCTGAAGATGTCGGAGCGCTGATCGAGTTGCGAACCCAGCGCCTGCTCGGGCGACATGTACTCCATGGTGCCGACGATGGCGCCGGTCTGGGTCATGCCCGAATCGCCGAGCGAACGGGCGAGTCCGAAATCCATCACGACGATGCGTCCCTGTTTGTCACGCATGACATTCTGTGGCTTCAGGTCGCGATGAATTACACCTTCGGAGTGCGCCGCATCAAGGGCGCGGCAGACCTGCTCGATCATCGGAATCGCGTCTTGCGCGGAGAACTTGCCGTGCTTGCGCAGCAGGGTGCGCATATCCTCGCCATCGACGTATTCCATGGTGATGAAGCGAATGCCGTCGGCTTCGCCCAGGTCGTAAATGCGGACGACATTTTTGTGCGTGATGTTGCGCGCGAGAATCAGTTCCTGCTTGAAGCGCTGCAGGATGGCAGGATCGGTGGCCAATTCCGGACGGATCACTTTGAGCGCGATCAGACGGTCGAGTTCGCGGTCGCGCGCCTGATATACGGCGCCCATGCCGCCTTGTCCGAGCACACTCAGGATCTCGTAGCGCCCACCAAAAATGACGCCCGGCTGGAGCGAGAGAAAAGCGGTAATGCTGGTAGCGGCGACCGAAGACGCATACCCGGACGGAGCCACAGGGCGGCTAGGAGGGGCGGGGCTGTGATGTGCAGGAGTGCCCGAGAGAGGCGGCGGCGTCTGGGCAGCGGTGCCTACCCGCTCTTGGGGCAGGCTGGTTCCAGGCATCGTCGGACTGTCAGAATCATGGGCCCGGTCGTCGCGATGATCCATTGGAAATGCCTGATACGGAGCGGACCTCGGAGCGCACCCGTCCGTTATGACGCGAAAGACGGTTGTTCAAGGTCGTCGAGGGGAGTTCGAGGACCAGCACCCCGATGGTCTAGCAGTATACCCCGGTATTGATACAGGCGAAAGCACCTGAAAATGCACCAAAGAAAGGCTTTCCGGCGTCGTCGGGCATCCGACCGAGGGACTATAATCTCCGAGTCTTGAGTTCCCGGTGGGTGAAATATGGGACTGTATTCGCATTACGACGGCGCACACAACCATCCCGCGAATCGCGTTCTACATATGATCGCGATTCCGGTAGGCTTCTCCTCTCTAATAGTGATCTGGTGGCACTGGATCGTTGCACTTCTCTTAATCCCGACCGCATTTGCCCTGGCGTGGCTGGGGCACCTCATTGAAGGGAATAAACCGGCGTTTCTGACGAATCCTGCGCATGTGTTTGTAGCGCCGGTGTGGCTGGCGAGAAGGATTTTCGGGGCGGAGAAGAAGTAACGCTTCTTGCGCGATTTGCGAGGACGCTGGCGCTCCAGTCATCTTTCGTAACCAACCGGTCGGTTTGAGGATTTCGTTTGTCGCCTGTCGCCGTGCTTAAATGAATAGTTGGGCGCCAATTCTGCGCCGTCCTTGCGCGCGGCATCCAGCAATAATTACGAACCAAACTGCAGATCCCTCGCTCCGCTCGGGATGACAGCTCTCGAGAGGAGGCGGGGAAGAGTAGGTGAAAGAACTTTGGATTTCCAGCTGAATGACGAACAATTGCAACTGAAAAAGAGTGTGCGCGAGTTTGCCGAGCGCGAGATTGCGCCTCATGTCATGACGTGGGACGAGGCCAACGAGTTCCCGATGGCGATCGTCAAGGAACTAGGCAAGCTCGGCCTGCTGGGGATCATTTTTCCGCAGGAGTACGGCGGCGCGGGCATGGGGTACGTGGAGTACATCACTGCGATCGAAGAGCTGTCGCGGGTGGATGGGTCGGTGGGGATCATCGTGGCCGCGCACACTTCGCTTTGCTCGAATCACATTTTCGT
>WNFA01000610.1_pt1 | contig 28575 bp, 30 predicted proteins | sample 5400481 | NCBI WGS metagenome assembly WNFA01 (sample SAMN13153340, study PRJNA577476) | soil metagenome | isolation source: 120 cm saprolite under Douglas fir tree site 2 hole 1 replicate 2 | place: USA:California | collected 2015-04-18 | reverse complement strand
GACGCTTCCATTTGTCACTGAAGGCGAAATCGAGGCGCGGAACAATCCAGGGCGGCGTGCGCTGGAAGAGACAGAGCTTGCCGACATGGGGAGCGATTTGCGGGACGAATTGGATGGCGCTTGCACCGGTGCCAATGACGGCGACATTCTTGCCGTCGAGTTCGATGCGGTGATCCCAGGCCGCGGAGTGAAACGCAGGCCCTTTGAAACGGTCGAGGCCTGTGATCTCTGGATAATGAGGAACGTGCAGGGCGCCCATCCCGGAAACGAGCACGCGTGAACGGAAGCGCATTCCGTCAGCGACCGTGACGTTCCAGGCACTCTCGGACTCATCCCAAACCGCTTCGCAAAAGCGAGTGTTGAGGCGGATATGCGGAGCGAGGCCGTAGCGCTCGACGCAGTGCTTCAAGTAGTCGTGAATTTCCTGCTGGCCGGGATACATGCGCGTCCATTCCGTGGAGGGAGCGAAAGAAAACGAATAGAGATGGGACGGAATGTCGCAAGCGCAGCCGGGGTAGCGATTGTCCCACCAGGTGCCGCCGATATTGTTGCTCTTTTCGATGATGAGAAAAGATTTCATGCCGGCTTCGAGAAGCTTGATGCCCATGCAAATGCCAGAGAAGCCAGCGCCCACAATGAGGATGTCAACCCCTGGGAGAGCGGAGTTTGAGGAAGTAGCGGCGATTTCGGTCATGCGCGGGCCATCACTTCCTTGTTCAAATCTCTGGGTGCGACATGCGCGCGGAAGAATGCGGCGCTCTCTCGCAACGACTGGCGCGCTTCCGGAATCAGATGCGGCGCAAGTTGCCAGGCATGCGGGACGACGGGCCAGATTTTGAGCTCAACGGAAACGCCGGCGGCTCGGGCGCGCTCCACAAGGCGCGTGAAGTCATCTAGAAGGACTTCGTCCTCGCCTACATGAATGAGAAGCGGCGGAAGGCCGGATAGGTTGGCGTAAAGTGGCGACGCGAGAGGATTGCGGGGATCGGTGTCGCCGAGATAGTAACGCGCGGAGAAGGCAATGCCGGCACCTTCAAACATGGCGCAGCGACCGGTGTTCGTTCGAATGGAGTCGCCTGTAGCAGCGAGATCAGTCCAGGGAGTAAAAAGCGCTGCAGCGGCCGGTAGCGGAACACCTGCGTCGCGAAGAGCGAGCATGAGCGAGAGCGCAAGTCCGCCGCCAGCGGACTCTCCCGCGACTGCGATGCGCTCCGGCGAGTAGCCCTCGCCCAGCAAGGCACGGTAAAAGGCTACGGCATCCTCAACGGCAGCGGGAAACCGGTTCTCCGGCGCGAGGCGATAGTCCGGAGCAAAAACGCGAAACCCATGGAGCGCATAGTAAGCGGTGATGGGACGGTGCGACTCTGCCGAGCAGCCGAAGTATCCGCCACCGTGAAGATACAGGAGCACGGTGTCGCCGGGAGTTGGGCCTTCGACGCGTTCGCCAGGGACGCCGCCAAGGTGCGCAGGAGAAATTTGAACTGTTGGCGGGACCTTGTAGGGATCGGGACGCAGGATCTTGCGCGCGACACAATAATCCCGCACGCCTTTCAAACGACGCTTGAGGCGCCATTTGACGATCCAGACCGAAAGCCGCGCTTGAAAGCTGACCGACATCCTCCGCCATCACTATGGGAGTGGAAAGCGGAGAGAGAATATCACTCCTGTGGTTCTGTAGGAGAAGGAAAGAAGCACGAGCGTATTAGGAGGAATATAGATGGGCCGGCGAAGCGAGGATGCAGCCTCGCCGGCCCGGGCTGCGGCCTTACAGGGAACGCAGGAAGGTGATGAGTTGATTTTGCTGGGTGGTGCTCAGGCTGTTGAAGTTGTTCGTCACGGGTTGAGCTTCATTGCGGTGACGCTGGATGCTGTCAAAGAAGGTGCTGGCCCGGCCGTCGTGCAGCAACTCCGTGCGCGTGCGCACTCCCCAAAGAGGAGGCGTGCGCATTTTGTGGGCGGTTTCCTGGCCGCCGGTCTGAACGATGCCGTCCCCGGTGCCGACATCATGCACAGGAAGTCACTGTAAGGATGAATGATCTTGTTGCCCAAAGAATCGGGCACGATGAACGCACCCGCAGCCACAGCCGTACCTGTAGGCGCCGTGGTGATCGAAGAAACGTGGCAGAAGTCGCAGCCGACCTTGTGGAACAAGCTCGCACCGGCTATACCGTCCGAGGAATTCGCAAGTGCCGTATCGCGCGGCGGCACTTTGGTGGCCCGCATGAATCGCGCGAAGTGGTCGATGTCATTGAAGCCCTCGGAATCCGGAGTGTTGTCGTTAGGATCCGGAATCACGTCGCAGAGACGAGTGACGTCGACATTGTTGGGCGGCAAGCGGTTGCTGATGCCCATCTCGTTCAAGTAGGCATCGCTGGAGAACGAGAGGAGCGAAGCATGCTGGTCCTTCCATCCAAAGCGGCCCACGGCAAGCGCGCTGTTGGCTTCCAGGACAGGAACGTGCACGGCTTCACCGCAAATGAGACCGCCCGTTGTCGAGCACTGGTTGGAAGCTAAGTTCAAAATTGTCTGGTCGGCAACGGACTCAATGAAACCGTCGCCGAGGGTGTTGAGCGAGATGCGGAACGCACGGATGGTTTCCGCGGTGTTAATACGCTCTTGTCCCTGAGTCTGCGGAAAGCTATACGTCTGCGGCTGGCCGTTTACAGTGATGGTGTCCACCGCGGGGCAGATGGCGCGCTGATTAATGAGCGAGCGGTTTGCGATTGTTACCGTGCCATCAGCGAGCGTTGCGGTGGCAGCGACAAAGTTGCCGAAGGAGTCTTGGTGGCCCGCACGGAGTTCCTTGACTTGGCTGGTGGAGCCGATGACCGGGTTCTGGTGACATTCGCGGCAAGATTGGGCATTGAAGATGGGACCAAGGGCATCCCCGATGGCTTCGGTCTCTTCAAATTTGCCGCGGTCCAGCGAAAAAGTTGCCAAGTCGGTTAGACCATTGGGTTGATTGTCATAGCCCGATGGGGCCTCTGTGGCTGTGTTTGAGTTTTGGCTTGCGGATGGGCCAGCCATGGCAAGCACCATCGCCAATCCGGTGAGTAGACACACATATACTGTTGTTCTTTTTGAACGCATCCCGTAGTCCTCCAAACCGAGAATCGATCGAGACTGTTACTGGGCACCGGGAGGAACCAGGGTTGGGGCCGTCACTTCCGGGGTGAATTGGCGCGGAAATTATAAAAACCGAGACTTACTGTCAATAGTACCAAATGAGCTTTCCAGCAACGCTCTCAGACAGCAAGAACAACCTTGCCGAACTGCGAACTGGATTCGAGATAGGTGTGAGCTGCGGAAGCTTCGGCAAGCGGGAAAACGCGGTCAACGATAGGCTTGAAGCGCCCGGACGCCACCAGGCGCATCACGCTGTGAAGTTCGGATTTGGTGCCCATATAGGAGCCTAGGAGAGAAAGCTGGCGGCTGAAGAGGAAGCGGAGATCTACCTTGGCGTCGTAGCCAGTGGTGGCGCCGCAGGTGACCAAGCGGCCTCCGGCGGCCAGGCTGGCAAGGCTGTCGTCCCAGGTGGCGGTGCCGACGTGTTCGAATACGACATCAACGCCGCGTTTGTTGGTGATGCGGCGGACTTCTTCGCGGATTTTTTGCGTTTTGTGGTTGATGAGATGGTCGGCGCCGAGTTGTTTCACTTTTTGCAACTTTTCATCGGAACTGGCAGTCGCAAGCACGCGAGCGCCGAAGAATTTTGCAATCTGGATGGCGGCGGTGCCGACGCCGCTGCCAGCGCCAAGGACTAAGACATCTTCGCCGGGCTGGAGTTCAGCTCGGGCAAGCAGCATGTGCCAGGCGGTCTGGAAAACGAGCGGAATCGACGCTGCTTCTTCGAACGAGAGATTTTCCGGATATGACAGACAATTCACTTCGGGAGCGCGCACGTATTCGGCATAGCCGCCGTCAATCAAGTAGCCGAGATTGGTGAATTGGCGGCAGCGATTGTCCTGGCCAGCGACGCAGGCGGGGCATTTGCCGCAGGTCACTCCGGGAGCGAGGACGACTTTCTGGCCTACACGGACGGTCGTGACATCCGCGCCGATCTGGGCGATCTCGCCAGAGACATCGCTGCCGGGAATGTGCGGAAGGGGGATCGGCACGCCCGGGATGCCGCGACGCACCCAGAGGTCGAGGTGGTTCAGCGCGCAGGCCTTCACGCGGACGAGGACTTCGCTCGGGCGAATCGCAGGGTCTGGCGCGTCGGTGAATTTCAAGACTTCGGGCCCTCCGTGCGCCCTAAAGACAATCGCTTTCATGAATCCTCCGACCTGTCATTCAGGTTTCGAAAGGTAGCACTCAGGCGATAGGCTGTCCAGAAAGCAGCGCGCATTGACAGTGAGGACACTGCACCGTAGGCTGAGGACAGAGGCAACGCGTGGACCTGTTTGAAGAAATCGTGAAGATGAGGCGCGCACGGCAGCGCGGGTCGCTGGCCACAATCGTGCACACCAATGGCTCGATTCCGAGCTATGAGAGTTCGCGGATGCTGGTGCGCGAGGATGGCTCGATCGCGGGGACGATTGGCGGCGGGTGCGTGGAGGCGGAGGTCTGGGCGGCGGCGAAAGAAGTGATGCAGAAGGAATCGCCGCGCAAGATGGTTTTCAACCTGAACAATGAAGCGAGCTACGACAACGGACTCATTTGCGGCGGAACGCTGGAAGTTTTCGTCGAACCGATCCTGCCGCAGCCGCTCGTGTATCTGTTTGGCGGCGGTCACGTTTCGACGGCAGTGGCGAAAGCAGCCGGCGCCGCGGGCTTTGGCGTTGGCGTCGTGGATGACCGTGAGGCATTTGCCAACAAAGAACGCTTTCCGATGGCGCAGGAGATTTACACCAGCTACGAGGATGCGTTCGAAAAGATTCGTCCCAATGCATCGAGTTACCTGGTAATCGTTACGCGCGGCCACAAAGAAGACATGCGCGTTCTAGCGTGGGCAGTGCGCACGGACGCACGCTACATCGGCATGATTGGAAGCAAGCGCAAAGTGCTCTCCGTTTACAAAGCGCTCGAGAACGACGGCTACAAGCCGGAAGAGTTCGTACGCGTCTACGCGCCAATGGGTCTGGAGATCGGCGCGCTCTCCCCCGAAGAAATTGCTGTGAGCATCGCCGCGGAACTGGTAGCCGTGCGCCGGAACGCAGTGAGCGCGGCGCACAAAAAGTTGAAATACGAAGCGCACGCTTCGCCCATTCTCCAAGCGGGCGAGCGCTGAAAGGGAGCGCATGCTCGCCGCCGTCATTCTCTCCGGCGGGGCCTCGAGCCGAATGGGCTCACCGAAGGCGCTGCTTCCCTACCAGGGGCGCCCTTTCCTGGAACATCTTCTGGAAGTGACCGCACACCGGGAAATTGGCGTGCGGAGGGTGGTGCTCGGGGCCGACGCGGAGCCCATCGCAAAAGCGATAAACCTCAAAGCCGACGAAATCGTCATCAATCAGGATTGGGAAAAAGGGCAGTTGACTTCCATCCAGGCAGCGCTGCGGAGCCTGCCGCCGGGCACGGACGGAATGGTGCTCTGCCTGATCGATCATCCGCTCATCAGCAGCGCGCTGGTTCAGGATTTGATCGAGCAGTTCAACAAAACAAAGCGTCCCATTGTGCTTCCCGTGTACGAAGGGCGGCGCGGGCATCCGGTGATTTTTTCTGCATCCTTATATAAGGAACTGCTGGGCGCGCCGCTCGAAATGGGCGCGCGGGCGGTCGTCTGGGCGCACAAAGGGGAAATCGAGGAAGTGCCAACGAACGAAGAGGGCTGCGTGCTGAATCTGAATGATCCGGACACCATGAATGCCGCGCTCCCGCCGGAAAACTAACGATTCGTGGAAGGCAACTTTTCAAGGAGGGCGTGGACTGCGCCAGCGGCGAGTTGTGCGCCGTGGAAAGTTGCCGGGGGAAGTCCTCCGAGCGACAGCGAGAGGGTTTCCGCGGTGACGCCGCTTGCTTCGGCAGGAGTGCGCCCGCGTAGCGCTTCGGTCAAGATGGAGGCACAAGCAATGGACGTTGTGCAGCCGCGGCAGAGGAACCGCGCTTCCTCGATGTGGCCGTTCACGAATCGGGCGGACAGCTTGAGGATGTCGCCGCAGACGGGATTGCTTACCTCCACGGTGGCGGTGGCATCGGGCAGCTCTCCGGCGTTGCGCGGATTGCGAAAATGATCGAGAACGGATTCGCTGAACATTACTGAAAGTATCCCAAAGGCAGAGCTCGTACTGCAATGCTGCCTAAAATCAAGAAAGCTTATCGTTGAACCATGAAATCTAGCCGAAGAGCGCCACTGCGCATCGTTTCACTGGCCCCGAGCGCGACATCCATTCTCTGCGCGATTGGTGCGAAGCGCGCGTTGGTCGGCGTCACCAAGTGGTGTGCGGATGTCGCGCCGGTTGGCAAACTGCCGAAGCTTGGCGATTGCTGGCACATGAAATCGGTGGATGAGATTCTTCGGCTGAAGCCGACCTTGGTTATTGGCTCCGTTCCGTACAAACAGGAGGCCGTCGCGAAGCTTCTTGAACAGCGGCTCAATTTTCTAGCCATGAATCCACGGACGCTCGCGGACATCGAAGCGGACATTCACCTGCTGGGCGGAATTACGCAGCGGTCGGCGCCTGCCGCGACAGTGCTGAATAAGATGCGCCACGCGTTTTCGCAACTCGAGAAGAAGGCGCGGCGTTACAAGCAGCGAGTGCGCGTCTATTGCGAAGCGTGGCCAAATCCCCGAATCAGTTCCCCGCCCTGGGTGGCGGAATTAGTGAACATCTGCGGCGCCGACATGGTTATTCCCGCCGGCGAGAAGATCACTGAGGCGCAGGTAGCCGCGGCAAGGCCCGAAGTGATTGTCCTCGCCTGGGCGGCAACGGGATCAAGGGCCGAACCCGAGCAGGCATATAAAGTAGCGGCGTGGAAAGATGTGCCTGCGATTCGAAACCGGCAGGTGCATGTCATTAGCGATGAATTGCTAAATACTCCTGCGCCATGCTTGGTACAGGGAGCTCGTGAACTGTGGAACGTGCTGCATCCGCGAAATCGGAGTGAACGCGAAAAGCAAAGAAAAAGCTAACGCAGAGGCGCAGAGAACGCCAAGGAACGCAAAGAGATGATAACCGTGGTGGTGGCAGTGATTGAACGCAGTGACCGGCGATTGTTGATCGGCCAACGCCGGAAAATGGACACCTCCCCATTGAAGTGGGAATTTCCCGGCGGAAAGGCAAAAGATGGAGAATCGCCAGAAGTTGCACTCGCACGTGAATTGCGGGAGGAACTCGGCGTGACACTGATAAAAAGCGTTGAGCTTGGGCGCGTGCGTCATCTCTACGCGGGTACTGCCGAGGAACTGGAGATTCGCTTCTTCGCAGCCACGATTGCAGAATCGGAATTAGTGCCGCGCGCGTTTGAAGCGATCGCGTGGGCCTTGCCAAAAGAGCTGGGGAACTACGAATTTCTGGCGGCGAATCGCGAGCTCATCGCGCAATTAGCCACGGGACGGATCAAGCCGGCGGAGCTCCTCGAGAACGCAGGCGAAACCGGCGTGAGCCAAGGCCCGACCGGAGACTGACTCCCTGTTTTCTAAATCGCCGGCCCTAAGAGATTACTGGGTTGGGCTTGTCGGCGTTAATCCCCAGGTCCTTGATGGCCTTGTCGATGATGCAGCGCTCCACTTTGCCGTCCACGAAAAGCTCATGCAGCGTGGCTAGCGTGATGAAGCGGGAGTCGACTTCGAAAAAATCGCGCAACGAGGTACGCCCTTCGCTGCGTCCGAAGCCATCGGTGCCCAGGGATGCGAGGTGCCGGGGCATCCACTTGCTGATCATGTTCGGAAGCGTCTTCAAATAATCGGAAGCGGCAACCAAAACGCCAGGAGCATCCGCCAGGCACATGGCGACGTAGGGCACGCGCGCTTTTTCGCCCGGGTGCAAACGGTTCCAGCGCTCGGTCTCGATGCCGTCGTTATAGAGTTCCTTGTAACTCGTCACACTCCACACGTCGGCGGAAACGCCATACTTCGTATCGAGAATCTCCTGGGCACGCAATGCTTCGTTGAGAATCGCGCCGCTTCCAAACAATTGCGCGCGGAGTTTTGCTTTTGGATTTGCGGCTGGCCGGAAGCGATACATCCCCCGCAAAATTCCTTCCTTCACGTCGCCCGGCATCGCCGGCATGGCGTAAGGCTCGTTCATCACCGTGATGTAATAAAAAATATTCTCCCCTTCTTTGTACATACGGCGAATGCCGTCCTGGATAATCACGGCGATTTCATACGCGAATGCGGGGTCGTACGCTTTGCTGTTCGGAACCGGCAAGGCAAGGACGTGACTGTTGCCGTCCTGATGCTGCAGACCTTCACCGGAAAGCGTCGTGCGCCCCGCTGTGCCCCCGAGCATGAAGCCGCGTGTGCGCATGTCGGCGGCCGCCCAGATGAAATCCGCGATACGCTGAAAACCGAACATCGAGTAATAAATAAAAAATGGAATCGTGTTGATGCCGTGCGTGGCGTAAGCCGTCCCAGCGGCAATAAACGAGCCCATCGAGCCGGCTTCGGTGATGCCTTCTTCGAGAATCTGCCCGTCTTTTGCTTCTTTGTAATAAAGCAGCGTGTTCACATCGACGGGTTCATACTTTTGGCCGACACTGGAATAAATGCCCGCGGTGCGGAAGAGCGACTCCATGCCGAAGGTGCGAGCTTCGTCCGGAACGATAGGCACGACAAGCTTGCCGATTTCCGCGTCCTTGAGCATCTTGCGAAGCATGCCCACAAACGCCATGGTCGTCGAAACTTCGCGCCCATCGCTGCCTTCCAGAAATTCCTTGAAGAGTTCATCATGATCGGCAACAAGTGGCTTTGCCCGAATACTGCGCTTGGGAACGTAGCCTCCTAGCGCTTCACGCCGCGCACGAAGATACTGGATCTCGACGCTATCCTCCGCCGGCCGGTAAAACGGAACTTCGATGCAATCCTCATCATTCAGCGGAATGCCGAATCGCGAGCGGAATTCGCGCAGTTCGTCCTCATTGAGCTTTTTCTGTTGGTGTGTGACGTTCTTGCCTTCGCCCGCTTCGCCAAGACCATAGCCCTTGATGGTGCGCGCGAGAATGACGGTCGGCGAGCCCTTGTGGTCCACGGCCGCCTTGTACGCGGCATAAACTTTGCGCGGATCGTGCCCTCCGAGGCGCAGCCGCCGTAAACTCTCATCGGACATAGGCTCGACAAGCTGAAGCAACCGCGAATCGCTGCCGAAGAAATGCTCGCGAACGTAAGCGCCGGAGGAAACGACCAGCTTCTGGTATTCGCCGTCCACCAATTCGCCCATGCGCTTGACCAGCAGGCCCTCGGTGTCGCGTTCGAAGATGGGGTCCCATTCGCTTCCCCACAGAACCTTGATGACGTTCCAGCGCGCGCCGCGGAACGCCGATTCCAGTTCCTGAATGATCTGTCCATTGCCACGTACCGGACCGTCGAGGCGCTGCAAGTTGCAGTTGATGACAAAGATCAAGTTGTCGAGCTTTTCGCGCGACGCCAGGGTGATCGCTCCGAGCGATTCCGGTTCGTCGGTTTCACCGTCGCCCAGGAACGCCCAAACCTTCGCGTCCGTTGTCGGCTTCAAGCCCCGATCCTCCAGGTAGCGGTTGTACCGCGCCTGATAAATCGCCATCAGCGGGCTGAGCCCCATGGAAACCGTCGGAAACTCCCAGAAATCGGGCATCAGCCACGGATGCGGATAGGAAGACAGCCCGCCGCCGGGCTTCAACTCGCGCCGGAAATTTTCCAGCTTTTGCGGACTGAGGCGCCCTTCCAGAAACGCTCGCGCGTACATCCCAGGCGAGGCGTGCCCTTGAAAATAAACTGTGTCGCCTTCGAATTCGTCGCTGCGCGCGCGGAAGAAATGATTGAAACCCACTTCGTAGAGCGTTGCTGCCGAAGCGTAGGTGGAAATGTGCCCGCCGATGTTGTGCTCGACGCGGTTTGCGCGCACTACCATGGCCAGCGCGTTCCAGCGGATAAGGCTCTTGATGCGGCGCTCCAGTTCCTGGTCGCCGGGGAAAAGTGGCTGCAAGCGCACCGGAATCGTATTCGCGTAAGGCGTATTGGCGCTAAACGGCAGGTCAATGCCATTGACCGTGGCATGCGCCCGAAGCCGCTCGAGAATCTCCGCGGCTACTTCCGGCCCGCTCGATTCCAGAACGGAATCCAGCGATTCAAGCCACTCCTGAATCTCTACGTCTTCCATGCCATGCGGCTGGGTCGATATTTCGTTGTCCATAACTTCGGTCGGTCCCTCGTCTCTTGATTTGCCGGTTGTGTTCCGGCAAGCGCGGCTTTCTTATGCAAGCGATAAGGAGAATAGAATACACCGCGAGGAGAATCTCTGCACGGCCGGATGGAAGATTTTCTAAACGATGTTGAGGAGCAGCGTCCCTAGGACTGACTTTCGAGGGGCGATCACAACGTGCGCCCGCCATCGACGACCAAGATCTGCCCGGTCATAAAGTTCGATTGCGCGAGAAACAAAACCGCATCGGCAATATCGACGGGCTGGCCGGAGCGGCGCAGCGGTGCAAGCTTGATAAAATCCGCCTCCCATTCGGGGGGATCGCCCGGCATCGTGATCGTGCCCGGCGCAATGGCGTTCACGCGGACTTCCGGCGCCAGCGCCTTGGCCAGCACCTTCGTCAACATCACCACGCCCGCTTTTGAAACGGAGTGCGCGATGTGCCCCGGCCAACCGAGCAACCCGCCGGTATCCGCAAAATTGATGATGGTCCCGCGTGTCCGGCGCAAAAGCGGCGCCGCCGCTTGCGCGCAGAAAAATGGCGCTTTCAGATTCGCATCGACTGAAGCATCCCAAACCTCTTCGGTGGTGGAGACAATGCTAGACGGAAGAAAATTGGCCGCATTGTTCACCAAAATATCTAGCCGCCCAAACTGCTTCGCCGCCTCGTCAAACAGCCGTTTGATGTCAGCAACGCTAGTCAAATCCGCGGCGATCGCCTTCCCTCGTCGCCCAAACTTCTCAATCTCAGTGACCGCTGTCTGCGCATCTGTCACTGAGGAACGATAGTGCACGACGACATCCGCGCCCTCTTCCGCCATCCGCAACGCCACGGCCCGCCCCAGCCGTTTCGCCGCTCCAGTCACCAGAGCCACGCGCCCCTGCAGTGACTGCCCCGATTTTTTGTCGCCTTCCATCATTTGCGATCCAGAAACCGTAGCACATTCCCCTAGGACATGCATTCTGGACTGTCCGCTTTCCATTGCAACCAACTCTATAGAAGACAGACAAGAATGTCTGTCCTGCCATACAATCACCAAAGCTGGAGGACGAATGCATCTCGATCTATTGGCCATCGCCGCTCATCCCGATGACGTCGAACTCACTTGCGGCGGCACGCTTCTGAAAATGGCGCAACGCGGCTACACAACCGGAATCCTCGATTTAACCGCTGGCGAAATGGGGACCCGCGGCACCCCGGAGACCCGCGCCAAAGAAGCCGCCAAAGCCGCCAAGCTCCTTTCCGTCAAGTGGCGCGGCACCCTCGGCGTACCCGATTCCGACGTCCAACCCAGCCGCCAGCACAAGCTCCGCCTTGCCGCCGTGATTCGCCAGCTTCGCCCGAAAACCGTCATCCTCCCCTACTGGGAAGCCCGCCATCCCGACCACTACCACGCCTCCACCCTCGGCTACGAAGCCTGCTTCCTCGCCGGACTCAAGCAACTACCCATCGACGGCGAAGCCCACCGCCCTTTCAAAATCCTCTATTCCATTTCCTACGCCGACGTCCGCCCCACTTTCGTCGTGGACATCACCGCCCAATACCAGCAGCGCCACAAAGCCATCCTGGCCTTCGCCTCCCAATTCCGCCCCCAAAAGGGCGAATCCTCCAAATCCTACAAAAAACACCAGGTCTTCCTCGCCGTCGACCGCCTCGAAGACCAAATGAACCAGCTTGCGCGGCACTGCGGCGAAATGATCGGCGTGAAATACGGAGAGCCCTTCCTGCAAAAGGAACTCATGAAGGTGGATGACGTTGTAAAGATGGAAGTTCGCTCGGTCTGAGCCTAAAACTTCTCGTCTTCCTGAGCGGGGGAAAACCCGGGGATATTCTGTCCTGCGCCAGCGCGCTCGACCCGTACGCGGATCTGCGCCTCATCCTCGGCGCCGGACTTGCGCAGGATGACCATGGTATTCAACGCCTCGGAGTACAACCGCGTCACCAGATAGATATCTCCGGTAGCGTCTTTCTTCCAAAGCTGGCCAATCTGAATCTTTGAAACGCCCATAGGGAACCAATTCGACTGTAGAGTGCCCCGCTAAGCGTGTCAACTACCCACCGGACAGGCGGTACGCACTCAGTACGCCGCGGACCGAACTTGCCGCCTCACTCGCCTCCGTACCAAACAGTCTCTCTCTGCCGCCTCAAAATCACACCCAATCTCAAGGGAATAGAAAACCTTCCGGGACTGTTTATCATCCTAGTAGCCAGCGAAATGTTGTAGGGGCTTGCCCGGCGCTCTTGGGTGTATAATAACGGGTAGCCGGAGGTACACGTTATGCGAAACATTCTGCGGCATACCCTGAAGCTGGCGCTGGTTGGCGCCCTCGTCGCGAGTTCAGCCTTCGCCGCCCCCCAAAGTCAAGATCCGCCGGCACCGGCCGCGGAACCCGCAAAAACGCCGCCGCCCGCCCAACAGCCGGCAACGCAACCCGCACAGCAACAGCCCGGGTCGCAGCCCGTCCAACAGCAAGACACGGTTACTCCAAAGAATTCCAAGGAAGACGTCGAAGCCATCGGTAACCGTAGCGTCGGCAAGGGCGTGAACCTCTACTCGCTGGAGCGGGAAATTGGTTTAGGCAAGCAATTGGCTCAGGAAGTCGAGCGCTCTTCCAAGCTTATTGACGACCCCGTCGTCACCGAGTACGTCAACCGGGTCGGCCAGAATCTAGTCCGGAATTCCGACGCCCGCGTTCCTTTCACCATCAAGGTCATCGATTCCGACGAAGTCAACGCCTTCGCTCTTCCCGGCGGCTTTTTCTATGTGAACAGCGGCTTGGTCCTCCGCGCCCAGGAGGAATCCGAACTAGCTGGTGTCATGGCCCACGAGATTGCCCACGTGTGTGCGCGCCACGGCACGAAGAACGCCACCAAGGGCGAGCTCATGCAATTGGCCTCCATCCCCGCGATGATTTTTATCCCCTATAGCATGGCGGGCTACGCGATGTACCAGGGCCTCAACCTCGCGATTCCGCTGACGTTTCTGAAGTTCAGCCGCGACGCTGAGCGCGAAGCGGACTTCCTCGGCTTGCAGTACATGTACAAAGCCGGCTACGACCCGAACTCCTACGTCACCTTCTTTGAGCGCATTCAGGCCGACGAGAAGCGCCGCCCAGGAACCATCCCCAAGGTGTTTTCGACGCATCCTCCCACTCCCGACCGCATCGAGAATACGCAAAAGGAGATTGCGCGCATCCTGCCTGCAAGACAGGAATACCTTGTCACCACCTCGGAGTTTGATCAGGTAAAGGGCCGTTTGCGCAACATCATGTTCACACGCAAGGTTACGGACAACGCTCCCGGCAAGCCGTCGCTGCGCACCAAGACCGAGCAATCCAAGAAGCAGCCCACCGGCAGCGACCCGAACAGCTCCGACGACGATCGTCCGACGCTTAAGCGCCGCCCCGACGACTCCCAGCCGAATCCATAAGTGGCGAGCTTTAGCGCGGCTCTTTCTTCTCCATTCGCTACCTGGGTTTTCATCGGCGAACGCGCCTATCTGCGGGAAATTGAAGGAGTCAAGGCCGGCGGAACAAGCTGCAAGAAGGGGTGAGCCTGCTTCCCTCCCGTTCATCCCGCCCGGAGCGCTGCTCGGGCGCGATTCTAATCCATTTCTTCAGCCCGCAAAAGCCCGCCTTTTCATGGAAAGGGTCCTCAACCGCCAAATTCAATCGATGAGCCGGCTGGAGAGACTACCGGGATTTCCGCTCCTCCATTTCTTCCAGCGATCGCGGCCAGTCTTCGCGCAGCAACCGGCTGAGTGCGCGGTCCGCCAGTAATTTTCCTCCAGTCTGGCACTGTGGGCAGTAGTTCGTCTCATTCGACGCGTACCGTATCCGCTGAACCTTCGTTCCGCATCGCGGGCAGAGTTGCCCGTAGCGCCCGTGCACCGCCATCCCCGGACGGAATGCCGTCACTTTTTCCGGAAACTTATCGCCCGTCTCCGCGCGAAGTTTCTTGGTCCAAAGCGTGAGCGTTTGCTTGGTTGCCTCGTGCAACCGGCTGATCTCGTCCGGCTTCAGCCGTAGGGTCAGCGTGACTGGCGAGAGCCGCGCTTGGTGGAGAATCTCGTCGGAGTAAGCGTTGCCGATTCCACTAAACAGATGGGGATCCGTGAGCGCCCGTTTCAGAGTGTGATTGGAAGAAGTTAAGACCGAGCCAAACTGTTCGCCATCCGCGGAGAGCACGTCAATCCCTCCCGCATCAAGCTGCGCGACTTCCGTCTCTCCCGCCAAGACGTGCAGTGACGCCCGCTTCTTCGTCCCGGCCTCCGTGAGCGTCAGCGTCCCGTTATCAAAATAGAATGCCGCTGACACGCGTCTTCCATCCGGGACGACCCGCCGCTCCTTCCAGTGCAAACGCCCCGCGATCATCAGGTGCAATACTAGCCAAAGCTCGTTGTCAAACCCGATAGCGATTCGCTTTCCGATACGCCGCAGGGTCTTCACCGTACGTCCGTGCGTCGCTTCGAGGGGTGGTGTTGCCGTTCGCAGTAGAAACGGCGCCGCCACGACCGCTCGTTCCAAAGCGCGCCCAAGAATCCTCCGCTCCAGCGCCTCAATATAAACAGCGATGTCCGGCAACTCCGGCATTTGCCGACGCCTCCCCCTCTGTTATTCTGAGCGAAGCGACGAGTGCCCGACAAGCCGCCTTAAGTCCAGGGTCCAAGCCGGCTCCGAAGTCTGGTCCTACGATTCCATGGGCCGCCCGCTCACCGACCAGCGCACCGCCAACGCCGTCACCAAAACCTTTCCATACACCTACAACTTGGACGGCTCGCTAGCCACGATCACCTATCACCCTGAATCCTATCCCGAGCTCGTCACCTTCCAGCAGGGCACCGCTGGCCGCTATCTCTCCGAAGACAGCAGCGCTGGCGCGGGCCTGGCGGATGCTGCTCACTACGCGCCCAACGGTAGCTTATGCTCTATGGGCGCCTCGTGGGGTAACGCATTCCGCCACGACTACACCTTCAATAACCGTTTCCAGCCGTACGAACTGAAAATGAGCGACCTCCTATCGCAAGCTGGTCACGCCGAAAAAGCGGCAAACACGATCACTGCGCTTACCAACCTTCTGAAGAGCGGCACCCTAAGCGTCAATGATCAGGTTGCGGCCAGACAAATGATCCAGCAACTCAGCGATGCCCTTGCCACCAAGCCATTCGGACAGAATCCATGAGCAATCTCACTTACGACGGTATAGAACAGGCGATGAAGGACGCAGTTCCCGAAGTACAAGATAGGTACCCGGAACTCCTTCGTTGGCACACCGATCCTCCAGGGCTGTACACGCTCTTTTCTCAGGTATTGAAGCCTGTTACCTGCTCTCAGCTCGGGGAGTGATCCGGCTCTTCTCAAGCGCATATTTGATTTCTTCGAAGCGATGGCCGGTTCTTCCGACGTGCAAGTGCGGAATCTGCTCCAGGTCGAAATCCTTGAGCAACTTGTGAACGACAAGACGAAGCTGTCCTCGGCGTGGCCGCATATGGGGGAGGCCACTCGGAAGATCGTTCAGGAGACTGCTCGCATCTGGCGCTGCGAAGAAAATCTGCCGGAAGAAGAGTAACATCGTAAGGCAGGCAATTTTCACGGGCGGGGGGAGCGAAAATGTCGAAGCGGAAGCTCAGCAACGTGTTCGCCACGGTAGTGTGCGTGGGCGCTCGCTCTGGAATCGTCGTAGCCTTGTATCTGGCTGCGTTTCTGGCCGCCCTCCAGCTAGCAGCCGTTCTGCCGGAGCCTTGGTCTGCCGTGGGGATCGCGGCGCTTCTCTTGGTCGCTGGCTTGCGGCTTTCGGGGCGCTGGCCCGGACGCGGATTCCGCCTAGAGTCGGTCGGGCTTGGGTACCAACCAGACCAACCAGACAGGCAGCCGACTCTTCAGCCAGCCGCGCCAGTCCCGCCGAGGGGCGTTCCAGCGCGATCTAGGCCAGCTTTAGATGTGGTCTTGGACTCTCGCTGAACCTGTCCCGTAGCAGTTACCGCCGTTAACGAGGAGCGCGGGAGTAGCGGTGCCTACGGCACCGGGATGGGTAAGACACGTCACCCCAAGTTGGGCGCTGTAGAGCGCCGGGCGGCGCTCGTGGTGAACCATCGAGAAATCAGGAACTTAGAAAACCTGCGGCGCTCTGGAGCGCTCCAGGGCGCTCTCCGTTAACTTGTTGATTTTCCACTTTGAGGAAACGATCCCCGGAGGCCCTCTTCCATGCCCGCCTCTGCCGATCCCGTTCAATCCGCCCATCAACCGTTCGACTCTCAATTCTTGCCATTCACTGTGAAACACTTAACAACTTCAGTAAGACGTGCTATTCTCTCCCGTGTTTGTTAACACTGAGCCTCGAAGTGCCAAGCTCCACCCTCGCGTGGTCCTTTCCGTCCCCTGTCGTCCGGTTGTGTCCGACGCTCTTCTCCCCACTGATCACCCTCTACTGACTATCGAAGCTCCACCCGCCATTGCTTTAAGTCTTTTAGCTGCAACAGTTATCAATCTCCCCGCAAGTGTTGCAAACAAAAGACTTACGTCACGGCTAAGCCCTTTAGATGCAACACTTACAAAAAACACGGGGGGGAGGAAGGTACGACCGTGGCATTCCTGAAGGATTACTCTAAATCGGCTCGTACCCCACTAGAAAGGAAGGGTCTGCCCCGCGCAATCGCGGAAAGGCTACAGGAAGGTTCGGCCTGCCCTGAGCTCTCCACTTTCAACTGTGGACTGTCAACCGCTTCACCGAGGCTGCGAGCGCTGGCGATCGTCGGGCGCGGCGGCAATGCCCATGCGGCGAAGCTCATCCTGGTAATACTTCTTGTGGAGGACGTCCCACTCTTCGCTGCCTTCAAGAATCTCTTTTTTCTGCGAAGTGATGCGCTTGCGCACTTCCAGTTCGATCTTCTCTTCTTCTTTCAGCGTAGCCGTCAGAATCTGCACGACCTGCTGGCGGATGGTGTCCCGGTCTTCCACAAATTCCACTTCTTCGCTTTCGACAAGCACGTCCGTGATCTGGTGCGACAGCCGTATGATTTTTTCGCGGGTCAGGCGCATCGTTTCTGGAAATCCTCGTTTGATCTCGAATTAAACGGCGTGAAGCCGCTGATGCAATTAAGGCGCAGGTCGGAGCCCCGCTTGCAGCAAGTGCAGCGCTGCCTCGCGAAAAATCAGCTAACGCAGAATCAGCTTGCGGTCCCTCGCCAGTTGCTGCTTCACCTTCTTGTACATCTCTTGATAAGAGACGCTCGTCCGCCGCATCTCGTCCTGGTGTTCGATCAGGATTTGGCGCACTTCGTCGTTGAGCCGGTCCTCGATCGTCAGCTCTTCGAGCATCCGCAAGCGGACGCGGTTGGCCACTGCAGTTGCCGCTTTCGTTTCAATCTGTCCGCCCTCGACCAGCCGCTTCACCACCTCGTTGGCCATGTGCGCTACAAAGTCTCGTACGATCAGCATCTCAGCGCGTTTCCTTTACACCAATGCAAGAGTGTGAGTTTACTGGCTGCGCCAATAAAGTGCAAGGAAGCGCGCGAAATCCAGCACAAATTCTCATCTGTAGGGCGCAGCACCCGTCCCGGCGTTGTCGGGATGCTGCGCTTCTGCCAGGCAGGAAGCTTAACCATCTGCACAAAATTCAGAAGCCCCGCACAAGCACATTCGCCCGCGCGTTGACGCCTCTGGCCGCTTCCTGTACGATCAATAGAATAAGGGCGCTTAGCTCAGCGGTTAGAGCGTTCGGTTTACACCCGAAAGGTCGTCCGTTCAAATCGGACAGTGCCCACCATTCTGACGCATCACCTTTCAACCAAAGACATCCTCAGCGCCGTATCAATAAGTTCAGGGTTTTCGCGCAGCGTTTGATTCCCCCGGAGAGTTGTATCCAAGTTGGTCGCAAAGTTATCAAAGGCATGATGCCTGATTATGCGCGCGAGCCGGATGGCTACGCGTTCATGATTTTTCACCGCGAGCCCAGAACGAGACTCCGGCCTCAGGCGTAATACAGAAATCGTTGGAAAGGGGCCGGTTTGATTCTCCGCAACCTGTTTCCACATTCACACCGCTTCGTTGCTGCCACGCTTTTTGCAGGGCTGCTTGTTTCAATCCCGCAGCAAGCCCCTGCCCAGGACCACTCCATGCACTCAGCCCACGCCGGACACGAAGCGATGTCTATGGCCATAGACGAACAAACGCAGATGGACGCCTCGCACCAGAGCAAGCTCCTGGCCGACAAGAAGGAAAGTGAATTCAATCACCATTTGGCGGGATTCTTGATCATCCTCGCAGGCCTTTTCATCTTGCTCAAGGCAAGCTGGCCCCAACGCTGGTCCTTCCTTCGCTTTGCGTGGCCTTCTTGTTTTCTAGTCTCCGGGCTATTTCTACTCGTCTTCAGCGACACAGAGCTGTGGCCATTTGGTCCCCAGAGTTGGTGGTACGGTCTCACCCATAATCTCGAAGATCTGCAGCACAAGACGTTTGCCCTGATTTTGCTTGCTCTCGGCATCATTGAGGTTCAACGCGTCCGGGGCATTCTTAAATCGGCTTGGGCGGGATGGCTGTTCCCCGCGCTCGCTTGCTGTGGTTCCGTGATGCTCCTCTTTCACGAGCACCACAGCGGAATGCACGGTGGTGCGCACATGACAACGATGGCTCGCATCAAGGCCGAGCACCTTAATTTTGCCGTCGCCGGATTCGGTATTGGCATTTTCCGGGGATTATCCGAGGTGCCTACTCGCTGGCAGGTGATCGCCGCAAGGCTCTGGCCAATGCTGATGATGGTACTCGGCGTGCTTCTCATGTTCTATCGAGAGTGACAATATTGCGATCGCCTCCTTCGTCGGCTCCGTCTGCCACGCTTCGTGAATCACAGCTACGGCGCGGAGTTCACCGTGTCCCACGGGATACGGTCGGAACGCAGATGCGGTGCACGATTTCGCGGCGATTCGCTGCGTTCCCATGGGGTCCGCGCACAGCCATGAAAACAGACATTTCTACTTTGCTCAAACCGGACATTCTCATTTTTGCGCCGACATTGTTCGGACTCTGCTTCGCCTATCGCACGCATTTGTGTTCGTTTGAATCCCGCATGAGCGCACTCATTTTTACTGGCAGTTTATGGGCAGTTCTTCGAGGAAGGACGGCTACCGGAGGCGAGCCAGGCGAACAGTGCGATGTATGCGAATCTTGCAAGGCCCTTATTTGCAAGGTTTTACGCTAAGTCGTTGATTCCACGGTTGGGGACGTAGTTCAGTTGGTTAGAACGCTGCCCACCAATCCCATCCGCTGTGTATCTCCCTCTTTATCAATCACTTCTGTGAAAACGCGAGTTTCCGCATTCTAACCTAGCCGCCCATCGCAGCCCCGGCGTACCCTCGTACCTGTATATATCAAGGATGGAACGAGGGTATTATGCGAGGCACTTGGCTCCAAAAGTATTCGGTTCCCTGCCGACAACAGTCGGTGAGATTATTTCGTGAGCTGCGGCGTTTTGAGTTTGAAGCCGAAAGCCGTGCAAGGTGCGAAGTACGCCGGACGGCGCGCCTTAGGATTGCGGACGTCCACTCCCGCAATCGTCGCTGCGGATCGATCCATGACAGCCCCCGGTCGCAGTGACTTCTGTAGGACAGACAGCATCCGACTTCTGTCTCCTTCTTTGTCGCAGTGTCAGATGGTTGGGATCGTTTCGCCTTCGATGTAAGCGCTGTGGGGTTTCGCGGGTTCACTTGAAAGCCGCGTCTCACGGTCGACTAGCCTGCTCACGATGGCGAACAGGAAGCTCGCGGACAACCCGCACATCAGGACACCGATGATGCTTTCCACCGGGCCTAAGGTCCGCCACATTTGCGGGAGAACGATATCGCCATAGCCAACGGTGGCATAACTGCTTGTCGAGAAGTAAAACGCGGACTCCCACAGCGGAAAACAAAGCCAGCGATAAAACGCCGCCCAAAGCAGAATCTCGAGTATGTGCAAGACGATGAACGCAGTCATCAATCGCAGCATGAGCAGAGCGGAACGGAGAGGCCCTAGTCTGAGATCGTCGGGTGCCAAACTAGGTTTTGCAAACGAAATCAACGCGGCCATCCCAGCGCACTGCAACGAAAGCGTAAGTGTTACCAGAACGACGGCAGCGCTGGCTTCGCGCACAAAGATCATCGGCTCACCTCACCGCGGCTGAAAGTGTTTTGTCCATGTGTTCGTCGGGGACCCGTACGGCAATCCGAAGGGGCTGGGCCATGGGCTCTTGGTTCGCGGTACTCATTGTTCTTGCCAGCCTCCACCGAGGTTTCTGTAAATGCGAACCAGACCCAGGAGCTCATTCAACTGAGCCTGAGCGAGTCCCAACTCAGCATCGAAATAGTTGGTTCGTTTGTCAGCACCTCCAAGTAGCTGGTGGCGCCGCCTCGATAGCGCGTCTCTGAAAGCCGCGCCGCATCTTGAGCGGAAAATGTGAGTTGCTCCTGCTGCTCGCGAAACTCCCTGTCTTTCCGATATTCCACTAGCGCGTCCGAAACTCCGCGAAAAGCCTGCTGAATGGTCTGCTGATAAACGAGCGTTGCTTCCTGTTGCCTCGCCTCCGTGAACTTTACATTGGAACGAATTCTTCCCCCTGTGAAGATGGGCTGCACCAGCGACCCTCCGAAATTCCACAACCCGGCTGGACCAGTAAACAGGCTCGTAAGCGCTGAACTTTGGTATCCGCCGCTCGCGGTCAAGGTGAGTTGCGGGAAGTACGCTGCCTTCGCCTCCAATTTGCGCGTTGGCCGCGATCAACTGTGCTTCGGCCTGGCGAATGTCGGGCCGCCGCTCCAAGAGGCTCGAGGGTAGACCTGCCGGAATTTCCGGCGCATGCGGTTGCTCCGTCAACTTCGTTCCAGCGTGTCAAATTGTCAGGACGACCCTGCCGAAGGGTCGTCCCTCAACCAAGTAACGGAGGGCGTCAGCCGCTTCGGCCAGCGGGAAAGTCCTAGCCACGATCGGTTTGATCGCGCCGGATTGAAGGAGAGCGACGATCGTTTTCCAGGCGTCAGCCCAGGCCGCTTGCGGCTGAGCAAACAGTATGAAGCTCGTGATGCTGGCCTGTTTCCAAATCAGATCCGTGACGTCAATGGCTGTCTTGCGTCCTGCAGAATAGCCGAGAGTGGTCAGACTTCCGCCCGGCGCAAGCGTTCGGAGCGCCTCGCTTAAAACTTCACCGCCGATCCCGTCGATCACGATGTCTGCGCCGTAGCCACCGGTGATGCGGCCCACGCCGTCAACCAGCCTCTCGCGGGAGGTATCAATGACCTCATGGAATCCGAGCGCCTTCGCCTGCTCGGCTTTCGTATGATTGGTGGTACTTGACATGGCATGTTTTGCGCCCAGGGCACGCGCCAATTGCGTTACCGCGTTGCCGACCGATCCTCCGATCGCCGGTGCCAGCACGGTATTGCCTGCTCGAAAACCAGCGAGAGTGAGAGCCACTTGCGCGGTGAGGTACGCGACGGGAATACCTGCGGCACTCACATCGTCGACATTCGCAGGTATGAGGCAAAGGTTTTCTTTCCGTACGGCAAGCCACTCACTGTAGGCTCCTTCCTCAAAAACGCCATACGGCCCCGTGAACATCACACGTGAACCGGCAGGAAAGTCCGCTCCGCCTCCTTCCTCCACCACACCTGCTCCTTCGTTGCCGAGGACCAGCGGCGCCTTCGCGAGGGGGAAGTGGCCGGAGAGAATCGTGTGGTCGAGGGGTGTGACGCCGGCCGCAGTTACTCGCAGCAGCACTCTTCCGTCCGTGAGCACTGGTTTTGGAAGATCGACGAGCTTCAATCCCTCATAACCACTGAATTTTTCCGCTCTCATTGCGCGCATATCAATCTTCTCACCAGACGCCGGGTTGTCTGCTGGAGCCTCTAACGTCTCCACCAGGGTGGAAGTTGCTTGGGGCTCTGCAATCTCGTTTCTGTCTGATTTCGATGACATACTCATCTCCTTCTTCCTTTTCACCGGATTGCTGTGGATCGTCGAACGGTGTTCGTGCGTTCCTTCTGCGGGAGCCATCGCTGCGCGGGCAGAACCCGAATCCCTCTGGAAAATCGAGGTTGGTGCAATAATTTCGGGGTCACTGACCTGCGGAGAGCGTTTTTGGCGTGGAACAGCCGTCCCTTGGTTGCAGCCAAAGAGATGCCTATCGCGTCCGCGGTTTCGCGCATCGAGCGTTCTTGCAGTTGTTGCATCTGAACTACGATCCGGAGCGTTGGTCGCAACTTCTGGATGGCATTCTTCAGCACGCTTGCTTCTTCGCTCTGGGCGTAACCGCTTTCCGGATTCGGCCGATGGTCGGTTATTTCGTCGCGCCTGCCCTCGGCGGCAAAAACATCGTTGCCGTCGGTGACAATCTCGACCGAGGTCCGTTTCTTTCGGAGAATCATGAGTGCCGAGTTGATCGCGATGCGCGTGAGCCACGTTCCGAAACTGGACCTGCCGTCAAACTGGGTCATGTGAAGAAACGCTCTGAGTAGCGAGTCTTGAACTGCGTCTTCTGCGTCCTCACGGCTTCTGGTGATCCGATGTGCAGCACGAAAAAGTTGCTGTCTATATCGTTCGGAGAGAGTGGCGAAGGCCGAGGACTGCCCTCTCTTGGCGGCTTCCACGAGGATCTCGTCACTCAGTTGCATGGTTTACGCGGCTCCATCCCTGGTAACCAGGACCACGCGGAACCGCGCTTTGCCTTGCATCATGCGGGCGTAAGCGTCAGCGGCCTGTTCGAGAGGAAACGTCTCGACCATCGGGCGAATATTCTCGAGGACGCTGAAGGCAAGGGTGTCCTCGTTATCAATCGGCGTGCCTGTCAGGGAGCCGTAGATCGAGCGGCCGCCAAAGACGAGCGGGAACGCGTTCAATTGGATCGAATCCTGCGGTACATCGACCACGATAAGTTTCCCGCGAACGGCGAGACCCGACACCAAGGGGCCCATCGCATCGCCGCTCGTGGCTGTCGTGAGGATCGCTCTAGCCCCGCCCATTCGCTGCAACACTGCTGGAGCGTCCTCGGTGGCAGAATCGATGTAGACATGCGCGCCCAAATCCTTTGCAAGCTTTTCCTTGTCGCGTCCACGCCCAATGGCGACTGTGCGGTATCCCATGTGTCGCGCAAACTGAACGCCGAGATGTCCAAGGCCACCGATGCCTTGCACGGCGACCAAGTCGCCCCCGCGCAAGTCGGCGTTGCGAAGCGCGTTGTACGTCGTGATGCCCGCGCAGAGCAGGGGAGCGGCTTCTGCTGAACTAAGCTCATCAGGAATGGAAGCGATGCCGCGCGCTTCGGCGATCATTACCTCCGCGTATCCTCCATCCACGCTTACTCCCGAAGTCACCGGGTTCTGACAATTCACAGTGTATCCGCGTCTGCACTGTTCGCAGACTCCGTCTTCGCCAGCGATTAAGCCGACCCCAACGCGCTGACCGATCTTCCACCGGGACACGCCTGCACCCAATGCGTCAGTGCGGCCAACCACTTCATGCCCGGGGACGCGCGGCAGAGTCAGACCCGGGTAAATTCCCATGACCGTGGCGGCATCGGTGTGGCAGATCCCGCATGCCTCCACCCGAATGCGCACCTGACCCGGTCCAGGATTGGGAATTGACCGCTCGACCACGCGAAGGGTGCCCGGTGCTGAGACTTCCACGGCTTTGTATGCATCTTTCATCAATGTGTCCTCTCCTTTGTGTTCCGCTTGCTGCCGCCCTCAATCTTTTTCTCGCTCCATCCATTCGCGAATATACGGAGCGCAGTTCTCGAGCTTCACGCCATTCGCTTCGCATCGTGCGAGAAAGCCCATTACGTCCCGACCGACGAGAGTCACGTCCTTCAGATCTACGACGATGTCGCTGTAATTCGTTTGGAGTTCAAAAAGCCTCCTCAACTCGGCTATCGCCGGTGTTTCGATTCGGCCGCTCAGGACGAACACGGTGAATCTCCCTCGCGCCAGAGTCTCGATCCTAAAAATCATCGATGAGACCGTTGACCGACATCGCGTTCTTTGCATCCGGGCACGATGGCTAGCAGTGCAAACAAATACCCAATCGGATGTCGGTGAAAATAAGACTCATAAGTGAAACTGGAGTGACAGAATCTTAGGAAGTGCCAGAATTCTGGGAGTTGCAGCAGGGACTTACCGCGTGGTGTGTTTCTTTATGTTGAGCTGTTTGATTTTCAAGTCTAGCGTCGAGCGTGGAATTCCGAGCTTGGCAGCCGCTCCGTTTGGCCCAGCAACTTTTCCGTTGCTTTCCGCAAGAGCCGCTTCGATGAGTTCCTTCTCATAGTTGTCGAGGGTCTGGGTAAGAGGAACTGATGACTTCGGGCGAGGTGTGTCCTGACTGGAAAGCCAGGCCTCGTCAATCCAAAACGTGTCCCCAGTGCAGAGGATCACAGACCTCTCGACGATATTTTGCAGCTCGCGAATATTGCCTGGCCAGGGATACGACTGGCACAGCTTCAGCGTATTTTTGTCGATCTTGCTGATTTGCTTTCCGGCCTTCTCCGCATAGCGCTTCACGAAGTACTCGACCAGCATCGGAATGTCCTCCTGTCGGTTCCGAAGGGGCGGCACGTGGATCGGGAAGACGTTCAACCTGTAGAAGAGATCGGCGCGGAAGACTCCCGCAGCGATCGCTGTCGATAAATCGCGGTTCGTAGCGGCAATGATTCGAACATCCGTAGGAATGACGCGGGTGCCGCCGACTCGTTCAAATTGGCGCTCTTGGAGCACTCGAAGCAAAGCGATCTGAGTTTCCGCGGGAAGCTCGCCGATTTCATCTAAAAAAATGGTGCCGGAATGCGCCAGTTCAAAGCGGCCCTGGTGTCGCTGCAAAGCGCCGGTGAAGGCCCCCTTCTCGTGACCAAATAATTCCGAGGCGATGAGCGCAGAGGGAATCGAGGCGCAATTCACGCTGATGAAAGCCTGTCCGGCACGTTGCGAACCCTTGTGGATGGCGCGCGCAATCAGTTCCTTCCCGGTGCCCGTTTCTCCCGTAATCAGCACGGTTGAGTCGGTCGGGGCGACCTTCACGATGCTGGAGAGAACAGTTTTTAGGGCGGACGAGGAACCCACGATCTCCTCAAACATGAAGGCTTGATCGATTTGTTCCCTGAGAACCACGTTCTCGTCGTGAAGTCGGTCTTTCAACCGCTTGATCTCTTCGAAAGCCTTTTCCAATTCAGCGCTAGCCTGCCGCTGAGCGGTGACATCCATTACTGCGCCAATAAACTCCGTGGTTCCTGATTCATTCTTCGATGCATGAGCCACGATACAAACGTGTTTCACCGAACCGTCAGGCAATAAAAGGCGACATTCGACACGGCAATCCTTTTCATCGCGGTTCGCCTGATCCATGCGTTCCTGAACCAAGGCCCTGTCTTCCGGGTGAACCCGCTCGAGAACACGCTCGACCGCGGGTTGGGTGGATCGGTCGTATCCATAGATTCGGAAGGTTTCTTCCGACCAGAACATCTCGCCTGTCGAGAGCCTGCAGCCGAAGCTGCCGGTCCGACTCAGTCGTTGGGCTTCGGTCAGGTACGCTTTGCTTCGGTACAATTCCTCTTCTGCTTTTTTGCGGTCGTCAATGTCAGTCAACAACATGTACCAGCCGGCGATTCGACCTTCCGCGTCTCGCGCGGGGAGAGCACGAGATTGGAACCAGCGGTACACGCCGTCGGCGCGCCGCTGGCGAAGCTCGAGAACATATGGCTGCCCCGTTTCGATCGAGCGCTTCCACGTTTCGGTCACGCGAGGAAGGTCATTCGGATGGACGACGTCGCTGGTGGCCCAATTCTTCAATTCCTCAGTCGTCTTGCCGAAATATTCCAAGACTTGACGATTGAGAAGTTCGACCTCGCCCGCCGCATTCAAGGTACACACCAGCGCAGGAATGGTGTCGACGATGAGGCGTAGGCTCTGTTCATTCGACCGGAGTGCTTCCTCGGCACGTTTCCGTTCCTCAAGATCCGTGTTCGTTCCGTACCATTTCACAACCTTTCCCGAATCGTTGCGCAGTGGGCTGGCGCGAAACAAGAACCACCGATATTCTCCGTCGAAACGGCGCAGGCGTGCTTCCGTCTCGCCGACCTCCCCAGAAGCCAGCAGGCGCCGCCAATAATCCATGACCCTATCAAGGTCTTCTGAGTGAAGGGCAACTGTCCAGCCCCAATCCGATGCCTCTTCGGCAGAGAGGCCGGCATAATCCAGCCACCGCCGGTTGAAGAATTCGGCCGAGCCGTCGGGACGGGCAGACCAGGCCAGCGCCGGAATCGCGTCGATGATGGTCCTCAGTTTGTTCTCCGAGTTCTTGATTTCGACGAGAACTTTTTTGAGGGCCAGGTGTGATCGTTCAATCTCGATCGCAATGCGCGCAATATGGCCGGCCGCGTCGATCAGCTCAAGATCGCTGTTCTGTGGTGTTCGCGGTTCCGGATAGTACATCGCGAACGTACCGAGCACCTCGCCATCCTTCGAAATGAGTGGTTCCGACCAGGCTGCGGAAAATCCATGGCTTAGAGTCAAGTCGCGAGCGTCGTCGGGCCATCGTGGATCTTTGGAAATATTCGGAACGATGACCCTTTGTTTGGTGAACGCTGCCGCGCCGCAAGAGGCCCTGTCGGGACCGATCCGCCAAGGGGTGATGGCAGCTTTGAACGTGGCAGGAACATGAGGTCCGGCACACGGCGACCGCCACTCGCCGTCCATCAAGCAAACCATGGAAGTAACCGGGGGAGCGTGAGCATCAATGGAGGCGCACAAATCGTTCAAGACCTCGGACAGGCTGGCGCCATTGGCCATCATCTCCAGCGTTCGCTTCTCCGCGGCTAAGAGGGATTCCGCTTGCGATGGGGTTTTGGCATTCGCCACTTGTTTGGATTCAGGCCCAGTCGGCCGCAGCACACCCGCTGCGTCAACGACTTGCATCTTGTGGTCCGGTTTGAGCCGCGATTCCGGGGAACTCATCACGTTCTCCATCTTGGGGCCAGTTTATGACCCGTGCGTCATAAACATACGCTTTCGCAGCGGCGCACGCCACTTAAGCGCGGTCGCTTTCGATGATCGGGGATTGCGACGCCAGATACACACGAAAATCGGGCACGCCGACCGCGCCATGATGGATTGGCTGGTGGCGAGTTGCGACTTCTACAGAATCACAGAGGCTTCCTCAAAATTCAGCCGTGCATTACGTGGGTGGAGCTTGCTTGAGTCTCCATAGCCCAGGTTGCAGAGAAGATTGACCTTCCACTTGCCGTCGGGAAAGAATGCCGCATTCAGTTTGTCTGCGTCGAAACCGGACATCGGTCCGCAGTCGAGTCCCAGAGCGCGTGCCGCCAGGATGAAGTATGCGGCTTGGAGTGAACTGTTGCGGAAAGCGTTCTCCTCAATCAGGGGTTTATTTCCTGCGAAGTAGGAGCGTAGATCAGCATGTGGAAAGAGCTTGGGAAGATACTCGTGGAATTCCGTGTCCCAGGCGATGATCACTGTTACAGGAGCAGCCATGGTTTTGTCGACATTCCCTGGCGCTAGAACCGGCTTGAGGAGCGCCTTGGCGCCAGGAGTGGTCAGAAAAACGAATCTGGCGGGCGAGGCATTGGCGCTGGTCGGCCCAAGACGCGCTAATTCATACGCCTTACGCAGAAGCTCCACTGGCACTGGTTCGGGAAGCCACGTCGAGTGCGTCCGCGCTTCGCGAAATAGCTGATCGAGCGCCTCCCGTGAGATCGGTGCTTTGACGGCAGCAAGACTTCGTGGTTCGGATTGGTTGCGCATTTGGTTCTCTCCTTTTATTAGGCGCGTTCAGCGCGAGCGTCGTGCATCCAAACTGAACGGTCCTGCTCCGAAGTGAGAAATCAGCAGGGCGCCGCCGAGCATGGAGACATTTTTCATGAACAGAATCATTTGTATCTGCGCCATCATCGGGTCTTGAACCGTCCAGAACTTGTGCAACATCAAGGTGACCGGAATCAGGAACAGCACGATGAGCCAGGCGCCAAGTTTTGCGCGATAGCCCAGCAAAATGCTGAGGCCGCCGGCGATGGCCACCACACCTGAAAGCGGAACCGCGATCGAGGCCAAGGGCACGCCTTGAGAAGCCGAAAAGGCGATGGTTTGCTTGGTGAAGTGATTGGGGGCAGCAAACAGGAAAACCAGCGCGAAGAAAAAGCGTCCCAAAACGACCACTGCTCCCTGCCAAAAGCTTTTTGCCTCCACATCTTTCGAAATTGCGATCGAATTCGTTGCCATGTACTTCCTCCTTTTGCTTGTTGAATCTGCTTACGAGCAACCGCGCAAACTAA